>Ga0209487_1001489_pt1 | contig 19792 bp, 17 predicted proteins | sample Poulit2012_FD_187524 | JGI IMG/M metagenome (GOLD analysis project Ga0209487, IMG submission 187524) | Agricultural soil microbial communities from Georgia to study Nitrogen management - Poultry litter 2012 (SPAdes) (version 2) | ecosystem: Environmental > Terrestrial > Soil > Agricultural land...
TATCAGGCGATATACAGCAGATATTACCGGATTGGAGCCGGGAACGACTTATCATTATCGTCTTCAAACGGAAGATTATCATTCCCCCGTTTACCAGTTTGTGACTGATAGTGGATCGGACCAGTTTACATTTGCCTGGTTTGGGGATGTACACAATCATCCAAACTGGGGAGAATTGATACGAAAGACCGATATGGAAAATGAAGATATTCGATTTTATTTACAAGCAGGAGATTTAGTGAACACCGGTTTGTTTAGAGATGATTGGGACAGATTGATCGAATATTCAGGAAATGTGTTCCGGAACAAACCCTTTATGGCCGTTCCGGGGAATCATGATAGTCAGGAAGGACTTCCTCCATTGCGGTTTTTAGAATACTTGAAGTATCCGCACAATGGACCATATGAAGAAGAGTATGGAATGACCTATACTTTCCGGTATGGCAATACAGAATTTTTCATGATGGATTGTGTGACTACTTCAGTAGAAGATCAGGCGGAGTGGCTGGAAGAACAGCTTCGCGCTTCTGATGCAGTGTTTAAGATTGCATCATTCCATTTTTCTGCTTTTACTCCTCATGAAGAATATGATGATATCGTAGAAAACTGGGTTCCGCTTTTTGAGAAATATGGAGTAGATCTCGTGTTCACCGGACACTTCCATTATTATCAGAGGATCAAAGCCCATGGCGCAAAGCTTTCTGAAAAAGGTACTCCTACATATATAATGTCGGTCGGTACAACGATGAAAAATGAAGATGTGGCTGTTTCTACAGAATATGAAAAGACTTTGTACCGAGATCATCTGGTGCAAATCGTGCATGTAGATGGAAAAAAATTGGAGCTGGTCGCAAAAGATTCAGATGGCAATGAAATTGATCGTTTTTTGATTGATAAAAATTAATAGATTGCGAATTCGGAATTTTTATATTTTTTATGAGATAGAAAAATAAAACTATGAGTGCAGGAGTCGGAAAAAGTGAAAGAATCATGTCCATCGACGTGTTGCGTGGATTTGATATGTTGCTGATTATCGTCGCAGATCGTTTTTTCCGAAATCTTCACAAAGCAGCCGATACCAATGTCACAGGTTTTCTTTCTACTCAGTTCTCTCATCCCAAGTGGTTTGGCTTCCATTTTTATGATATCATCATGCCTTTGTTTTTATTTGTAGTCGGAGCGGTTATTCCTTTTTCTATGGGGAAACGGATCCGTACTTCTGAGCAGATTTCAGATATTTACCCCCATTTGATTCGACGGTTTGTAATTTTGTTCATCTTGGGCTGGATCGTTCAGGGGAATCTTTTGGAGCTTGATATTGAGCGATTTAAGATCTTTAGCAATACGCTTCAAGCCATTGCCGTGGGCTATATATTTTCTGTGATAGCTTTTATCTATTTATCAAAAAAAGGTCGTTATTGGCTTTTTGCCGGTTGTCTTGTGGTGTATGCTCTCCTGCTGACTGTGCCTTATGTCCCCGGAGAAGGAAGGAGTGTATTGTTGCCGGACAAAAACTTTCCCATCTATGTGGATCGGTTGATCTTTGGACGATTTGATGATGGAACTCAATACAGTTGGTTGCTGACAGGTTTTGGATTTACCGCGACTACTTTATCTGGTTTATTTGCAGGAGAAATATTAAGGGACCTTCAGGATAAAAAATCAAAGTTGAAACGATTGTTGATTTTAGGTGTCGCTGGTGTGGCATTGGGTTTGGTGTGGAACATATGGCATCCGATCGTAAAGAAAATTTGGAGCAGTTCATTTGTCCTTTTTTCGTCCGGACTCAGTTTCTTATTACTTGCGTTGTTTTTTTATATTGTTGATATCAAAAAATGGCAGAACTGGTCATTTTTCCTTCGCGTGATCGGGATGAATGCGATCACAGCCTATGTTCTATCGCATGTGATCAGTTTTCCCGGTATCGCCCATCAGGTTCTGTTTGGATTTGAGCAATATCTGGGAGATTATTATGCTGTGTTGACTACATTGGGCGGATTTGGTATTTTGTATGCCCTTCTATGGTATATGTATCGGAACAATACCTATATCAAGATTTAGTGAAATTATTTCTCATTCCACCTCTTCCCATTCGGCCCAGATATCATTTTGGAGTTGATCAAGCCGTTCTTTCAGTCTTGGAGAAAGCTTTTTGGCGTGGCGATGAATTTTTCGCAATTGAAGGGCAAAGTAAATATTGAAAAGGCCGGAAAAGAAAATGCTCAAACCTGTGAATATCACAATACTTAACCCTGCAAATACCGGATTCCATAATAATATGAATGCGAAAATCGCACCAAGGATGCCAAAAACCATGAGGGAACCCCATTGCCGACCTCCATATCTCTTGATGTCAACGGCAAAACTGATCGATGCAATAGAACGAAATAAAATCAAAAATCCAATATAAAATGCCAGTACCGACATGGAAAGTTCGGTGTCGAGAATCAATAAAACTCCTACCAGTGTGGTGATGATCCCAAATCCCAAGGCCCATCCCCAGTTCCGAAGTTGATCTTTATTGGTCAAGGCAAAAATCATTTCCGCGATCCCGCTCAAAAGAAATGAAATACTAAATAAAAGAGCCAGAGCTACAAACGAGGTCATCGGCGAGGTAAAGACAATGATGCTGACGACGATGAAAAACAATCCTACCAGAAGCGGAAGATACCAATGTTTGATGGCTTTGCGAATGGAATTGAAAAATAGGTGTGGCATGCGTAAAGATTATTTCGGTGATCAAATTGGTCTCAGACTAATTTAATCAATATTTTCTTGAGTAACTTATTTTTATGATTTTTATTTGGGCAATGGTATATGAGTGAAGGGTATAGCTGTAAATGATTTTTAATTTCTTATTTTTGCGAGTGGTTCAAAGCTTAAGGTGAAATGAAAAACATTGTTTTAATATTTATGTGTGCAATTTTGATATCCGGATGTGCAGAATCCGGAGAGGATATGGATCAGAAAATCGATGGCGACAATCCTTTTTTAGTAGAAAGTGATTTGCCTTATTCCGCGCCTGATTTTTCGAAAATAAAAAACGAGCATTTCCGACCTGCTTTTTTGGAAGGAATGCGTCAACAGCAAGAAAATGTAAAAGCAATAGCTGAATCTTCGGAGGAGCCTACTTTTGAAAATACAGTTCTTGCACTGGAGAAGAGCCGTGAACTGCTCACCCGGGTTTCGCAGGTGTTTTATTCATTGACATCTGCTCATACCAATGAAGTATTGCAGGAAATAGAAAGTGAAATGGCACCAAAACTGGCCGCACATAATGATGAAATCTATCTGAATGATCAGTTGTTTCAGCGATTTAAAATATTGTTTGATCAAAAAGAAGATTTGAGTCTTGATGCAGAGTCTTTAAAATTGCTGGAGTATTATTATGAAAACTTTGAACTGGCCGGAGCCAATTTGCCGGAGGAAGAAAAAATAAAATTGAAAGAATACAACTCGAGGCTCGCATCCCTTACTACAAAATTTCAAAAAACGCTTCTCGATGGAACCAATGCTGGTGCTGTGACTTTTTCTGAAAGAGATGATCTGGAAGGCGTTTCCGAATCTGTTCTCAAATCTAATGAAAATGAAGATGGAGGTTGGACCATTCCTTTATTAAATACCACGCAGCAGCCTTTATTGCAATCTTTGGCAAATCGGGATAGTAGAGAAAAATTATTTTTGGCGGGCTGGCATCGGACCGATCATGGGGAGTATGATACGCAGGAAATAATAAAAGAGATCGTGAAGATCCGTGCTGAAAAAAGCCGCCTGATGGGATTTGCGGACTATGCCGAATGGAAGCTTCAAAGAACGATGGCGAAGGAACCTAAGGCTGTAGCGGAGTTTTTTAAAGATTTGATCCCGGCTGCTACTCGAAAAGCGCAGGAAGAATCAGATGAAATCCAGAATCTGATTTATTCTCAGGGAGAAGAATTTACGTTGGAGCCATGGGATTGGAATTATTATGCGGAGATGGTGAGAAAGGAGAAGTATGATCTGGATGAAGATGAAATCAAACCTTATTTTGAATTGACCAATGTTTTGGAGAAGGGAGTATTTTATGCTGCGAATCAACTGTTTGGAATTACATTTGAAAAGAGAACTGACTTGCCTGTTTATCATGAGGACGTGGTAGTTTATGAACTTTTTGAGGAGGACGGAGAACCTCTTGGATTGTTTTATGGAGATTTTTATGCACGGCCCAGTAAAAGAGGTGGTGCATGGATGAGTAATTTTGTCACGCAATCGAAGTTGTACGATAAAAAACCGGTGATCTATAATGTGTGTAATTATGAAAAACCTTCTGCAGGAGAGCCGGCTTTGTTGACTTTTGATAATGTCATTACTACTTTCCATGAATTTGGTCATGCTTTGCATGGGTTTTTCGCAGATCAACAATATCCCTCATTGTCCGGAACTGCGGTAGCACGTGATTTTGTAGAGTTCCCTTCGCAGATCAATGAAAATTGGGCCTTGCATCCGGATGTGCTGAAAAATTATGCCATTCACTATGAAACCGGTGAACAAATTCCACAGGAGCTAATCGATAAAATCAAAAATTCAGCCACTTTCAATCAAGGATATTCTTTGACAGAGCTATTAGCCTCCGCTGATTTGGACATGCATTTTCATACGATAGGTGAAGGAGAAGATGTGGAAGATGTAGGGACTTTTGAAAAAGAAGCTTTACAGAAATCAAAATTGGATGTGGTTCATGCTGTACCACCAAGATACCGATCCACCTATTTTGCGCATATTTTTTCAAGTGAAGGATATGCGGCCGGATATTATTCTTATCTGTGGACCGAAATGCTGGAAAAAGATGCCTATGACTGGTTTGAAAACAATGGTGGTTTGACCCGAGAGAATGGACAGCGGTTTCGTGATATGATCCTTTCCAGAGGGAATACGATTGAACTGGAGAAGATGTATCGGGATTGGAGAGGTGCCGATCCAAAAATCGAGCCCATGCTGCGATCAAGAGGACTGGATTAAGAATTTGGAGTTTCTGTTTGGTTGAATTTTGAATCTGAACGGTTTTGACTTGAAAAAATCAGTCCTCGCTGGAAAATGTTATTCGCATTTTGAATGCAATGCATTACTATGCCTTTGATTTTAAATCCTGAGAATTGACTTTGTGATAACAGCCTCCACGGAATCAGATTAATATTTTGGAATTGCTTGGAAAGTCGTTATCGTTCACTATATTGCAGAGCATGATGAGTGAAAGATCTTGTTGTGTGTAGAGACCATAGTTGTTGGATCAAAGTTGCTTCCGGAAAAATTTATGAGCGTCAGTTTTCTTTTGAATAAATTCATGGGGAGATATCGGTTGATACTGATGTTTTTCCTTTTCATTTTTGATTTGTCCGCACAAAACCCGGAAGGATTTTCCATATATTCGAGCGAAAAGCATCAGGAAGTAAAAATCCGTTCCTCCGAAGAATGGGATCAGTACAGGATACATTTGAGGAAGAATATGGAAAAACTGATGGGCGAATTGCCGGATCGTACTCGTCTTCCGGCCATGGATATCATGATCAAAGATACTTTGCGTACAGATTCCTACACGCGAATGAATATCGAATTTACAGCAGCGGAAAATGAGCGGGTGCCTGCCTATTTGTACTTGCCTCATACCCGATCTGCGAAACCTGCGATGCTTGCATTACATCCGACCGGAGCGGAAGGAAAAAAGATCGTGGACGGGCAGGGACGTGAAAACCGTGGTTATGCAAAAGAACTGGCTGAAAGAGGATATGTGGTGATCGCGCCTGATTATCCGAGTTTTGGGGATCTTGCTGATTTTGATTTCAATGCGAGCCGGTATTCATCCGGTACGATGGCCGGAATATTTTATCACATGCGTTGTGCGGATCTTTTATCCGATCTTCCGGAAGTTGACTCTGATCGGATTGGCGTTATCGGTCATTCCCTTGGGGGTCATAATGCACTGTTTGTAGCTGCTTTTGATGAGCGGTTGAAGGTCGTGGTCTCCAGTTGCGGTTGGACTCAGCTTGAGGATTATGATATTGGCCCGACCGCTACTGAATTGTACGGAGGCCGATTAGGACCTTTTGCTCAGGATCGGTATATGCCTTTTTTTCGTGAAAAATACCAACTGGACGGGACATTGATTCCCGTCGATTTTCATGAGATGATCGCTTTGCTTGCACCGAGACTGTTTTTTACTAATTCTCCGCTCTATGATTCAAATTTTGATGTGAAAGGGGTGAAAAAGGGGATTCGAATGGCAGAAGGAGTGTATCATTGGATGGATGCCGGAGAGGCTGTACAGGTTCGATATCCGGATGCGGAACATGATTTTCCGACCGTGGTCCGGAAAGAAGCATATGAATTTGTGGATCGTGTGTTGGCACATATTCCTTCACCGCATAAAATCGAGTAAAGGAAATGAGACCAATCCCAGAAATTATTTTGATACTTTTTCTCTCGCTCTGCGGCAAACATGGTTGGGCTGATGTTTCGTCTGATGGCGAAAATGATAGTATTGTTTTCATGGCCGGAGCTGCTTATGCGAATATCACTCCTGCCGCGGAAGTGAAAAATTGGATTACCGGAAAACCCTATCCAGGGATCAGGGATTCGATATATGCCCGGGCACTGGTGATGAGCGATGGCGTTCAAAAATTTGTGATTCTCCATTGGGAGCTGGTCGATGCCGGGGAATCCGCGACAGATCGCGTGAGAGCAGAAATCGCTGCGGCTCTACATATTTCTGCCGAAAATATCCTGGTGAATGGTGCTCATAATCATTCAGCTCCGTGGTCACCTGTATATGGCACAGATAATCGACGAGGTGAAGAACGATATCCCTGGTGGGTGACCCGCCACATGCCGGAACAGGATGAGGATCCTTATTTTTCGGAATGGAAGGAGCAGCTGATCCGGCAATCTGTAAAAGCAGCACGGGAAGCTGAGGAAACTTTGGAGGAGGCTTCGATCTGGATCGGGAGATATGATGTATCCCGTTTTTTATATAACCGGCGCCCGCGATCGGGGGATGAAAAACCGATGGAGTCAGGATGGCCCGATCGGTTCACTTTTGATCATGAGGAATGGGATCCCCGGGTGCTGACCGGGAATCAGACTTTTGGTCCGACAGATCGTACGATGACGGTGGTTTCATTGCGCAATGAGCGAAATGAAAATATATCTTCGATTTTCCATCTTTCCTGCCATGCGGTTTCTATATATCCTTATCTGGATGAAATATCCGCAGATTGGCCGGGAGCGGTGACCCGAAAAATCAATGCAGATCTCGGCGGAAGCAATCTTTTTCTTCAGGGTACTGCTGGTGATATCGCGCCCTGGCGGCGGGGTGAAAATGCTGTAGAAGAAATGGCGGAAGGATTGGCGGCGGATATAAAAACTACTTATCAGTACAGTTCACGGTTTCGATCTCGCCCACTGAAAACAGGAAGAACTTTCGCGGGGATTCCGCTGACGGAATATGCCAGGACGCATTTGGGATTGAACACGCTGGAGGTAGAGATCCAGTCGGTAATACTGGGACCATTAGCTATCGTTACTTTGCCGGGAGAACCGATGACAGGATTGGGTGAGCAGATTCGTAAAAATTCACCTTTTGATGAGACGATCGTCCTTGGTTATTCCAACGGAAATGGTGGCCACTATTGTGGGATGCCAGGTGAAAAAGCAAAAGGAGGATACGAAACCGGTGAAAAAACAAATTTAGGTACGGATCGTGCTGGAGGAATTATGACAGAGGCGGCCATTGAATTACTGCATGAATTATATCAATCAAGATGAATCCGATGAATCGACAATCAAATTTTATAGCCCGACTCCTGATAATATGTTTTGGGATTTTCGTGATCTATACTGTTAATACAGGATGTCAATCAGCCGATAAATCCGGAAAAGCGAAGAAAAATATCGTTTTTCTGGTCAGTCAGGATCCGGATAATTATGAAGCGGATCGTACGATCCCTGTTTTTGCTGACCAGCTGCAGGATAAATTTAAAATCGGGACCCGCGTTTTGAAGGCGGAAGGTGAACGGACATCTTCTGTATTTACGGGGATTGAGGCTCTTGATTCAGCAGATTTGCTGGTGGTATTTTGTCGTCGGCTCGCATTGCAGGAAGATCAGATGAATCGTATCCAAAATTTTGTAAAGGAAGGAAATCCGGTGCTCGGGATTCGCACGGCACATCATGCTTTTTCTGTGGTTTCGGAAGATATTCCTGCCGGATATGAGGATTGGCCGGGTTTTGCAGAGGAGGTACTGGGGTGTGAAAATCGGGGATATGGTCCGGTGGAAGCTGGAACAGAAATCAATGTGGTGACCGGGCAGGTCAATCATCCGATCATTCAGGGTGTAAGTGACCCCTACTGGCGTTCGGATGGTAATTTGTATAAAGTTGCTCCGCTTCTCGATTCGAATGCGCAGATTCTTCTGACGGGTTTGATTCCGGGAAGTGGACAATTTGAGCCGGTTGCGTGGACCCGAAAGAATGATTTTGGAGGGGATGTGTTCTATACTTCATTGGGACATCCGTCCGATTTTGACGAAAAAGATTATATAAAAGTATTGAATCAGGCAGTAGCCTGGCTTTTGCATCAGAAATAAAACCATGTAATTCATGAAAAATAATTTACTCCTTTCTCTTTTTGTTGGTTCTATAGTGTTTTCATTTTCCTGTGATGCCCCTAAATATCCACCTGCAATGTCTGTGAAAAAATCCTTGGAAAGTTTTATGATCGATGATCGGTTTGAGGTGCAGGTATTTGCGGCGGAGCCGATGGTGCAGGATCCTGTGTCGATGATTTTTGATGAGAAAGGGGATATTTATGTGGTTGAGATGCCTGATTACCCTTTCAAGCCGGAAGAAGGCCCGGGAGCAGGGCGGGTGAAGAAATTGCTGGACACGGATGGAGATGGGGTGATCGATGACTATGTGATATTTGCGGATCAGATCACGGATGCGACGAGCCTGATGCCCTGGAAAGACGGGATGTTGGTGACAGCAGCGCCGCACATATGGTATGTGAAAGATACGGACGGAGATGGGATTGCGGATCATCGGGAGATTGTCTTTACCGGATTTTTTCAGGACAATCAAGAAGCACAGATTACCAATTTGAGATTTAATGTAGACAACTGGATCTATGCGAGCAATCACGGTCAGCATGGAGTAATTGATTTTAAATGGGATCCTGATGCTGAACCATTGGATATTTCGGGAGCGGATTTTCGTTTTCGCCTGGATACAAAAGAATTTGAACGAGAGATTGCGCCGGCACAGTTTGGACAGGATTTTGATCATTATGGAGAACGATTCGTGACACAGAATACGATTCATATTCAGCAGATGGTCATTCCCTCGAGATATCTGAGCCGACATTCCTATCTTCCCTCGACGCGGGCGATGACCGATATTTCGGATCATGGGCTGAGGATGTATCAGCAGACGGAAGCGCCTTATTGGAGAAAGGTCCGGTCTGAGAGGCGACAAAAACAATATGACGAACAGGGGCTGGATCGGATCGAACATATCGACGGTCATTTTACGGGGGCTTCCGGAGGAGTTTTTTATGGTGGTGATTTATTTCCGGAAGAATTTCAGAATAATCTATTTACGGGTGAAGTTGCAGGCAATCTGGTCCATAGGGATGTGCTGGTTCATGATCCGAAGAAGACGGTTTTTGTGGCAAAGCGGGCGGAGGATGAACAGGACAAAGATTTTCTGATGTCCACGGACATGTGGTTCCGGCCGACCAATTTCACGGTGGGTCCTGATGGTGCTTTGTACCTCATTGATTATTACCGGCAGCATGTGGAGACTCCACTATCCATCCCGGAAGATCTGAAAGAGGAGATGGATTTTCTGGAAGGGAGCGACCGGGGCAGGATATACCGGATCGTACCAAAAGGAACGCCACCCTTATCTCTGGAGCACATTAAGGGAGAAAAAACGGCGGCTGATTACGTAGATTGGCTGACGCATCCGAACAAATGGTACCGGACGCAGGCACAGCGGATGCTGATCGAGCTGGGGGATAATTCGGTGTTGGATGACCTGATCGAGCTCGCTTCTGAACATGAGAACGGAGCCGTTCGCTTGCAGGCATTGTATTTGGTAGAAGCTTTGGGCGGATTGGAGGAAGAACATGTGGTTCGTGCTTTGAAAGATGAAGAGCCTGGAGTTCGGATTCATGCGCTTCGACTGGCGGAGCTGTTTCCCGGATTGGTACAGGAGGTGATCACACTGCGGGAGGATGAATATGCGCGGGTAGTCATGCAGTCGGCTTTGAGTATGGGAAATTTTTCATCGCCGGAGGTGATTCCAGCACTGGCTGATATTTTGTTGAAGCATTATTCGGATCATTGGATGCGGCTGGCGGTACTGAGTTCTGAGGCAGGCTCTTCGATGGCTTTATTGGATCATCTGGATAAAAAGACCTCATTTTTCGAGTCATGGGATAAAAATAAAGAACGGTTACTGCATGATTTCACTTTTATCACGGCAGCGAGAGGCAACGAAGCGGATGTGATCGCCTTGGCAGGAGAGTTGGGCCGGCTGCCATCAGAAAGCGCCGCATCGGTCTGGAAAGGATTTGCCGGCGGTATAAAAAGATCAGGCGGAGCTTTGTCGGATCCGGTGAAAGTAAAGCTGACGGAAATGACTTCATCTGCAGGAGAAGATGTTCAGGCTGCGGTGAAGGATGTTTTATGAAATTATGACTGGGTGAAAAAATATTTCAATGAAAATAAATAAACAGAGACGCCGGTTGATTCAAAAGCTGTTGGCTGGGGGAATGGGATGGATGTTGATTCCATTGACGACCCAGAGTTGTCAATCGGGCGGAACGAGTAAGCAGGAAGAAGATATAGATGATCTGGATGTGACTTCCTGTGATGATGTGAGCAAAATATCGGAAGTGGAAGTCAAAAAACGGGAGGGATTCGGTTATGTGGAGGAATCTCCCATGCCGGACAAGCAATGCCACAATTGTCAGTTGTATCTTCCGCCCAAAGAGGGACAGCCGTGTGGTGGTTGTGCTCTGTTCAAGGGTCCTGTTTTTGAAGAAGGATATTGCACGTATTGGGCGCCGCTTGTTGATTCCTGAAAATAGATTTCTGATGAAAAGAACAATCTTTATTTTTATTCTTCTTTTGTTATGGTTGTGTGGGAGTGTTTTTGGTCAGACAAAAGAAGAACCTTCTTCCGGTACATGGAAAGCCGGAGTGGCCCGGATCGATATTACACCGAAAGAACCGATGTGGATGGCGGGGTATGGATCCCGGACTTCTCCTTCCGAGGGTACTCTGCATCCGATCTGGATCAAAGCTTTGGCGCTGGAAGATGCGTCGGGCCATCAGTCTGTGCTGGTGACGGCTGATTTAGTGGGTTGGCCGAAGGGATTGTCGGATTCTGTTCGGAAAGAAGCGGAAGAAAGATTTGGATTGTCGAAGTCGCAGATCATTCTCAATAGTTCCCATACCCATACCGGACCGGTACTGGCAGATGCCTTGTCGGATATTTATCCTTTGGAAGAGTCCGATCTGGCGATCATTGAAAAATATACAGAGGATCTTGGTGAAAAAGTGATCCGGTTGATCGGGATGGCACTGGAGGAAATGGAGCCGGCTTCTCTTTTTGCTGCAAATGGAGTGGCTCGGTTTCAGGTCAATCGCCGGAACAATTCAGAGAGTACATTGCATCGTGCTACGGAATTGAAAGGTCCGAATGATCATTCTGTTCCGGTGATTAAGGTAGAGTCATCAGAAGGAGACTTGAAGGCGATCGTATTTGGATATGCCTGTCATCCGACGGTGTTGAGTATGAATCAGTGGTCGGGCGATTACGCCGGTTTTGCCCAGATAGAGTTGGAAAAGGAATATCCGGATGTGGTGGCTATGTTTTTCCAGGGTGCTGGTGCAGATCAGAATCCGTTACCGAGACGGACCGTTTCGCTGGCGCGGCAATATGGAAAGACGCTGGCTGCAGCTGTGGAAGGAGTTCTGGAAGAAGAGATGCGTCTGCTGGATCCGGTGTTGTGTACCGCTTATCGTGAAATAGATTTGGAATTACAAAGAGCACCGACGGAAGAAGAATTGGTGAAGATGACCAAATCCTCTTCCGGATATCAAAAACGGTGGAGTGATCGTCTATTGAAGCGGTTGCAGTCCGGAGAAAAATTTGAAACAACTTATCCTTATCCTCTTCAGGTATGGAAACTGGGGGATCAGCCTGTTTTTGCGCTGGGCGGGGAATTATTGGTAGGATATGCGATCCGACTGAAGGAGATTTTCGGGCAGGATGCTTTTGTTATGGGATATTCGAATGATGTGATGAGTTATATACCTACCGCGCGTGTACTGAGAGAAGGAGGTTATGAAGCGGATCTGGCACATGTGGTGTATGGTTTGCCCTCGGGATGGGCTGCGGATATTGAGACGGTGATCATTCACGGGATGGTTCAGCTTGCTGCTGCGGCCAATGTTGTTCCGGTGGAGTAAGTGAAAATCGCTTTGATTAGGATTTTGTAATATCGGCGACTCAAACTTCGATGTTTTTGCGCTCGCATCAGAAATAAAAAAAGCGGCATCTTTTTCAACAAAAAGATACCGCAAATTATGAAAAAGTCTATGTCTCAATATTTTACTGTCGGACAACTTCTGTCGTTCCAGCTCCTTCCAGTGTCATTTTGACTGGTTCATTGGTCTTCCAGGATCCTGCTGTAAAATCGGGAATCTCTACAGAGTTGGATCGATTGGCTACAGAGGCCTCGGTCAAAGGACCGATCGCACTCCAGAGAGCAGCATCATAAACATCCAGATCCAGTGGAATTCCATTTCGCAAACAGTCGATCAATCTCCAGTCCATGATGAAATCCATCCCTCCGTGACCACCGATTTGCTTTGCCATTTCTCCTACCTTTTTGATCACTTCCGGAGTGTATTCTTCTTCGACTTTTTTGAATTCTTCGTCTGATAACCAATTATGTCCCTGAGCGATTTTGGCAGGGGAAGGATATTTTTGCGCGATGCCTTTGGTACCGCTGAGGAGATGAATCCGGGAATAAGGACGCGGAGAAGTCACGTCATGTTGCAGCATGATAGTACGTCCTTTAGACGTTTTTATCATGGTTGTGTTCATATTTCCACGATAGCTTTTGCTCGCCCATTTATTGAAAAAAGGATCTTCTGATGCCAGTTTTTCAGCATGGTCTCTCATCATGTAGTCATCGCTGGACATGCTGCTGAGATACTCCATACGGTCACCCCGGTTGATATTCATAGCCCAGCATACCGGTCCCAACCCATGCATCGGATAGAGATTTCCATCTCTGGTAGCATTTTCTTCAAGACGCCACATTTCATAATACCCATCTTTTCTAAAATTCAGACTTAATAAATCATGGATATAAGCACCCTCCGCGTGGACCAATTCTCCGAAATACCCTTCTCGTGCCATATTGATCGTCATAAGCTCGAAAAAGTCATAACAACAATTCTCCAGCATCACACAATGCTGTTTTGTCCGCTCTGATGTCTCGACTAATTCCCAGCACTCATCCAGGGTGGTAGCAGCAGGTACTTCTGTGGCTGCATGTTTTCCGTTTTCCATCGCATAGACACACATCGGAGTGTGCCAGTTCCATGGGGTACAGATATAGACCAGGTCGATGTCATCCCGCTCACATACTTTTTTCCATTCCATGGCTCCGCCGGAGTAAAGATCCGGATTGTGCTTCGTTCCCTTCAGACTTTCTTTTACTTTTTCAACTCGTTCGGGGCGGATGTCACAAAGTGCTTTTATTTCCACGCCTTCGATATTCCTTATCCGGTTCACAGCTCCCGGACCACGCATGCCGAGCCCGATGAATCCGATCCGTACTGTCTCCAGAGCAGGCGCTGCATAACCAGACATATTGGTAGATTGATTTCGCTTTTCCTTATAATGACGGGGTTGTACTTCTCGTTCTTTTGCAAATAAAACCTTTGCCGATGCCAGTCCTAAGCCAGCCATTCCTGTTTTTCGGATGAAATCTCTCCTGTTATTTTTCATGTTTGTAGAGTTGTAAAATTTGATGAATTTGTTTTTGTGCTGTAATGAAGATACAATTTAAATGACAAATGATATAAAAGATACTATGAAATCTTGAGCCAGTTTGAAGGAAATTGAAACAGATTTTTCAAGATTTACTATTCAATTTCTTTGAATTTACTTCATTGTATTTTTAATTTCTGTTTTGCCTGTCAAAATCCAACTTTTTTCTGAAAAAACCTATTATTTAGAAATTATAAGAATGATCCCTATTTTACAAAGCATGTTTTGAGCATTATTGTCATCGTCATATTATGAGAATTCTCCTTCCTTTGTTCTTCGTGCTCATATTCGCATGTGAAAAGAATGCAGATGTGATTCAGTCTGATTCTTGCGGAGAATACACGATTTATGATACTTGGAGTGGAATAACCGCAACCATCGAGTTTGATTTTGCGGAAGGATCATATTTTTTGAATCATCACATTCCCGGTTCTATCGATGGTATGATCACGGCTTATCCTTGCGATCTTCCTTCCCAATTTCACTCGGAAGGAAAGAGAGTCATCGTCAGCGGAAATCTTTTTGAATCGGATCATTTGCCGGCACCTGATCTGGGCGGGCAGGAAATAATGAAGATCGATATTCACCAAATAGAATTTCAGGAGGATGAGCGCTGATTTACGTTTTTGAATCCATAGCACCTAAATCCTAGCACCTATTTACAATTCCTTTATCATGATATTCCTGAAATAAACCACATCTCCATGATCTTGTAAACCGATATGGCCTTTGCGGTAAGTGCCGAAACCTGACCAATTCTTGAATTTACTATTTTGGATCATCTCTTCCCAGTTCTCATCAAACATTTGAGTTTCTACTACCTCAGTTCCGTTTAGTATAAAAACAAGATGACCATCATCGAGGATGATTTCCGCTGTATTCCACTCTCCGGCAGGATTTTCTGTCTCGGGCTGAGCCTGAATTAAGTCATACAAACTTCCTGCTCTGTGGGTAGGATATTGTGCGTCATTGTGACAAGTATTATCCAGAATTTGCATCTCAGGTCCCGTATGATAGGTTTTTTCACGGCCATCTTCCTGAACCAGAAAAAACACGCCTGAGTTTCCACAGTCGGAAATATTCCAATCCAGTTTTAAATGAAAATTCTCATATTGCTTTTCTGTGATAAGATCTCCTTTTTCTCCTCTGCTTGCAGTAGGATCAAATATCAGTATTCCATCCTTTACCTGCCAGGCTGCCCCCGCTTTGTCCTTATTGAACGTCCTCCATCCGTTGGTGGATTGGCCATCAAATAATAGTTCCCAACCCTCATCTTTTTGTTCTTGCGTCAAAAGGTTGTATTCTGACGAGTTTTCTTCCGTGCTATCATTAGAGGCACTTTGTGATTTGCTGGTACTATTGCAAGAGATAATTGAGATTCCTATAAAAGCGATCAGGATCAGTGATAGAAGATTTTTCATATGGATTGATGTTATTTTTCAAATTTCACATCAAATATACAAATTAAATGGATTGAATTAATTGATGTTTGTAATACTTATCCTGTAGAAAAATTTACAAAGAAAGAAATGGTAAGATGCTTGTGGTGCGGTAATTACTAAAAATAAATTAACAATCGGAGCCTCTTGGAGTTTTTCAAATATAAAGATACCTTGCGCATCATTTTTAAAAATGAAAGTGGATGGATGCAATGAATCCAGCCTTATACATTTAATAACTTTTAAAATACTTCCTGATGAAATCGATCAAAGTCTATGTGCAGCTTGTTTTTGTTACCCTGTTTTTATTTAGTTGCTCAACCGTAAAAATGCCTTCCTATGTAGATGGTGCTATTTTGGTGACAGCGCATCGGGCTACCCATGATTCTGCACCGGAAAATTCGTTGACAGCAATTCGACATTCGATCCGTGATAAAATAGATATCGTGGAAATCGATGTAAAAAGAACGCGGGACAATCAACTGGTTCTGATGCATGACCGGACAGTCGATCGCACAACTACCGGAAGTGGTGAAGTGGAGGAAATGGATTGGGCAGAATTGAAAGAACTTTATTTGTTGCATGACGGAAAACCAACCAAAGAAAGAATTCCGACTTTTCGGGAAGCATTGGAGCTGGGGAAGGGAAAGGTTGTTTTTGATTTGGATTTGAAAACAGAGCGGATAGATTTGATCATGCAAGTGGTGGAAGAAACAGGAGCGGCAGAAAGCGTGATTTTCTTTGATAGTGATTGGTCTGTTTTGGAGCAAGTACAGGAAAAGCATCCGGATTGGTATTTGATGCCTCGCGCCTATGATGTCGAAATGGCAAAAGAAGCATATGAAAAATTCAAACCTTGGGCCATCCATGTCGATCCTTCCTTTGCTTCTGCTGAGTTGTCGGAGTATTTTCATGAGAGAGGTGTTTATGTATGGATCAACGCTTTGGGCAAGGTCGACGAGGCAATCGGAAAAGGAGACATCCAGCCATTCCTGAAATTATTGGAAACCAATCCAAGTATTATTCAGACAGATCATCCGCTAAAATTGAAACAATTGACGGCGAATAGAGCATTGGAGCAAATGCGGTAAGAGGTGGATCAATTCCAAAATGGAAGACGTTACTTTTTTTGAATCGAGAGTAATTGAATTTGATCAAATATTGCTTCCGGATTCAGGCCGCATTGTCGCGGGTCTTTTTCATCCAGAAGCTGATATTCAATGATTACTCTGGTCGGTTTTTGCTTAAAGCTGGCATCTATTTTTTCTTCATCGATCGGTTTGTAGTACATGTTTTCTATTTCTATCAAAAATCCGCATCCATCCGAAGCATAGTTTCCATACCAACCTATTGTCGCTTCACTGGTCAATCTGTTTATATCAGCTTCTTTTGTACAGGAAAACGATGAGCAGGTGATGAGACTGATCAGCAAAAAGATGAATTTGTGCATGTCTATGAAATTGATGTTTCACCTCTTCAAATCTGACTGGAAGAGCCGGATATGAAAGCGAATAATAAATAGAATCCAGCCATAATATAAGGCTTTTTAATAGGAGTTGATAACTTATATGTGGAGTCTTTGTGAATTTGGTTCGCTTGATTGTTGCTTTTAAAAGTAATTCTTAGCTGTTTTCTCTTTTGGAGGGTCTTCTTTTATTAATTTTTTATATTCACTGTTCTTATATATTTTACTTTACACGTTTATGTCTGAAATACTGATCATTTCTTCTTCCATCCGCAAAAAGCGGAATAGTCATCGAGTCGCTTTGTTTCTGCAGCAATATATCGCCCAAAGAGGATTGGGAGAACCGGATATCCTCGATCTAAAGGAATACAATTTTCCATTATTTGAAGAGCGGTTGACCCGTGCGGAGGATCCGGACGAAAGGTGGGTGGAAGCATCAAATAAAGTCAATAATGCAAAAGGTGTGATCATTGTCACACCAGAATATAACGGCGGATATCCGGCGAGTTTGAAAAATGTGATCGATTTCATGTATAAAGAATGGCGACGTAAACCCATCGCCCTGGCAGCTGTATCGGATGGTCAATTTGGAGGAACGCAGGTGATCCAGTCCCTGCAGTTTGTTCTTTGGAAAATCGGAGCGTGGACTGTGCCGGCACGTTTTCATGCTTCCTTTGCCGATAAAAACTATGATGAACAGGGCGTTCCAGTGGATGAAAAGTTATCTGAAAAAATGGCAGGGATGTTTGTCGATGAGCTGCTATGGTGCATGGAAGCCAAACGAAGAATGAGCGAAAATTGACCTTTTCAGGATAGGTTCTTTATACCTGAAAACCATGGAATTCCTTTGCCAGGAGCAGTTTGAGATTGGCGAGAACGATTTCGCCCATATTTTTGCAATTATCAAAAATAGGAGATTTATGGTGATAAGCCAGCTCTTCTTTGAGTTGTTCTACTTTTTTTGGAAAGGAAAGCTCATCCCGGATCATATTTCGCAATAAAAGATTGAGCTGACGGGAGGATATTTTTGCCCTGGCGGCGATCAGACTCCGTTCTTCAGTCTGGTATTGTTTTACCGCTTCGACCGCCATGTGTTTGATCCCCATGTATATGATGGGGTTGTTTTCTTTGAAATACTGCGGTAAATAAAAACTTTTCCGACCTTCATAACTTTGCTGATCAAAGTCGATGGCGCGCATGCGGTACTGGTTGCCTTCGATGTCAGGTGTGATGTCGATGACGTAATTGTAGCTCCGCATGTCCCCCAGGAGCCGGATGAAGCAGCGTTCATTGAATTTGACAAATTCTTTGGCGATCCGGGTCTTGTTGAAGGTGGAAATATCCATATAATATTTCATGAAATCATCGCCCGGGATTCCCGCGATATGTTCTTCGATCATCGTGTTGCCATCTACCAGATAGGTGATTCGGTTGGGAGAGAGGATGTGTTCCAGTTCCAGACCATAGATTCTTGATGCATCTGCTTTTTTGATATAAAAGTGATCATAATTGTCATTGAGTTTGTTGATAATTCGTACCCGGAATGGTTTTGTATTCGCAAACATGCAATAGTCGATCCGGTCGATGGTCAGGTGTTCCATCACGGAATAATCCCCATCTGTCTTGAGAAGAGCGTAAATCCTTGTCAGCGCTTCATACAGTTCTACTGTATCCAGATCCGAATAGTAGACGGTTTCCCAGAGAGTGTCATTTCCACGAAAGTCTGTCAGAGAGACGGAAGAAATGTAGCGTAATAGGTCATTATATTGTAGCGGCAAGTTGTGTTTTCGACCATACTTTTGTAAATACTGATCAAAACCCTTGCTCACCTCAAATAGTACTTTCTTTTTGGAAGGCACATCTCCTCTCATAGTGAAATCTTCAATTTTGGATTGAAATACAAATTAAGGCTTTTTTCTGATGAACGATTATAGATAAGTGATATAGTATTTTGGATGATAAAATATTTGGGTGATTGGGAAGTGGAGATGCTGATCTGTTGGAGCGGATGTCGGCCCTTTTAACATTATGGACAGATCGGAACCTATTCAGATCTCTGATTGTTTATTTTATCGAATTGATAGAAATTGAGGGAGAAGAATTAGAAATAATGATTCAAAAAATACCAGATGCTATGAAAACGGAATTTGTCAGTTTAGCAGATCGATTGAGAGAGTCAGGTAGAAAAGAAGGGAGAGCTGAAGGTAGAGCTGAAGGTAGAACTGAAGGAAGAATAGAGGGGAGGGCTGAAGGAAGATCTGAAGGAATCCATGAGAAAAACCGGATTGCGACCAAAAATATGCTGCGCAAAGGATTTGATGCTTCTACCATTTGTGATATCCTGGAGGTGACGCCGGAATTTGTGGAGAAAGTCCGAAAGTCGATGCGTCAATAAAATGAAGTTAGAATTCCTTGGGTCAAAGTTGTTTGATCGAAATATTTTTCGCAGCGTTTCAATGGCATAAGATCAAGTCGAAAAATTATTTGTTTCACCATTATGATAGATTATGTCTCGAAAGATTCACCAGCCTCACGACAAATTCATGAAATCTCTTTTAGAGGATAAAGAGATGGCGGTTGAGTTTTTTAAAGTATTTCTCCCGAAATCGATAAAAGATAGAGTTGATTTAGAGGGGTTGGAACATAGTTCACATAGTTTTATTTCTGAAAATCTTCGCGAAACACAAGCGGATATTGTATTTACCTGTCCTTTGAAAGGAAGAAAAAATGAGGAAGTATATCTGTGTTTGATTGTTGGGGAACATAAAAACAGACCCGATAG
>Ga0209487_1001490_pt1 | contig 19786 bp, 14 predicted proteins | sample Poulit2012_FD_187524 | JGI IMG/M metagenome (GOLD analysis project Ga0209487, IMG submission 187524) | Agricultural soil microbial communities from Georgia to study Nitrogen management - Poultry litter 2012 (SPAdes) (version 2) | ecosystem: Environmental > Terrestrial > Soil > Agricultural land...
CAGTTGCCGGGCGATCTGTTGGATAGAAAAGCCATTGCGATAGCAGGCAGCAATTTGGTATCTTTCGTGAAGCGAGAGGTGTTTGTAGGTCTTCATGTGCTCGAATTTTGGTAGAGGAAAGCCGGAACCTACAAAATTTCGCGGAAACATTTGGTAGCGAGCTCCCAAAGGTTTTTTAATTCCTCCCAATCGGGCACTTCAAATGTTAATTAGCCGAGCTTTTTCGAAAGCATATTAATGTACAAAATAACACCAGTGGGTTTGACTTATTTTTGAAAATCATCAAGTGAAGTACTCCCCACTCGTATACTGCAAAAAATTGTAGAATAGAGTTTTTACAATTATACTAATGGTAATGGTAAGCAATTATTAAAATAACTATTTGGCTTGTAATCATGAAGGATTTGATTTATAGATTTCTTGCAGTTTTAGTTCTGTTTGTAGTTTCTTGTTCTGAGAAATCCAATATTTTGCAAGAAGAATTAATAGAAGATGAGAATTTTAAAAGTGTCGTTTACAAGTTTGGGGGGAGCGGTAATGATGTGATCACAAATATTATAGAGGTAGATAATAGTGGGATCGTGCTTATTGGGCATACCAATTCAATTGATGGTGATTTTGAGGGTATTAATTCTGGTGACTTCAGATATGATGATTCAGACGCATTTATTATGAAACTGAATTCAGAAAAGGAACTTGAATGGGTAAAAACGTTTGGTGGTGATGGTGAGAATGTTTTCGATCACGTGTTTAAAAATGGAAATGGATATACAGTTTTTGGCAGGTCAAACTCTAATTCCGGTGATTTTGAAGGATTTTCTTCTTTTAAAGCAGAATTGGATTCAAATGGATCTCTTGTTTCTGTAAGTAGTATTCCTGAGGATTTAAGATTTATTTTTATCTCAGATTCTTCGACCCATACCAATCTTTTGCCTGATGGTAAAGGCCATATTGTTTCACTAAACAAAATCAATAATTGTTGTTACCTGGCAACTGGAGCTAGTTTTGACCAGGGAGAAAATATATCCCTTCTAATTATAGATGAAAATTTGAGTTTAACACTATCAAAAGTGTACGAAGGTGAAAATTCAAAATCGGACTGGGGTGTTGCCAGCTTGAATTTAGATGATGGGTTTTTGGTCGCTGGAAACTCACAATCTAACCAGGGGATATTTGAATGGTTAAATCATGATCTGCTGGACAATTCAAGTACAAATATTTTCCTTATGAAAACTGATCACGATGGTGAAATAGATTGGCTGCACACTTTTGGAGGCAGAGAGAGGGATCAATTAATATCACTAACCAAAGGTAATGACAATAATTACATTATTGCCGGGAATAATGAGACAAACGATGGTGATTTTGAAGGGTACGGTGGTGAATTTCAAAGAGGAATAAATCAGATATTTTTAATGAGTATTGATTCGGATGGAAATACAAAATGGACAAACACATTTGGGGGAAGTGGTTATGAACGGTTGGAAAATTTGATTTCAACAAATGACGGTGATTTTCTAATGTCAGGTTTATCCTATTCAAATGATGGTGATTTTTCGAACTCAGGTAATGGCCACAATTTTCTTATGAAAGTTAACCATAATGGGGAAAGAGTCTGGGTGAAAAAATTTTCAATTCCGGATATGGAAAGAGAAGATGGGAGTTTAATTACAAATGATTTAATGTATCAAAATAAAGCTATATTTTCGATGCAAAACAACTATTTATTGGTATTTCATCCAAATAGAAATAATGAAGACAAACAAATTATTTTGATAGAGGTTGATCAAAACGGAAATTTTGTAGAGTAATCAAACTCTGTCCTGAACATTTTTTTCAATGTACAGTAATTGCTGTGTCAGGAAGAGATAATCCGGTCAGGGCTATACAATTGTTCAATAACCAACAAAATGACGAGTTTGCGTCTAGTTGAATGTATTCAATGGCTTAGCCGAACGGATTGTTAGCAGGCCGTTAATCAAATAGATCTGATTTCTGTATCAACCCCGGATGATTGTTCTTGGCGTTGTTGGCTTCTTTTGATACCGAATACCGTTCCATCGCATCGTTTGATTGTATCCACCCGACCAACTACTAACCGCCTGCAGACCTTTATAGTCCAAAAATTAAACCGGAATTTAGGTAAATGACAAATTGGCGGTTTTTTTAGATTTATCTAACATGCATTTAACGGGTCAGTGCTATTAAACAGGACTTCTAATTTTTCAATTATGCTGAAACTTCCCCAGTAGCTCATCAATATTGTCAGGAGTAACCAACTCAGAAAAATCGTTACTTTCTTCTTTGGAGCCCAATTGTTCTTTAATGAACTCTGAAATGCCATTTCCTTTTTCCGGCATCTCGGACAAAAAGATAAGCTTCATCTCCTCATCTGCCGTTTGCATTTCTGAAATGATTCCCTTCCATTTATACACTTTGTTTTTAATGGAATCGGTTTTTTTCAGATTTAAATTTAAGGGCTGAAAATAATTCCATACTCCATTCTTGTATGCCTGATCAAATTGAATGGTATCTGTTTTTGTCTTAACAGAACGTGAAATCATTTTTTTTGTAAGTCCCGCTTGCTCGAAATGTTTTTTGTACCGATCCCGCCAAACATCTTCATCTGAGCGATAATCGTAATCATAGTCCACAACCCATTTATGAAGCAGGCGGTCCTTCAAGTCTCTGAATGCAGACTCCACACTAATATCCATACCTTTTTTAACGTCTGAGAACTGGAGTGAACTGTCATCCTTTTTCAGAATTTGAGATGAAAAGAAAGTTACACTCAAAATATCATGGAATTGTAATTTTCCGGAATCATGTTTTTCTAAATCCTCCAGCTTCTCCTGCAGGATTTTCAATTTTCTCATGATATGTGTCGATTCAATTCCATGAAATGTTGCTGAAATTCGCTGTCTTGAATGGATAAACCCATAGTAAAGCGTTCTTTCTTTAGGGCCAACCATCAGGATCCCAACATTTAAAAATTCACCCGATACCTGATCGGGTATGTAGCGCAGGATTTGATATTCATACGGTTTCATTGGAGTGTCCTCATTGCGTTTGTAACAAAATCTTCGGCATGTTCCACGATGTCCATGATAAACTCTGAAACAGCCGGCCAGTGTTCCCATTCCCACTCATTTGGAAGAAGCGGAACGGCTTTATCCCAAAATCCTTCAGTAATTGCTGTAATGTCATGAATGAAAGGTTCGGGTTCAAACTTCCTTCCCTGTATCAACGATTTCAAAATACCATTATTTACTGAATCCACATCTGCCGGGTTCATTTCCCATGGGTTTGTTCTTGGAGAAAGAATTTTCATAAAAGGTATATTTGTAAAGGCCATTTCGTGATCAATCGCATAAATCCTTTCTTGATCTGATAACATATTCACTTTAACTGGTGTTCTGTCTGGGTTTATGGTCATCAGATCAAACAGAAATATACGCTGAGCATCGATCACATGCGATCGTTTTAATTCATCTCTTTGGTCGGGTTGGATCATATTCTCAAGATTTAGGCTTCCAAAATTTAAGCCGATACTCCGTTGCACTCGGCCGTAAAACGGACTACCTATCAAAGATTCATGTAAATCATTACTAACCTCAACAATACTTGGTTCCGGTACCAGTATATTCATTTCCCGGGCCAGCCATGCCCCCAATAGCTCGCAAGCATGTGAACGTCCATCGCCCATGCGCTCACCGTCTTTTAATTTGACCACTATATCAACCCGCTCGCCGTTTTGTTTATCGGCACAACGCATAAGTACCGGTTTATTGGCGCCTGTGCCAAACACTTCCAGTGGTTCAAGAGCGAGCAACTCTGGCAGACGGTATTCCGGGTTTGTGATTTTCAATGTTGTATCATGTTTCTTTCCCTCACATTTCCAAAATTGTTTTCAATATATCCGGGTTTTCGAAGTTTTAAACTCAACGGAAATCCATTTGTCCTGGTGGATTAATATGTTAGAGGTGATCTACTTTCATTTATAGATGAATTGAATAAAATCGCACGTACTATCTCTGCAAAGGCTCAATCAGTTGATCCCACAATAACTCTGCCACACCTTTTGCGGACAAAGCTCTATCAATGCTGCGACCCGAATACATGTTAATCATTCCAGAGGGAGCCAAAAACTGCCTGTAACCATCATCGCTTACGGTAAACATTTCATTAAAACTATTGGTACTGCTGATGGAATTTGAATATTTGATGGATTCGGATGAACTGAAATCCGAACCGTGCCAGATCTTACATTGGCTGACAAGTTTCTCCTCACTATACAACTTTACCGTAAAAGTTTGAGATTTCATTTTATCCAAATTGTAATCAATAAATGAATTTCGATCTTCCAATTCGACTAATGAGTTTCTGAAAAACTTATAAATGTACTCAAAAGACTCCTTCAAAAAGTTATCCTTTTCTTTATCCGTAAACCGTTTTTTGACTCTCAGGTTTGAAGATCGTTGGGGATCTTTTCTTTCGGTTGATGCGGTTTCTTGTGGCTTAATCTTTGACTTATCGGGTTCGGATTTTGGTTTCTTGCCTTGTGTTTCTTCAATAGCTTTTCTGATTCCCCTGGCAATTTCTGCAAATGCTTCATGCTGATTTGGATAGTCGGTAACAGGCCTTCCGTCTTTCGGCAAAGCCTTTAATTTTCCAAAGAGAGCCGAATGCCAATCGCAATGTTCTAAAATGATTGGAATAACTCTGGCTTCGCTACAATGATGTCGTTCCAACGCCCTTTTCATTTCAATATCGTAGCAGTAATCAGAAGCCAGAAAATACGGGCTTACCAACAACAAAATAATATCTGAACTTTCCAGATTTTCATCGATTTCGCTGCCAAACTCATCTCCTGCTAATATTTTTCGATCATGCCAAGTGGAAATCAACCCCTGCCGCTTAAGTAAAGAAAGATGTGTCTCCAATTCATCTCTCAGACTTTCATCCTTATGGGAGTATGACATGAATATTTTGGACATAAACGAAATAAAGTTACTTAAAGATGCAATTGTAGACTATTACCAACGTAATTGCTGAAGCCTTTTCTGAAAAGATGCACAAATTTTTTGAAATCGTTCATAACTTCCGTGACAAAATCCGGCCTGTAATGGAGCCCAATTTTCTTTGTGTTTTTCAGCCTCATTCAGAATTTGGTGAAATGGATTATTTTCAAAAGTTTTTAAATAAAATCTACCAATAGGACTCCAAGACTGTTCCGGAATATCGTCATGCTTCCGGTCAATATAATCTAATGCACGCATCAGTTCGAAACGATCAAAGGAAGGCTCATATAAAGGGCCAAGGCTAATCACCTTGTTAAATATTAGGTTTATCTGATTATAAAGATATTCACTCAGTGGTGTAATGTGATTGTCGTTCTCAATTAACTTGTTATATACATTATCAATCTTGCTATTTACGATCAGAAGAGCTTGGCTGATCGTAACCATATCTTTAGTTTGATCCGGAGGAGGAATCATTAGATCAAATAGCTCATACAGTTTATAATAGTTACCAGACGCAACTGCAGAAATACCTCCACAATAAAATAACTGCTGAATGGAGTGCCACTTAACAGCCCTCCAAATATTTCTATCTCTCTTGCCTTTTAATGCCAAAGTAATACTGTTCAAAGAAAAGGTGAACAAACTACTCTGCTTTACCGTCCCCCAATAAGCAAGTAACACCTGAATAGTACAAAGCTCCTCTGCCAACTCTTCGATTTTTTCAATCCGGGCTTTGAACTCCTCCAACGAATACGTTGTATCATTAGATAATTGCTCGCCGTCTAAAGCTTCTATCAACTTATTAAGATTATGACCCATTCGGTCATGAAGTTCAATCCTTAAATGATCGTCTGCGATAAGTTTTTTAATCTCTTCATTATTCATAGTTATATGGTTTTATGAAATGGTCGATTAACTCCCCTCATAACTCCGCAAAATCAACGGCTCCGCTTTCGCAAGATCTCCCTGGTTGCGAATCGTTATTTCCAGATCTCCCGTTCCGAAGTGGCCGATGTTACGGACATCTCTTGTAAATCCTTCTTCAAGTTGTACTTCGTCCGGATTGAGCTTTACATAGACCTGCAGCTTATTACTTTGGGTATAAACCTCCACACAGGCAAAATTTTTGATGCGCTTGTAGGCAAAATAATATTTGAGTGTTTTTTCCTGAACATCGTCGCCAAGGCTCAGCATGAAATCCCGCAGAGCGTGGTATTGGTCAGTAAGCTCTTGATTGGCTGATTTCAGATGATCGGTGACAGTTTTGTACTCCTGTTTGGATTTCCCTACTCCAGAAGATACAGAGTTTGCACCGTTGGTTTTGGCTTCCACCACATTGATTAATTCAAGCAGCAACAGGTCATCTCCAAACTTTCGATATCGAATGAGTTCAATATTTCGATTCATCTGCTTGACGGCATGCTCGTCATACTTTGTAAAATCTCCCGCAATACATAGCAATCTGGGATTATTCCAATCGATATTATCCGAATCTTCCTTGCCAACGTTTTTAAGTACCAAAAGTTCAAATTCCGCTTTGTGATCCATCAACCAGTCCAGATAAAACAATCCCTGGTTGATCACATTTTCATTCATTGCTCTCTTGTATTCAATGATAACCGGACTCCCATTTTCATCGATTCCAAGTGTATCAATACGACCGGCATGATTGGTTCCTGTGGAATACTCAGTGGCCAAAAACCACACTCCCAAATAGGTATCCAAATTGGTTTCAATCTGAGATTGAAGGGATTTCTCAATTTTGGCAGCCGAACTTTTTAGTTCTGTTACTTTCTGATCGTTGATTTGGAAGAGTTTAATATCAGGCATAGTTTAATTGACTCTGATAATGTGTTCTATTTTAATGGAGGACCAAAAACACTGTCATAATCAATTCGAAATGCGGCAAGAAATTTCTCTATCGAGTCATTTTCATAATCTAATAAATGACCCGGCATTGCGGAATGGCCATCACCCCAAAAAGATTTGGAATTGGGTATCGAAAACTTTGCAATTAATCTTCGAGAAAAATTAAACTTATACTTTTCAGAATCTTGGTTTAGCTTAAAGTTAGGATTGGGACCAACGGCATAAGCCTCTTGGAGATACGGTCTTTTGGCTTTTGGTAAACAAAAAGAAAGTAGACGAATAAGTACCATATCATCTTCTGGAAAGATGTCAATGGTATTAGAAAAAGAAGGCGTTCCCAATACATAGATAATTCCTCGATCTTTTTCGTTTTTAAACTGTGCAAATGAAGCTGCTACATATGGTGAATGAGTTACATCAAGTATTGGAGTTTTTTCTACTAAATAGTGTTGCATAATAGCCCACCTTAACTCTCTATATTTCAAGAAAATTGAAGTTCCGGCAAACTTTTTATAGTGAGCTTCAAAGTGTTCTTTAAGCTTTCTATCAGTTTCATTTAACTTTTCCCAAAGCTCTTCTAAATTATAATTATCATCTTTCCTGTAAATCTGCGGAAATATCTTCGCGCACTTAGAATCATCTAAATATTCCCTTTTTTGCCCCCGATAAAACAAGGCATAATCCCGATTATAGAAACTAATCTGAGCGATAGCATCGATCAACTTCTCATATGAATCTATATGATATGGCGCTGACTCAATAATTTTTTGATTTGTTGTCTCTTCTTTCCAACCATCTCTACTTTTTTCTTCCCACTTTTGTTTTAAGTTCAAATGTGAAAAAGCTTTTTCAATTTTTCTCATACACGCCTTCTTTACGAACGATTTTGATTAAACAATACCCTTAAAAACTCCTTCCCCCTTTTTGCATACTCAGCACAAATGGAATCTGCTAAATCTCGAATTTCTTTGTCTTCTTTAAATTCATACATATAAGTAACTAAGTCTTTGATATCAGATTCCTGAAAATCCGGCGTGAATTCTTTAAGCATAGTCATTAATATTTCGCCTATATGCTTTGCAGTAGCCTTTGATCGGCTATAATTCTTCAGACGATTTAATTCTTCCAAAAAGAAAGGTGCATTGAAATCATGGTTTACATAGGGTGCAGATACCTTTACTAATGGGGCAATATCATCGTCCAATCGATCAAAATACTTCATAAATTTTGACAGGTTTGAGAGCACTTTTTCCTTTTCTTTCGAATCTGAGCCTTCAACTCTATCATGAATCCTTTGCCACAATTGTAGAATTTTTGGCCTTAGATCTTCGCGTTGCTTTCCTTTGATTTGGTCATTTACTTCCCAGAAAAAATTTGGTATGCGACTCAATTCTTGAGAACGACCTTTTTCAATCACGAGACTTATCAATTCTCCATCATCAATTCCCTCAATACCCCATAAATAAAAAGCGGCTGTATGATTTACAGTACTTTTATATTCAAAATGACCAAGTGTAGCATTTGTCCTTATTGATCTTTTATAGTGGGGAAGCATTAACTCATAAATCTCTTCATTTCTGGCAGGATAATCCCATAAGTAACCGCCCATAAATGCTTTCCACTCTTTTTCCTCAAGCCCTTTAAATTCTTTTACCTTACCTTGCGTCCAATCTTTATCCAGATAATTGAATTGAGGGAAATAAAATCCGATCAGGATAAATGCATCAATAATTTTTTTGCCCAGGGCTTTATCGTATAACTCTTTTAATTCATCATCCCATCTGGTGCCTTCATAGTCTTCACTATAATGAACCCGTGCATATCTTAAAGAATAATTGATCAGAGCCATCAGTATTTTACCGGCCTTGGAATTCAATGAATAAGTCGGGTAATCCATATTTGATTCATCAATATCATCAACAGGCTCTAAATCTGGTACAATCTTCAGAAGAATTTTCTTAGCTATTGGCAAATACTCAGCATCAAATGCATTGCTGTCTTTTTTTGTCCCCTCAGTAATCAATCGGCCAGTTTGATGAAGGATAAGCTCCTTGTCCATATTTAGCCTGTCACCTTCAACAGTAAGCTTATTTTCATTAAATAGATCCGAGCTTATGTATTCATAAATGAAATTCAAAACCACTTCCCAATCGAAAGTATTTTTATCCTCCCAGGCTTTCTGGAAGCCTAATAAAAAATTATAAACGCAGAAGAATGGAGCCTCGATAAGTAGCTGTAACTCACCTGTAAAAGTATCTGGTTTTTGCGCAACCGCAATTCTTATTGAGTTCCCAAATCCATCATAAGTTGGATCATCAATATCCCAGCCAGGTTTGAAGTTCTCTATTTCCTTCAGCAACTGGACCATTCCCATATCGATGATTTCTTCAGGAGTAAAAGGAGATACTGATCCTACTCGTGTTTTGACTTCACCTAAGGTTTCATAATGTTCGGATTCTATTCCTCTTTCCTCAGAAAGCTCTTCATATTTTTTAGAAAAATCAGTGACCTCCTTTAATGCGGAATACCACTGTAATTGCCAATATTTTGTATCATCCTCTCCAGGGTTTACTCTTTCTCCTTGTGGTCCTTTATTAATAATCTTCTTTAATAAATTTTTCTCTTGTTTGTCAAACTCTTCACAATTTTCACGGAGTAGATAGAATATTTCTTTACTTAAAAGTGAATCTGAAAAGTACCCTGCTTCATCTTCGTTTTTAACGAGTTCCCAAAACACTTCTTTGTTTTTCTTCCATGTTTTTGAAAGAACATAAAAAAGAATACGCTTGAAAATAGGGTGGGGATATTCATTGCTTAGGAATTTCTCTTTTAATTCAGAAAAGGTTTCTCCATTTTCTACACCCTTTATTCGTATTATTTCCATGAGGAGATGAACATGAATCAGTTTTGTTTCATCTCTCATTATTTCACCCTCTTTCAATTTGTGCAGTGAAGTGCACCAAATAACTGAGTGATCAGTAAATAATCTTCTTGTGAAGTACTCAATTGCATCTGGTACGATTGCAATGTCAGGTGATTCACCTTTCACCTTTTTTGTTATCTGATCTGCTAATTCTTGTTCATCAAGTTTTTGAAAATCGTGAATGACAACAGTAGTGGCATTCGCTAAATCAGTATCTGGCTCAGGGTCATAGGACACTTTTAAATTCCGATCCTCAATATCAAACCTCAGGAAAAATTTACTTGATAAGTTTTTTTCTACAACCTGGCCGTAAAGCATTTCCCGAAGATTATCGGCGAGCTTATAAATAATCTTTGGAGAAAGCTCTTTTCCAATAAGTTCTAAGAGCTCATTTTCAATAAGTGTATGCCGTAACCAATACAGGTCAATGAGGGGTTTGAACTTCTTTTCTGTATATCCCGAATAAGGTCTGTCAAAATTTTCTTCCTTGAGGTCAAATATATGGGTGAGAATTATCTCTGCTTTTTCAAAATCCTCGCTAGTGGCATTTCTATTTAAAAATTTTGGTAATAGATCTTCACTAATCGCATGACTCGAAAAACTATTCCTAAATGAACTACTTAGCCAAACATTCACGTACTCAAGCAGTTCTTTTGATACCATACTATTCGGCAAGTTAGAAACAATTTTTATGATGTCATGCCAAACGTGAGGATTGTCGACTTTTGTTTCCGACACATCTTTCACCACTTCAAGAATTTCTTCAATCTTCATTTAAATCCTCCCCAATTCGCTTTGACAATCTTTCTAATAATTGAAGAGGGGGCCAATTTGGAAAAGAATAACCTCCATCATCATGTTTTTTGGGCCCCGGAACACTTGAAGAGTTGAAAAATCCTGACCGCTTAAAAACATCAAACCAAAAAGGTGTGCTCACATTTTTAAAAACATATCTGTAATAAGCTTCATCTTCATTCATCAAGCTTATAACAAATTGAACTTGGGCACTTGAGGGTCTATCCTCCAACAAAATAATATCAATTAGGTTTACATTAGATAAATAAGATGGAGGGGGATCTTTAATGTTTAGAGCTTCGGATTTATTCTCTCTTTCTTCTAATTCGAGTTCCTTTTCTTCTTTTTTCTTCAAATAATCCAAATATTTGGGTAGTTCTAGAATTAAATAAATTCCCCGAAGCCTCTCATAATCATATACATATTCTAGCCCTGCCTTTTCAAAATCAGCTTCTAACTGTTCATGCAACTTAGCTTTTTCATTTTTACTAACACTAAAGTCTCTATAGTTAAGTGTAGTAAAATAGCATCTTTTAACTTCTTGATTATTTTTTAGATGATTTAATAGACATAGTAGATTTACAGTATCTCGAAAGCTATCCTTACCATGATTAGGTGCCTCACAATTTAAATTTCTTTTTGAAGCTGCAATTAGAATGTCATCTGTGATCGGTATTTTGATGGAGTGATTGTGAAAAATATCATCTAGTTGATCAATTCTGTATTGGGCTTCTTTCTCAAATTCATCAGGTTGTATATAAGATTTAAATGCAGAATTATTCCCAAATATCCCATCATTTACTCTATAATACTTTGAGAATTCCCCCTTAACTTCTTTGACTTTATTCGCTTTATTTCGATTCCATTCATTTAAAATATTTTCAGATAAAAGAACTCTCACATGCCCATTACGAATCCAAAAAAGTAACTCATCAAACTTATTGCCCGGTTCTAAAGGCTGAGCTAACAATTGAAGCCAAACATCGGTATCTAATGATATGTATATCATCTATTACTCATACTTTATTTTTACTAAACCGGCTCATTCACAAAACTCTCTTCATAATCCTTCCGGCTGAGTACCGTGTCATAAAGACCAACCTCATCGCCTTCGTGTTTGTTGATGCCGGTGTATTCCAGGCTGGCGTCTTCGTAGCGTTTGAATTTGTACACGGCATCGTTCATAAGCTTGCCGTTGAATACCCCGAGGCTGACCAGCAGTTCAAAATCCTTAACCGTCAGTCCGGTTACTTTTTTGAACAGTCCGGGTTCTAATTGTGTAATGACATCCTTTAATGTACGCTCTCGATAATCCGTCAGATACATGAAAACCGGTATTCGAGTGGCAAATTTTATTAGTTTATCCTGTATCTGTTTACGAAGGCTTCGATACTCTTTTTCTTCCTTGGTTAGCTCTTTCTTCTCCTTTTTGGTCAGGTCTTTTTCGTTTGCTTTTTCCTTGGTCTTTTTGATCGATTCGGCCTTGTTGATGATCGTCTCAATTTCCTGATTCAGTGTCCGAAACCCCTCTATGCTCATCAGTGCATCCAGTGCTTTTTGGTTGTCCATCAGGCGGCGAAGTGTCGAATTATCGACGTTGACCAACAGTGCACTTTCCCATTTCCTGGCGAGGAGTGTGGACGTGGTTCCGCTCATTGCGATGTCGAGAACTCCGGCCGCATCGATCTGCTTCATGGCACTGCCATCGTAGGCAAGGATGGGAAGGAAGTTGATAAACTCCGCGACTTTCTTTTCGGGATTGGATTCAGAAACATCAAGCTGACAGCTATAGGAAGCGATCTGACTCAACGCCCTGTTTGGTGCAAAGTCAAACACATAACACTCTTTTTTGATGATCTCTTCTTTGTTGGGCGATTTTCCATCAGAATTACGAATGACCCACGGAGATTGAACCCGAAATGCGGCCTGGAAATAGGTTTCCGGACTGGAAGAGTTTCTTAGCATGAATATTCCGGTCCACGGCCTTACCGTAACACCGGTGGTTAACTTTCCACAGGAGAGAGTAATGGTTTTTGATTCCAGTGGATGTGGATCATCCATCGATTCTAAAACCGGCGGTAAAGCATCTAATCCAATTCCAGCTTTTGATCCGGCTGCTACATTGATGTTATAGTCGTGATAAAACGTGTTTTGACGCTCCATCAACAGGTTTTTCATAGCATGGCAAGAAGCCACACTTGGCAGAAACCAAAAGGTATGATTCAGCACATTCAATAAAGGGGCATGAGAAAAGGGCAAGGGAGGTTTTTTAGCTCCCATCTTCAGATCATCCACGCTTGTTTCCGCAAAGGAGCCTCTGATTAAGTTCAACCATTTTTGTACGTGCTCTTTGTGGGCAAATTCGGCTTCTTCACCTTCCCCTTTGGCCGTGAAGAATGTATTCAGATCAAATTCATCATATTCTCCTCCACGGGCTATTTCACGTATGGAATCGGGCAATTGATAGGTCATCATCACCATTCGGGGCAGTGAAGCATACGGATTGTCATTACCGGTCCATTCCTCTTTTGCTTTTTGCTCGTCCGAATAGGTCCAGTTGTAAATCTCTTCTTCGATAAATTCCCCGGAGTTGATGGCCCGGAACGGCGTACCGGAAAGATAGAGATAGGCATCCGTGGTAATGGGCATGATCTCCTCATCGAATTAGTCCATCCCTTCACCTACACCAAACTCCTGCTCTTTTTTATCCTCGGCCTCAAACAGCTCTTTGGCATTTTCCCGCCAGGCACCAAAGTGATATTCATCAAAAATAACTCCATCCCAATGAGTCGCATGAACCCACTCGTTTTTGGGTTTGATGCCGCCGGCTGAATTCTTTCCTAAATAATCCTGAAAGGACCCAAAGCAGACAAAGGGTTTATCCGGATCAATATCTTCATAACTGTTTTCATTTCTGGAGATAAACTGCCATCCCTCAAAATCGACATGCGTCATCAAATCTTCTTCCCAGGCACTTTCAACGGCTGGTTTAAAGGTGAGAACGAGTACTCTTTTCCAGCCCATTTTTTTAGCCAATTGATAACTGGCAAAGGTTTTGCCAAAACGCATTTTACAGTTCCAGAGAAAGTGTGGAATCTTACCGGTTTTCTCCCTGGTATTATTTTTAAAGTAATGCATGGTTTTGTTGACGGCCTCTTCCTGCTCGGGCCGCATGGAAAAGGTGTGAATACGCTCTCTCTCAAACTCCTGGTGCGTCCTCACTGCCTCCACGGCAATCCGTACTTGTTCAACAGAACACGCAAACCATTCTCCATCCGGATTTCTGAATCCCTTTTTGCGAAGATAGCGGTGCACTTCTCGATCGGTAAAAGTACTTCCATCTTTCCGCATGGCCGACTCTTCCAGCACAATTGTGTATGGATCTTCCCCCGGCCTCAATGTGGGATATTGCTGGGACACCCTTTTTCTTGCATCGATGTTGGTGAATCCAACTTTTAGCAGTCCTTTGTATTGAGGATTGCTATCCATGTAGGCGTAAATCGTAGGATTGGAATCGGGGCGATCCGGGAAGAATTCTTTACTCATCGTCTAACTCCATTGGACGAATCATGGATTCGATAAATTCTATCTCCACATCTGTAATCCCATATTTTTTATAGAGCTTTTCATCTGTCCATGTCTCAGAAAAGTCTTGAACTGGAACAAATTTATAGACTTTACTTGTAGCGTGTTGGGTTGGTTTGTTAAGCAAAACTAAAAACCTCAAAAACTTTGTAGTGAGGTACTTTGCAAAATTACTTGCATGCGCTGGATCATCAAATGTGCCTGCTACTAAGTATGTTTCGCTGCAAGCTGTATTTGGTTCAGCAACAAAAGGTTTACCTAAAATTGGGTGAGGAAATGAATCACTGCCGCTACCTAAGGGCGGTATTAAAACCTTATATGGCTCAATATATTCTTTACCCTTATCAATTTTATCACGATCTAAATAGCCAATTCCACCATTCCTATATACTTTAATGCTATTTTTAAATGGTTTTGCTTTACCCCTAAATGTTGTGTCCAACCCAAATGGCTTTCGCGAACTAATTTGTTTAGAAAGTACTTTCTCATCGAAATCCTTGACTTTTCTTAAAATTGAAATAGATTCGTTATACCTTATAAAAGTGTCGCTTCCATCTTCAAGTAATGGTCGTGTCATTTCTGATATGATTTCATTACCTCTTGATGTGACAACTTTACATTTCCCTGGATTATCTCTATCCCATAAGAAATAACAAACTCCCCCCTTAATTTGAACTCCAGGGAAACAATCTATTGCTTCTGGAAAGTCTACAATTTGCCTAATTCTATTATCTTCCAACATCTCGGCTCTGAAATCATCCAAACCTTTTCCTCCGGAATACCATCGAGCAGGGATAATCATCGTCAAATATCGAGGTTTTAGCTTTTTAGCCTGTAACACAAATTTATCGTAAATAGGCTTTGCACTGGTGCCAAAACCACTATCACTCAATTGATAAGGTGGATTTCCAACAATGACATCAAATCTCATATCAAACAGTTCCTCAGGGTTTTCAGTGTGAATAAATTGGTAGGCGTGGGTTTCGAGGCTCTCGTCCCGGTCGTACTCGCTTTTGCTCGCACCACAGTAGGTGCATTTTCCGTTTTTCCAGGTGTGTTCAATACGGTCGTATAATATATTTCCATCTTCCGTTTCAAACTCCGTACAAACGGAGTATTTGCCGTTGGCATATTTGCTGCAATAGACGCTGCGCCGGGATAGCATGGAGGTCAACTCCGTAATGGCGATCCCGAATAATTGATTCTTGAAAATGTGATTGACGCGTTCCTGTTGATCGGGAAACTCCTCTTCCAGTCCTTTCGTCAGCCGTTTGGCAATTTCCCGTAAAAACACCCCGCTTTTACTTACCGGATCAAGAAAGGTCGCATTCTTATCCCGCCACAACTCTTCTGGTAGCATATCCAGCATGTCATTCACCAACCGTGGCGGTGTGAACACCTCATCGTTACTGAGGTTGGCAAGACAGCTTAAAACATCGGGATTGTAATTAATCTTTTCATTCAGGCTAAGCATGATCGGCCAGTTTTAGGAAATGGGTCAATGGATATTCTCTAAAAGGCTGGGGGATATATGCTGCACTACCTTCATCTGAAAATAGATTCATTTCATTAGTTGAATGCGTTGATAGCAAGTAGGAAAGTTTAAAATCTCTTCTTTTGATCATACTCCCGTTCACGGCAGACCACTCAGCAAAAACAATGGGTTCATCGCCATTATCCACTGTTTTTAAAGTTAGTGCATCACCATGAATAATATTTTTACTTAAAATAAACTTCGCACTGGCCAGGCACTCTTCTTTATATGTTGAGCGAAAGTTTCCATGATAGTGATCTGCAAATATTTTAAATAGCCTTTCCCGGCACTCTTCCACATTATCCGGCAGGAGATCAACCCCATATATACTGGATATAGCGATTATGGCGTACCGTTCATAATCAAGCTGGTTCTTCTTATATCTCGATTCAACAACGGTCATTTTTCTTTGAAGCACTTCTACCAGGAAGTTACCGGTACCACAAGCCGGTTCTAAAAACCTGGAATCGATCCGCTCGGTCTCCTGCTTCACCAAATCAAGCATCGCATTTACTTCACGCTCATTAGTGAACACTTCGCCGTGATTGGAAACGCGCTCTTTGGATTTAACTTGAGAACTTTTACTATTCATTTTACATACTGTGATTGTTGGTAAATAGTACCATTCAAAATTTCCTTTAAAATATAATTCTTGAACTCAGGGATAGAATTAAAATAACGGAACCCGGCTTTATTGGCTGCCTTTCTGGTTTCATCATCTTCATCAATAAGCAAGGCCACTGGCTGGCTGAGATATCTTTGCACTCCATCGGGCCAGGCCAAATCCAGAATAGCTTCGGGTTCTCCTGTCTCATTTACAATTTCAAATCCCCATTCGCCTTCCGGCAGATTTTGTGCAGTAATCCAGGTTTGTAAATCTTTTAAGAGTTGCTCTTCTTCCGGACCGATGATACTGTCTACTCGCTGATGAAGGGAAGCTTCAGTTCGGAATTTTAATTCTTCTGAAATTTCAGTTTCGGATACCCTGCCTTCCCACAGTTCCGTTAAAAAAGAGTTGGCGGCATCCGCCAGCAGCTCCTGCCGGGCAACAAGAAACTCTTTAAAGTTCTCTTTTTTCCACAACTGTTCATCCATCGGAATCCAGTGCGATTGCAATACCCCAGGAAATGTACTCTCAATTTCATGAAAATAGTCTGCTGGTGGGCGATCGGAAATTTGCAGATTGGTTTCCTGGGTAAGAAACGTCATGTTTGCCAATGCGTTTACTTCTCTGCGTTCATAGTCTGAATCATACAAATACGCTTTTGGAAAAATGTGATGTAACTGCAGGCTGCTCAGATTCCCGAGTAAATGGCGGGAGAGTTCATCTCCGGTACCCCAGTCTTTTGCATGCCATACGCGGGTCATTAAATAGAGCATGGGGTAAAAACGAGCACCCCGGCTCCACCCCCGAAAATCGCTGCCGTAGAGTTTCAGGTCCCCTCGATTTTGACGCAGTTCCTGAATCAGATTTTCAATAGGTGTTTCTGTGTTTTCAATTAACTCCAGGTCTTTATCAAGCGTACTTTCTGTTGAACCGGCATATCGCCCCCATAACATACTGTGAATGTACCAGTACAGCAACTGATCTCTTTGCCTGTGGTCACCAAGACTCATTCTATTTTGTGCGATATATCGCACCATTAGTGGAAATGAATAGACACTGCCAAGAACCCTGTCATGGTCCAGACCCAACCGGGATGCGATTGTGTTTAGCAATTTGTCGATTCCCTTCTCCGCAATTTCAAGGGTTTCTTTAAACTGTGCGGTCGTTATCTCATCCAGAGCGTGGAACTTTGCTTCTCCGGTTGCAACTGAATTGATACAGCGCAAATACCAATCCATTTTAAAGTCAAAACCTGCGTCTTTCCATTTTCTTAGACGTTTTCGTAATTCACTGCGGGCTTCGGGCCAGGAACCACAGATTTTAGCCAGTGCCAGATCCCCTTTTGACAGCTTGGTTCCGCCGCTATTCACTTTATTGAATATTTCTACTACCGTATCTGTATCTTTGTCAGCACCCGTGATTTCATCAATATGCAGTTTGATACCCTGAATCTGATGAATGTTATTCAGGCGTTCTATATACAGATCAAAATGAGGGCTCAACTCCGGATCTGTTGCAAAACTCTTCACATAGGGCTGTATACCTTTTTGCATGAGTTCGGTAACATCAATCCACAGGGGATTACCGTCCATTTTCATCGGGCCATAAAACTCGAATACTTCATCTTCTACATGAAAATAGAGATCGGTAAAAATTTTGGGATCTCCGTCGAAAAACTGTGGCGCTTTTCCCCTGATAATTCCATAAAGAGAGGTGATTCTCTGCTGCCCGTCCAATAGCATCTTTACATTTTCAGCAATGTTATCCTGGCCTCTTGCAATTGTTTTATCACGCTTCGTTTCCCAGACCAATAAGCTTCCTACCGGGAACCTTCGGTAAAGAGACGCCATCAATTCTCTCACCTGTCCGCGGTTCCACACATATCCCCGCTGAAATTCAGGCAATGCCATGCTGCCCATATCTATTTGATCAAGTATTGTACTAATTTTCATCTGCAACGTATTTTTTCATTATCCTACGATTATCGTAAAAATATTACCCACTTTCACCCCACTGCATTTAATGTTAAATGAATCTACAATAAACTGATTGTAAATTAAAATTTACTCTATACCTTCTTAGAAGATAGAGAAGTGATGTGACAGGTCGTGTCACCCCGAAATTCACTCCTTCCGCAAAAGAAAACCATCAATAAACTGGTCCTTGTCCTTTGCAAATTTTCAATTCGTATTCCCCAATAACCTTTTTGTCGATCTGAAAAATCTAGAAAATTAAGTAATATAAACGATATCGCTTGCCGAAGTTAACAAACAAATATTTGGGTCTCATATAGTATCCGGCTCCACTTCTATATTCGGTATCACCTTCCAGCGGTTCGGTGCCTGCTGGTTTTCACTTTCTGCTTTCGGATTCAACTCCACCGGATAAACGTTCCGGGAACTCAGCACCTTATATAATGCATCACTCAATTCTTCCTCATTCAGGACGAATTCTAAAAGGTAGCCTAACCGCTGCAATGTGGTGGTTTGAGCAAACCGGTCGGCTGTTTCTTTCAACTCATCCGGATTCAGTTCCAGTGCCAGTTCTGCCAGTACGGTAGCAGCCCTGTTATATCCGCCAATCCTGTCAGAATAAAAGACAAGATCGAGCGCCGTCAAAGCCGGGTTCGAAATATTGATATACCCCGCATCCGTTTTTTGCTGCGAAACATCCTCCTGGCCCCACTCCTTTTTTAAACAGAAAATGATGGACTGATGCCGGTTTTTAATCGGGCGCAGGTACGGAGGTTTGGTAACAATAAATTGCGTTTGAGGCTGCTGATGGGCGGCACCGTGAAACATGGCCGCTGTAAGTAAGCCGACATAGTAATCCCGGTCCAGAAATTTCATGAGTTCATCCACGAAAAAACCCAGTGGCAATGTTTGCCGCGCGGCATATTCAGGCGGAAGAATCAGATAGAAATTTTGCCGCAGGCGTGTAATCCGCTTTTTATCCAACAGCCTTTGAATCACTTTCAGGTATGCCTGGTCCGACAAACTAAATTCCGACTGTACCTCTTTTGCAGTAAAGGTATACCGTCCCCTGCTGCGAAGTTGATCCACGTAACGGCTGAGGTATTCGTATGGTTTAGTCTTGTTCATTATAGCCATTAACTGCAAATATGGATGCAATTCATCCGGTTTTGCAGTTAATAACTAAAAAAAGAAGGTGAAAAACAAGCATAACTATTTCTCTCCTGGTTGACTACCTGCACCATGACCTTTCATTGTAAAGCGTATATCTGACTTTGATGCTATTGCTTACCGGTATTCACGCACAAAAACGAGGAAAGTGGATGGGAAAAGTGGAACTTAAGTAAACAGTTTGTTTGTACCCTTGTTTATACCAAAAAAGCCAAGTTATTGGCGTGCAATAACTTGGCTTTATAAGTGTGGGACCGGGCGGAATCGAACCGCCGACACAAGGATTTTCAGTCCTTTGCTCTACCG
>Ga0209487_1001491_pt1 | contig 19782 bp, 18 predicted proteins | sample Poulit2012_FD_187524 | JGI IMG/M metagenome (GOLD analysis project Ga0209487, IMG submission 187524) | Agricultural soil microbial communities from Georgia to study Nitrogen management - Poultry litter 2012 (SPAdes) (version 2) | ecosystem: Environmental > Terrestrial > Soil > Agricultural land...
TAACTTTTACTAAATTATCAGACTCTGTTTATGAAGATGAAAATGGCATTCGATATCAGTTATCAGAAGATCTGGAATAATGAATTTAGAAAATATAATATACAATACTCTATGAAGCTTTATACGAAGTTTTGTAGAGTATTTTTATTTGAGAAAACTAAATTAGGACCTGGTGTGGGATTAAATGCTTTCTTTACATATACTGTTGTATTTAGTTTAGGCTTCACTTGGCAAGAAGCATTATTAATGGTTTTTATTTGTGGAACTATTAATGTATTAATTACGATTATAAACATTCGTAGAATGATTGTTATTGTGATTCCTAATGTTTTACAAAATGCGATTTCAGCTGGAATTAGTGTTTTTATTGGTTATTTAGGGATTAAAAATCTGGGACTATTATTTTTTATGTCAGATGCAAGTAATATTGTCTCAGTGAACGGAGAAGTACCAACGATTGAAAATTTCCCAGGTGTTGTGAATAGTGTTATCACAACAGATGGCATCTTACTTGAATTAGTTGTTTTTACAAACCTTAGCGTTTTAATTGGACTTGCTGCCGGATTTATTGTCTATGGCTTAGTTAGTTTTGCGACTGGAAAAGCTCGTGGCGCTCATCCGATTTTATGGGTATCCATGGGACTTTTCATTTTGAATTATATAGTAATTGCCATTTTATAAGGCGAAAGTTTATCTGAAAATATAAAAAACACCGTATGCTATTAAAAACATACGGTGTTTTTGTGTTACTTTAAAAAGTTTCTTCTATATAAGAACAGATAATCAGTATAAGAACAGATAATCAGTGTTTTTAAAAATAATTAAACTTGGACACGAAGAAGTGCTCTCGCATCCGAATAAGACCTATTTGGACTTCGGAGAGAGAACCCACATCCAGGTTTATTAAAAAATCAGATGATGTTATCAAAACATTGCTTCAACGAAAAAATTCGTAATTTTTTCCATCGTTTTTGGACGCACTAGATGAGCTTCGTCTTCTTCGATAAATTGAATGTTTTCTTTATCGCTATGTTCTGCCATAAATTCTACAACGTGCTGATATGGAACGACAATATCTTCTTTACCATGCCAAAAAAGAAGAGGGCGTCCATCTATTTTTTCAGGTTGCAAAGATAAATCATATTCAGGAATCCATTTCAACAAATGATTGTAATCATGAGGGAAGAAGCGGTCCATTTGACTAGCATGTTTAAAAATACGTTCGCGGTATGCAACTAATTTCGGGGTGCCCATTACACATGCTGCTGCTTTTATTTCAGGATGTTGCGTCAGTAAAGCAGTAGTGGTCATTCCACCCATCGATAAACCACCAACGGCAATACGATCATCTGCAAGTCCTCTTTTTTGGAGGGCATCAACAATATAGCCAAATTCAAATAAATTTGTATGAATACTTTGCCAAAACGTTAAGGAAGGGATATCTGTCATTGGTATTTTACGTTTCCCATGGTTAAAAGCATCAGGTAAGATTACACGGAATCCCTCGCGAGCTAAGTATCGACCTTGGGTTAAAGTTAATTCTTTAGAAGATTGCCAACCGTGGTAATAAATAATTAAAGGTAAACTTTCTTCTTTTTTGTCTTCGGGAACGACTTCTAATAAAGGAATCGTACCTAATATATATTCTTCTATAGACAATTTCATTCACTACACCTCCATAATAGAATACCTGATTTTATAAAAAATAACTACTCCTTCACTTCTTTTAATAAGCGTTATCTTTTGTTAAATAGACAAATCATTTATATACTAAGAGTAGTTAAAGAACAATTATAAAATAATGAAAGGATGTTTTAAGATGCAAGTAACATTTAAAGGAGAGCCAATTGAAGTAAAAGGTACCCAACCAAAAGTAGGCGACAAAGCACCGGATGCTGTTTTAACTGCACGCAATGAAGATAAAGTTAATCTTTATGATTTTATTAAAGATAAGCCAGTTATTTTAAGTGTTGTTCCTGACGTTCAAACAAGAACGTGTGAATTGCAAACAAAACGTTTTGCGGATGAATTAGATGATCAAGATGTTTTATATTTAACAATCAGTCGTAATACGGTTGAGGAGTTCAACAAGTGGAATGAAGAAAATCACTTAAATCTAGTGACATTATCTGATACAAATGGTGAATTTGGTGAAGCGTACGGTTTAGGTGTTGATATGGGTGGCGATGAACGCTTAGCACGCTCGGTATTCTTAGTTGATGAAGAGGGCATTATCCAATATGTCCAAATTGTTGAAGAAATTGCAGATGAGCCAAATTATGAAGAAACAATAGAAGCGATTAAAGCTCTGTAATTTTAAAGTGTTATAAATTAAAAAAGCAACTCCCTAGACAGCATAAACTGTTTTAGGGAGTTGCATTTTTTATAATAATAGAAGATTAATTATTCTCTTCAAAAATTTCCATATCTTCAGGTATCATAAATGGATCCTGTTTATTGATATGGTCGTAAAAGAGAATACCGTTTAAATGATCGATCTCATGCTGAATAACAATTGCCGGATAATCTTTAAAACGTTTCTTAAGTTTATTACCTTCTAAATCGTAATACTCAACGGTAATTCGCTTATTACGTGGTACAAAACCTTCATAGACTTCGTCAATAGATAAACATCCTTCACCATCTTGTAACGCAGTTCTTTGAACGGAATGGCTAAGAATTCGTGGATTAATCATAACGATACTAAAAGGATCTGCACCTTCTAATTCAGGCGGAATATGAACGGCCAACATTTTTTTAGGGACATTGAGTTGTGGAGCAGCAATACCTACTCCAGGTCTTAAGTCATATTTTTCAGCCGTTTCTACATCTTGACTGTTTTTTAAAAATTCAATCATATCTGATGCAAGAGTTTTTAATTCTTCATCTAATGGGAAAGTAATATCTTCCGCTACTTCTCTTAGAGTAGGGTGCCCATCTCGTATAATATCATCCATTGTAATCATTCAATCACCTCACAACAATTTTCCGTTCTTTTATTTTAACATAATTTTCTCAAAATGTTAGGAAAAAAGTTTATAGAGCGTTTTTATAAAAATAAAAAATTATCGATGTAATAAATTCCTTGCAATAAATTTCACTTATTCATTCATTTAATTTTAATAATTTAATCTAAAAACCATATGCACGAGTAAAAAAACTTGGGTAACCTTAGACTCTAGGATTTTCACATAATTAAAAATAAGCTTGTGAAAAAGTGCTTACAAATTAACTATTTCACAATGTCGAAAAGAACAAATAAAAGTCAATAAAAATTGATGTAAAAGGATTTGTAGAGCTTGCTTTTTTATAAAATGAATGTTACCTTTAAATGTGAAAAGTCACAAAAGCATACTCGCTTAAGTATGTCTTTGTGAATCATTTATTTTACTTAAGGAGAGGTATGGTTACAAATGGCAAACAAACCTTTAGATTTCGACAAGCTTGTCGAATCATATGGTGAACTATTCCCAATGGTTCAAATTCTAGATAAAGACGGAAAAGTCGTAAATAAAGATTTAATTCCTGAATTGTCTGACGAGCAACTTGTGGAATTAATGGAGAGAATGGTGTTTTCAAGAGTACTACATGACCGTTCAATGGCATTATCAAGACAAGGACGCCTAGGATTCTACGCGCCAACTGCTGGACAAGAAGCTTCACAAATTGCAAGTCATTATGCATTAGAAAAACAAGACTGGATTTATCCAGGTTATCGTGATATCCCTCAGGTTATTATGCATGGACTACCAATTTACAAAGCTTTCTTATGGTCACGTGGACATGTAGAAGGAAACCACTATGACGAAGATTTACACGTAATTCCTCCACAAATTATTATTGGTGCACAGTATATCCAAGCAATGGGTAACGCTGTAGGACAAAAATTAGCTGGAAAAGAAAACGAAGTTACAATCACTTATACAGGTGACGGTGGATCATCTCAAGGTGACGTATACGAAGGTATAAACTTCGCAGGTCGTTACAAAGCACCAGTTATCTTTGTAATCCAAAATAATGGATATGCAATCTCAACTCCACGAGATAAACAAACTGCAGCTGAAACATTAGCTCAAAAAGGTGTAGCAGCAGGTATCCCATCTGTACAAGTAGATGGTATGGACGCATTAGCAGTCTACACAGTAACAAAAGCAGCTCGTGATTGGGCAGTAGCTGGAAACGGTCCAGTTTTAATTGAAACAATTACTAACCGTTTTGGTCCTCACTCAACTTCAGGTGATGACCCAACTCGTTACCGTTCACAAGAGTCATTTGACTACTGGGAGCAACGTGACCCATTAACTCGTTTCCGTAATTACTTAACTGAAAAAGGATTATGGACTGAAGAACGTGAAGAAGAATTAATCGAAGAAGTAAAAGAAGAAGTTCAAGCAGCTGCTAAAGAAGCAGATCAAGTGGATAAAATGACAGTTAAAGATAGCTTGAGCTGGATGTTCTCTAATCCAGGACAAAATATCCAAGAACAAATTGAAAAATATGAAGCAAAGGAGAGTAAATAATCATGGCGCAACAACTTAATATGATTTCAGCCATTACTCAGGCCTTAGATCAAGAAATGGAAAAAGATGAAAAGGTACTAGTATTTGGTGAAGACGTTGGTGTTAACGGTGGTGTTTTCCGTGCGACAGAAGGCCTAAATGAAAAATATGGCGACGATCGCGTAAGTGATACACCTCTAGCTGAATCTGCAATTGGTGGTATGGCATTCGGTTTAGCTGTTCAAGGCTTCCGTCCAGTTGCTGAAATTCAATTCTTTGGTTTCGTATTTGAAGTAATGGATTCAATTGTTGGACAAATTTCTCGTCAACGTTTCCGTATGGGTGGACATTTAGATATGCCAGTAGTTATCCGTTCACCATTTGGTGGTGGAGTACGTACTCCAGAAATGCACGCGGATAGTTTAGAAGGTTTAATGGCTCAATCACCAGGATTGAAAGTAGTTATCCCTTCAAACCCATATGATGCTAAAGGTTTATTAACTGCAGCACTTCGTGATAACGATCCAGTTGTATTCTTAGAGCATATGAAACTATACCGTTCATTCCGTGAAGATGTTCCTGAAGAACAATACGAAATCGAACTTGGTAAAGCAAACGTAGCTCGTGAAGGTTCTGACGTTACAGTAGTTGCTTATGGATACATGGTTCGTGAAGCATTGAAAGCTGCTGAACAATTAGAAGAAGAAGGTACTTCAGTTGAAGTCATTGATTTACGTACGGTTTCTCCAGTTGACTACGAAACAATTGTAGCTTCTGTTGAAAAAACTGGTCGTATGGTGTTCGTACAAGAAGCACAACGACAAGCCGGAGTTGGAAACACAGTAATTTCTGAAGTTTCTCAACGTTCAATTCTTTCATTGAAAGCACCTATTTCTTTTGTATCTGCACCAGATACTGTTTACCCATTTGCACAAATGGAAAGTGAATGGTTACCAACTGCTGCTGATATTACAGAAGCAATTAAAGAAGCAACAGATTTTTAATACTCTTTAAAAATTAAAATGAAAGTAAGGAGAGATACTTCATTGTATCTCTTGCTTACTTTAAATTTAAAATAAATTCTCGTTTTTAATATTTGAATTCATGAAAAGAAGGGAAGAATAAAATAATGGCTTTTACATTTAAGTTTCCTGATATGGGAGAAGGAATTGCTGAAGGTGAAATCGTTGATTGGCTAGTTGCTGAAGGCGACTCAGTTGAAGAAGGCGACTCAGTTGCTGAAGTTCAAAACGATAAATCTGTTGAAGAATTAGCAGCTCCAGTTTCAGGAACTATTCAAAGCATTGAAGTTGAAGCAGGCTCACTAGTAACTGTTGGTGACAACATTATGATTATTGATGATGGTTCAGAAGGTGGAGAAGAACCTGCAAGTGATACAACACCAGATGAAGAAGATCCAGTAGAAGAAGCTAGCGAAGAAACACCTGCAGAAGCTACTGAAGAAACAGAATCAACAGGTGTAGTTGCAACTTCAGATCCTAATAAAATGGTTCTTGCAATGCCATCTGTTCGTCAATACGCACGCGAAAATGATGTAGATATCAGCTTGGTAGCACCAACTGGTAAAGGTGGTCGTGTAGTTAAAGAAGATATCGATAACTACGTAGAAAATGGTGGAGCAGAAGCAGTTTCTACAGAAGAAACAACTTCAGCACAACCAGCTGCAGCTTCAGGACAAACAGTAGGTGGAGTAGAAGTTACACCATACAAATCTGGTCGTGAAGATGAAGAAACTCGTGAAGCAATGACAATGACTCGTCGTGCAATTGCGAAAGCAATGGTTAAGAGTGCAACAGTTATTCCTTCATTTGCATTATTCGATGAAGTAGTTGTTGATGAATTATGGGATCACCGTAAGAAATTTAAAGATGTTGCTGCTGAGCAAGATACAAAACTTACATTCTTGCCATACATTGTTAAAGCAGTTGTAGCAATGATGAAAGAATTCCCTGTATTCAATGCATCACTTGATGACACAACAGACGAAATTGTTTACAAGCACTACTATAACGTTGGTATTGCAACAGATACTGATAATGGTCTATATGTACCAGTTATCCAAGATGCAAACACAAAACCAATGTTTGATATTGCAGATGAAATTATTGAATTATCTACAAAAGCTCATGACAACAAATTGAGTGGAAAAGATATGTCAGACGGTTCAATTTCAATCTCAAATATCGGTTCAGTTGGTGGAGCACACTTCACACCAATCATTAACCACCCAGAATCAGCAATTGTTGGGGTAGGTATTATCTCAGATAAGCCTGTAGTGAATAACGAAGGCGAAATTGTAGTTTCTAAAGTATTAGACTTATCACTTGTTGTTGACCACCGTATCATTGATGGTGCAGTTGCTCAACAAGCGATGAACTACTTGAAACAATTATTGTCAAACCCTGAATTATTATTGATGAAAGGTTAAGGTGAAGGTTTAATGGTTGTTGGAGATATGTCAATTGAACTAGACACAGTTGTTATCGGTTCGGGTCCTGGCGGTTATGTTGCCGCTATCCGAGCTTCACAAATGGGTCAAAAAGTTGCAATTGTTGAAAAAGATTTCATTGGTGGAGTTTGCTTGAACGTTGGATGTATTCCTTCTAAAGCATTAATTACTGCTGGTGAACGTTTTACTCAAGCTCAAAATTCTGATGTTTTTGGTGTAACAAGCGAAAACGTAACAATTGACTGGGCTAAAACACAAGAATGGAAACAAGAACAAGTTGTTAATCGTTTAACTTCAGGAGTTGAAATGCTACTTAAGAAAAATAAAGTAGAAATTCTTGAAGGGGAAGCATTCTTTGTAGATACACATAATTTACGTGTTATGCAAGATGATGGAGCACAATCATATTCATTCAACAATGCGATTATCGCTACAGGTTCTCGTCCAATCGAATTAAAAGGCTTCGAATGGAGCGACCGTGTTCTAAGTTCAACAGGTGCATTAGCGCTTGATGAAATTCCAGAAACACTGACTGTTATCGGTGGAGGATACATCGGTAGTGAATTAGCAGGGGTATACGCATCATTAGGATCTAAGATAACAATTCTTGAAGGATTAGACTCAATCTTGGGTGGATTCGACAAAGACATGGTTAAATTAGTTGAAAAAGAATTTAAAAACCATGGTGCAGAAATTGTTACAAATGCTATGGCTAAAGGTGTTGAAGAAACAGACACTGGCGTTACAGTAACTTATGAAGTAGACGGTAAAGAAGAAACAATCGAATCTGATTATGTCTTAGTAACCGTTGGTCGTCGTCCAAATACAGATGAATTAGGCCTAGAGATCGCAGGTGTTGAAGTTGATGATCGTGGTTTAATTAAAGTAGACGAGCAAAGCCGAAGTGTAAGTGCAGACAGTATTTACGCAATCGGTGACGTAGTTCCTGGTGCAGCATTAGCACATAAAGCTTCTTACGAAGGTAAAATTGCTGCTGAAGCAATCTCAGGTAAAAAAGTTGCAGTTGATTACCGTGCAATGCCTGCAGTTGCGTTTACTCATCCAGAAATTGCTTCTGTTGGTTATACAGCGGATGAAGCAAAAGAAGCTGGACTAGAAGTAACAACTACAAAATTCCCATTAGGTGGTAACGGACGTGCGATCTCTATGGATCGTACAGAAGGATTCGTACGCTTAATTACAACTAAAGAAGACAACGTAATCGTTGGTGCACAAGTTGCAGGAATTAATGCTTCAGATCTAATTGCTGAATTAGGATTAGCTGTTGAAAGTGGAATGAATGCACAAGATATTTCACTTACAATTCATGCTCACCCTACATTAGCAGAATCAGTAATGGATGCAGCAGAAGCTGCTTTAGGATTACCAATCCACATGTAAGATCCGCTTACTTGAAAACAATGGTTTAATTTAAATCATTAAGAAACCAAAAGTAGCACAAATTTGTGTTGCTTTTGGTTTTTCTTATTTGGAAACATTTATAAAAAATAATATACCAACAGTCTTTTTAACGTTTAAGTTTTTTACATATCATTGAAATTGTGCTATCTTTGATTAGAAAGTAAAAGAAAAAGGGGATGTTTGAATGCCACTTATTAAACAAAGAGATACTTTGATAAAAAAATGGCTAAAAGAAGCTGCCGAAGAAATAAAAGAGGCTTTAAAGTCTGAATTAGAAGTTGAAATAAAAACCAGAAAAAATGATTTAGTGACTCAAATGGATCGCCAAATTGAAAAGAACTTTGTTGCAAAAATCAATGAACATTTTCCAGAAGATTTAATTGTAAGTGAAGAAGGTTTTGGAAATGATGTCGATGTAACTGATTTTGAAGAAGGGACTGTATGGTTTCTAGATCCAATTGATGGAACATTAAACTTCGTTTTGCAGAATGAAAATTATGCAATCATGTTGGCTGTATATGAAAAGGGAATAGGACAACAATCCTATATCTACGATGTTGATCGTGATAGGTTGTATTGGGCAATAAAAGATAATGGTGTTTATTGTAATGACCAACTACTACCCGAAATAAAGGATTTATCGCTTGAAGAGGGGCTTTTTGCTTCCAATAGTATGTTTTTGTCTAATAAACAAGTAAACTTTAATACGGAAATTACCAAACGTGCCATGGGTGTCCGTACAATTGGATCTGCTGGTCTAGAATCAGCGGAGTTAGTAAAAGGAAGCACTATTGCTTATGTATCCTATGGTTTGAAACCTTGGGATATTGCTCCAGGTTTAATGATGGTTCAAGAAAATGGTGGAGTAGTTACGCAATTTGATGGCTCACCAGTGAATTTATTTAATGGGAGTCCAACAATTATGGCAACTCCAACGGCCCAAAAAGAAATTTCAAGATTACTATAATTTTTTTCATGTTAAACATTGTTTTAATGAACGAATACTGTTAAAATACCTAAGTATTTTTTTCGATTACGCTTAACGTAATCAATTGAGGAGATTTTGATTAAAAATGAATTTTAGAGAAGATATTCGAAACATAGCGATTATTGCCCACGTTGACCATGGTAAAACAACTTTGGTTGACCAACTATTGACACAATCAACCACTCTCGATGAACACAATCAACTTGAAGACCGTGCGATGGACTCAGATGCTATCGAAAAAGAACGTGGAATTACCATTTTATCTAAAAATACAGCAGTAAATTATAATGACTCTGTAATTAATATTTTAGATACACCAGGACATGCTGATTTTGGTGGTGAAGTAGAACGTATTTTAAAAATGGTAGATGGAGTAATCTTAGTCGTTGATGCTTTTGAAGGTCCAATGCCTCAAACACGTTTTGTTTTACAAAAAGCACTAGAGCAACAATTAAAACCTGTTGTTGTAGTTAACAAAATTGATAAGCCAACTGCTAATCCGGAAAAAGTTGTCGATGAAGTTTTAGATTTATTCATCGAATTAGATGCAGACGATGAACAATTAGATTTTCCAGTCGTATATGCATCAGCTATTAATGGAACGAGCAGTTATTCTTCAGATCCTGCTGATCAAGAAGAAACAATGGCACCTATTTTTGAAACGATATTAAAAGAAATTCCTGCACCCGTAGACAATGCAGATGAGCCTTTACAATTCCAAATTTCATTACTTGATTATAATGATTATGTTGGACGTGTAGGAATTGGTCGTGTATTCCGTGGAGAAATTAAAGTTGGCGATAATGTCACTTTAAATAAATTAGACGGTTCGACTAAAAATTTCCGAGTAACAAAATTATTTGGTTTCTTTGGTTTAGAAAGACTAGAAATTGAATCTGCTAAAGCAGGAGATATCGTAGCTGTTTCTGGATTTGAAGATATCTTTGTTGGAGAAACAGTTACTCCGACAGACTATTTAGATCCACTACCTGCTTTACACATTGATGAGCCAACCCTTCAAATGACTTTCTTAGTGAATAATTCACCTTTTGCAGGTCGTGAAGGAAAATGGGTTACAGCAAGTAAGATTGAAGAACGTCTCCAAATGCAATTACAAACGGATGTTTCTTTAAAAGTAGAGCCAACAGAATCTCCAGATGCTTGGATTGTTTCTGGTCGCGGAGAGTTACATCTATCTATTTTAATTGAAAATATGCGCCGAGAAGGGTTTGAACTTCAGGTTTCTCGTCCAAAAGTTATTTTAAGAGAAGTTGATGGCGTGACTTGTGAGCCATTTGAAGATGTTCAAATTGATACACCTGAAGAATACATGGGAGCAGTTATTGAACGTTTAAGTCAACGTAAAGCTGTTATGCAAGATATGGAACATAGTGGGAACGGACAAGTACGTTTACACTTCCAAGCACCTTCTCGTGGATTAATTGGGTTTACAAATGAGTTCCTTTCGATTACACATGGTTACGGAATTATGAACCATTCATTCTCAGAATATTTACCAGCAATCAATGAAGAGATTACAGGTAGACGTAATGGTTCATTGGTATCTACTGATAATGGTCGTGTAACAACTTATAGTATTATGAATTTAGAAGATCGTGGAACTATTTTCGTAGAACCTGGTACAGAGATTTATGAAGGAATGATTGTTGGTGAAAATAATCGCGACAATGATCTTGCGATTAACTTAACCAAAGCAAAACAAAAAACGAACGTACGCTCAGCGAATAAAGATCAAACAAGTGTAATTAAAGCACCAAAAATTTTAACACTTGAAGAATCAATGAACTTCTTAGCTGATGATGAGTACTGTGAAGTGACTCCGGAATCCATTCGCTTACGTAAAGTTATCTTAAATGCAAATCAACGAGACAAAGCTAAGAAAAATAAAGATAAAAATTAATTTATTTCTGTAGTAAAAGAAACTTCCTAACAATTAGTTATTTTTGTATGTTATAATTTGACAGAAGACAAAAAAGAGTGTGATATTAATGGAAAATGAAACAATGTATGATTCAGCCACTCAACTATTGTTGGAGGAGTCTGAACAAATTCTACAAATATTAAAGAATCAAGAAGCGAATTGCACATCGTGTCCTATATTTGAAGAAATTATGGATACAAAACTATTCGGTTTTTCAGAAAAAGTGGACTTTGCGATTGAGCTAGGTGTCATTGAAGACGATCTGGGCCAACAATTGCTCAGCAATTTAGAACGAGCGATGAGCGAAGTTTATGAAAATATAGCTGGAAAATAATAAACTATTAAAATAATCTCTTGGTAAGTACATTGTTTCCATCTTTTTTGGGGAATAACGACTTATTCAAGAGATTTTTCTTATATTTTGCTATAATTATGGAAGATTATTTTGAGGAATGAGCGGATATAGATGAAAGATTTAAAAAATATTAACACAGAGTCCGATTTTGAAAATCGTACAGGTTTAATCGTTTGGTTAAGCTCGAAAAGAAATGTAAAGCGTCTAATGAATTTCGGTGTATTGCATTATGTATCAAAGAAAATGAATTATGCGATTATTTACGTTGCTACAAATAAGTTAGATCAAACATTAGAACGGTTAAAGAATGAAAACTATGTAAAATCAGTTGAGGTTTCTCAATTAAGAGATTTACCGATTAATTACGATGATGTTTTAGCAGATATGAAGCAAGAAATTGAAGAGAAAAAACGCAAAGAAAAATTAGAAACATTTAAACAAGAAAATGATTTAGATTATTATAGTTGGTAAGGAGATATTATGCGAATTATATCAGGAACTTATGGTGGACGACGTTTAGAAAGTTTACCAGGTCGTAATACAAGGCCTACTGGAGATAAATTGAAAGAGACCATGTTTAATATTATCGGTCCGTATTTCTCCGGTGGAAAGGTATTGGATTTATATGCAGGTAGTGGTGCTTTGGGTATTGAAGCTGTATCTCGTGGAATGGATGAAGCTGTATTAGTGGATAATAATCACACTGCAATTAATGTGATTAAAGAAAACATTAAAATGACTAAAGAAGAGTACAAGTTTGAAGTATTAAGTACTTCTTCGGATGCGGCATTAAATTTATTAGCGAATCGTCATGAGAAATTTCGACTTATATTTTTAGATCCACCTTACGCTAATCAATCCGTTGAACAAGATATCGAGCAAATGATAAAGCAAGATTTATTAGATGACATTGCATTAATAGTTTGTGAGGTAGCAAGTGACGTCACTTCACCTACAGACATTCAAGGGATTCCACTTTGGGATGAGCGGAAATTTGGTAAAACAAAATTATACATTTATCAAAAAATAAATTAACTATGTAAAAGAGTAGGAGATTAAAAATGACAAAAGCAATTTATGCAGGTAGTTTTGATCCATTTACTTTGGGGCATTTAGATATCGTTAATCGATCATCAAAAATGTTCGATGAAGTCATCGTTGCATTAGGCACGAACACTTCAAAAAAATCTTTATTTACGGCCGATGAAAAATTAGAGATGATTCAAGAAGTTATTGATGAATATTCAAATGACAATGTTAAAGTTATTCAGTTTACGGATGGTTTGATCGTAAACTTAGCTAAAAAACTTGATGCGAAAGTGATGCTAAGAGGCTTACGTTCTGTTGCTGATATGGAATATGAAATGAATATTGCATCAATGAATAAAACGCAAGCACCAGAAATTGAATCGGTCTTTTTGATGGCTGACGAGAAATACCGTTTTGTTAGCTCCTCATTAATTAAAGAAATTGCACAATTTGATGGAGATGTTTCTGGTATGGTACCAGAAAACATTGCAAAACGAATGAAAGAAAAATATTATACGATGTAAATGGAAGTAGGATGATAAGATGAAAAAAATACCTGCATTTATAAAAGCTCTTTTAATTTTAGGCATTTTATATTTTTTTTTCTTTGTGCCTATTCCATTATATTTGGAAGTTCCGGGAAGTGCTTTTGGATTGGATGACATGGTAGAAGTAGACCATGAATTCTCTAGTGATCCTGGAGATTTTTATATTACAACAGTGGGTGTTCAACAAACCACACCTTTCACAGCCTTATCTAGTGTACTTCCATTTCGTGATTTACTGACAGAACAAGAATTATTTGGAGACATGGAAGATTTTGAAGAGTATGACGTAATCCAACAATATTATATGGATAGTTCAATCAATACAGCCGTACAAGTTGCTTTTGATGCTGCAGATATGGATTATGAACTGCACTATAATGGCGTTTATGTTCTGCAAGTTCTTGAGGAATCTTCTTTTGCTGGCGAATTAAAAGTAGGAGATACAGTCAAATCTGTTGATGGAAATACTTTTGAAAGTTCACATGATTTTATAGAGTATATTGGAAATAAAAATGTAGGAGAAACAGTTGAAATTGAATTTGAACGAGACGAAGAATTACTTACGGCATCAGGGGAGCTAATTCCTTTGGATACGGGAGTAGCTGGAATAGGAATAGGGTTAGTCGATAATACAAGCATCGAAACAAGCCCTGAAGTAACTATTCATTCTGGAGCAATTGGTGGACCTTCTGCAGGTTTAATGTTCTCCCTACAAATTTATAACCAATTAACTGAAGGGAACATTCATGGTGATTATGATGTCGCAGGAACAGGAACTATTTCTCCTGATGGAACAGTTGGACGAATTGGCGGCATTGCCAAAAAAGTAGTAGCTTCTGATGAAGAAGGTGTTGATTACTTCTTTGCTCCTGATGATGAGTTAGATGAAGAGATTCTAGCTCTTTATCCAGATTTACAATCCAATTATCAAGAAGCGCTTGATGCAGCTGAATCAATAGATACTGAGATGGAAATTATTCCAGTTAAAAATATATCAGATGCATTAGAATTCCTAGAAGGCTTGAATCAAGAAGCTGCTGCTGTAGAGAACGAAGCCGAATTTGGATTCGTTAATTTCCAAGGAATTAATCCGAGTGCTGCTTAAAACTAATCTTCCTTAGTGAAAGAATATTCTAAGTAACCTCATGCCAATTACGGTGTGAGGTTTTTTGCTTATTTGAAGTATAATAAGATACACTTTTTAAGTTTATAAATTAATTTTTAATCATTTACTCATTTTGGCTTGTAAAAAATATTAAAACCAATTAAAATACTAATATCATATATGAAGGAGGTTTCAACAATGAACAACATTGTTAAATATCGTTTACAAATTAAATATTTATTAACCTCCTGCTTTAAGACTATTTGAATGCATTTTTTTTAATAGAATGTAACTTACGCACAATCTGTCTCAGGTCGGATTGTGCTTTTTTTATGTCCAATTACGTATGCAGTCTCTTACTGGTTTTATTGTGGGTTGAAAAGAGGGATTTTATTACATGTTTGATGTTATGTTAAAATTAAAAGATTTTTTTACTAAATACAAAAAAGATTACATTATTTCATTTTTAACCATGATTGCGAGTAATCTATTTAGTGTGTTTATTCCATATTTAATCGGACAATTAATTGATTATATTGTTCGAGATGAGTTAACTTTAAATTTATTAATAAGAATAGTAGGTGTCTTTTTATTTAGTTTAATTGCTTCTTATATCTTTGAGTTTATTTGGTCCTACTATCTTTTTACAGGTGCGGCAAAACTGCAAAGAAATATGCGAGATAATTTGATGGCTCACTTTTTAAATATGCGTTCTATTTTCTTTGAGAAATATCGAGTGGGCGATTTGATGGCAAGGTCTACTCAAGATGTTCGAGCAATAGCAGATACTGCTGGATACGGAATGATGGTGTTAATGAACGCCACTTTATTTCTAACAACGATTATCGGTATGATGGGAATCTCTGTTTCATGGCGCTTAACACTTTTTAGTTTATTACCGCTAGCTCTGTTAGCTTATGCATTTGATAAATTAGGAAATGAAGTAGAACAAAGATTTAGCGTCGCTCAAGAATCTTTCTCATCCTTAAATAATGATGTACTTGAAGTTGTGGATGGGATTCGAGTTATTCGAGCTTATGTTAAAGAAGCAGATTATGTTCAAAAGTTTCGTGATCAAACGGAAAGTATGCTTAAAAAGAACAATAGAGTGGCGGATATCAATGCGATGTTTATGCCTTTAGTTAAAATTATCACGAGTATATGTACGGTAATTTCTTTTGGATATGGAGCTTTTCTAGTTTATGAAGGTGCATTATCTGTTGGAAATATTGTAGCTTTTCAAATGTACCTAAGTATGATCGTTTGGCCGATTATTTCCATCGGTGAATTGACAAATGTCCTCCGCCAAGGGAGTTCTGCCATGCATCGTGTAGAAGATGTTTTGGACACAACAGATGATATGGAAGAAGATGGAATTAAAATCATTGAAAATTCTAATGATATCACAATGAGAGGCTTGAATTTCCAATATCCAACGAGTCACGAAATGAATTTATCCCATATCGATATCAGAATTCCAAAAGGGAAGATGCTAGGGATTGTAGGGAAAACAGGTGCAGGAAAAACAACTTTACTTCGCCAATTTTTAAGACAATATCCTTTAGGTGAAGGCGAATTTCGCTATGGTGAGAATGAAGTTTTAAATTACAAAAGACGTCAAGTTCAAGGGTTAATTGGTTATGTTCCCCAAGATCATGTGCTTTTCTCACGAAGTGTGCGAGATAATATTGCATTTGGTAAAGGACAAGCGACCGATCAAGAAATTCTAGACAGTATTCGTATCGCAGCCTTTGATGAAGATTTACTAAAAATGGATGAAGGTTTAGATACGATGATTGGAGAGAAAGGTGTGTCCATCTCTGGAGGACAGAAACAAAGGATCTCTTTAGCACGTGCATTGATTAAAAATCCTGAAATTCTTATTTTAGATGATGCTTTATCGGCTGTGGATGCCAAAACAGAGCAAAAAATCATCTCAAATATTCAAAAGGTACGTGCAAATAAAACAACGATTATATCAACACATCGCTTGTCAACAGTTAAAGAAGCGGATGAAATCATTGTCCTTGAAGATGGACAAATTATTGAACGCGGAAATCATGAAGAATTATTATCACTTCAAGGCTGGTACTACGAACAGTATCTTCGCCAAGAGTTGAAAGAAGGTGGCCAATAATGACCACAGTCAAACGTTTATTGTCCTATATGAAATATAGTAAATTGAGTTTTGTATTTGGTTTTACTTTTTTAATTATTGCAGTTATTGCCGATTTGTCAGCCCCTTTGATCGCTCAACAAGTGATTGATAATGTCATCACACCTGCGGCAGAAAATGGGGAAATGTTTACAGATGTTTTAATGCGTTTACTCATTATATTTTCTTTATTAATGCTAATCACCGCAGTGTTACGATATTTTAGTTATCTTATTTTAACAAAAGCTGCGAATGCTATTGTAAAAGTATTGCGAGACCAATCTTATAAGCACCTGCAAACTTTACCAGTTAGCTACTTTGATAATCTACCCGCAGGTAAAGTTGTCTCAAGGATCACAAATGATTCAGAAGTTCTAAGACAACAGTTTTATGTGGCAACGATTAGCAATGTGATGTTAAATTTTGCTTATGTAGTAGGAACTTACACCGCGATTACTCGGTTACACAGTGGTTTGGGTATAGCATTACTTATTTTATTGCCGATTATGTATTTATGGCATAAATTTTATAGTAAACATGCAGGAGCACTTAGTCGTAAAGAAAGAGAGTTAAACAGTGAAATTAACGCAAAAATTAATGAATCTGTTCAAGGAATGTCGATTATTCAAGCGTTCCAACAAGAAGATCAAATTAAAGACGAATTTGATCAAGTAAATAAAGAGTGGTTCGAAACAGAAAGAAAATATGTTATTTTGGATTCAGCCGTTCAGTTTACATTAGGGGCTTTGTTGAGACATATTGCTTTATTATTAATAATGGTATACTTTGCTACACAATATTTAAATGGTTTCTTAGGTATTTCAATTGGAACGCTTTATGTGTTTGGAGATTATATCACTCGATTATTTAATCCAATTCAAGGCATTATCCAACAGATGGCCTTTGTTCAGCAAGCAATTGCTGCTGGTGAGCGTATTTTCCAATTAATCGATACTCCTGGTGAAATCGAAAAAGATCAACAATTGAAAGTTCAATCAGGAGAAGTAGTCTTTGATCATGTTTCTTTTGGCTATTTAGAAGACAGAAAAGTACTAAAAGATATTCATTTTACAGCCAAACCGGGTGAAACAGTTGCTTTGGTAGGCCATACTGGTTCAGGAAAGAGTTCAATTATGAATTTATTATTCCGTTTTTATGATCCACAAGAGGGTCAAATTTTAATTGATGGTATGAATACGACTGAATATTCTCGCCAAAGCGTTCGAAGTGGTATGGGTATTGTATTACAAGATCCCTTTTTATTTACAGGGACCTTGTATTCAAATATTACATTGAATGATGCTAGAATTTCTAAAGAAAAAGCAGAAGAAGCCTTAATTGAAGTAGGTGGAGAAACGATGCTTACAAATTTTGAAAAAGGAATTTTAGAACCTGTTGTCGAAAAGGGAAGTACATTAAGCTCGGGACAACGACAACTTATTTCTTTTGCTAGAGCATTAGCCTTTGATCCGAAAATTTTGATTTTAGACGAGGCAACATCTTCCATTGACACAGAAACAGAAGAATTAATTCAACAAGCAATGGAAGTATTGAAAGAAGGAAGAACAACTTTCATTATTGCCCATCGTCTCTCAACTATTCAGCATGCCGATCAAATCTTGGTCCTTGAAAATGGTGAGATTGTCGAACAAGGCAACCACAATAGCTTATTAAAACAAGAAGGACAGTATGCAGAAATGTATCGTATGCAAAAAGAAGGCAGCCTTATGAATGCTTAAAATGAAAAAAACAGAAGCGCACGTTAAGTGTGTTTCTGGTTTTTTTAGAAAATGAGTAGTGAATGTGAACCGTGAACGCGAATATCATATACATGTTTTGAATACGGTTGCCGTGACCATGAACGTCTGTTACAAGTTTTGAACACGGTTGCCGTGACCATGAATATCTGTTACACATTTTGAACACGGTTGCCGTGACCATGAACGTCTGTTACAAGTTTTGAACACGGTTGCCGTGACCATGAACATCTGTTACAAGTTTTGAACATCGTTGCCACTTCCATAAGCCTTGATTATAAGTGCACAAGAAATAAAAACACTTCAATATGTCAAGAAAATCTATAAGAGAATGCAGCTTCCAAATAATAACTTAAATTCATTGAGAGCTTCTTAAAAAAATGACAAACCATAAAATAAAATACATTAAACAAAAAATCAGAAGTCGGAGGAAACTCTAACTTCTGATTTTTCATTGATTCAAACATTATAAAATAATTATTTAATGTATTACTAGGAATTGCTAGCTAATAGGCTTCTCTTGTGGATTTAAAAAATAATTTCAAAATTTTAAAAGTTTTTTCGTTGATTTTCAAAATTTTAGACAATTATATATATAGGGGGTAAGGTAGGTGACGATGTGAAAGAAATATTAACTTGGATAGAAGAAAATTTGCGTTTATTTGTTTTGATATTGATTGGATTGATTTTGGGATTAATCATTACGATTATTTTTGCGTTTGCTCATTTTAGACAAAAAGACGTAGCACCTGAAACAGATCTGATAGAAGAGTTGATGGCAGAAAATCAAGAAGAGGTTTCAACAGAAGAGGCTGAAACCTCTTCAGATGAAACGAAGGAAGAAGCAGCTTCTGATAAGCCTAAAGAAATTGTTGTAGATATTAAAGGGGAAGTCAATACTCCAGGTGTTTATCAAATGGAAGAAGGGAGTCGTATTATTGATGTCATTGATAAAGCTGGAGGGTTGCTTGATGAAGCAGAAACGACAGCGGTAAATTTCGCACAAATTCTTTCTGATCAAATGGTAATTTATGTACCAAAGGAAGGAGAAGAGCCACCAGTGGATTCTCCGACCACAGAAGAACAAATGGATGAGTCTGAAACGGAAACAACACAAGTAGACATTAATAAAGCTGATAAGGAAGCTCTCATGACACTTAATGGGATTGGGAACTCAAAAGCTGAAAATATTCTTTCTTATAGAGAAGAAAATGGATTATTTGAAACCATTGAAGATATTAAAAATGTGTCAGGAATAGGCGAAGCCACTTTTGAAAATTTGAAGGATTCGATTACAGTAACACCCTAATCAGAGATTAAAATCAAAATTGATTCCATATATAACGTCTAGTATAATTTGGGTATTATATCAAATTTAAGAGAACAAAAATTAAATGGAGGACGAAAATATGACGAATCGTATACCTTGGGACCAATATTTTATGGCGCAAAGTTTACTTATATCCACTCGCAGTACTTGTACACGCTTAGCGGTTGGGGCAACGATTGTTC
>Ga0209487_1001492_pt1 | contig 19781 bp, 17 predicted proteins | sample Poulit2012_FD_187524 | JGI IMG/M metagenome (GOLD analysis project Ga0209487, IMG submission 187524) | Agricultural soil microbial communities from Georgia to study Nitrogen management - Poultry litter 2012 (SPAdes) (version 2) | ecosystem: Environmental > Terrestrial > Soil > Agricultural land...
GTGTAAATTCCACTTTTCCATTGCAAGCGCAATCATAAAACCACCCATAAATAAAAAGATCGTCTCATCGCCAAAAGCAGATGCCGTATCGCCCACCTCTAACCCACCTGTAAGCGGGAACAAAATGAGTGGTAATAGTGATGTTACAGGAATCGGAACCGCTTCTGTAATCCACCATGTTGCAATCCAAATAGTACTAGCAGCGATCGCGATACCTTCTGCCGAAAGCCCAGACGGTTTAAAAAATAATAACATAAAGATAAATAAGACCGGACCTAAAAATAAGCCAATTAACTGTGCTTTCGAGTAACTTCTATCTTCATCGTCGCCGCCATTTCCGTTATCGTTAGACAGTTTTTTATTCGTTTCCTTTGAATCCATTCTGTTACCGAAGTTTGATTTTGTCGGATTGACAAAAAAGCGAAACAAATCTTTCACTTCATCGTGCAAAACCCACATACGATTCCATAGTGATTGAATCATTGTTTTTCCTCCTCACTATCAAGATGCTTGTTAAAATACGGTTTATAGTATACCATACAAAAAAGTTAAATTTAAACAATTTCATCCATTTTTTTAATGTACACATACATGTATCTTTTATACGTTCGAGCTAAATCTAGCGAATACTCTTTATATAACCTTTTTGTTAAAAATTACACTCCTTTTCACTTTAAAAAAGCTCCCGTAAACTGGGAGCTTACTCCATTGGAGTTATTTGCCGTCTAAGTGAAAGTAAACATATGGGAACATTACTTATTAAGATCCATATCGTTCATCTTCCAACTACCATTTTCCTTTACAAACTCAAAATCGACCGTAAAACTGGATTCTGTCTCATAATTAATGATACCAAATCCGACGATGATAGAACCTTCATCGGTCTCATGAACAAACCGGTGCTCAATTTCACCTAAGTCATCTTCTGTCAAAAATGGTTGTTCGTGCGGATACGTAACGTTATTGAACGAAAACAGCGCATTTTTTCGATCAATTTTCGTTCCCGAAGAACGAACGGATTCCAAATAGTCGAAATCTTTCTTTTTTTGAGCGGTGAAAATTTTGTTCGCCATATCGATTAATTGTTGTTCATCATTTTTTTCGCTTTTCTTTTTTTGTTCACCGGTACTTTTACTTTCATTGGAGTTCGTGTCTGTTTTCTTTTGTTGTTCTTTACTTTCTTTTCGTTCCGCTTTTTCCGGCGCTTCTTTTTCTTGCTCCGTTTCTACCTCGTCCACTTCCTCTTCTACTTCTTCGGTTACTATTTCTTCTTCCTTTTCTACTTCTTCCGTGCGATCTACTTGTTGCTCCGCTTTACAAGCGACTAGTAGCAACGCACAAGCGCATATGAATATTGCTTTTTTCATCTTTTTTCCCCCTCTTGTTTACCTAGCAGACAATGATAAAAGGAAATTTCTATTCCATTTATTTCATAAAATGATCACGATCGCCACTAGGAATGTTATCTATGGATATACTCATATAAAACGGCCTCACAGTGAGTTTTTTTCAACGACTTTTCAACGACTACACATTTATCGTTAAACCGACACGAACAAGTCATTCGGAATAAACAGTTTATACCATTCGAACGAAACATCGTACATACTTTTTCCCACATTGTTTCATTCATAAACGTAAAATATGGACAAAACTCAACCGAAAGATGAGCGAACGTCTATATCAGTAATAAGTCATATTATCTACATTCGCTTTCATCATCAGTAAAAAAGCGATAATCTATATCATGACGTAAAGCGTCATACTAAAAGGCAGTTAACAGGTTAAATATTCGGGCGCATCTATCCTTTTCGTACCGAATAAGACGACGAGTCACTTACAATGATACATCTTACATCATTGAAATACTAATGTTATCGTATGTAAACACGTACGAAAAACTTATGCGAAAATAGACGAAACGTGGCAAATTAATAAGTGCATCACGAACGATGAAACGATCGTCACTACTGTGGATAAACTAAGTTTGCATATTTCGATTCAATAGTAATGCTTCATCCATCGAGAGTGTGAAACAGTTTGACAGATCGAGAAAGCGTTTTGTCACGCTTAGTCAAACTATCTAACTTTCATCCACTTCTTTGCTTTGAAGGTGATGCATCAGTTTTGGTAAAAGGGTGCGGAAATCAGAAGCAACCATACTTTCTTCGCTATATTGTTCGCTCCAAAGATCAGCGCACAATCCGTGAATATATACAGCGTTTCTCACTGCATCTGCAACATGTTCATGTGTCGTTAACATACTGACGATCATGCCAGTTAATACGTCGCCACTTCCTCCTTTAGCGAGCCCGCTATTTCCGGTCATATTTATAGCTACTCTGCCGTCTGAAAAGGCGACGACTGTATGAGCACCTTTTAAGACGACCGTGACATCGTTTTCCTTTGCGAATGTGCTGGCCACTTCCATTCTGTTCGCTTCAATATGTCGAACTGAAATGCCTGTAAGTCGACTCATTTCACCAGGATGAGGTGTCAAAATGGTCGGACCATCGCGCTTCCAATCGTTGCGCTTATAAAGAGCCCCCGCATCGATGACGAGTGGTATCGGCACGTCACGTAATGTGTGAAAAACACGATCGATGGCTCGTCTATCTGTTAATCCCGGACCGATTCCTACTGCGGCTATTTTTTCATCCCATTCACCGTCTACAAGGCGCTCAATCCCATCGTGCATAAACGTCGCCTCTGGAACCGCTTGAACGATTGTATTTGTCGCTAATTTCGTCGTAGCGATTGTCAGTTTACCCGTCCCACATTTAATCGCTCCGATGGCACAAAGTAACGCACTGCCCGGCATTTCATCTGACCCGGCGATAAGTAGACTCGTGCCGTACGTTCCTTTATGCGCATTTTCATCCCGTAGCGGAAGGGTTGCTTTCACGTCTTCTTCCGATATTACTTTTACAGTACCTGTTTCTTTCAAGCCGATCGAAACAGCCGTGACCTTTCCGTAATAACGTTTTGCCGGGAGTAAAAAAGCAGACTGCTTATAGCCGTGAAGGGAAATCGTTTGATGAGCTGCAAAAACTGCCTGTTCATCGACGTATCCACTGTCCGCCTCCGTTCCTGTTGGTATGTCAATGGCGATTTTTAGCGCATCTTGTTCATTACACCACGTGATGATTTGTACGGCACGTTCCCGTAACGGTAATGCTACGCCAACTCCGAGGAGTGCATCGATAATAACATCGTACGTCCCCCTCTCATGCCAATCTGTTACGTTATATTGCTGTTTTTTATAAAAGGTAAAATGTCGCTGTGCGACAGCTGTTTTCGGTTCACCGAGCGGAAAAAAAAGCGACACGTCATAGCCCGCTAGTTGCAAGTAACGGGCGATGACGATCCCATCCCCACCGTTATTTCCAGTTCCGGCGATGATAGCAATTCGATCCTCTTTTTTTAAAAATGGAACGATACGTTCTGTTACGTTACGTCCGGCATTTTCCATTAACGTAAAAAGTGAAAATCCCTCCGACTCTGCCGTCGCATCGATCCGACGAATATCTTCTTCTCGATAGACGTACATCTTATCACCTTCATCGAAATTATTTTTATTTATTCGAATATGTTTCAATTCGTTCCGGCTCATTAAGGAGACGACCAACTCCGAAAGTTACTGCTCATTTTAGTCCGTTGACACTATGAGGACTTTCGTTCCGCGCAATGGATGGGTAGTTTGCCCGACGGAATGTTTTTACAGTTTTCCCCTTTTATGATGACGTATGGGGTGGCCGCATCAGACGTGTAATAAATCTTCTTCACGTAAAATAATTATGCGGCGTCGCCCCTCTTGCCGGATAAGATCTGCTTCTTCAAATTCGCGGAGACGTCGGCTTACTGTTTCAGGTGTCGTTCCGATATGAGATGCGAGATCCTTTTTACTCATCGGTAAATCGATAACACCGTCGTCCCGTTGTTGCTCCTCTAAACAAGCGAGTAAATAGTGGGCAATACGTGTTTCGACCTTTTCTGTTGCAAATAGTGTCGTCTGTTTTTCGACGTAATCGAGTCGATTCGCAAATTCCGTTAACACTTTCAGCGAAATCGTCGGATATTTCATTAATAATTGTTGAAAGTCGTCGCGATGAATGACGCACACTTCTGTTTCCGTTAACGCCTCTGCGTACGCTTCGTGTTCCGCCTGTTGAAACAACGCTAACTCTCCTGTAAAATCACCGTGCTGTAAAATGCGTAAGAGTTGTTCTTTACCAGATTCTGAAAGGCGGAAAATTTTTATTTTCCCGCGGTTGACGACGTATAAACTGTTAGACGTATCGCCCGCGCTGTACAAATATTCGTGTTTTGCTAACGAGCGATGTCGTACTGTTTTCATCACTTCTTGTAACTGTTCCTCTTCCAAGTGGTTAAAGATCGGCACGCGGGAAACACAACCTGCTCCGGGGTGACGGTTGCTACCCGATGGAGTATGAGAACATGATTCATGTTGCACGATACTAATCACACCTTTTTTGTCATATAGTTACTGCTACGCATCCATTCGTATTGTTAAAAGTTCGTAATAAAAAACTTGCGCTTTCATTGTTTGAAAGCTTTCTAAGATACAAAACTTGCACTAGCTTCGCTTAAAAGCGCGGTTATGTTTCTCATTTCGCGGTCTACCCTATACACGTTTGTGGAAAATTGATTTAATGTTTCACATTTCGCTGTCGATCCTATACAGTTTTGCCAAAAGTCGCTTTAGTGTTTCATATTTCGCCGTTGATCCTCTACAGTATTGCGGAAAATCACTTTAGTGTTTCATATTTCGCTGTCGATTCATCGATTTCCTACTATTTTTATTGTATCACGTATTTCCTTTTTTCGGATAATAGAAAAAAGGATAATATTCGAATAAATTGACAGGAGTAATGTATACCTCCGCCGAGCCGTATATTACCGGCCATGATGGGCGAATTAGGATGGCTCTTTTCGCTTAACGGATTATTCATATTGTGTACTGCAAGACGTTACGTTAAAAGTAACTAATTTCAACAATGATTCCTACGTTTAAAGGGACGTTATGGTAAAATAGATAGAGCGTAAAATAAGGGGGATGTTTTCTTGCAACCGATAGAAGAAAGTTTTTTTCATATGGACACATTACAGCTTGCTCAACATTTACTCGGACAGTTTGTCGTTCATGAACTGCCACAGGGCACGTTAATCGGGCGCATCGTTGAAACGGAGGCGTATCTTGGCGAATGCGATCGGGCAGCCCACAGTTTTAATAACCGACGTTCGAAGCGAACAGAAATTATGTTTCACGAACCAGGGCACGTCTATTCGTACACGATGCATACGCATACTCTCATTAACGTCGTAAGCGGCCCTGTCGGCGTACCGCATGCCGTTCTCATTCGTGCTGTCGAACCTGTCGCTGGGTTAGAGTTGATGCGTAAAAATCGCGGTTCATCGATGAAAGAAACTCATTTAACGAATGGACCGGGGAAATTAACAGAAGCGCTCCAAATTACGAACGAATATTATGGACATCATTGGACAAAAAAACCGCTCTACATTGCAAGAAATGAACGGGTCGAACAGATCGAGACAAGCCCACGAATCGGTATTAAAAATAGCGGAGAAGCCGCACGTTATCCGTGGCGTTTCTTCGAAAAAGATAACCGTTTCGTCTCCCCATATCGGCCGTAATAACGACTACAGAATAGAATATAAAAAGGCGCTTTCACCCAATAACAATAGAGCGAAATCGCCTGTTCATGATGAATCTACGAGTACGAAACTTTTCGTTCAACTGCTAACAAACTTGCACGAAAGTACGTATTCATTCGATATGTTATACAAACTGTCGTCCATATGAATAACTGCAATTACTTTTAATGTACATACACATCGGCTAGACCGAACGATGTTTACTCAATAAAAACTTCTACTACTTCCCCTTCATCCGATTGGATATCGACAATTTTCCCATCGATCCCACGGTCAATTGCGTCTAATATCGTCTCGACTTCAATTTGTTCGACATACGGTTTTGCTTCCGGAATGTGCGAAGCGATCCCATGACCCATTTTCAGTAAAAATTGTACGAGTTGAATCGGGATGTTTACATTTACTCGTTCTGCATCGCCATCCTGTATACGAACCCGTAGCATCTTCCCGGAAGCAGATGTGGCATGAGACGAGTTCGTCTTTCGCTCATCTAATGCCGCAATTAATTGCGACCCTTCATCGGATGAAAGTTTACCCGCTTCCACCATCTGTAATATTCGTTTTATTTCTTCATTCATTGCACACTACCCTCCTTTATTTCCTTTTAATAAATCAATCGCCTCCTGAACAGATAGTTCGCCACTTTCTACTTGATCGATTATTTCCGTTTCTTCCCGTTCATCGACATCTTCCGATTGTCTAAGCAATGCAATAATTTCGTTTAACCGATTGCGCACTGTCGGATACGAAATATGTAACGCCTTTTCTACCCCTTTAATATTACCGCGATTAAGGAGAAACACTTCAATAAATTTCAGCTGTTCTTCTGAAAATGCTGCGAACTTCGATAACGAAAATTCATTTTCGATCGTCGTGTTGCATTGGGAACATTGCAGTTTTTTTACGTATAACTCATGCTGGCAAACTGGACACGAATGAATAACTGGATATGTCATGACAATTCCACCTTTCAATAAGATTATAGCAATTGTTATTAAGTATTTCAATATAAATGTTTAAATTAATTAAGTTTCTTTATTTATACATTAACTTTATTGATGAGTTAAGTTATAAGACTGTCTTCTATACGATCGGTTAAAATGTGATAGAATAATAATGTCTACTATTGGACGTAGGAGGCACAAACAATGACGAAACAAATTTTAAAAAATGACTGGGCACCTCTTTTACAAGCTGAATTTAACAAAGATTATTACATACAATTACGCCAGTTTTTAATGGAAGAATATAAAACGAAAACGATTTACCCGTCGATGTACGACATTTTTAACGCACTTCATTATACACCGTATGAAAACGTAAAAGTCGTCATTCTCGGACAAGACCCGTATCACGGACCGAATCAAGCACACGGACTTAGTTTCTCCGTACAACGTGGTGTAAAAAAACCACCATCTCTCGTCAATATATTTAAGGAACTTGCTGCGGATCTCAACGTTCCAACACCGACACATGGCAATTTAGAAAGTTGGGCGAAACAAGGTGTGTTATTATTAAATAACGTCCTCACCGTCCAGCGCGGCCAAGCACATTCGCATCGAAAAAAAGGATGGGAACAATTTACAGACAAAGTTATTACGACATTAAACGAAAAGGATCACCCGATCGTTTATTTGTTGTGGGGACGGGCAGCGCAGCAAAAAGAAATATTAATCGATAAAACGAAACATTACATTTTACGTGCTGCACATCCTAGTCCACTATCAGCGTATAATGGCTTTTTCGGCTGCCGTCACTTTTCAGAAGCAAACGATATTTTACAACAACACGGTCTCGAACCGATCGACTGGCGTATACTTGATTAAACTATTCATTTTTAAACGTTCATTCAAAACGTCCGAACGTTATAAAATGATCCGCTAGTTCGGAAAGAAAAATCTCTATCGGCACTAGCGGTTCGTTTCATTTTTTATAAAGATAGTCAATGCCCTCATATAAAAAACGAACGAAACTAAATGCAATACGTACCGTTTATAAACCGTTGCAATAACCGTCCAATTTAAACAGACGTAAGCAATGAAACTATTTTTGAAATGAAAAAATATATGTTTACGAACGGTTCTCTTTTTCCGGTTCATAAATTGGGATATGAAGATCCGCAAATAACTGCCGCACGTTGCGCGTTTCCCTTTCCTGTTCCGGCGAAATATCCGCTTCAAAAAAATCAAGCGCATATTGCACAGTAGCAGCTGCTCCTAGCTTCAATACGTCCTCATCGATATCAAAATGTTCGTTATGATGTTCCGCCCCTGTTCCTTTTTCTTCATTTTTAATTCCTAAAAATGCAAAAACACCGGGAAAATATCGTTGGTACAAGCCAAACGGTTCCGAAGCCATCCACGCTGGATAATGAATGACTGCCTCATGACCGAGCACTTTTTCCACTGCTGCATGGGCAAGCGCGGCGCATCGTTCATCATTATAGACGAGTAAACGCATTAAAAACGGTTCTTCGACAAACTCGTACGTACATTGATGTTTTTCACAAGATATACGTAACAGTCGTTTAAATTCCGCCAGCATTTGCTCTCCTTGAGCTTCATGTAAAAAACGGCCTGTTCCACTAAACTGCAACTCATTCGGAATGACATTCGGTGCGCTTCCTGCCGTTAATTTTCCGATTGAATATGTAACTGGTTCAAACGGATTTAACACACGGAGACGTGCACATTCTAAATCGCTATAAAAATCGACGAAACAGTCGATCGGTGAACTCGCTAAATCAGGCCGCGAGCCGTGCCCGCCTTTACCGATAATTTTCACATCGAACGGAAACGCACCTGCCATTCGTGGACCCGGATCGACAGAAATCGTTCCGGCCGGCAAATCGTTTTTCAAATGAATGCCCCAAACGGTATCTGCCCCAATTTCAACGAGTCGTTTTAACAAGCGGAAAATACCGCGCCCATTTTCTTCTCCTCGTTCAAATGCTAACAAAACGGTACCCGAAAACGTATGGCGCAATTGCTGCAATATATTCGCTGCTCCCAACAACATCGCCGTATGCCCGTCGTGACCACACATATGCGCTGCTCCATCTACTTTCGACACAACTTCTCTTTCAAATCGCAAATTACGTGGCGACTCCTGCATCGGTAACGCATCCAAATCCGCCCGCAACACGACCGTCTTCCCATCATTTTTTCCGTGAATATATCCGATAATGCCACCGTGCGGGACGATTTCATAGTCGATCCCTAATTTCGTTAAATAGTCCGTGACGACTCGAACCGTTCGTTCTTCTTTCATACTCGTTTCCGGATACATATGTAAATCGCGCCGGATCGCAATCATTTCTTCTTCTAACTGCGCCGCTAATTGCATCACATTCACCATATTATCGTTCCTTTCTTCTGCTTTCTCACTTCGTAAAACTGCATCCTACCACCACTGCGAAACGTATGTTCTTGCTTCTACACTCTTCGGCAAACACAATTTAGTGTTTCTTATTTGACGTATTATCCTCTACAGTTTTGCGAAAAGGGGCTTTTCTGTTTCACATTTCGAGGCGGATCCTATACAGTTTTGTAAAAATAGACTTTGCTGTTTCACATTTCGAGGCGGACCCTATACAGTTTTGCAAAAATAGACTTTACTGTTTCACATTTCGCCACATATCCTCCACACTTGCGCGAAAAAACTCACAAACATTTCCCATCAGCCGAAGCACCTCCAAAGTTTCTCACAATACCACCGTACGACGTATACGATAGCTATTTTTCATTTCGTTTTGCCCAAACCTCAACTCCACATCCGCATGTTCACTCGGTGTCTACTAATTTTTCAAACTACTACTGTGCTAACATAAGGATAAATTTTAGTAACCTTAACTATACTTCTATATATTGATCGTACTATTGCTTGAACTTTGTACAGAAATTCGCTCATCTGCAAAACTTCCGTCTTATTCGCAAGTAGATGAATATACCGATAAGTGCACCGAAACTATCGATAAGTACATCTCCAATTTCCCCACTTCTACCCGGTATAAACAACTGATGCACTTCATCAGAAATTGCATACAAACATGCGATAATAAATGCATATAACGCTCGTCGTTTCCGTGCAAAATAAATCGAACACGCGCGAATTAGTGTTACACCGAGAATGAAATAAACCGTAAAATGCGCACCTTTTCGAATGAAAAAGTGAAGAAACTCACTATCAATCGTCATAAAAGGAACGAGCGCTTCTATCACAATAGCGACGGCTTCTGTAAGCGAGCCACTTAACTTACTAGATTCTGCCGCTCGTTGATGTGAAAAATAAAAAATGACACTCATCATAAAAAACACTGGAAGCCATGCATGTAATAATGCCACTGTACGTTTCATTGCAAAATCCCTTTCTCCATTACAAACAACGTCTCGAACGAACATAATTACGACTATTTCCCTCTATTATACTACGATTTTCGAACGTGAAGTGAACAAAATTTTCTCCTGGCTGTACAGAGCTTATCTTTACACGGCCAGTTCCCTTTCCTATAATAAAAGTAACATTGTTCGTCTGAAATGGAGGGAATAGGGATGAGTTTTATCGAAGAAGGAACACTTTTATGGAAACCATCTGCACCGTGGCTAGAACGTGCGAATATCGAAACGTACGTCAAGGAATTGGAAAAAAGAACGAACGAACAATTTCCAGATTACGCCTCGTTGTGGCAATGGTCCGTTACGGAGATCGAACAATTTTGGGAGTCGATCTGGGACTATTTCGATGTGACATCGACGACACCGTATGATGCCGTTTTAACGTCACGCACGATGCCAGGTGCAAAATGGTTTACGAATGCACATATTAACTATACGGAACATATTTTCAAACAAAAAAATAACGACGACCCGGCAATTATTCATTGTACAGAAACGCGACAATTAGCTGAGGTTAGTTGGGAAAAACTGTACAATGACACGGCGCAAATGCAACATACGTTGAAAGAGCTCGGTGTCCAAAAAGGGGATCGCGTCGTCGCTTACGTAGCAAATACATATGAATCCGTCGTCGCTTTTTTGGCGACAGCAAGTTTAGGTGCGATTTGGTCGAGTGCATCACCCGATTTCGGTACACAAAGCGTCATCGATCGCTTCTCCCAAATCGAACCGAAAGTAATGTTTACGATCGATGGATATACGTACGGTGGAAAACCGTTCGACCGCACAGACGTCGTCAGCGCCATCCAAAAAAAATTGCCGACGCTCGAAGCGACGATCGTCATTCCATACTTACAAAAAAAACCAGATACGAGCATGTTAATGGAACCGATCATGTGGGAAGATGCGACAAGTCGTACGAATAACCCGATATTGACGTACGAATACGTCGAGTTTAACGAACCGCTCTGGATTTTATTTTCATCTGGTACGACGGGACGACCGAAGCCGATCGTGCAAAGTCAAGGTGGTATATTACTTGAACATTATAAGGCAGTATCGTTTCACGTTGATTTACATCGTGGCGATCGCTTTTTCTGGTATACGACGACAGGATGGATGATGTGGAACTTCCTCGTCGGTGGACTACTTGCAGGTAGTACGATCATTTTATACGATGGAAATCCACAATACCCACACGCGGAATTTTTATGGGAACTTGCCGAAAGAACGAAAATGAATATATTCGGTACGAGTGCAAGCTACATTACCCATACGATGAAAAGTGGCATTTCACCGAAAGAAACGTATGACTTACAACATTTAAGAAGTATTAGTTCAACCGGCTCTCCGCTACCACCAGAAGGTTTTGCTTGGTGCTATGAGCATGTTAAAAAAGATTTATGGATCGCTTCCATTAGTGGTGGGACAGATGTTTGTACAGCTTTTATATTAGGCGTGCCGACAATACCTGTCTATGCAGGCGAACTACAATGTCGCGGCCTCGGGGCGAAAGTCGAAAGTTTTTCCGACGATGGGCGTGCTGTGATTGATGAAGTCGGTGAACTCGTCTTAACCGAACCGCTTCCCTCCATGCCGATTTACTTTTGGGATGACGAAGACGGCTCACGTCTTCACGACAGTTACTTCGACATGTTTCCAAACATTTGGCGCCACGGCGATTACATTAAAATAACTAATCGGGGAACGTGCATTATTTACGGTCGTTCTGATGCGACGATTAATCGCGGCGGTATTCGGATCGGGACGAGCGAAATTTATCGCGCAGTCGATCACGTAGATGCCGTTGTCGACAGTTTAATCGTCGAAATACCAGACGAGGACGACTCAATCGTTTTACTATTTGTCGTCCTGCAGCAGAATGAACAGTTATCAGATGAGATGAAACAGTCGATTCGAGCAGAAATCCGCGAACATTGTTCACCACGACACATACCGACACACATGTATGCCGTAGACGATTTACCTAAAACGTTAAATGGGAAAAAATTGGAAATCCCCATTAAACGCATATTGATGGGGCATGCAGTAGCCGACGTCGTCAATAAAGATTCATTACAAAATCCAGACGCATTGGACTATTTCATTCAATTTGCCGAAACATTAAGTAAGTAAAAAATCCCCCATTCGTTTACAAAATATGAAACGAAGGGGAGATGGTTCTCGCAAAATATTTTTAATCATGTAAAATAATATATGTTTCTCCCTCTCTATATAAAGTACTATTTTACCGACAATTTGTACTCAATTGTCATCCACTTTCATCTATGTAATAATAAGTGTAACCGTTTACAAAAAATGAAAGGAGAATGAATATGCGAGCTATTACAAACTTTTTCGATCGTCTCGTACAACGTTTTTTACCAGATGCATTTCTATTTGCCGTCATTTTAACTTTCGTCGTTTTTATTCTCGGTCTATTAATGACGGGTAGTTCACCAATTCAAATGGTCGAGTATTGGGGAACAGGATTTTGGGATTTACTCGCCTTTGCGATGCAAATGGCACTTATCGTCGTAACTGGATACGTCTTAGCGAACACACCGATTGTGAAAAAAGGGTTAGAAAAAATAAGTACGTTAGCAAAATCACCAGCACAAGCGATCATGCTCGTTACGTTTATCGCAACGATCGCATCACTCATTAATTATGGATTCGGTCTCGTCGTCGGGGCACTACTTGCGATTCAAATTGCAAAACGTGTTCCATCTGTCGACTATCGTTTGCTCGTTGCAAGTGCATATAGCGGTTTCTTAGTCTGGCACGGTGGTTTTTCCGGATCAATTCCACTTTTAATTGCAACACCTGATCATTTCTTAGAAGAAACGATCGGTACGATCCCAGTCGCAGAAACGTTATTTAGTAGTTTTAATTTATTTATCGTCTTCGTTTTACTCGTTACATTGCCATTTTTAAACCGACTACTTTTAAAAAGTCGCGAAGGATTAGAAATTGAACAGACGAGCTGGGATAACGACAGCTTTGAAGACGAATACGTCGAGGAGGAAGAGACAGAAGCAACTACTCCATCGGAGCGATTAGAAAATAGCCAAATCATCTCAATCATTACGGCAATGTTAGGACTTGCGTTCGTCGTCTATCATTTTGCGACGAGCGGTTTTGACTTAAATATAAATATCGTCAACTTAATTATGTTATTTTTAGGCATTTTATTACACAGAACACCACGTCGCTTTTTACACAGTGTAAACAACGCCGTGAAAAACGTCGGCGGAATTATCGTCCAATTCCCGTTTTACGCAGGAATTATGGGCATGATGGTTGAATCTGGTTTATCCGATCAAATGTCGTTATGGTTCGTCAACATTTCGAATGAATTTACGTTCCCACTTTTTACATTTATTAGTGCCGGACTCGTTAATTTCTTCGTTCCATCCGGCGGTGGACAATGGGCTGTACAAGGACCGATTATGATTCCAGCAGGTATTGAAATCGGAGTCGACACAGCGAAAACTGCGATGGCTGTTGCTTGGGGAGATGCGTGGACGAATATGATTCAACCGTTTTGGGCGCTTCCACTCCTTGCGATTGCAGGCTTAAAAGTACGCGACATTATGGGCTTTTGTGTCATCATTTTAATATATAGCTTCTTCCCGATCGCTATCGGTCTACTCTTCTTATAACGAATAAAAAAGCTCGGCGCTTCTCATGCCGAGCTTTCCTTATTGTTCTATCTTTTCTACCGCAATCGTATCAATTTGTGCAGGGTTTGATTCTCTTATTTCCCCCGTAAAGTAAACGCGGACCGTATCGCCAACTTCAAACGTCTCTTCACGATTTACTGCTAAGTTAACAAAAACTGCCCCGGAAAAACTACTTTCTACGATCGCAGTTTTTTCCATTATTTCTTTAATCGTACCCGTAAAAGACGGGAAACTACGAGCATCATCCACTTTCATCGGTGTCTCGACTCGTTGAACAGCGATCGGATCGATTCCGAGCGGATGACTTTCCTGAACAGTATGAACGTCATACTCAACATCCACCCAGTCACCAACGAGGAACGCCTCCTCCTTTGCAACTGATAAATCGATGACGACTTCATTACCAGACCGCATAATCTCTCCCTCTTTAATCGTAATGAATGCATTGTCGTTTTCGATTTGTTCAATCACTCCTATGAAACTATCTTTTTCAATCATCTCTTCCTCTTTTTTATCGCTACTACATGCAGAAAATATGCTTACGATGCAAAAGAAGAATAGTATGTTAATGATTCGCACCGTTTCACCATCCTCAAACTAAGCTACTATTCATACGAACATTGTAACGTTACGACTTTATGAATCGTTTTCATCATCTCCGTTTTGCTGACGATTCCAAAGGGTATTTTTACGTTCCTTTTCATGAACGACTAATTGAAACACGTCAGGACGTGCATAGTGACCAACGACATCAAAATCGTAACGAGCAGCATACACATCCTCGACGTTAAACGACGCATATAAAATATCTTCCTTACCAAAAACCGGCTCGACGACGAAGTTTCCAAGTGGATCAACGATACAACTTCCACCCCGCGTTAACTCATGCGGTACATCTTGAAAATCGGGTCGAGAAGTAATTTCCTCTGGATACATATCTTTCGTCGAATATTGGTTACACGATAAGACGAAACACCTGCCCTCAACCGCAATATGACGCATCGTACTAAACCATGCATCCCGATGATCCGCTGTCGGTGCGATATATATTTCAATCCCTTTTTCATACATCGCTGTTCGAGCTAACGGCATATAATTTTCCCAACAAATTAATGCGCCAATTTTCCCATACGGCGTATCGAACACCGGAAGTGTACTTCCGTCACCCTCACCCCAGATGAGACGCTCGGAACCTGTCGGTTTTAACTTACGATGTTTCCCTAGTAGTTCGCCATTCGGAGCAAAAAATAGTGCCGTACAATATAACGTCCCCTCACTACTAGAATCATCCTTTTCAATAACACCGATGACGACGTATGCCTTTGCTTTTTTCGCCGCTTTTCCGAGTGCTTCCGTCTCCGCGCTCGGTACTGTCACCGAGTTTTTCCAATACGTCAAAAAATCTCGACGCCCCTCATCAGATCGAGAACCGACGACCGCGCCAAACGTCATCCCGCGCGGGTATGCTGGAATAAACGCCTCAGGAAAGACGATTAAGTTCGCACCGTTTTCCCCCGCTTCCTCGATCAAGCTAACAGCTTTTTTCACACATGCCTCTTTATCCATGACGACAGAACCAGCCTGTACAACCGCCACATGTGCATCTTTTTTCTTTTCCATGAAATTGTCCCCTTTCCCTCTTTTTAATTTAAAACAGACGCGTTAATCGAGATTAATTTCTTCCGTGATACGATGGAAGTTTTACGAAATAAATAAGTCTGCTAACAATTCGTATGACCGCTGCCGTTTCGCTTCATCGTGGATAATCGAAAGAATCATCCATTCGTCCGCCTCGTACTGTTCGTATAACGACGCTATGTCACGCTTGACATCTTCGGGGCTACCGACAATCATATTTTTACGGATATCGTTCAACTGCTCTTTTTCTACCGTTGAAAAACGGTATTGCATCGCTTCTTGAACGGATGGTACTGTCTCTTTATGACTTTGACGACGTTGCCGCACTTTCCATAATAAACTACTTAAGGCGAGTTGTTCTGCTTCCTCTTTCGTTTCCGCGCAGATAACGTGTAATGCAACGATTACTTTCCCAACTGTTCCCTTCGCTTGAAACATTTGCTTTCGATACGTTTTAACGATTTCAGGTCCATTAAAGTCAGACATGAAATGACCGAACGCATACGGCAACTGTTTTTCCGCCGCTAAGTAAGCACTTTTTTCACTCGTCCCTAAAAGCCAAGTCTCAGGCACCTCATTTGGTACAGGTGTCGCCCGTAAACGGTGATACGTATGTTCTTCTGGAAATGAACCGTATAAAAACGTAAGCAGCTCACTTATTTTTTCCGGAAACTCTTTGACACCTTTTAAATAGTTTTCACTTAAGGCGAGAGACACTTCCGCGGAACCTCCAGGTGCACGTCCAAGTCCTAAATCGATCCGATTCGGATATAACGTCGCAAGTAAATTGTACGTTTCTGCTACACGGTACGGTCGGTAATAAGGTAGTAAAACTGCGCCTGCTCCGAGACGAATCGTATTCGTCTGTTGCCCAATCGCTCCAATCATAACGTCCGGATTCGGACAAGCAAGCCCGAACAAGTCGTGATGCTCAGCAATCCAATATCGTTTATAGCCGAGTTTTTCACCTACTTGTGCTAAGCGAATCGCAGCTCGTAACGCATCTTGCGCATCATTACCCGTCGTAATTGGTGCTTGATCCAATATACTTAACTTCATTTCTTCGTCCTCCACGCTGCTATTTGCTAAATCTATTATTATTGTACCTATTTTTCCGCTGAACAAACAGAGTAAAATGAAAATAGACGTTTTTATCGTAAGAACAGAACGTACAGAAAAAGCAGGCATCACCTACTTTTAACGTGATACCTGCCTTGAATTATTTTATATATCGTAATAGTTGAGCAATAATCGCATCATTACTCGTCACAACTGGCAGAGAAAAAGATTGCTCTAAGACCGTTTTACATTCTAATACCCGTAAATTCGTACATGAAAGAAAAATAGCATCACAACGAACGACTTCCTCCCGATAACACTCAACGTAACGGACGATATCACCAGGTGTCACATTTCCCGTCGTAATGTCGTCCGTAATCTCCATTCCTACGTGAAAACGAGCGGTAATCCCTGCGCTCTCCAACTCGGTTACCATTTGTTCCGTCACATGCTTTGTATACGGTGTAATAAGCGCAATATTCGCTCGTTCTATATGACGTAACCGTTCATATACAGCATCAAAAGCAGAAACGACTGGACAACGTAGTACTTCTTCCATTTTCGTTCGTATTCGTTCATCACCACGAAAACCATTGAGCGTTCCTGCAGAAGTACAACCGAAAACTGCCGCATCTAACTTGAGTCGTTCTAAATAACGTAGCGCACGTGGAAACTCTTTCTCGACCATTGTTCGTTCCGATGCAAGCGTCACATCTTCAAGAAACATCCGTTCCGTATGCACCGAAACGTTACGCGGTAGTTCCCGTTGTAGATCGAACTCTAACGTCGTATCCGTATGTGGAATAAGTAAGCCAATACGGTACATGAATAACCATCCTTTCCCTTTTAGTAGAACGTTTTTGCTACAGTTTTATCCCGATAAAAACTGCACCGCTACCACGTCTCTACAAAACTTATCCGAAAAACGATTGAATCGCGTCGATTAAACTGTACAGTCCTAAAAACGTACAAATGAGGACGACGATAATTCCAAGAATGTTCGCTAAGAGGGAGTTTTGATGTTTGCCTAATGCTTTTTTATTATTCATTATAATTAAGAGTAAAATGGCTATACCAGGTAATAAAATTCCGTTTAACGCCTGAGCAAACAAAATGACGTCCATCGGTTCAAAGTCGAATAAAAACGAAATGACTCCAATGACTACTGTCGCGGCGAAGACTATTTTATATTTCGGATTTTTCATACCGTCTTCCCATTTCATGACACTACTAACCGTAAGTGCTGCCCCTAATGGTGTTGCCGCGGCAGACGATAACCCTGCTGCAAATATACCAATTGCTGTAAATGCTTTCGCCCACGTTCCTAATGTCGGCTCTAATTGAAGCGACAAATCAGCAACTGTCTGTACGTCTAAACCACGAATAAGTGTTGCGGATGTAATTAAGATTGCCGCCGTAATAAGCCCACCCAAACCGATTGAAATATAAATATCCCAACGGGCTTCCCGTAAGTTTTGAGGCTTTTTCCACCTTTCCTGAACGATCGCCGAGTGAATGAACAAATTGTATGGTACGACTGTCGTTCCGATCGCTGCAATAATAAGCAAAATCGACCCCGACGGCACAGTCGGAATGAACGTATTCGATAAAATTTCAGTAACGTTCGGTTTAGCAACGACCATCGTTACGATGAAAGTAACACTCATAATTGCAACGAGCGTCACCATAAACCCTTCAACTAATTTATAACTACCACGTAAACCGAAAAGTAAAATGATTAAAGCTACAGTCGGACCGATCGCTTTTACAGGCCAACCGGTTAACGTATGCAACCCGATCGATGTTCCTGTTAAGTCTCCGCTCATATATGCCGCACAACCTACCCCGACAGCGATCATGACGAACCACATAGAACCGTACTTTAGGAGTGGATGCGTAAATTGATCACGAATCGCCTCTCCCAATCCTTTCTGTGAAACGATGCCAAGCCGAGCCGCCATCTCTTGTAATATAATCGTCGTCACAATCGAGAAGACGACCGCCCACAAAAGAGCATAACCAAACGATGCACCTGCTTTCGTCGCTGTCGTTACCGTCCCTGGACCGATGAAGGACGCTGTAATAATTGTTCCCGGTCCGATTACTCTTAATCTACTTCGAACCGGTTTTTTCACATGGTCCGTGTCTATTTGAACTTGTTCCATTTTATTTATTCTCTTTCCTTTCTCGTTTATATTATTTTTTGAAATAATCAGTTTCATAGTTTACAAATTACTTCAAAAGACATTTTTTGCACATTAACCACATAGAATTACTCAACTTAATGTTAAAAAGAAAGCAAAACGTACGTAGCACACTACCGTTTTGCTATAACTATGTTACTACTCTTCTTTTAACTGGAATAAAAAGTGACAACAACCTTCTTTTAAAATATATTCATCATGAACGACTTCAAAGTTCGGATTGTACCCTTTCGCAATCGATGGGTCAATCATTTCACAGTATAAAATACCGTACTCACCCGTTCCATCTGCTTTCCACTGATGGCCAAATGCACATTTTGTAAACGTCTGTTCAATTTCATCTTCATGATAAATCGTCTCATATTCGAACAACTCACTACGTCCCATATCGTAATGCGTTAAATAGTTTTCTAACGTATTATCTTTTCCTACGGAAGCTGCTCGTCGCGCAATGTGTTGTCCTCGTTCATTACCGAACGTTTCGACTCCACGTTTAATCGTCTTTTCACCGATTTCACCATAGCGATCAACGACAACTTTCGTAATATGTGCAAACATCTTCGCCATAAGGGCATAGATCGATAGCGGTTCTTCTACACCAATCTTTTCATTTACGGCAATATAGTTTTTATACGTTTTTTCTACTTCGCGATCATCTTTCAGTTTTGTCAATGAAAAAAGTGAATCATCATCGATTAAATAGTGACTGTCATAATGATGGACAATCTCTTTTAACTCTAAGACGAACTCGCTCACCCCTTCTTTCAATAACGATGTCGCCTCTTTAGGGAATTGTTCCCGAATCGCCTGTTCTACATGTGTAAATAGTTTCGCCGTGATCGTATACATCGAAACAGGCTTTAAATTTATTTCTTCCTGTGCCACGAAAATCATCCCCTATCTTTTTAATGAAAATACAATATGCCACGACAATTCATGCTGGACAAAACTATTATATGATAAGGAAACAAATACTTCTTACTCACTAAGTTGTAAATAGTATACACTGTTTTTATAAATTTGCCTAATCCCATAGAGTTACTATGGTTTTAAAGCCATACTTTAATGTGTTGTCTAATAATTTAGTAGATGAAAAGAAAAGT
>Ga0209487_1001493_pt1 | contig 19777 bp, 25 predicted proteins | sample Poulit2012_FD_187524 | JGI IMG/M metagenome (GOLD analysis project Ga0209487, IMG submission 187524) | Agricultural soil microbial communities from Georgia to study Nitrogen management - Poultry litter 2012 (SPAdes) (version 2) | ecosystem: Environmental > Terrestrial > Soil > Agricultural land...
AGAAAGTTTTATGAGCTGCATGTGGCCAATAAAAGCGAGATTGCAGCCCAGGCACTTGCCTCATTCAAAGCCCTGTACGCCATAGAGGCAGAGGCCAAAGACCTGCCAGCAAAAGAAAGGGAACAACGACGTCAAGAAAAAGCCCGGCCGATTTTAGAAAAGCTGCATGACTGGATGCTGGCCCAAAGGACGCTGGTGCCCGATGGCTGGGGCACGGCCAAAGCCCTGGACTACAGCCTGAAACGCTGGGCGGCGCTCACACGCTACCTGGAGGATGGTTGCGTGCCTATTGATAATAACCACATTGAGCAACAAATTCGGTCCTTGGCGCTGGGGCGCAAGAACTGGCTATTTGCAGGCTCGCTGCGTGCCGGCCAAAGAGCGGCCGCCGTCATGACACTTATCCAGTCCGCCAAGCTCAACGGCCATGATCCGCTGGCCTATCTTGGCGATCTTCTGGAACGGCTACCCACCCAGCCCAATCACCGGATTCATGAACTGCTGCCGCATCACTGGCAACCCGCTGAACAATAAAAAAACACCCTAAAAGAACAAAGCCCACAAAAGCGGGCTTGGTCAAGGTGTGTTTACCGGATGGATACGACGAGCTTCTTGTCCATAGCTAATAATGGAAATATATAGATGATTTTTAAGCCAGACTGTGTTTTTACCAAGCAGATAGATTCGTTTCCGATCTTTGTCGTGAGCATGGTGTAAGCAACACCAACTATTTTATAAAAGACGTGCCAAATGTTTAATGGCATGGATAGAACGATGATTGCCCGAAGAGTTTATGCGCCTTGATTTCTGAGGGTTTTTATTATTATGCTGGTTGCTAATGGTGCGATAACAGTTTTTTTATTGTTCCCGAGTCATCGGGTATCTGCACCCTGTGGGCATGGGCTGGATAAGGGGGAAACTAGATAAATGGTGCCGGCTAGAGGAGTCGAACCCCCGACCTTCTCATTACAAGTGAGCTGCTCTACCAACTGAGCTAAGCCGGCGAAAAAGATAATTATATAGGATAAATACTCGTTTTCCAAGGGCCTAAAATAAAAAGGCCCTTGGTTGACGATATTTTATTTAATGATGCGTAGGTGGCCTGCACCACCCTTGTCATCCTTGCCTTTTTTATCGCTTGAATCAGTGCTTTTTTCACCCTCTGGTGCCTGTTGGTCAGATGCAGAGGATTGTGATGGTCTGTCCGCATCTGCGGAAGAACCAGGATAAGGCTCGGATTCGGTTACCTCAAAGCCCATGCCTGCACCAGTTTCACGCGCAAAGATAGCAGACACAGCAGCGACAGGTGCAAAAACGTCCTCGGGGACACCACCAAATCGGGCTTGAAATTCGATGTAGTCATTGCCGATGAGTAGTTGGTTGGTGGACAGATAACTAATGTTTAGCGTGATCTGTCCGTCTTGTACGTAATCCATTGGGACAACCGTATTTTCATCTACCTGTACGACAATATGCGGGGTGTAGCCGTTGTCGGTACACCAGTCATGCAAAGCGCGAATTAAATAAGGTTTGGTTGAGGTTTCAGGCATGGTTGATAGCTTTAGCGACGCATTACTTTTTCAGAGGGGGTGAGTGCTTCGATAAATGCTGGACGCGAGAAAACACGCTCGGCGTATTTTTGGATAGGAGCTGCATTTTTAGGTAGCTCGACACCGTAATGATCCAAGCGCCATAGCAAAGGTGCAATGGCTACATCGATCATGGTGAACTCATCACCCAGCATGTATTTGTTTTTTGTCAACATAGGGGCTAATTGGGTAAGACGATCACGCAGTTCTTTGCGGGCCTCGTCTAGTTTGGCAGCAGGTACCTCACCACGATCTTCGAGCACTAGCACGTGGCTAAATAATTCGCGCTCGAAGTTAAATAAAAACAGTCTTGTCCGTGCCCGCATAGTGGGGTCAGCTGGCATCAACTGGGGGTGTGGAAAGCGCTCGTCGATGTACTCGTTGATGATATTGGATTCGTAGAGAATGAGGTCGCGCTCTTCCAGGATGGGGACTTCGCCATATGGGTTCATGACATAGATATCCTCGGGTTTGTTATAGAGGTCAATGTCACGAATTTCAAAGTCCATGCCTTTCTCGTGCAGCACAAAACGGCAGCGTTGTGAGAAAGGACAGGTAGTACCAGAATAAAGCACCATCATAGTTTAGGTTTCCAATTTATAGAAATGAAACATGAGCCCAAAGGCCCAAAGCAGGAGGGAGACACCCTGCACTGCTTAGAGAGATATGTGCAGGGTGTGGTGCAAGGAAGGCTACTTGACGTCTTTCCAGAAGGCCTTGTCGAGACGCCAGGCGATGCCAAAGAATATGATTAGTAGAACCAGTACCGCAGCACCGATGCGCTTGCGTTCCATTTGATTGGGCTCTGCCATCCAGCCCAAGAAGTTACTGAGATCGGCGATGTCGCGATCAAAGCGTTCTTGGCGCTCTTTGTCGAGCGGGATGATTTTGGCGGTGGCAGAGGCCTTGCTAGGAGCCGAGCTGAGCTCTTCGGTCTGTACATCCCAGAAGCCATATTCATCAATTTCAGTCGTTGTGCGCTCCCATTGGCCGTCACTGTTTTCTTTGACAACCACACTTTCGACACGGGTGGGACCTTGGGATTCCCACATAGCGTGTGGCATTGCCACCATGGGATAAACCAAGTTGTTCCAGCCTGTGATTTGGCCTTGGTCACGGTAAAAAGTACGCAGGTAGGTGTACAGATAATCTACCCCGCTAGGACCAAAGCTGGTGGAACGAGAGCGAGCAATCACGGATAGGTCAGGAGGTGTGGTGCCAAACCAGTCCTTGCCGTCTTCGGGGTCCAAGGCGACATCCATATAGTCACCAATTTCATCCGAAGTAAAGAGCAGATTGCGTCGGATTTCCTCTTCGGTCAGGCCGATGTCGGTCAGCTTGTTGTACATCATCGCGCTAGCGCTGTGACAGTTGAGGCAGTAATTAACGAATTGCTTGGCACCGTTTTGCAAGGCTGCCATGTCGTTAATCAAGTCGGGGGCCTTTTCGGTGGGGTAATCATCGACAAAGGCCATCGCCGGACTGCTAATGCTAAGGGCTAAAGCGAGCGCTCCAAGTGCTTTTTTAATCATGTTAAATCCATACCTTGAATAAGTTTTAGCGGGCGCGGAAAGTGATGCGCTCAGGAACAGGTTTAAACTTACCCATGCGTGACCAGACGGGCATCAGCAAGAAGAATGCCAGGTAGATCACAGTACCTATTTGGCTTAACAGGTTATAAAGATCGCTTGGGGGCTCAGTACCCAAGAAACCGAGCATGAGGAAATTAACGATAAAGATGGCATACAACAGTTTGTGCCAACCGGGACGGTAGCGAATAGACTTCACAGGGCTGGTGTCTAACCAGGGCAGGAAGAATAGAATTACTACGGTGCCACCCATGACGACTACACCCCAGAATTTGGCGTCAAATACGCGCAGGGCGACCGCAACGCCTACCAGTATCAGGGTGAATAGTACACGCCACTGGATGCGGATTGATCCACGGAACAGGATGGCAAGGGCAGCAACAATCGAACCGCCAGCAAGGATCCATGTAAAGTCATCTGTGGTTGCACGCAACATTGAATAAAATGGCGTGAAATACCATACCGGAGCGATGTGCTCAGGCGTGGCCATGGGGTTGGCTGGAATAAAGTTGTTGTACTCAATAAAGTACCCTGCCATTTCAGGGGCAAAGAACATAATCGCAGCGAATACGATTAAGAAGCCTGCGACGCCCAAGATGTCATGCACAGTGTAGAAAGGATGGAATGGGATGCCGTCTACAGGATGCCCATTTTCATCTTTGGGGCCATCTTTAATTTCAACACCGTCGGGGTTGTTAGAGCCAACCTCGTGTAACGCAATCAAGTGCGCAACGACCAGTCCAATCAGTACCAATGGGATGGCAATGACGTGGAAGGCAAAGAAACGGTTTAGGGTGGCGTCAGAGACAACGTAGTCACCACGAATCCAGATGGCGAGCTCGGGACCGATAAATGGAATGGCAGAGAAGAGGTTAACAATTACCTGTGCACCCCAGTAGGACATTTGACCCCAGGGCAAGAGGTAACCAAAGAATGCCTCGGCCATCAAGCAGAGGAAAATAGCGACACCGAAGATCCATACAAGTTCACGTGGTTTGCGATAAGAGCCGTAAAAAAGCCCTCTGAGCATATGTAGGTATACAACCACGAAGAACATTGAGGCACCGGTAGAGTGCATGTAGCGGATAATCCAGCCGCCTGGTACCTCGCGCATGATGAACTCAACCGAAGCAAAGGCTTGCTCGGCATCGGGTTTGTAATTCATCACGAGGAAGATCCCGGTGACGATCTGAATGACCAGTACCAGTAGGGATAAAGAGCCGAAAATATACCAAAAATTAAAGTTTTTCGGCGCGTAGTACTCTGACATGTGCTCTTTGTAGAGGGATGTCAGCGGAAAGCGCCTGTCAATCCACCCTAAGAGCCCTGTCGTTTCAACTGTTTTCTCGCCAGCCATGAAAACGGTTCCTTTTTTTAGAATGAAAGCAAATAATTAAAAGAATTTAAGCTTCGTTTTCTGCCACACCGATAGTGAGCTTGGTGCCATCGGGGGAGACGGTATAAGGGGGAATCTCGAGGTTATCGGGTGCAGGTTTGTTCATGTATACGCGGCCTGCGAGGTCAAAGGTAGAACCATGACAGGGACAGAAAAAGCCGCCAGACCAATCACTGGGCAGACCAGGTTGCGCACCCGAAGACAGGCGAGGTGTGGGGACACATCCTAAATGAGTACAGATGGCGATACAGACAAAGTACTCGGGAAGTACGGAACGCCATTCGTTCTGAGCGTATTCAGGTGTAAAGCCGGGACGATTTGAGAAGGGGTCAGCCAGCTTGTTGTTTTGAGAGCTCAGAGTGGCGAGTTGGTCTTCGGTGCGATGAAGGATCCAGATAGGGTTACCACGCCATTCGACGGTGCGGATTTCGCCAGGGCCAATGGTGGTTAGGTCGACCTCAACGGGTGCGCCTGCTGCTCGAGCACGGGCAGAAGGTGCAAAAGAACCGACAAACGGGACTGCGGTGGCCACGCCAGTCACACCACCTACAGCACAAGCGGTGGTGACCCAAAAACGGCGCGATGGGTCAGATGGCAGGATAGATTTCTTTTCCGCTCCGTTCTTTTTGGGTTGTGTCGTAGATTGACTCATTCTAGTATCCTTATTTTTGCCCTAAAGGGTTTGACTGCAAGTAATTTGATATCCGTACGTTAGAAAGCAAAGGAAATGCCAAATGGGCATCCCTTTATGATCTGTAGCGCAAAAATTGAAAGTGTGATTTGATCACCAACAATGTATTATAGCGTTATCAGATAATTTATTTGGGGTTTTTGAGGGGCAAACATGAGTAGATCATCAAGTTTCCTGAAAGAGTTTCGTGAATTTGCCGTACGCGGCAATATGATCGACCTGGCTGTCGGGGTCATTATTGGCGGCGCGTTTGGCAAAATCATTGACTCTTTGGTCAATGACATCATTATGCCGATAATTAGCTATATTTTAGGCAGTGATGTCGATTTTGCGAACTATTTTACCGTATTACGTACACCAGAGGGCTATACCGGGTCTCATACCCTAGAAGAGCTCAACGCTGCTGGTGCGGTTGTGTTTGCCTGGGGTCATTTTATCACTATCTTGGTGAATTTCACCCTACTCGCTTTTGTGGTGTTCTTGATGGTCAAAATGATCAACAAAATGCGCCGCTCACTCGAGCGCGAACAAAAGCAAGAGGCAGTTGCAGAAGAGCCCCCGGCACCTGCCGAAGAGGTCGTCCTATTGCGCGAGATCCGTGATTCATTAAAAGCCCAGGATCAAAGCCCATCAAAATAAACTAAATCAGCCTCATCAGGCCATTTTACTGTTTTAATAAAAATTAAAACGGATTATCGATATCGATAAATTCGACCTGCACCCCAAAGTGCTCGGCTAGGTGTTCGCCGAGTGCTTTGGCGCCATAGCGTTCAGTCGCATGGTGGCCTGCTGCCATAAATGCCGTTTCATTTTCTACTGCATAGTGATACGAGTGCTCTGAGGCCTCGCCCGTGATGTATAGGTCAACCTCGGCCGCGATAGCATCAGGCATAAAACCTTGGGCGCCCCCAGTACACCATGCAACAGTGTGTACTTTATGTTGTGGGTTACCAACATAATGTGGCGGTCTTTGCAATACTTTTTCTGTATGTGCGGCGACCTGGGCCAGTGTTTGGGGCTCTTTGAGCCGTCCTAATTGGATGAGGTTATGTGGACCGGTGCGTACCAGTTCGCCCTCTGCATCGCGGTCTAGCTCAAAACCCAGTTGTAATCCCAGTTGGGTGTTATTGCCAAATACGGGATGCCCGTCTAATGGTAAATGATAGGCAAATACGTTTAGACCGTGGGCCAGGGCGGCTGCGATACGTCGTTGTTTCATGCCGACGATGCAGGGGTCCTCGTTTTTCCAAAACCACCCATGGTGTACCAGGATGGCGTCAGCGTCTTTTTCTATAGCCGCATCGATCAGCGCCTGTGAGGCGGTGACCCCTGTGATGATGGTTTTGATATCAGCGCGCCCCTGTAGTTGTAAACCATTGGGGCAGTAGTCTTTGTATCGCCAGGGCTCTAATAAATCATCTAGCCAGCGTGCGAGTGCTTTACGGTGGATACTGCTCATAGCGTGTTTTATTTGGGTGGAGTTTTAGATGGCTGAGTATCCGGCAGGCGGTGATTAGCCTGCCGGTCGCTATGAGTACATCTTAGCAATTCTTAGTCGATAGCGCTAATGACGTAATCTACGATAGCGTTGCGCTGTTCTTCACTGAGGGTATCGCCGAAGGCAGGCATTGCACCCATTCCCTCGATTAGGACTTTGTGGATACGGTCGCCTTCTGGGCGTAAATCATCCAGATCGGGGCCGATATTACCTGTAGAGCCGGCATCTTCGAGTGTGTGACAGATCGCGCATGCCATGGGTTGGGCATCGCTTAGAAAGAGCTGTTTGCCTTCTTCTAAATTGTCTGCAGCTGCGATAGAGGCTGTGCTAAGCCCAATGGTAGTTACTAGGGCAGCTGAAAGTTTCAACAAATAATTCTTGCTCATTTAAATCATTCATCCATCAAAAAAGCCGAGATCGCGCGACGACGATCTCGTGCTTTAGACAACAAACTATTTTACAACCTCAGCGGTATGGTTTAGGTGACTGTGATGCTGAGCATGTGGTCATGCCAGCTGTTGTTTAGGTAGCCACGGTTGTTTTCCAAACGCTCTTTGGGTTGTGTTTTGCCATCGGCATTGGTTGCGCGGCTGGTGACCTCGTATTTGCCGGGCTTGAGCTCGACAGGATAAACAAACTGACGCCAGGCGTAGGGGCCTAGATCAGGGCCGATAAACTTGGCCTCGTGCCAGTTTTCGCCACCGTCTACTGAGACCTCGACACCGGTCACGTCACTGTTACCACCCATGGCTAGACCCTTGATTTGGACTAGGCCACTCTTGATGGTTTGATCAGGCTCGCTGGGCTGAGTGACCCAGGATTTGACGGGCATTTCCCAGACAGAGTCGTACTCGGGAGAGCCTTTTTCGCCTAGAGGCGCCATGCGGTAGCTGTTTTGCTGAATGTTGGCTGAGGATTGGTCCTCGGTAAAGGCTACCTGCTTGACGTATTTAATGCTGTTGACACCTGTGAACCCAGGTACGACGAGGCGTAGGGGACCACCGTGTGCCAGTGGCAAGGGGACACCGTTGACTTCCCATGCCAAAATAGCGCGATCGCTAATTTCGACAGGTACAGAGCGCTCGACCTTGACCGTGTCGGGATCGATGCCCTCGGGAACCTCTTCGCCACCTGTGCTGGTCATGTATTTCATGCCGTCAGCAACGCCACCGGTAGCTTCGATGAGTTTTTTAACGGGTACACCTGTAAAGATGATGCAGCCTGCAGCACCTACAGTCCATTGGGTACCGCTGGGCTTACTGGGGAAATAGCCGCGGCCATTACCAGAGCACTGCAAAATCATGGGTACGGATTCGAGACCCATGCGCTTGAGCTCGCCGACGGTAAAGGTAGTGGGGTTTTTGACCCCCTCGATGCGAATTTCCCAGCTGTCAGGATCGTGGGTAATTTCCTCTGGCGGTGGATTGAGGTTGTTGCGTACAAAGAGGCGATCCAGGGGAGTGATTAGGCCGTCACCAAATGCGCTGCGCTTGGTCTCCATGGTGTTGGCACTATGGATGATCAACGCGTCGGGATTTTTCCAAGCAGCGTATTCTGGGAGGGTGGGAGCGCCTTTGCTCTCGCTAGCAGCCAATGCTTTGGTTATAGGCGTCAGCGTGCCGATCGACGCCAGACTTATTGCGCCACCAGCGCGCAGCATGGCATGACGTCGTGAAAGATTGGTTGGCTTCATTAGATAAATCCTCTTTATTACTTATATTCAAGCGACTATGCAAGTATATGAGGTTTAAATAATTTAGACCAGTAAGCTGACTAAGGGTTTATGACTAGATTTTATTGGACGGCCTTGATTCTACTCGTTGTCCAGAGAGGTCTCTTGTTCTTCTTCGGGCCCTTTGACAAAGCGTCCCAGTAGGATTCCTATTTCATACAAAATACACAAGGGGCCTGCTAAAAGGAATTGGCTGATGACGTCTGGGGGCGTGACAACGGCTGCGATGACAAAAGCGCCGACAATGACGTAACCACGTATTTCGCGTAGTTTAGCCACTGAAACCAAGCCCGCTTTGATGAGCAAAACCACTGCCACAGGCACCTCGAAGGTGATGCCAAAAGCAAGGAACATGGTCATGACGAAACTAGAGTAAGCTTCGATGTCAGGTGTTTGGCTAATCGATTGCGGTGCGACCGAAGCGATAAATTGGAAAACCGTACGAAAAACGACAAAATAGCAAAAGAGCATACCCAAGATGAAGAGGGCAGTGCTAGAAACTATCAGTGGCAGCGCGAGGCGCTTTTCGTGGGTGTAAAGCCCAGGCGCGATAAAGGCCCAAGCCTGATAAAGCACATAGGGCAGTGTCACAATAAAGGACGCCAGTAGTGTGACCTTGACGGGGACCATGAACGGTGTAATTACGCCCGTGGCAATCATGGTGCTGCCCTGTGGCAAAGAGGCCAACATGGGTTGGGCCAGTGTGTCATAAATAAAGGCCGCACCGGGATATAAAAAAAGCACAACAAAAACAATTAGTACGCTGACGACCGCACGCAAAAGACGGTCACGCAGCTCAACCAAGTGTGAGATAAATGTTTCGTTTTGTGCTTCTTGAGTCATTGGCCAGGAGAATAATCAACGCCTAGTCGGCACCATCTGTGTCGGCAGCATCAGTGCTGCCAGGCAGGTCGGTGTGCCGTGGTTTGGCTTTGGGTTGGTCGGTACGCGTGTTTTTTTGTTCGGTTAGCCCGCTGCCTGAACGTAGGGCAGCAGCTGTTTTAGAGGCCACTGGACGGGTGGCTGGGTCCTGTGATTGAGGTTGGGCCTGCGATTCAGAGTCTTTTGTGACGGCCTCATTGGCGATTTCGTCAGCAGTGTCAGCGGCTTTTATCGCCGGGGTGTCTGTGTCGGCAGGTATCGCCGTGCCCTCGCCAGAGTCAGCCGGCTTGCCTGTCTTAGATTCGGCAGAGTCTGGGGTGAGGCCCTCGGTCACACTTTTACTGAGATCGCCGACACTGTCCTCTGTTTCTTTGCGTAGGCTTTGGACTGCATCGCGGGCTTCTTGGAAGGGATCTTTGAGATCACTTTCAAACTGTTTAAGAGGGTCTTTGAACTCTTTGCCCAAATCTCCGATAGAGCTTTTGACCGAAGAGGAGGCCTTTTGCATTTCCTCTTTTAGGTCTTTGATGTCCTCGAGCTCCATTTCTTTTTGGATGTCACGTTTGACATCACCCATGTAGCGCTGAGCACGGCCTAGCAGGTGACCCATCGTACGGGCGACCTTGGGCAAACGCTCGGGTCCGAGGACAATAAGCGCCACAACCGCAATAATAAGCAGTTCTGTAAAACTGATGTCGAACATGATAGTCGTCGATACCTGAATAAGGCCAAAGAACCTCACGCCACGTAAACACGGGCCGGGGATGGCCCGGTGACACGGCGTGAAATTAATTAGGAAGCGTCAGTTTTTTCCTTGGCTTGAACGTCAACGGTATTGTCATCATCGGCTTCGCGTTGGGCAATAGTGGCTTTTTCGTCTTCTTGGGCATCACGAATGCCTTTTCTAAAGCCTTTGACTGCACCACCTAAGTCTTCGCCAACGTTGCGCAACTTTTTGGTGCCAAAGACCAACGCCACGATGAGCAGAACAATAAGCCAGTGCCAGATACTAAAGGTCCCCATGAAAATCTCCTAATCTAAACCGAATCTTGGGTTTTTCCACGGCCGTTGGCCCCCAAGAATGTGTAAGTGTAAATGATGGACCTCTTGTCCACCGTCATCACCGCTATTAATGACTAAACGAAAACCACCTTCGAGGCCGGGTCGGCAGCCATTTTCAGCGGCTATTTTGGGTGCCAATGCCATCATCTTGCCCAGCCATTGCGCGTCGTCTTCTTGGATGTCTTGCATCGATACGACATGTGCTTTGGGAATGACCAAAATATGCACCGGTGCGGCTGGGTTGATGTCTTTAAAGGCGAGAAACTCATCGTCCTCGTATACCTTTGTGGAAGGTAGACTCCCCTCGATAATTTTACAGAAAATACAATTCTCGCTCATAACTTAAATCAAATAATGACCTAATAATTAATTCTTTCCCGAGCGTTGCTAGGCCAGGGTTATTTTGTGCGTGCTGCCTTTTCTGCCAAGCCCGAAATGCCCTGTCGGCGGGCTAACTCGGTAAAGACCTCTTCGGGCCGTACTTGATAGTAACTTAACACAACCAAACAGTGAAACCATAAATCAGCCATTTCACCAACAATTTGTTTTGGATCATCATCTTTGGCTGCGAGCACGACTTCGGTGGCTTCTTCGCCGATTTTTTTTAGGAAAGCATTAGGTCCGTCACGCAATAAACGCGCACTGTACGAGCTATCGGGGTCACCACCATGATTGGGGTGACGAGTTTCCAATAGATCTGCTAGCTGGCTAAAAATCTGGTTAAGGTGTTGATCTGAGTTTGAAGGCATGTTTGAGCTGCATTACATACTTAAAGCTTTATTGTACCGCGCTTTGGGGGATAGCGGCATTATCGGTAGATTTTTGTTGGATCTTTGAGTACGGGGTCAACTGCATGCCATTGGGGGCCATCAGGGCCCTCTTGTAGTTGCTGATAAAAACAGCTTTCGCGCCCGGTGTGGCAGGCGATGCCACCCTTTTGCTCGACACTCAAGAGGATGACATCTGCGTCACAGTCCATGCGAATGTCATGCACAATTTGCTCGTGGCCAGATTCCTCGCCCTTGTGCCATAATTTTTGCCGTGAACGTGACCAATAAGTGGCCTTGCGGCTTTGCACCGTATGCTCGAGGGCCGTTGCATTCATCCATGCGACCATTAGTACTTTGCCGCTTTGCCAGTCTTGGGCAATCGCAGGGATCAGTCCCTGAGCGTCAAATTGAACCTGGGTTAGCCAACTCATGGATGCATCCTCTTTATTTAGTATGGATTCCTTGGGCGTTTAGAAACTCTTTGGCGGCTTCTATAGTGTGCGTGCCATAATGAAAAATGCTGGCTGCCAGAACACCCTGAGCCCCGCCTTTGAGAACGCCATCTGCCAAATGCTGTAGTGTTCCTACACCTCCCGAAGCGATGACTGGGATATTGACAGCATCGCTGATAGCCCGAGTGAGGGCTAAGTCAAAGCCAGATTGAGTGCCGTCTTGGTCCATGCTGGTCAATAATAGTTCGCCGGCACCTAATGATTCGACCTGTTGAGCCCACTGGATGGCATCCAATCCGGTGCGGTGTTTACCCCCACGGGTACAAACCTCCCAATGAGGTTCATCTGCTGTGGCCTGCTGTTGGAGTTTGGCATCGATCGCGATGATTAATCGCTCGCTGCCAAATTGTTGTGCTGCCTGTTTGATGAGCTCGGGGTGATCGACGGCAGCGCTATTGATAGAGACTTTACTCGCGCCGGCAGTAATCATGGCCTGCAGATCATCTAGGCTACGCATGCCACCACCGACAGTAATAGGGATTTTTGTTTGCTGACTGAGTTGGGCCAAAATGCGGTGGATGACGGCGTTATTCGTAGCATCCCCAGTGATATTGAGCAAAACAATCTCATCGGCGCCGGCCTGAGCATAGCGCGTGGCGACTTCGATGGGGTCACCGGCGTCGTTGAGGTCTACAAAGTTAACGCCTTTGACAACCCGACCGTTGGCCAGGTCCAGGCAGGGGATGATTCTACATACGGGCTGAGTCGAGCTCATGACTACTACCTATTAATCGCGGTGATTCAGGCATTGGCGTCCAAAGAGGTTTAAAGGGCGTCAACGTAGCGCTGTGCCTCTTGGAAATCGACAGTGCCCTCGTATATGCTGCGGCCTAGGATGACGCCTTGGATGCCCTCGTCGGTGACATCGCATAGGGCCTTGATATCGTCCATCGACGAGACGCCGCCCGATGCAATGACGGGGATATTAACAGCACGCGATAGCGCCAAAGTCGCAGGGATATTGACCCCGGTTAGCATACCGTCACGACCAATATCCGTGTAAATAATTGACTCGCAGCCATAATCCGCAAACTTTTGGGCCAGATCAATCACATCATGTCGGCTGAGTTTGCTCCAGCCATCGGTGGCAACTTTGCCATCGCGAGCATCTAAACCCACGATAATGTGACCTGGAAATGCAGCACAGGCATCGCGTAAAAAACCGGGGTTTTTAACGGCAGCCGTGCCAATGATGACGTATTGAATACCCAGATCCAAATAAGTTTCTACAGTATCCAAATCGCGAATGCCACCACCGATTTGAATAGGGGCATCACCGTCAACAACATCGACAATGGCCTCGATGGCCTCGCGGTTAACGGGCTTGCCTGCAAATGCGCCATTTAGATCCACTAGGTGCAGGCGTTGGGCCCCTTGGTCGAGCCATTGTTCGGCCATCGCTGCTGGGTCATCAGAAAACACAGTGACCTCATCCATATCCCCCTGACGTAAACGCACACAGCGACCATCTTTGAGATCAATAGCAGGTATTAACAACATGGTTAGAGTACTCCCTTGGTCGATGGAATCACGCCTTCGTTGCGTGGATCGGGTTCAAGGGCCATGCGAACGGCACGCCCAAATGCTTTAAAAATGGTTTCGCATTGATGGTGGGCATTTTCTCCACGTAAATTATCAATATGCAATGTGGCCTGTGCATGATTGACAAAGCCTTGGAAAAACTCGCGAACTAATTCGGTGTCAAAGGTGCCTACTTTTTCACGATGGAATTGCGCATGAAAATACAGCCCAGGGCGCCCAGAAAAATCGATGACAATACGACTTAGTGACTCGTCCAAAGGTACATAGGCATGTCCATAACGACGGATGCCGGATTTGTCACCAATGGCTTGGGCAAAGGCCTGGCCTAGGGCGATCCCAATATCCTCGACTGAGTGGTGATCATCAATGTGAGTATCGCCATCGCAATATACTTTAAGGTCAATAACCCCATGACGGGCGATTTGATGCAACATGTGATCCAAAAAGGGCACACCACTGTTGAGGTCGTGGCGTCCTGTGCCATCTAGATTGACGGCTACTTGAATCTTGGTTTCATAGGTATCACGAGAAATTTCAGCTTTGCGCATGAGACAATCTGCTATTCGGTAATTGATAATCTGAGTTTGGCGCTTTGAGCGTGTGCGTACAAGCCCTCGCCCTCGGCTAAGGTCGCTGCGACAGGACCTAATGTTTGAGCGCCTGTATAAGAGACGTGGATGAGACTACTGCGTTTTTGGAAATCATAGACCCCCAGCGGCGATGAAAATCGTGCCGTCTGAGCAGTAGGCAAGACATGGTTGGGTCCAGCACAATAATCACCTAATGATTCAGAGCTATAGGGTCCCAGGAATATTGCCCCTGCATGGCGGATACGTTCGAGACAGTAGTCGGGTTCGACGGTGGCTATTTCTAAGTGCTCGGCAGCTATAATGTTGGCAATTTCACAAGCAGTGTCCAAATCAGGGACATGAATTAAAGCCCCTCGATCGCCTAAGCTAGTGCGAATGATTTCTTCGCGCGGCATAGTGGGTAATAAACGATTAATTTCAGCCTCGACTGCATCTAAAAAATCAGCATCTGGTGAAATTAAAATGGCTTGGGCGAGCTCGTCGTGCTCGGCTTGTGAGAAAAGATCCATCGCCATCCAGTGCGCTGACACGCTGCCATCGGAAATAATTAGGATCTCGCTAGGGCCAGCAATCATGTCAATGCCAACTGTTCCAAAAACCCGTCGTTTGGCTTCGGCAACATAGGCATTGCCGGGGCCCACAATTTTATCGACAGCAGGGATGGTTTCGGTGCCATAGGCTAAAGCGGCAATTGCTTGTGCCCCGCCAATAGCAAAGACGCGATCGACACCCCCTAGGGCTGCAGCGGCAAGTACCAAATCATTGCGCTCGCCACCTGGGGTGGGCGTGACCATGATGAGGTCTTGGACACCTGCGACTTTGGCGGGCAAAGCGTTCATGAGCACTGACGAGGGATAAGCAGCCTTGCCGCCGGGTACGTATAAGCCCACCCGATCCAATGGGGTGATGCGTTGGCCCAGGCGTGTGCCGTTAGCCTCGGTATAAGACCAGTCCTCTTGGAGTTGGTGCTCGTGGTAGGCACGGATGCGTGCTGCCGCAGTTTCTAGGGCAGTGCGCTGTGCATTGGGTAAGTTGTCGAGTGCCTCTTGGAGGGTTTCTGGTGAGATTTCCAAAGCAGCGACATCAGTAGCCTCGAGTGCATCAAAACGTTGGGTATAACGCAACAGGGCAGCATCGCCTTCGCGGCGGATGTCGTGAATGATATCGCGGCAGATGGTCTCAATGGATGCGTCTTGTTCTTCTTCGTAAGCGAGCAAGGCGCGTAATTCTGCATCAAACTGCGATGTCGTGGAATCTAGGCGTCGGATGACCGTCATGAAACTATCCTAAGTAATGACCTCTAAATTGTAACCTTTTTATTTAGTTTTGGGGCTCGGGCTGTATGGCGGCATGCATGAGTGCGTCCATCAGTGGCTGCAATTCGGGTTGGCGGGTTTTTAGTGCGGCCTGATTAATAATCAGTCGCGAAGAAATATGTGCAATCTCTTCAACCTCGACGAGGTTATTGGCCTTGAGGGTTCCCCCTGTAGAGACCAAATCAACAATGGCATCAGCTAAACCCACCAGCGGTGCGAGCTCCATTGAGCCGTAGAGCTTGATGAGGTCTACATAAACACCTTTGCTGGCAAAGTGCTCGCGTGTTGCGCGGATGTATTTAGTCGCGATTCGCAGCCTTGAGCCCTTGTGTACGGCATTGTGGTAGTCAAAACCCTCGGGTACTGCGACGCTCATGCGACAGCGGGCGATATTTAAGTCAACAGGTTGATATAAACCGCCGGGATGATGCTCCATATGCTCGTACAAAACATCTTTGCCTGCGATACCAATATGAGCGGCGCCATATTGAACATAGGTAGGCACGTCAGTGGCACGCACAATAATAATTTGCAAATCATCTTGGCTGGTGGGCAGGATGAGCTTGCGAGAGGTTTCCGGGTCGCCCAAGACTTGGATGCCTGCCTCATTAAGTAGTGGCAGGGTTTCATCAAAGATGCGGCCTTTGGAAAGCGCTAGTGTGATGGGCTGTGGGGTACGATTTGGATTTGTCATGCTAAGAGGGGGTCGCGTATCAACCAGTTTGTGTTAACTCAGGCGGTTTATTTCAAACGCTCTATCTGCGCGCCAGCAGCGGCGAGCTTGGATTCCATGTTCTCATAACCACGATCCAAATGGTAGATGCGCTCAATGATGGTGTCGCCCTGGGCGGCCAAACCGGCGATGACCAGGCAGGCCGAGGCCCGTAGATCTGTGGCCATGACCCGAGCGCCATACAGTGTTTCGACACCTAGAACGCGTGCCGTGTGTCCTTCGGTTTTAATGTCAGCACCCATGCGGCGTAGCTCTTGGACGTGCATGAAGCGATTTTCAAAAATGTTTTCCGCGATGGTGGCACGGCCTTGGGCTAAGGCGTTGAGCGCCATGAGTTGGGCTTGCATATCTGTGGGTAAGCCCGGATATTCGCGAGTGCTAAAGCTGACTGCGTTTGGGCGTTGACGCATGCGCGCATGAATAGTGCGTTCATCGCAACGGATTTCCAAGCCAGCTTGTTGTAGTTTGTGTAGGGTTGCCTCGAGGGTATCTGCCTGCGTTTGGTGCAAGGTGATTTCGCCTTGGGTGGCACCGACCGCACACAAAAATGTGCCGGTTTCAATACGATCCGGCATGATGTGGTGTGTGGTGCCATGCAGTTTTTCAACCCCTTGGACGACAATTTCAGCAGTACCGTGTCCTTTGATGCGGGCACCCATGGAAATCAACATGTTGGCCAGATCAACGACCTCGGGTTCTTGGGCTGCATTTTCGATGATGGTTTCACCATCGGCCAGTACGGCAGCCATAAGTAGGTTTTCTGTTCCGGTGACTGTCACCATGTCGGTGCGAATGCGCGCCCCTTTCAAGCGCTGGGCGCGGGCAATAACAAAGCCGTGTTCAAGCTCGATCTCAGCACCCATGGCACGCAGCCCTTTGATGTGCTGATCCACAGGACGCTGGCCGATGGCACACCCCCCGGGCAAGCTAACTTTGGCTTCTCCAAAGCGGGCCAATAAAGGGCCCAATACCAAGATCGAGGCGCGCATGGTTTTCACCAATTCATAGGGCGCCTCGATGCTGTCGGGCTGATCGGCACAGAGCTCGATACTGTGACCGTCGCGTTGGACTTTGACACCGATCTGAGATAACAAAGCACAGGTCGTGTCGATATCGCGCAAGGTGGGCACATTGTGCAGTTGCACCGTTTGATTGGTTAACAAGCTGGCACACAAAATGGGCAGGGCTGCGTTTTTGGCGCCCGAGATCGTGATATCGCCCGTTAAGGGTTGCCCTCCTGTGATGCGCAGCTTATCCATTTTGCTCTGCCTTGTATTCTTCGGGGGTCAGTGTGCGCATGGACAGGGCGTGTATTTCACCGGTATCCATGCGATTGCCCAAGGCAGCATAAACACGTTGATGACGGCGGATGCGATTTAGGCCCTCGAATTCAGAACTGACAATGATGGCCTCAAAGTGTGCGCCATCGTCGCCAAAAACCTCGATGTGTTCGCACTCTAAACCGCTAACAATATAATCACGTACTTGTTCAGATGTCGTTACGCTCATGATTTATCCCGTAGGTTAATTTCGTAATTTATAGCCTGATTTGAGCAGGCGTAATGCAATTAATGACAATAGGACGAATGCAGTCCCGACCACTATAAGACTATGCCATGGAGACACGTCGGAAGCTGCAAAGAACCCATAGCGGAAGCCATCAATAGTGTAAAAAATAGGATTCCATTGGGAAACTGCTTGCCAAAATGGGGGTAGGCTGTGGATGGAATAAAATACCCCCGACAAAAAGGTGGCGGGCATAATTAAAAAGTTTTGGAATGCTGCAAGTTGATCAAACTTTTCTGACCACAAACCAGCGATGACCCCCAAAGTAGCCATGATCCCACAAGATAGCACAGCAAAGGTGATAACCCAGGCAGGATACGCGACGGGCAGGGTAACGAAAAATAAGGCGGTAATGCCGATAAACAACCCCACACACAGACCACGAATAACAGCGGCTAATACATAGGCTGAAAAGATCTCGCGATGCGATAAGGGAGGCAATAAAATAAATACCAAGTTACCCGTAATGCGGCTTTGGATGAGCGATGAAGAAGGGTTTGCAAATGAGTTTTGCAGCATGCTCATCATCATTAGCCCAGGAATCAGAAAACTCGTATAAGGCACCGAGTCATACACACTGACGCGGTCCTCGAGCACCTGAGCAAAGATCAATAAATATAACAATGCGGTCACGACGGGGGCGGCCACTGTTTGGAAGCCCACCTTGATGAAGCGCATCATTTCTTTGTGCAGTAGGGTCAGAAAGCCGCTGCCCCCGGTCAATTGGGGATGTTTCATAGGTGCTGCTGTGGCGCTGCCAGATGAATCACTTTGTGGCACGCCCCAGCGCTTAACAGGTTCGGTTTGACTCATGCGGTTAGCCTCTTGGATTTTTCACTGTGCATAATGCGTACAAAAGCATCTTCTAAATCTGTGCTGCCAACGTTTTCTAGCAACGCCTGCGTGGTATCAAGAGCGACAATTTCGCCCGCTTTAAGCATGGCAATGCGGTTGCATAGTGCCTCGGCTTCTTCGAGGTAATGAGTGGTCAGCAAAATAGTGTGCCCCTCGCGATTGAGTCGCGAGATGAATTCCCAGAGGTTGCGACGTAAATCAACGTCTACACCCGCTGTAGGTTCGTCTAGGATAATGACTGGGGGGCGATGCACCAGTGCTTGGGCGACTAACACACGGCGTTTCATACCGCCAGATAAAGCGCGCATATTGCTTTCGCTTTTGTCGCTAAGGCCTAGGTTATGGAGAATTTCGTCAATCCAATCATCGTTATTGCGCAGGCCAAAATAGCCAGACTGGATACGCAGGGTCTCGCGCACGGTAAAGAAAGGGTCGTAGACGATTTCTTGGGGGACAACGCCCAATGCGCGTCGTGATAGACGGAAATCATTGACGACGTCATAACCGCAGACGCTGGCGTGTCCGGTACTGGCATGGGTTAGCCCAGCCAGTATAGAAATGATGGTGGTCTTGCCGGCACCATTAGGGCCTAACAAACCAAAGAATTCCCCATGCTCAATGGATAGGTCAATAGATTGCAGTGCCTGGACGCCCTGGTTAGGGTCAGTCATGCCCAGCAATCCTTTAAAGCCTTTGGCAGGGGCGTAAAAGGTTTTGCTAATGTTCTCGAGATGTATTGCCGTCATAAATAAGGGACAAAAAATCTGGCCTAACGATAAGGCCAGACTTGGTCATTTGTGAAAGGAGCATCACCTACTATGCCCCATGTTGAATGAAAGGTAGGCGGGCCGAGTTGTGATGTACCTAGCCGAGGGTGTGTGACTGTAGAAATCGGCTTAGGGACGATTTTTGCTGTTTAACGCCTCGATCAGGCCGTCAAAGCCGCGCTCGTTAATGAGCTGTGCAAACTGGTTGCGATAGTTTTGGATCAACCAGATACCCTCGATATTGAGATCGTAGATCTTCCAGCCGTCGGAGGTGTTTTCCATTCGATAATCGACGGTGACGTCGGGGTTGTTGCGTTGGACGACAACTGTGCGTACGACAACGTCAGCAGCGTCGGGATCACCGCGGAAAGGCTGGACTTTGATCTCGGAAAGCTGGTCTACCTTGGATAAGGCGCCGCTATAGGTGCGAATCAGGGTGCTTTTAAAAGCCTCTACCAACCGCTCGCGCTGATCTTGATCGGCCTGACGCCAGTTTGGCCCTGTGGCCAAACGTGTAGTTTTCTCAAAGTCAACATAGGGTAGCACATATTCGTCGATCAATGCATCAATGGCCTCACGGTCGCCTTCTTGGGCTGCCGTGCTGTTCTTAACGGCCTCGAGGGCCTGATCGGCAACCGCCTGGACGAACTCTGGGGGTGCATCTTTGGGGTTAATCTTGGCTAATGC
>Ga0209487_1001494_pt1 | contig 19775 bp, 20 predicted proteins | sample Poulit2012_FD_187524 | JGI IMG/M metagenome (GOLD analysis project Ga0209487, IMG submission 187524) | Agricultural soil microbial communities from Georgia to study Nitrogen management - Poultry litter 2012 (SPAdes) (version 2) | ecosystem: Environmental > Terrestrial > Soil > Agricultural land...
CCCTTCCCCTCGCGCACATTCTGCGAGGCCAACTCAAGGACCCGCCTCATTACGGATTCATTCATAGCTGATAGCGCGCCTACTATTTTATCTAACTGGTTGACGGCGCCGAAACATAACCACGAATCGCACGAGAACCGTAAACATCAGATGACAAACTTCTCCAGCCGGCTCGACGGACTTTTCCAGAGCGATATTCGCGCTCTGACACAACTCGTGAACGCCGTCGACGGCATCAACCTCGGCCAGGGCATCTGCGATCTCCCGACACCGGACCCCATCAAGCGAGGTGCCATCCAGGCTATCCAGGGTGACAAGTCGATTTACTCGAGCTATTCCGGAGTACGGCGATTACGGGAGCCTATCTACGAGAAAGTCCGCTCGTTCAATCGCATTCCCGCGGATTCATCCGACGAAATCATGGTCAGCGCCGGCGCCACAGGCGCCTTCGTCACCGCCGCAATGACGCTGCTCGACGCCGGAGACGATGTCGTGCTCTTCGAGCCCTTTTACGGCTACCATCTCAACATCCTCAAGATACTCGGCATCGGTACGCGCAACCTCCGCATCGGCTCGCCGGAGGATCCGGTTGACTTCGATGCGCTCGACCGACTCATCGCACCGACGACGCGCGCCATCGTCGTCACCACGCCCAACAACCCGAGCGGCAAGGTGTGGACACGCGCCGAGTTGACGCAATTGCTCGAAATCGCGGAGCGGCACGACCTCTACATCATTACAGATGAGATCTACGAATACATGACGTACGATGGTCATGAACACATCTCGCCGGCTTCGATCGACGGCGCGTACGACCGCACCGTGACCATTTCCGGCTTCTCAAAGACGTACAATATGACTGGATGGCGCCTCGGATATGCCGTGGCAAAGCCGGAGATCATCGACCGCATGGGGCTGCTGAACGACCTGCTGTACATCTGCGCGCCGACGCCGCTTCAGTACGGCGTATCGCACGCCTTCTCAATGGGTGATGCGTACTTCGACAACCTCAGGCGAGACTACGCAGCGCGCCGCGAAAAGCTGGCAACGACGCTCGAGCGCATCGGGATGAAACTGCAGCGACCGCAGGGCGCATATTACATCCTTGCCGATTATTCGCCGCTGCGCGAACGGCTTGAGGGATATGAAGACGATCGAGCCGCCGCCGAGACCTTGATCCGGGAGGCAGGCGTGGCGGCGATCCCCGGCCGGTCGTTCTTCACCAACCCGGCCGACGGACGCGATCTGCTCCGCTTCACGTTCGCCAAAGAGATGCCGATTCTCGAGGAGGCATGCCGGCGCCTCGAATCGCTCGTTTGATATTGTTGGGGATGGCGCAACTGCGAATCCTCAAGCGATGTACGAACCAGCAGCCGGCTTACCCGGTTTACTATCCGGAAATCAATCAGCACTTGGGATATCGATGAATTACGATCTCGTTGGTAAGCGCGTGCGGGTGCATCTGTACACCCGCATCGGAATTCTGCTCGGGACGATTGAAGGACGAGTGGCCGACGTAGCGCGGGATGTCGTGGTCGGCCAGGATGGCGAGGGCAATGATATCAAGAAGAATCTCGCCTATCTGGTCGATATCGAGCCGGGGAAGACGGAAGATGGAGAGGTTGTGCCCTACAAGAACTCGGCAGGCACGGAGAACGAGGGGTGGTTCGCCGTGCAGGATATGGAAGTGATCGACGACGATAACGTATTGTCGAACTTCCGCTTCAACTGACGGCTTCAGCAGCGGCCTGCACGGCATCGAGGACCGACTGATGCAGGTGGCCGTTCGTGGCCAGAATGCCGCGGTTCTGCGATAGCGTTCTGCCGAGCGAGAAGTCGAGGGTGCGGCCGTCGAGATCCGTCACAACGCCTCCGGCCTCGGTAGTGATGAGCGCGCCCGCCGCGTGGTCCCAGATTTTCTCGTGGTAGTCGCCCCGTGGAATGCGCATATAGACATCGGCCTCGCCGGCCGCGACAATACCGTACTTGGCCTGGGAATCGAGCCTCAGCGGCTCCGATTTTATCCCAAGGATGCTTGCCGCACGTGCCGACACACCGTGCGCGCTATGACCCGACTCGAGCGACTCCGAGAACACCGCCCGCTCGGGGCTGGACGTTCCGCGAACGCTGATTCTCGCTTCCTCCGGACTCTCCCCGTGATTACCCGCTACCGGCAGGACATACGCTCCCCTTCCACGGACGGCAACCAGGACGACACCTTCCCTCCCACCTAATTGTAGCGCCGGGCACGCTAGTGCGCCAACAACGGGCTCGCCGTCGATGACCAGTGCGATAGCAACTGCATACTGGTCGCCGCGCAGGAATCCTTTTGTACCGTCGATGGGGTCCACGGTCCAGAATCGTCCTCGGCCACCCGAGGCGTCTCCGGCGTCGATCCAGGCGCATACGTCTTCGGCCGATGCATCGCCAACCTGGTTCTCGACCAAGCGCCGCACCTCTTCGAGTGTTCGGGGCCGTGTCCGCAAGGCCGATGAGTTCTCCTCCGCCACGATTCGATCCTCCGGGAAGGCCTCACGGATGATCCGACAAATTATCGCCTGGCTGCCGAAGTCTGCCACTGTCACCGGCGACTCATCATCTTTAGAGAGGCTGGCGCCGTCGAAGCTCGCACGCACCTCCATACACAGCCGTGCCGCAACACGTGCAGCAGAAACGGCTGTTGAGCGTTCGCGAAGAAAAGAACCAGGCATGGGTATGTGAGCTGTTCGAGATGGCGCGCGAAGTTAAGGCAACGCGTCGAACCTCGGAACGTCGGGCAGGAATTCGATCATGCGACTGCTGCGGTCCACCCGAAAGCAGAAGTGCTCGAGCCCGTTTGATACCACGACCAGCGGCGCTCCCACGACGATATTGTAGCGACCCACCTGTTCGAAAACCTCCTGCCGAAGCCTGACCTCCGGCGCTTTGCATTCAACAAGCAGGCACGGATCACCGCGTCGGTCATGCGCCACCAGGTCGGCTCGCCACGGCATCCCCTGATACGTATATCCACGTTCCACCGCGAGCAGCGACGCGGGATATCCTCGATGGCGTGAAAGGAATGATATCACGTGCTGCCGGACCCACTCCTCCGGTGTCAGGCGAACGTACTTTCGACGTATATCGCACAGAATGCTGTGCCCCTTTTCGCTCGTCTGGATCTGCGGACTGATCTCGGGAAACGTTAGTAGTGGCAGTTCCATCCGAAAAAATGTTGGGTTAGAAAGCGAGTCGATAGTGATCTATTCCATGTTTTTCGTCACTAGACCGATCTACGGCTCATGGTTCCGCCATCATCAGAGCTCCGCATGCGGTAGCGCTTCCAAATTCTTAATCCAATTAATCTTGCCTGATCCTTGACCTCGCGCCATGCGAGCCCTTATCATTGGCGCTTCGATAACACGACTTGATCGGCCCGATCCACAACATGGCCCACCGCTTTAACATCTTCATGTGTATGTGCTGCATGCCCTGTTGCGGCTGTATGCAACACGCCAACCACATGGAGGGAGCGGGCCAGGCTACCGAATTGTGTCCGACCGGAATGGATTAGTCCGGAAAGTACACGACACAAACGTTCAGCCCACTCACTTCCCGGTGAGTGGGCTTTTTTTGTGCCTTTTTTCTACCACCTCGACAGACAACCCGTCACCCACCCAATGAACGAGACCACCTGGAAGGAGCGTTTGACCGACACGATGCTGCCTCATCTCGCACGCGAGATTGACGTATTCGAGGGTCAGATGGAGCTCCGCCGTCAGGGAAAGATTGATGAGAAGGTCTTTGCGGAGACCCGCCTCCGCCGCGGCATCTATGGCCAACGTTACGACAACGGCCAGCGTCATGACGGTTTCCAGACACGGACGCTCGAGTTCCCACAGGAACTGAACAAGGGTCCGGACACGCTCTGGGATGCACCGGGAATGATGCGCATCAAGATCCCTTTCGGTGGCCTCAATACGGAGCAGATGGAGGTGCTTGCCGCGCTCGCCGATGATTATTCCGACGGCATCCTGCATATCACCACACGGCAGGATATCCAGCTCCACTACGTCCACATCGAGGACACGCCCGACCTGATGCGTCGCCTGGCCGCAGTAGGCATCACCACCCGCGAGGCCTGTGGCAACTCGGTGCGGAATGTCACGGCCTGCCCGCTTGCCGGCGTTTGCACGACCGAAGCCTTCGATGTGACGCCGTATTCGCATGCGCTTGCCTACCACTTGCTTGGCCACGACGATACGCAGGACTTCGGCCGCAAAGTGAAAATCGCTTTCTCGGGATGTGAGCACGAAGCGTGCGCCCTCGTCAAGATGCACGACATCGGATTGCTGGCGCGCGTGCAGGAGGTCGACGGCCGGCTTCGGCGCGGCTTTGCGATCTACGTTGGCGGTGGCCTCGGCGCCGTCCCTCAGCAGGCCAAGGTGCTCAGCGAATTCGTGCCCGAGGAGGAGATCATGCCGATCTCTCAGGCCATCGGCCGTGTGTTTGCCCGCCTCGGCGAGAAGCGTAATCGTAACCAGGCTCGTCTCAAGTTTCTCGTATCCAAGCTCGGCATCGACGAGTTTCGCCGGCTCGTTTTCGAGGAACGCGCGGTTCTTCCACACGACGACAAATGGTCGGGCTATCTGGAAGACGTTAGAAAATACGAGGAAACTCCGCTCAATCTGCCGTTCCTGCTCGACGAAGATGCGCGGACCGAGGAGTTCGACCGTTGGTACGCCACCAACGTTTACCACCAGCGCCAGGCCGGGTATGCGACGGTCACGGTCTACCTGCCGCTGGGCGATTTGACGGCGCGCCAGATGATCGACCTCGCCGACATCGCGAGGAAGTACGTAGGCGACACCGTACGGACAACCGTCGAGCAGAACATCGTCTTGCGGTGGGTGCCTGAGTCTGATCTGCCCGCGCTCTACGAGGATCTTCGCAAGATCAATCTCGGCGACCCGGGTGCGGGCTCCATCGTGGACATTACTTCATGCCCCGGTACGGACACCTGCAAACTCGGAATCGCCTCCTCCCGCGGGCTGGCAGGTGAGCTGCTCACACGGCTCAACGTTCAGAGTGCGACGCTGCCGGACGCCGTGCAAGACCTCAAGATCAAGATCAGCGGCTGCTTCAACTCGTGCGGCCAGCACCACGTGTCGGATATCGGCTTCTACGGCAACAGCCGAAAGGTAGGCAACTACCGTGTACCCTTCTTTCAGGTGGTGCTCGGCGGGCAGTGGCAAGAGAACGCCGGCAGCTACGGTTCGGGGATCGGAAGCGTGCCGTCCAAGGCAATCCCTGACGTGCTTGACGCCATCACCAAACGATATACCGCCGAGCAAACACGAGGCGAGACGTTTCAGAGCTGGGTGGCGCGCGTCGGAAAGCGAGAGCTTCGCGAATTGATCCGCCCCTTCATGGACACGCCGCCGATCCACGAACGACCCGATTATTTTTCGGATTGGGGTGATCCGCGGACGTTCACGCTCGATGATCTCGGGGTCGGCGAGTGCGCGGGCGAAGTCGTTTCGCTGTTCGAAATGGAGGTAACGGTTGCCGAATCGGAGGCGTTCGAGGCGCAGGTCGCCATATCGGAGGGCGATTACGAGCGCGCCGATGCGCTCGCCTACCGCGCGATGTTGCTCGCCGCTCGGGCCCTCCTTCGTTCGAAGCTGCCCAACATCGGCGACGACCCCAACGAAATCGTCGACGCCTTCCGCACGCATTTCTACGACACCAGGTTGTTCTTCGATCGCTTCGCCAAAGGCAAGTTTGCGCGCTATCTCTTCGACCGGCATGAGAACGGGAACGAGAACCTGAACCCCGATCGAGCCACCGCCGTGGTTGAGGAAGCCCAGCTATTCATCGAAGCAGCTCATGCTTGTGATCTGAGGATCAATGGCGAGGCGGCCGAGCAGCCGAAAGTACCGGCCACACCGCCCGCCGCCAAGCGCCCGCCCGCGGCGACGCTCCCTCCCGGCTATTGACCTCGGGAAGGTGGAAACCAACCTCAACTGAGCGGCAGCGCACACTCATTCAACTTCTGACGTCACGACACAATGTCCAGAGTTCGCATCAAGTATTTCCTTGAGGATCCCGACGGAATCAATCCCCCTGAACTCGTGCCGGTCTTCCACCGCTGGATTCAGCGCGATGCGCTGAGCGGCCTGTGGATCGATGTAGCGGATTACCTGCATGTGCCGGAAGGGCCGGGCATCATGCTGATCGGCCACGAGGCAGATTTATATCTCGACTTCAGCCGCGGTAAAGCAGGGCTCGCATACGTCCGCAAGCGTGAGTTCAGCTCTTCTCTTGAAGACAATGTCCTTCTCGCAATTCGCTCGCTGGACGAAGCGGTCTCGCTCTTCAATAAGGAGAATGTGCTGGAGCAGCGATACCGGGTCCGCACGGATGAGCTCGAGATCACCTTTCTCGACCGCCTCCGCGTTCAGCCCGAGTTGACTGACATCAGCACCGCGGTCGGCGCGACGTCCCGCGCCGTAGCAGAAGCCGCCGGCCGAGAGCCGGGGTCCATAGAGCGCATCGACGCCGACCCGCGTCACCCGCTGTCGCTACGCGTCCGCGTGCCGGAATCCGCATCGGTCTCATCCGTTCTTGAACTCGAAACATCGTCCACATCCTGATGCGAGCCGCGACACCATTCCCCCCCGAGTCGCCGCTCGGTTACAGCACACATCCCAATCAACCTAAACCCGGAACGGTGTACCTGGTCGGCGCGGGTCCGGGCGATCCCGAACTGATCACGCTCCGAGGCTTGCGCGTGCTTCGCCGCGCCACTGTCATCGTTTATGATCGGCTCGTGCATCCCGAACTTCTCGACGAGGCTCACCCTGATGCCGAGCGTATCTACGTAGGAAAGCGGCCGGGACATCATTACCGCATTCAGGATCAGATCAATTCGATCCTCGTGGCGCGCGCACGTGAAGGCCATGTCGTGGTGAGGCTGAAGGGCGGCGATCCGTTCGTTTTCGGCCGAGGCGGCGAGGAGTGCGAGGTCCTGCACGACGCCGGCGTTCCGTTCGAAGTCGTGCCCGGCATCAGCAGCGCCGTTAGCGTGCCGGCTTATGCCGGTATTCCCGTCACGCATCGCGACGTTTCGACGGCGTTCACCGTGGTGACCGGCCATACGTGCGATCCTGAGGCGAACGACGTCGACTGGGCGGCCCTGGCGCGCGTTGGCACGCTCGTCATCCTGATGGGTCTCGGCCGTATTCGGCAGATCACGCGCCGTTTGATTGAGGGAGGACGCCCTGCTGAAACGCCGGTGGCGGTGATTTCTCGTGGGACGACGGCGCACCAGGACGTGGTCGAAGGTACGCTCGTCGACATCGCCGACCGCGTTGCTCATGTGCGCCCGCCGGCGACGATCGTCATCGGAGACGTAGTCTCTCTCCGTGAGCGCATTGCGTGGGCGGCCGTGGCACATTCCAGTGATGAGCCTGAGCAGGTCGCAGCCGGCGCGCTCGAGATCGCAACTATCTAAAACCGCCGTTCAACGCTAAGCAACCAACGAAGACGTGGTGATGAGAGGAACGGAAGCAACAACGATCGAGGAAACCGAGGCCGCGTCGCCTGATGCCGAGTTTATTGCGCAGGCCAATGAGCGCCTGCTCGACGCCTCGCCGCGGGAGACACTGCGATGGGTATACGATACATTTGGCGATGATGCCGTCATGGCGACGGGCTTCGGACCTTCGGGCGTGGTGTTGATGCAGCTTGTGTCGGAGATTAACCCGGGCGCCGGCGTTTTCTATCTCGACACCGACCTGCTGTACCCCGAGACCTACGCGCTTCGCGACGAGCTGGCCGAGCGTTTCGACATACGCTTCATCCGTGTCGGCGCGCCGTCGCTCAAAGATCAGGCCGCGCAGCATGGCGACCGGCTCTGGGAGCGCGACCCCGACCGATGCTGCTTCATCCGCAAAGTACAGCCACTCCGGCAATTCTTGGCAGGCCGCAGGGCATGGATCACCGGCATCCGCCGCGACCAGTCGCACCTCCGCGCCGCTACCGATGTGGTGGGATGGGATAAGGCGAATAAGCTCGTAAAGGTGAATCCGCTCGCGCTCTGGACGGAAGACGATGTCTGGTCCTACATCCACCTGAACGAACTCCCCTACAATCCGCTGCACGACGCAGGCTTCCCCAGCATTGGATGCATGCCCTGCACGCAGGCCGTGGCACCCGGCGAGGACCCCCGCGCCGGCCGCTGGCGCGGACGCGCCAAGACCGAGTGCGGTATCCATCTAAAAGCCTGAACCAGGCCGTTCAGGCCATCGACATGAACGTTTACCCGATCTTTCTGAATAACCTTTCCGGCCGGCGCTGTGTGGTCATCGGCGGAGATCACGAAGCCGAGCGCAAGGCTCACGAACTGGTCGATTGCAACGCGTCGGTCGAAGTCGTGGCGCCGGAAGCCACGCGTCGTATCGCAGCATCGGATGCAGCCGGCAGTCTGACATGGCACCGGCGAGACTACGTTGAGGGCGACCTCAAAGACGCCTTCCTGGCAATTGTGAGCGAGACTAATCCGGCTCGGACCGCGCCTATCTACAAGGAGGCGATGGCGGAGAAGGTGCTGTTCAACGCGATGGATGACGTCGACCACTGCACGTTCGTCGCCGGTTCCGTGGTCAGGCGCGAGCAGCTGGTGGTGGCGATTTCAACGAGCGGCGCTGCCCCCGCACTCTCGGTGCGCATGCGGCAAGAGATGGAGGACCGCTACGGGCCTGAATTCGCAACCTTCCTTCGGATCATGAAGGCGCTGCGCGCGCCGATGGCTGCGACTTACCCCGAATTCAAGACTCGCAAACGACTGTGGTACGAAATCGTCGACGGCGACGTCCTCGACTTGCTTGCCCACGGCCGTCACCAGGAGGCGCTGGATCGGGTTGAGTCCATCACTGGACTTCGGCCCGAAGTTGAACTCGAAGCACCGGAGTATATCCCCGCCTGACCGTTAAAGGCAGTATCCCGGATTATTGGGATCGAGGTAGCAGGCATCCGATTGGAACTGACGCCCAAGCCTGAGCTCGGCGTCGAGTTCATCCATAAATGTAGTCACCGCCTCCTGCCCCTCGGCAGCTTGCGAGCCATCGGTAATTTCGACGGCGCCGTTGTCTCCCTCCACCACACGAAATGCGACGACGAGATCTCGCAGCCGCTGTTCGACTTCGTCTGCAAACTTCGATTCCTGTGGACGTCGTAATTCGATCATTGTACTGACTAAAAGATCTAATTGTATGGCTTAATTCCTTAGAAGGAACGCCCGAGAAGACCCGTCGATCCCGATTGTAGCAGCCGCGGCACGTTGGGCGGGACCCTCTTCCGGCAACTATGGGTTCTCGAATCCGGAAACCCAATTTCTCCTTCTTACCGATGAAAGAACCCTATGGCGACCGGATTCGCGTTGCAGCGGCGCAATACTTTGTGCGAACCATCCACGCCTTTGAGCAATTTGAGGATCAAGTGTCGGCCGTCGTGGAAACCGCCGCCGATTATAGATGCCGCCTGCTCGTATTACCCGAGTACTTCACGCTGCAACTGATGTCACTCGGCGATGTCAAGCGCCCAATTGATGTTCAGGTGCGAGACGTTGCGGCGTTCGTCCCTCGGTTCATCGAAATGATGGAGCGGCTGGCCGTTGACAACGGGCTTTATATCGTTGCCGGCACCATCCCCGTCATCGACGAGGGGAGCGACAACGTGCACAACGATGCGTTTCTGTTCTCCCCCAACGGCGGTTACGGTGTGCAAGGGAAACTGCACATGACGCGCTTTGAGCGGGAAGATTGGAAGATCGAGCCGCGCTCGGTTCCGCGTGTGTTCGAAACGGATTACGGCAAACTGGCGATCGCCATCTGCTACGATGTCGAGTTTCCGGAGCTCATTCGAGAGATGGCAAGAGCAGGCGCTCACGTGCTCTGCGTGCCGAGCGATACCGACGACCGACATGGTTTCCTCCGCGTGCGGTACTGCGCTCACGCCCGGACGATTGAGAACCACATGTATGCCATCAACTCAACAACGGTGGGCGGATTGCCCCGGACGCGGGATTTTTCGCTCAACTACGGGCAGGCGTCGATCCTCACACCCAACGATTATGCCTTCTCACGTGATGGAATCATGGCTGAGGGCACCGTCAATACCGAAGATGTTATCATCGGAGAGATCGACATCAAGACGGCGGAAGACGCTCGATCCTTCGGCACAGTGTTGCCGCTCGATGACAGCCGGCGCACCAAGGAGCTCATTAAACACATCGATACCGAGGTGTTATGAGCTCGGCCACCACGGAACGAGGATCAATTCGGGTGCGCAACACGGAGCCGCGCGACTTCGCCCGAATCACGGCCATCTCGCAGAAAGTCTATCCAAGCGACGAGCCGTGGTTACCCGAACACCTCGAGATCCATCTCAATGTCTTTCCGGAGGGCCAATTCGTCGCCGTCGATGCCGATGACCAAGTTATAGGAATGGCGGCGAGCCTCATCCTCTCGTGGGATGATTACGACCGGCTCGACAACTACAACGACCTCACCGACAGCGGTTATTTCCACAACCACGATCCATCGGGGCGCACGCTATATGGCGCCGAGGTGATGGTCGACCCCGATCATCGGCGGCGCGGCATTGGCTCGCTCATTTACGATGCACGCCGGAATCTCGTTGAGGAGATGGGATTGCTGCGGATCCGCGCAGGCGCCAGGCTACCGGGTTACGCGGCTGTGGCGGATCAATTATCTCCGCGTGATTACGTCAAAGAGGTGATCCGCGGCGACCGGCACGATCCTACGTTGTCCTTTCAGATCAGGCACGGATTCAAGGTACTCGCTGTCATTCCACGCTATCTCACGCACGATCCTCGGAGCCGCAACTACGCCGCGCTGATCGAATGGCTGAACCGGAAGGTGGCCTCCAACGAGGAAGCGGAGCGCCACGACGGGGCGATGGCGCAGGCCAGCCGTCCTTGAGCATCAAGTGACCCGCAAGTAACAGGCAACATCGCCGAATAAACGCATGCCGCGCCGCGACCATCGCGCAGCACGGCATCAAAGCATGTAGCCCACGTCTTACTTGTAGCGGTAGACGATACGGCCCTTCGTCAAATCGTACGGAGACATCTCGACGTCAACACGGTCTCCTGGGAGGATTCGGATAAAGTACTTCCTCATCTTGCCCGAAAGAAGGCCGAGGATGGTATGACCGTTGTCGAGTTCCACACGGAACTGAGCATTCGGAAGCGCCTCGGTCACGACGCCTTCCTGCTGAATCGGTTCTTGCTTTGCCATATGCTAATGCGCCTCCACGCGTCAGTGTAAATATATCTCCACCGCATAGAGACGGCGGGTGAAGATCATTTCAGTCTGTTCCTACGCCGCGCAGAGCTTTTTTGTTCGTGGAGTTCGCTGGAAAACGCGGTCTCCTGCGTCGCCGGCCAATCTTACTCTACCGAGGCGCCCGGCGCAGCCAGCAGATAAAGAGCCGCCATGCGAACCGCCAGCCCGTTTGTAACCTGGTTGAGGATGATGGCACGCTCGTGATCCACGACCTCGTCGGCTAATTCGACTCCGCGGTTGACCGGACCGGGATGCATAATCCAGAGATGCGGATGCGCATCGAGATGCCGCATCGTAATGCCGAACCGATCGTGATATTCGCGCAGACTCGGGAAGAGCCCTTCGTCCTGACGTTCCATCTGGATACGAAGCGCCATGGCTACATCACAGCCGTCCAACGCCTCGTCGAGGCGGCTGGTCACGCGGACGCCTAACTGCTCGATGCCGACGGGGATCATGGTACGCGGGCCACATAGGGTGACATTGGCCCCGAGCGCTCGCAGTCCGTAAATGTTCGACCGCGCAACCCGGCTGTGCGTGATGTCGCCGATGATCGAGACGTTCAGCCCATCGAACGACTCAACCACGTCAGACATCGTCAGCATATCGAGTAGTGCCTGTGTGGGATGCTCGTGTGCGCCGTCGCCGGCGTTGAGCACGACGGCGTCAACACAGCGTGTAAGGTAATGCGCGGCGCCGGGCGAGCGATGACGTATGACGGCCACATCGACTTTCATCGCCTCGATGTTGCGCGCCGTATCCTTGAGCGACTCACCTTTCGAAACCGACGACCCCGACGACGAGAAGTTGACGACATCGGCGGAAAGCCGCTTCTCGGCCAGTTCAAAAGAGATCCGAGTGCGCGTCGATGCTTCGAAAAAGAGGTTGCACACCGTCACCCCGCGGAGTGTGGGCACCCGTTTGATGGGCCGTTCGAGTACCTCGCGGAAGTGGCGTGCCGTGTGGAGAATAAGCCGGATCTCGTCGGCACTGTAGGTCGACAGGCCCAGCAGATGCCGGTGATTGAGCGATGAAATGGTGGGCGAATCGGTCACCGCTACTCCTGAGACTTCATTTCGTTATCTGGATCACTGCTGTCGTCGGCCTGTGGATCGACGAGCCAGACGCCTTCGCTGTTGTCAATCTCGCCAAGACGCACGCGTACTTCCTCGCCGGGTAGCGTGGGCACAAATCGACCGACAATATCGGCGCGGATCGGCAGCTCCCTCTGTCCTCGATCAACGACGGCAAGTAACCGGATGGACGCAGGGCGTCCGAGATCCATCAGAGCGTCGAGCGCGGCGCGGGCGGTTCGACCCGTATAGAGCACGTCATCCACCAACACCAGGTGCCGGTCGGTAATATCGAACGGGATGCGCGTGACGCGGATCTCGGGTTGACGCAGCCGGCGCCGGAAGTCGTCACGGTACATCGTGGCGTCGAGAACGCCCATCGGTAGATCGATACCGTCAGTAGCCAGAATTCGATCGTGCAACCGCTGCGCCAGATAGACGCCTCGCGTCTGCATCCCGATTAGCGCCAGCCGAGACGCATCGTCGACCGCCGGATCGAAGGCCTCAACAATCTGATGGGCCATCCGATCGAGCATCCGATCGAGATCCGACTTATCCAGTAACTGGGCCTTGACCCGATCCATCTGCGCGAATAAGGGGGATAAAATGTTCGGCTGCCGCCGATCGATCGCCGCAGGGGCAAGGCCCGCGGCGACGTCGGCGCTGAAGATAAGCAGGAACCGACGTATCGTCACACGTTCTACTGGGGCCCGCCCAAGTATTGCCGGTTATTCATGGCAGACCGTTCTCCCGCCCTCCGCTTTCTCGACCCCGTTACCGTATCGCGACTCGACAACATGGAGTTGCGCGCCCGCATGATTGTCGAAGGCTTCATGACGGGCCTTCACAAGAGCCCGTACCACGGCTTTTCGGTCGAATTTGCCGAGCACCGGCCGTACAACTCGGGCGATGAGCTGCGCCACGTCGACTGGAAGGTATTCGCCAAGACGGATCGATACTACGTCAAGCAGTTCGAGGAAGAGACGAACTTGCGCCACTACGTGGTGCTCGACATATCGACGTCGATGTCGTACCGCGGCAACGACGGCCTCAGCAAGATTGAGTACGCGGCATACCTTGCGGGCGGTCTGCATTATCTGATGATCAAGCAGCGTGATGCCAGCGGCTTGATCACTTTCGACGATCAACTAAGGGACGTCCTCGAGCCGCGAAGCACGCGCAGTTATCTTCGCCGCATCTTACTGACGCTCGAGCAGGCCGCCGCGCGCTCAAACGAAGAACGCACGCGCACCGGCGCCGCGGCCGCACTCGGCCAGGTTGCCGAACGTATTGGCCGCCGATCGCTGGTGGTGGTACTGACGGATCTCTTCGAGAATATCGGCGAGTACGATGATCTCCTCCGCGCACTGCGTCATCTGCGGCACCGCGGCCACGAGGTACTGGTCTTCCACGTCCTCGACTCCGACACGGAGCGACGCTTCCGCTTCCCCAACGTGCCGATGATCTTTCGGGATATGGAGACAGGCCGTGAGATCGCTCTACAGCCCGCCCAACTCGCTGAGCACTACCAGGAAGCCGTCGCGCATTTCACCGAGCGATTCAGACTCCGTTGTCGCGAGCATGGCATCGACTTCGTCGAACTGGACACCGCCGCGCCATACGATCACGCCCTGACATCGTATCTGAACAAGCGAAGTAAGATGATGTAGACGACGCGTCCCGCTCACCCAAAATCATCTGGGTGTGTTGATCGAGGGCTGATTGCGACGCCCCGATCGATTCCACTTACTCCAACTCACCGAAGGCTGTACATTGCACCAGTGCGAATCCTCACACCGCGTTACACGTTCGCATACGACATCGTAACCCTCCTTTCCCTTTCATGATGAATCGTATTCTCGACGTTCGTCGCCGATTTGCAGCATTATGTGCTGCCGCATTCGTTCTGGCTGCCGCCGCCTCGCCTTCGCTGGCTCAGGCTCCCAGCGCCGCGTTCGCCCCTACCGTCATCGACGATCCGAGCGTCGCGCAGCGATATGCGGAGACCATTACCGCCGATGAACTCGCTGCACATCTCTACGTCTTCGCCTCGGATTATTTTGAGGGAAGAGAGGCCACGGCGCGGGGTCAGAAACTGGCCGCCAAGTACCTGGCGTCGCAGTATCGCCTCACCGGTCTGACCCCAATGGGCACGGTCCAGACGGATGACGAGCGCGACTTGAAGCGCTATCTGCAGCCTTTTACTGTCTACGGAAATGACCTCGAAGCCGCAGATCTCGAGGTCATAGTGAACGGGGAATCCGTCGCGCGGACGGAGTTCGGGCTCGGACGCCACGACGGCTCGTCGTACCTCATGTTCGGCACCATTCCAGACGTGCGCGCCGAGGTCGTCTTTGCCGGCTATGGCATTTCGGATGGCGCGTATGACGACTTCGCGGCGCTCTCGGAAGCCGGCATTTCAAGTGCCGGGAAGTGGCTGCTCGTCCTGGGTGGAGAGCCGACCGACGCCGAGGGTAACAGCCTGCTCAGCGATGACGGCGAACTCACAACCTGGAGCGAAAATCTCTGGAGCAAATTCCGCGCGGCATCCACATCGGGTCAGGTGCTGGGCATCTTGATCGTCGATGATCTCGGTCCGCAGCAGCAAGATCTTGCCGAGACAGCCCGCCGTCAGGCCGAAGCGCTCGAAGTGCAGGTTGGCAGCATCTCATTGTCAGAGGACGGGCCGCGGCGCGCTTTCCCGCCGGTCCATGCAATTTCATCGGAGGTGGCCAACGCCATTCTGCAGCCCACCGGGCGCAGGATCGACGACATCAAATCTGAGATCGACGCGTCGCTCTCTCCCACCGTATTCGCCGTGCCGAATGTGGAGGTGAGCTCGACGATCCGCAACAAAAGCGTCCCGCTGGTTACGGAGAACGTTATCGCAGCCGTCGAAGGTGTCGACCCCGCGCTGAAGCACGAGTTCATCGTGCTCACGGCCCACTACGACCACGTCGGCGTCGATCCCACGCTCGATGGAGACCAGATCTTCAACGGCGCCGACGACGACGGATCGGGTACCGTTACGCTGCTTGAAATCGCACAGGCGTTCCAGAAAGCACGCGAAGACGGGTATGGCCCTCGTCGTTCGGTCCTGTTCCTCACCGTGTCGGCCGAAGAAAAGGGATTACTGGGCTCCCGGTACTATTCTGATTTCGAGCCCGTGGTGCCGCTCGAGAACACGGTGGCCAACCTCAATATCGACATGATCGGCCGGCACGACCCCACATACCCCGGCGAGACGACCGACTATGTCTACATCATCGGCGGCAATCTCATTTCCGACGACATTCACGAGGTGAATGATAACGTCAACGATCTACTCGCGACGGGTATCGAGCTAAGTGACCGTTTCAACGCACCGGATGACCCGAACCAGTTCTACCGCCGCTCGGATCACTGGAACTTCGCCAAGCACAACATCCCGTTTATCTTCTACTTCACGGGGACGCACGAAGACTACCACGGCGTTGGCGATGAACCTCATAAAGTGGATTACGAGCGTATGGAGAAGATCGCGCGCCTCATCTTCGGCACCACCTGGCAACTCGCTAACCAGGATGAGCGACCGCAGGTCTCCGGGCCCGGTTTCAACTGATCCATCTGTCTCTAATCTCGAGGGGCGCGGCAACGGGCCGTGCCCCTTTTCTTTTTGATGATGTTCGGAAATAGATGATCGATCGCGTCAGACGGATCGCCGACGCCACGCACGCAGAGGTGGTGGCGCTCCGAAGGGATATTCATCAGCACCCTGAGCTCGCCACGGAAGAGCATCGCACATCCGAACGCGTCGCGGCGGCACTGGAGTCATTGGGCTGCGAGGTCCACCGAAGCATCGCAGGAACCGGCGTGGTCGCGATCATTCGCGGCGACCGCCCCGGACCGTCGCTGATGCTCCGGGCCGACATGGATGCACTGCCGATTCTCGAGGCCACCGGCCTGCCGTTCAGCTCGAATGTGCCCGGCGTGATGCATGCCTGTGGGCACGATGCCCATACGGCCTGCCTCGTCGGTGCGGCGGGGATTCTGGTGGGGATGAAGAAGGAGTTGCATGGAACAGTCCGCCTGATCTTTCAACCTGCCGAAGAAAAACTTCCCGGCGGTGCGTTGCCGATGATCGACGCGGGCGTGCTTGGCGAGTTCAACGGCATTCCGGCCGTGGATTTCGCCTTCGGACAACACGTTCAACCCGAACTTCCGGCGGGCATGATCGGCATCCGGAGCGGCATGTACATGGCCTCAGCCGATGAGCTCTACATCACCATACACGGCCACGGGGGCCATGCAGCCGCGCCCCACACGCTACAGAGTGATGCCGTCGTTGTCGCAGCACAAGTGATCGGCGCGCTGCAAACTGTCGTAAGCCGAAACTGCCCGCCGGGCGTGCCAAGCGTATTGTCCATCGGGAAGGTGACGGCCGACGGTGCCACGAACGTGATCCCCGAGACCGCGCATATGGAAGGCACATTCCGTGCGATGGATGAGGAGTGGCGTGCACGTGCGCACGTCATCATCGAACGCGTCGTGCGTCATACCGCCGAGGCGCAAGGTGCAACGGCAACCGTGGAAATCCGGAAAGGATATCCCGCACTCTACAATCACGAAGGGCCTTCAGCATTCGTCCGCGAAGCCGCCGTCGAATTCGTGGGTGAGGACCATGTTGTGGATCTCGACCAGTGGTTCGCCTCCGAAGATTTCGCCTACTACCTTCAGCATGTGCCGGGCGCGTTCTACCGCCTCGGCACCGGCAACCGCGCCGCAGGCATCGATCACCCGCTCCATACCCCTCGCTTTACCATTGACGAAGAGGCGTTGCGCGTTGGGGCGGGCTTCCTCGCGTACCTCGCCCTTGTCGGTCAACGCCTTAACCGATGAACCCGCTCTTCGACCTCCCGCCCTTCCCTGGTTTTCGCGAAGATGGTCTGCAGTTCATGCGGGACCTCAAACGGAATAACGAGCGCGACTGGTTCAAACCTCGCAAATCGACGTACGACGATGAACTGGTCTGGCCGATGCAGTGCCTGATCGTGCAACTCACGCGCGAGGCTTCTGCTTCGAAGCTGCCCTATCAGGGTGATCCCGGTTCGTCGATCTTCCGCATTTACCGCGACACCCGGTTCTCGAAGAATAAGCATCCGTACAAGACGCACATCGGCGCCGTCCTGACACGGACCGGCGACAGGAAGGAGCCCGGTGGCGTCTACATCCATGTAGAGCCGGGCGGCTCGTTCATTGCCGGCGGGTTCTGGAATCCGGAGCGAGATCTACTGCTGCGATTCCGGCAGCGGATGGCGGCGTTCCCGGAGGAATTCATCGGCATCGTCGACGATCTACGCTCGAAGGGGCTTCACGCCGAACCCGAGGAAAAACTCAAGCGGATGCCGCGAGGCATCGATGCGACAGAGGATCACCCCGCGGCTGTGTACCTCAAATGGAAATCATTCGTGGCATCGCGCAGTGTTACGGACGACGAGCTTCAGGACCCCGCCTTTGCCGAGACCGTCCTCACAACGATGCGAGACATGCTACCGCTGCTCGAGTACGGCTGGATGCTCGAAGGCCCGAGTGAGCCCTTCGATGAGCAGCAATGAACGATCGAGGTGCGCTCAGTAGGCGGATGGAGCGTTGACCGCTTCCACGCGTGAGATCTGCGGCACAGAACGCTTGAGGGCCTGCTCGATCCCCGCGCGAAGCGTCATCGTACTCATCGGGCAGGTGCCGCACGCGCCCAGCAGTTCGAGCTCGACCACAAGGTCGGGCGTGATGTCTGTTACCCGCACCGAGCCGCCGTCAGCCATGAGATACGGCCGAATCATATCGAGCGCCTCTTCCACCTTGCGCCGCAATTCGGGATCGGCACCCGGGTTGAAATCAAGGTTCGTACTCGACATTTCGCTTGGTGTCTGGTCGACCAGTGCCCGATCGACTGGTGTCTGGTTATCGTCCTGCGTCATCGAATCAGAAAATAAGGAAAGTCCGACTGGCGCGTGAGAGGATAACTCGCCATATCTGAAAAAGATCGACCGCGCTCACTTGTAGAGGATCTCTACCGACTGTGTCACCGGCAGCCCTGCGTTTCGCAGCGCAACTTGCATCACGACCTCACGCGCCATCTCGGTGAACGCCGCGGCGGACGCACTGTCGGGATGCGACTCCACGGCCGGGGTGCCAACGTCGCCCGCTTCTCGCACCAGTTGTTCGATCGGGATCTCGCCCAGGAGACGAACACCGAGCTCGTCCGCAAGGCGCCGAGCGCCCCCTTCCCCAAACAAGAAGTACTTCCGATCGGGCATATCGGGCGGGATGAAAGCCGACATATTCTCGACGATTCCCAGCACCGGTACCTGCACGTTGTCAAACATCGCGACGCCCTTGCGTGCGTCGGCCAGCGCAACTTTCTGCGGCGTCGACACAACGACGGCGCCAGTGAGCGCGACCGACTGGACGAGCGTGAGCTGGATATCTCCCGTTCCGGGAGGAAGGTCAAGGACCAGGTAGTCGAGCTCGCCCCACTCGGCATCGCCGAGGAACTGACGAACGGCGTTCGAGACCATCGGCCCGCGCCAGATGACCGCCTTATCGAGCTCCACCAGGAAGCCCATCGAGAGCAGCTTGACACCATACTTCTCGACCGGTACAATTTTGCGCTGCTCATTCACCCGAGGCTTGGCATCTTCGACACCGAACATCGTCGGCACTGACGGACCGTAGATGTCGGCATCCACAAGCCCCACGTCGTACCCTTCTTTGGCGAGAGCCACAGCGAGGTTTGCCGCGACCGTGCTCTTACCGACGCCACCTTTGCCTGAGGCGACGGCGATGAGATTCGTAGCGCCGGTATCGATCGACTGCTTGGCACCACCCTGAGCGCTCATCCCGAGGCCGATCATCTCGTGATCGACGTTAATATCAACGGCGACGTCTTCATAGCGATCGTTGATCGCCTTTGTGACGAGCCCCTCAACTTCATCTGAGAAAGGCGCCGTAGGGTCCTTCACCATCAGCGTCATCGACACACGATCGTCGGTCACCTTCAGATCGCGGACCATGTTGAGGGTGATGATGTCTTTCTCTCGTGCGGGTTCGACGATGGTCGAGAGCGCACGAATGATGTCGGTGGGTGTAGCCGGCATGGTGTTGATCGGAAAGCGCGTGAGTTCGGATAAGACGCTTCAGAGAATGCGCTATTTCGGATAGAGCATTCCGATTTGTGCGTTACGACGCGGCGCGGCCGTGGGTCCCACACGGCTCAGCTTTCGCCGTAACCTCAAACGGACTTAACGGCCCCAAGCAAAACCCCGTGCCTCAGTCCACGTCCACTGATGACAACGTAGTCGTAGTCCAGCAC
>Ga0209487_1001495_pt1 | contig 19773 bp, 20 predicted proteins | sample Poulit2012_FD_187524 | JGI IMG/M metagenome (GOLD analysis project Ga0209487, IMG submission 187524) | Agricultural soil microbial communities from Georgia to study Nitrogen management - Poultry litter 2012 (SPAdes) (version 2) | ecosystem: Environmental > Terrestrial > Soil > Agricultural land...
GTGGACAAGCAGGCAACCAAACATAATGTAAATCTCCTGTTTGTATGAATTGCTGCAGCTCTTCTTTCGTCGTATGAATCGTGTGATTGAAAGAAAACTTTTCATTAAATTTTGTTAGATTTATTTGTTTAATTTTTTCAAGCAACATGATTCTCCTCTAAAATTTAAAATTCGCATACTTATCCAATATTTCTTTCCCTAATTTTTCTGAGTGCCCAACATAAGTATGCACGTTAAATAATTCATCTAATTCTTCATTTGATAAAGCTTTTTGAATAGCTGTATTTGCTCTTACATTTTCTTCAAATGATGTATTTTCTTCTCGACTCTCATTTCCAATGTTATAAATTAATTTGTGAGCGGCACTTTTCCCTATTTCTGAAGATAAAGCCATCATCAGCCGTTCAGAAACAAGCATCCCTTGTTCCGTGTGCAAGTTTCTTTCGATAGCCTCTAAATGGAAAGTTCCGTTTTGCATGGCCGCTGTTAAATAAGCAAACTGACCGGATAAATACATTGTAATTTCGGGAATGGCTACCCACTGGTTTCGCCATCCAATTGTATCTTTTTCATGAGATACGAGCATTGACTGATACATCAAGTTCATTTCATTATGAATAAGATTTGCTAAATTATATACCGCTTCAGATAAATAAGGATTGCGCATCGTGGGCATTGCTGTAGAACCTTGTCGCCCCTTCCCATAAGATTCATCGAATTCTTTTATTTCAGAGCGTGAGAGGTCAAATAAATTTTTGCCCATTTTCCCCATTACACCACTAAGCATCGCTAAGATATGCGTATACTCTACAAAACGACCTCTTTGGGTGTGCCAGCCAATTTTATCAAAAGATAGGTGTAATTTTTCCGCTACTAATTCAGCCATTTCTAAGCCTTTGTCACCGTATCCTGCATAAGAGCCAACTGCGCCTGATATCGCACTTGTAAACACGTAGTCTTCTGAGTCTTTCATTCGTTGATATAGATCCATTAATTCATTCAGGTAGATGGCTAATTTGTAACCATAATTAATAGGAATCGCATGGTTTCCATGTGCTCTACCTACTCCTACAACGTCACTTAATGCATTCGCTTTGGATGAAATGAGTCGCATGAGCTTTTTTAATCGCTTCAAAGTATCTTCGTGTGCTTCTTTTAACTGTAAAACCATGCCTGTGTCTAGAATATCTTGTGTGGTCGAACCATAATGAAGATAACTTCCAGCATCATCTGGTAGAATATCTTCAAAATACTTCACAAAACCAGAAAGAAAATGTCCAGATTTCCCATAACTTAACCGCAATTTACGCATATCTATATTTTCTACATTCACTTGTTCACGAATAATTTTTGCTTTATCTGCTGGTATAATTCCTAACTCTGCTTGTGCTTCTGCTAAAGTAATCTCAACTTCACAGATTTTTTCTAAACGATTCACATCGTTCCAAATGTTTCGCATACCAATAGCAGAAAATTCATTCTGCATCATTTCCATTCCTAGTGCTCCAGACCCCATGTATATTCTCCTATCGTAATTTCATTATTCCATTAAAAATTTCGCTAATAAATCTTCTCGTTCTTTATTGAAATAGAGATGAACTCTCTTTTGAATAAATGTCAAAATCGCAAAAAGGATTAAATAGAAAAAAGCTAATAACCCATAAATTAAAAAAGGGGCATAATAAAAATCAATAAATTGCTTACCTTCTAATAACATGTCAGACAAACCGATATTACTGACTAAAGATGTCATTTTGATGGCGGAAATAAAATACCCTATTAAAGGAGAAATAATCGGTGGTATAGCTTGCGGAAGAATGATCCATCTAAAAACGATAAACTTAGGTAAGCCTGAAGAAAGTCCCGCTTCCCATTGCCCTTGGTCTACTGCTTGGATTGCACCACGAATCGTTTCTGACATAAAAGCTGCTCCAAAAAAAGTAAAAGCAATTAAAGCCGTCGTCCATGAAGAAAGTAAAATATTATATTCAGCTAAACCAAAAAATAGAAAATAAAGCAAAACAAGCATTGGAGTTCCACGTATTATCCAAACAACATTTTTTGAGATAAAGCGAAATAATCCAAACTTACTATAACGCATGATAATTAACACAATTCCAAGCATCAATCCCGCTAGAGAGCTTAATATAGAGATAGGAATGGTCACAGTGACCATTCCTCTAAATATCGGAACGATGGCTTGACGAAGTATCATCAAATTTCTTTCCAAACCCTTGCTCCTTTCAACTTTTACAAATAATTAATCCCAAGAAATATTCGCTTGTTCTTTAAATGCATCGAACATTTCAGGAGCAACTGAAATATCTTCTCCTAAATATTTCTCATAAATTTCGCTGTAGTTTCCATTTTTTGTATGTTCTTCAATGGATTTATTTAACGCATTTAATAATTTTGGATTTCCTGCACTAATCGCCATTCCTACTGGATCAGGTCTTTCAAGTGTTTCATCTAAGACACGTAGTTTATCATTTGGATTATTTTGTAGTGTCCAAAGTGTTGCGTTGTAATCCATCACATGGAAGTCTGCACGTCCTTGTTCTACCATTTTTCTTCCGTCTGTCGCTGTTGTAACCGGGAAAAAATCTGATGCTCCAGCTTTTTTAGCTGCATCTCCTGTTGATCCTGTCGCACTTTGGGCAGCAATTAAGCCATTTAAATCTTCTACTGTTTCAATATCACTCTCTGCATTTACCCATACACCAAATACCGAATTTAAATAAGGCAAGGTAAAGTCATGTTCTGCTGCACGTTCAGGAGTTCGTCCATGATTATTTAATGCCACATCAATACTCTCAGGATGATCAACGTTTAAATCCGTTGCTGGAACTAGTGATTGGAAAGACATCGTCACAAATTCTGCTTCTACACCTAAGTCTTCAGCAATTAAATGTGCAATATCCGTTTCAAAACCAGTAAATTCACCTGTTTCTGGATCTTTAAAGTTGTAAGGTGCAAAGCCACCAGAATAACCAAACTTAATCACACCACGTTCTAAAATCGTATCTAAACGATCTTCGCCCTCGCCTTCCTCGGTTGTTAAAGCGTCGATGTCTTCATCAGAAAATTCAATAATTGCTTCTTTTTCAGTCGCTTTTGTTCCACCTTGTACTGTTTGTGTATTTTCTACCTCTTCATCTGCTGCTGAATCTCTTCTGTCTTCACTTTCAGTTCCTTCAGCACCACATGCTGCTAAAATAAGGGTTGTTGCAGTAAATAAACCCATCTTTTTAAATCTATTCATTTTTTATTCTTCCTCTTCTTCATCAAAAATTAATGTTAATAATTGTTCTACCGTTAAATCTGAAAGAATCTTCTCTAAATCATGTTTCATTAAGACTTCTTCTATTTGAGACGGTTGAAATTCTTTTCCTTCCAAATCTGTTGTCAGTCGATTGAAATCTTCTTTCGCAAAAAAATCACCAAGTATTTGACTACGCGTAATTTTCCCATCTTCTATATCCGCATAAAATTCAAAGGTACCCTGTTTAAATCTTCTTGTATTCTTTAGTTCAAAATCTGAACGATTTCCCCAATTCCACTCAGGATTATTAAAAGTTTCATCCGCAATTTTATCAATTTGTTCCCAATCTTCATCTGTTAAGACGTAAGTTTTTACTTGATCAATAGTCTCTACATCAAACATGTGACAGACAATATAATCTCGAAATTCACTGGTTGACCATTCACTATAGGGATAATCTAAATGTTCTTTAACATTCGTCATTCTTCCCTTTACCGATTTCGTCCTGTGAGCTTTTAATTTTCGTTTGTTTGGCTTCAAAACCTTTTCAGCCACTTCCTTATTTAAGTCATATGAAATGGTCGCTCCAAACATAAAATGTTCTTTTGTCGAATAAAAAGAAGTCCCTGAGAATTTTTGATCACCAATTTGTAAATCATTTCTACCCGATGCTTGAACATTTTCTACACCTAAAGCAGATATAGCTTCTAAAATAGGTTTTGAATATTCTGCAAAATGCTTCTGTCCTGAACCTTCACTAGGTCCCGTAAGCATAAACATAATATTCCCCATATCGTGATAGACCGCCCCACCTCCAGATAAGCGTCTCAATAAGAAAATATCATTTTCTTCTAAATACCGCTGATCAACTTCAGCATATGCATTTTGATAACGCCCTACCATTACTGTCGGCTTATGAATACTAAAGAAAACAGCCGGCTCATCTAAATCTAAATGATTTACAATATAGTTAGAGGTTGCTGTGTTTATTTTGGAATCATGAATTTCTTTGCCATTTCTCTCATTTAATATATAGTACAAATTGTCCTATCCTTTCAATTGAATATGAATTACTCTTCGATAGGTAAATCTTCTTTCAAGTAATCCTCTTTATCAAAATTTTCTACAGATACTTCAATGATCCAATTTAACTCGTCATCTTCTTCGTTTAAATTCTCTGGAACAGATAACAATTCTTCATTAAATGTAATAACTTCTCCAGTAAGTGGAGCTTCCATTTCTGTGACAGCCTTTGCTGCTTCAATCGAACAGAATGATTCTCCTTCAGTGACCGTATCAATAGGGAAAGGATCAAAGAAACTAACCTCCCCTAAATCATCTTGTCCTTTTGGTGACAAACCAATTCTGATTTTTCCAGTTTCAAATTCAATTAACCATAAACCTGTTTCTGTAAATACTTTATTCACTTAAAATCCTCCAATTTCTATATAAATGCTTTTTCAGCAAGCAGTCTCATTATACGTACAGGAATCTTACTTTCAATTTTTCGGAGGTTTTTTAACTGATTGCAAAAAATCCTTAAATAGAGATGATTGATTTGTAGCCATTTTCTTACTGAATTAAAAACAATTTAGTTTTTCTATCTTTGGTCAATTAAAAAAGAAGAAACAACATAATTAACATTTCTTCTTTCGGTCCAATTATCCAATTAACTTAAATACTCATTGGTAACTACATCTCTAACTTTTATTTATGTGTCATCCATATCTACATCTTAGAAAAATTATGAATAGTAGTTGAGTAATCACAAGCATAACTTTAACAATAAATTGCTTTCATGATAAACTAATGAATGAGTATAAAGAGAAATGGTGATTATTAATGAAAATAGCGATTGTTGGTTTTGGTGTAAGTGGAGCGGCTCTACTAATGGCTCTAAAAACCTCCGCGAAATTAGATGCTGATATACATGTCGATATTTTTGATCCAAATGATGAACCAGCAGTTGGTTTAGCTTACGGAAAAGACGACACTCATCTACTGGTAAATGCCTTTCCAACGGCGATGTCTCTAAATTCAGAAGATAAATTTGAATTTTCAAACTGGTTGACTAATCATTACCCAGAATATGATGCAAAAATAGATTTAGTGCCTCGTACAATTTTTGGAGAATACGCAAAAGAACGAATAATTCCTTTATTAGATGAAGAAAATGTTACCTATTATAAAAAAGAAATTGTGGATACGACTGTACTAAAAGAAGGTTCTTCTACTGTCTATCAGTTAAAAGATTCAGACGGAAAGCAGCACGGCTCTTATGATTATCTCTTGTTAGCACTGGGAACTCCACCCTATCAAGATTTTTATAATTTACAAGGTCTTAAAAATTATATACATGATCCTTATCCAGTTGTTGAAAAATTAAAAGGAATCCAAGCAGACACGAGCGTCGCAATTATTGGTTCCGGATTGACTGCTTTTGATCTAGTCAATTACCTTAGTCATGAAAAAGGCTTGAAGCACCCAATTGGAGTTTTTACAATTATTCCTTACTTTAATTCTCTTCGAGTGCCCCCTTATCAAGGTCCTGCTCTTAAATATTCTTTAGACAAAGATTGGATAGAAAAGGAACTTCAGAAAAATAAGGGAGTTATTCCATTAAATCGAATGATCAAAGCCATTGACCAGGATTTAAAAGTAAATAATATTGACCTAGCAACTATTCGTGAACAATATGATCCTGCCGATTTAGAAGATACTTATCATACTTACTTTGGACAAGATCACGACCACACTGAACTTTCAAAACTTCAAGGATATATTGCTCTATTATCTGGGAATTTGGGTGATCTGTATATGTCCTTATCTAAAAAAGATCAAGCTCGGTACCATTCGGATTATGCTGAACTTTTCGGCCATTATCAAGTTCGGTTAGCACCTGAAGCAGTGGCTAATATGTATCAGCTAATGACTCAAGATCAGCTTTTTATTGTACCTGATTTGATTGATATTAATAAGCATGAAAATTTTATGTTAGAGAGCGCAAGTGGGAAATCTTACCAGGCGGATATTGTTATCAATGCTTCTGGGTTTGATTACAATACCGACCGTATCAGTGAAGACAATCCTCTTCTTGCCAGACTCTTAGATAAAGGGGTGCTTCTGGATAAAGATAAAAGAGGTATCTTAGTAACTTGGCCAGAAACACAAGTCATTAGTCAGTTATACGGTCAACTCGACAATTGCTTTTATATTGGACCTTGGTTAGCAAATACCCATTATGGAAATAACAACGTCAAAGCCCTTGTTCAAAAAGCTGATGAGATTGTTAGAAATTATATAAAAATCTAGAAAGAAAAAACAAGCTAGAAGTATTTTTTGTAATAATACTTCTAGCTTGTTTTGTATTAATATAGATGGAGATAGTCGGGCTTGAACCGACGACCTCTACGCTGCCAGCGTAGCGCTCTCCCAACTGAGCTATACCCCCGTATAATGTTGGCGTGAAGCCAACATTAATATTATATACTATTTTCAAATTAAAATCTAGAGTTTTTAGTAAGTTGGTTATTTTACAAAATCTTCCATGAAATCTAAAGAACCTGTTTCATTAAATTTCTCTAAAACTCCTAGAACGGCTTGTTCTTCGTTGGAGCCAATTTCATAATTTGATATCTCTTTTAGCTTGTCATCCGCATTATTTAAAGCAACGGAATATTTTGCATGTTCTACCATACTTGCATCATTTAGACTATCACCAAAAACCATCGTTTGTTCAGGCAAAACATTATATTTTTCTTGTAATGCTTGTATGGCTGATCCTTTTCCACCATGGATGTCAAAGATATCGAACCATCCTCCACCACTAGTTACTGCCTCAAAGGATGTAAATTCACCCGTGATTTTTTGTGTGTATTCTTTAATTTCTTCTAATGGTAACGGTGAATGATTAGCAATTTTTACAATTTCTTCCATTTTAATTTCATCTAAAGAATCAACGATTTGTAGATTACCATAGTAACTTAAAATATAATCTTCATAATCTTTATTAATCCCTGTAGAAAAGGCGTTGATTCCATCACAGTAAATACTACTAATATTATCAATCGTTTCTAATACTTTTGCTACTTCAAGTATGTCCGGGTAATCCATTGTTGCTTTATGAAGGACTTCATTCTTTTTGACAATAAAGTTTCCATTATCCCCTGCAAAATATAAATCATCATGATTCATATGTGAAAAGTATTCGTCCAATCTTGGATAAGAGTTCCCTGAAGCAATCACTAAAGTGACATCATTTTTTCTTAATTCTTCAAATATTTTTCTAAATCTTTCTTCTTCATAAGTTTTATTCCCTCGAAGTAGAGTATCATCCATATCTATTCCAATTAATTTTAAAACCATAGCTCCTCCTTAGTTACATCAAAAAATTGTAACAAATGTGATTATAGCATCTCTAGCCAAAATTTCAAAACATTTGTTACGAACGAAACATTTTTCGTTTCAAAAGAAACAGATTACACAGTCACTAACTGTATATTATGATTATCTAACAATTGTTTATCTTGGTCACGAATTCCTGAATCTGTGTAAACTTTCGCCACTTCTGGAAAACGGAATTCTGTAATCGTCCCTTTATGGTCAAATTTACTTGAATCTGTCAGAATAATCACTTTTTCTGAGCGTTCAGCCATTATTCTGGCAGTTTCAGAACGTCGTAAATTTGAACTTGTGAACCCTCTTTGTTCATCAACGCCATCAATTCCAATAAAAAGTTTATCTACGTAGAAATGACTTAGCGCTTGTTCTGTTAAAACACCTATATTCACTTGTGATTTCTTTTGGTGTTCGCCACCTAATAAAATAATATTGACACTTTCACTATTTCTTATATAAGCAGCAATAAAACTTGAATTTGTTATAATCGTTACATTTTTACGATTAAAAGCAATTTCTTCAGCTAATAAAGCACAAGTTGATCCTGACTCAATTAACACCGTGTCATTGTCCTCTATTTCTTTAACCGCTTCTTTAGCAATTTTCTGTTTCAATTCATAGTTAATAGCTAAACGATAATTTAAATCGTCTTTGCTATTTAAAACTGCATAACCATGCTCTCGATGTAGAATTCCTCGTGCAACTAACTTATCCAAATCTTTTCGAATCGTTACTTTTGAAACCTTTAGTTTTTTTGATAGTTCATTAACTTCAATTTTTTTATGTTCACTGACAATTTTGACGATTTCTTCTTGCCTCGTCATTTGATCACCCCTCGGTCTTAATGATTATATCAAACTAAACGTAACTATTCTATTTACGTTCGAAACATTTTATATTTACTTTGGAATCGCTTTCTGTTATTCTGTACTCAGAATTAATCCTTATTAATTCTAAAAATGTAGAAGTACCATCCAATTTTCCTTCTATATTTTAGCTATTCAAGATTTACTTCTTGAATACAATACATCCATCCAAAAAATTACATATTTTTTCTAGAGCAGACTGCCATCTGCTCTATTTTTTGTTGACTAAACTTTTCTTATCAATTAGATAAATGGTCATTTTCCGAAGGAGAGAACGGTTTCAGTTCTTTGTTGCTATACTTAAGGATTTTTCTATGCTAAAATAATCTTAACAATTTGCGTGGTGACGCATTTAACTGGAACGGTAAGACATACATTGAGTTTAAATAAGGCTGTAACCGAATAGAGATGAAGTGAAGTACAGTTTAGTTTATTTAAATATTTGTGTGTTAAGGTGCAATATCTTTGAATAGATACCAGATTATGAAATTTAAACAGTATAAATAGAAAGAGGAGTATATATCCGAATGAAACCAAATATAAATAATAATGAGGTTGCAGTTTTTGCCTTAGGTGGTCTTGATGAAATCGGGAAAAACACTTACGGCGTGCAGTTTCAAGATGAATTAATTATCATCGATGCGGGAATTAAATTTCCTGAAGATGATTTGTTAGGTATTGATTATGTTATTCCTGATTACACGTATTTAGTAGAGAACCAAGATAAGATTAAAGGTTTATTTATTACCCACAATCATGAAGATCATATTGGGGGAATTCCTTACTTATTGAAACAATTAAATATTCCAATTTATGGAAGTAAGCTAGCTTTAGCGATGATTCGAAATAAATTAAGCGAACATAACTTATTAAGAAATGCAAAATTGCATGAAGTGACGGAAGATTCTATTATTAAATTCCGTAAGTTATCCGTTGAATTTTTCCACACAAACCATAGTGTGGCGGAGTCATTTGGTATTGCAATAAATACTCCTTATGGGTATGTCGTTCAAACCGGAGATTTTAAGTTTGACTTCACTCCCCCATTTGGAAAAGATGCGAACTTACAAAAGATGGCTCGTATTGGTGAAGAAGGTGTCATTACTCTTTTGTCCGATAGTACAAACGCTGAAATAGCTGGCTTTACGGATTCAGAAGAAGTGGTTAGTGAATCCATTATGAATTTAGTGGAAAATATTGAAGGACGTATTATCTTCGCTTCTTTTGCTTCCAACTTATCTCGTATTCAACAAGTCATTCGAGCGGCACGCTTATCTAACCGTAAAGTGGCAATCTTTGGACGAAGTATGGTAAATGGGATTAATGTAGGAATTGAATTAGGCTACATTAAAGAAGATCCTGAGATATTTATTGAACCCAATGAAATTAATAAGTATGAACCAAATGAAGTATTACTTTTATGTACAGGTTCGCAAGGTGAGCCAATGGCAGCGTTAAGCCGTATTGCAAATGGTGTGCACCGTCAAATTTCAATCATTCCGGGTGACACGGTGATTTTTTCAAGCTCACCTATTCCAGGAAATACCAATTCAGTAAATAACTTAATTGACCGACTACTTGAAGCTGGTGCTCGTATTGTTCATGGAAAAGTAAATAACATCCATACTTCTGGGCACGGAGCAAAACAAGAATTGAAATTAATGTTACGTTTGATGAAACCTAAATTCTTTGTACCCATTCACGGTGAGCGCCGTATGCAGCATGAACACGTGGAATTAGCTGTGAAAACAGGTGTAGACCCTGATCATTGCTTTATCTTGGATAACGGCGAAATTTTAGCCTTTACAGATCAAGAAGCGCGTCGTGCGGGTGAGTTTCCTGCAGATGATGTTTACATTGATGGAAGTGGGATTGGCGATATCGGTAATGTGGTATTACGTGACCGACGAATCCTTTCAGATAGTGGACTCGTCGTAGTTGTTGCTACAATTGATACAGAGAAAAGACAAATTTTAGCAGGTCCTGATATCATATCTCGTGGATTTATTTATATGCGTGAGTCAGGTGACTTGATTCATAAAGCACAACAAGTCGCACAACAAAGTATTCAACGATCGTTTAACTATAAACAAATTAATGAATACAAAATGCGAAATGACTTAATTGAAGATCTACGTCAATTTTTATATGCGGAGACTGAACGTCGTCCGATGGTATTACCTGTCATTTTATCAACAGATGAAAAATAAATAGAAATTTAAAACCACTAACTTCTAATTTTGGAAGTTAGTGGTTTTTTGTGTATTTTTATGCGGATAAGTGAAAATTAGCCTATCCTCTCAAATATCAAAGACCCAAGAATTTCACTCAGTTTTATTGAATCCTCTAAACATTTTCTTTATTTTTTTCGTAAAAGGACTTTTTTTATGGGGGATAACAATTGTATTTTTTTCTTCGAGTGCTTGTTTTTCTTTTTTGACATCATGAGGCAGATATCTATGCGAATAAACATCTCTTCGATTCAAAAAATCTTGCATAATTTCTCCTCCTTTTATACTAGCTTTTACGTACTTTTGATTATTAGTTTAATTATACAGTACATTTTAAAATAATTACAATTATAACTATTTTAGGTCTAATGCTAATTTACAAGGTCATGCTTAAATGCATAGATCGTTGCTTGCGTCCGATCAGAAACTTCTAGTTTTGATAAAATATTTGATACGTGTGTTTTAACCGTTTTTAACGTAATAAATAAATGATCAGCTATTTCCTGATTCGATAAGCCATCCGCTATTAAATGCAACACTTCTAATTCACGACTCGTTAAGTCATCATGTAAATTTCGTTTGTTTCCATTTTTTTCAATTTCTTCTAATTTTTCAGAGACAACCTCTTCGATAATTGCTTCCCCTGAGTATGTACTTCGTATGGCTTCAGCAATATCACTAGCTGAGGACGTCTTTAATAGATAACCGCTCGCTCCGGCTTCCATCGCTGGATATACTTTTTCGTCGTCTATAAAACTCGTTAAGATCAAAATTTTAGCTTCTGGCCATTCATTTAAAATCACTTCTGTCGCTTCAATTCCATCCATCGTATCCATCACTAAATCCATTAAAATAACATCTGGATAAGAATTCAATGCCATTTTAACGCCTTCAGCACCATTCTCTGCTTCACCAATCACTTCAATATCTTCTAGTATTGAAAAATATGAAGTTAAGCCTAAACGAACCATTTCATGGTCGTCTACAATTAATAATTTTATCATTTCTATCCTCCCGTAATTAACGGTATTCGAATTTCTATACTTGTTCCTTGTTCTGGAAATGAGATAATTCGAACATTTCCGCCTAAGCCAGCAATTCGCTCTCGAATATTACGCAAACCAAAACCACTATCTTTTTTCTGTGTCATATCAAAGCCTTCGCCATCATCAACAAATCGCAGCTGATAAAAATCTTCTGTTTTCTTTAAATACACTTCCAACTCTTTCGCGTGAGAATGGCGCAAAACATTTGATAACAATTCTTGGACAATCCGAAATAAGTGATCCTCTACAACTTCAGTTAATTTTATATTTTCAATATCATGTGAAATTGTAATCGGAACTTTTGATTTTAATTCAATTAATAATTGCTCGATGCCTTCTTTTAATGATTTACCATCTAATTTTATTGGTCGTAAGTGAAGAAGTAAAGCGCGCATTTCTGATTGAGCGTCGCCAATAATATTACCAATTAGATTGACTTGTGGTTTAAGCTTATCCGGCAATAAATCTTCCTCTGCTTGAAGTGTGGATAAAAGCATTGCTGCAGCAAAAAGTTGTTGACTAACTGAGTCATGAAGTTCTCGTGCAATACGATGTCGCTCGCTTTCAAGAATCTCTTCCCGCGTTTCTTCACTGATAATAGAAGCTTGTTGAGCAGAACTTACCGCTTCTTCCGAAATCAACATAATTTTTTCATGTAATTTTAAAATTTCTCGATCAATCACTTGATTGACCTGGACAGGTGTCTCTTCAGAAAACATCTTTAAAAAAATATTCGCTGAATACTGTCCTTCATTTAACATACGAAGTGCATCTTCGATTTTTTTTATTTTACGGCGTTCTTTAATTTTAAAATAAGACATCACCGCAAAAGCCGTTACAAATGAAAATAAAAATAAATAAATAACAAGTGGTAAATTTGTAATTCTTCGACTAAAAAACACCGCACTCCAGCGGTCTTCTGAAAAACCAACCGCAATAAAAAGGGTCAACATACTATAAATAATAAAAGAAACACAGAAGTAGAGACTAAAGTCTTTTAGTGCTTTTGAACTCATAAAAACACCACCTCTACTTCACCTAGAAATACGTTCGAAATCAGTTTCACTTTTCTCGTATTTGCGTGGTAGTTATTTGAGTACCAGTGAAGGGTTTCGTTTTTTAATTCAATTTCTTCCTTCCCAATAAATACCTTTCCAACTAACATACTTACATTTAAAGAGATCGCTACACCTTCTGGAACAAGAATTTTAGTTTTTCCTATTCCTTTTCGTACGAGAATAATATTATTTTCTTTTGGTAAAATGGTATTGCCTAAATCAAAGACTGTATTTCCTATAAGTTTTGTAAAATTGATATCTTCCCAACTATAAATGTCATCTTCTGTCTCGCTGTCCTCACCGAACCAACGATTACGTGAAATTTTAGCGGGCGCTTGCTTTGTCTGTTCAAAATCAACCATCACAAAATCATTTTGACTATTAAACTCTTTTTTATTAGTTAGTACATCTCGAATAAGTTGAAAGACTTCAGGATTTTCTCCTATAAATAACAGGAAGCCAACCAAAAGGAAAGCGAGTATAAGCCGACTAGAAAATAACGCAAGCAAGGTCGCTAACACCCCAATAACAAGCAGATTATTTTGACTTTGTTTAGAAGCTCGGTTTCTTAATAGTAGGCTCCCAATTCCCACAACAAGCATAAAAAGCGAAAAATTATTATTAAAAATTTCATAGACCATTAATAAACCAAGAATACCTAACATGATAATCAGCCAACGTCTATTCAAAATATCACCCCTTAACTATAGATTCGTCATTGTAAGTATAATGAATTTTTAACACACTTGCATTATAATTTATTAAAATCAGCCTCAAGCCCTATAAGAAAGTGATAAAAAAGGATGTTCGATACTATGAATGCGATTATTTAAAAATTCTATAAGGCTACTACACGTTGAAGTATCAATTGGTTTTCTAGGGGCTGCTTCAATCTTAATAGAGAAGCTATTAAATTTATACGCACGGTTTCGAATGCGATGGACCATTAACCGGTTTTCAAAACTCGCGAAATTTCTTACACCATCTACCATGACCTCCGCGCTATAAATATTTATAGCAAAAAAGGACAAAACTCGAAAGTTCTGCCCTTTTAATTCATTTGTTTTTATTTGAAATTAGTCAACGCTTAAAATTTCAACGTTCATTTCTCCACCAGGTGTTTCGATAATAACTTTATCCCCAGTGGTTCTTCCAATTAATCCTTTTGCGATTGGTGATTCATTTGAGATTTTTCCTTCAAATGGATCTGCTTCTGCAGCACCAACAATCGTGTACTCTTCTTCAGGTCCATCTGGTAATTCTTTGAATAATACTGTACGACCTAGCCCAATCTCACCTTCAGCATAATCATTTAAACTAATGATTTCAGCATTTTGAAGCATGTTTTCTATTTTTTGAATACGTCCTTCGATAAATGATTGTTCTTCTCTTGCTGACTCATACTCAGAGTTCTCAGATAAATCTCCGAAACCACGAGCCACTTTAATTCGTTCTACAACCTCTTTACGTTTTGTTGTCTTTAATTCATTTAATTCATATTCTAATTTCTCTTTACCTTCAATAGTCATTGGATATTTCTTCTCTTGCATCATACATTACTCCTATTTCTTTTAATAATTTTTTATCTTTTATATACATTAGTTTTTTTGAAATAACACAATGATGTCGCTATTTAGCGACATCATTTTTAATTATTATTATAATTTGTAGCGTTTTCTATTTTTCAATGCTAATAAGGTAACACGAATTAAAAAAATTGTAAAGCTATTATTGATTTTTTATGTGTTTCCCCGCTCAATTCCCCGTTCATGGAAAATCATGCGGATTTTTGTAATCACTAAATCAATCGCCACTTTATTATGTCCACCTTCGGGAATGATAATATCAGCATATTTTTTGGATGGCTCTATAAACTGTTCGTGCATCTCACGTACAACAGAAAGGTATTGATGAATAATACTATCTAACGAACGACCGCGTTCTTTCATGTCTCTTTGAATTCGGCGGATAATACGTAAGTCAGCTGTCGTATCTACGTAAATTTTAATATCCATTAAGTCACGTAAACGTTCATCTTCTAAAATTAAAATCCCCTCTACAATAATTACATCTTGAGGTTTGACATGAATCGTTTGATCACTTCGAGTATGTCTCGAATAATCATACACAGGCACTTCGATACTTTCATTATTTTGCAACTTTGTTAATTGCTCAACCATCAAATCTGTATCAAACGCAAAAGGATGATCATAATTTGTTTTTAAACGTTCTTCAAAAGACATATCACTTTGGTCTTTATAATAAGAATCGTGTTCTATCATTGCAATGGATTTCCCGGAAAAATATTCATAAATTTTATTACACACTGTTGTTTTCCCGCTACCAGATCCACCGGCTACTCCTATAATAACGGGGCGATGCTGTGAATTCATTGTCATTTCCTCTTTCTCTTTTTTATTTTAAGAAAACTCGCCATGGACGAGTTCTACGAACGAAGATAGATCGTAGTTTTTTAATTCATTTAGACACTATGAATAAGTGCTTATAATCATCAGAAAAGCATTGAAAGAAATTTTCCAATGCTTTAATGTTTCACTTAATTATTGTTTCCTATATGTTCATTTTGGTATTCAAGATGTTGTTCATACGTTTCAGAATAGTAAATTTCACCTGTATGGATATCCGCTAAGAAATACATATAATCCGTTTCTGCTGGATGAACACTCGCATAGATAGCAGCTTCAGAAGGACTAGCAATCGGTCCTGCACCTACTCCACTATACATGTACGTATTGTAAGGTGAATCTATCTCCAAGTCTTCATACGTCGTTAATTCCCTATGTTCTCCTAACGCATAACTAACACTTGGATCTGTTTGTAAAGGCATGTCAGCTGCTAAACGATTATGAAAGACTCCGGATATAAGTTCTCGATCTTCATCAGATACTCCTTCTCTTTCAATATGAGAAGCAAGTGTTAAGACTTCGTGGACATTTAAATCCATCTCAGCAATTGCATCTAAATGAGGTTGAACAGCTTGATTCATCTGTGAAATCATTTGCTCGACTGTTTCTTCTAACGTCGTTTCTTCAAAGATATCATAGGTGGCTGGAAACAAATAACCTTCTAAAACATAACGTGTATCCTTCGCTGCCTGCGCATCCGTTAGTAAATCGGGATATTGCTCTACCATCCGCTCAATAAACGTAGGATCTTGGATAAGCTCCATAAATTCATCACTTGAAAAGTCCGTATTTTCTTCAAAGCGTTCAGCAATATTTTCAATATGGACGCCTTCTGGAATAGTAATTGAAGCAAGTGGCAAATCCATGATCGGTGTACCACCCTCATTTAAATAATCCACAATCTCATCTACGGACATAGAAGGTGACATTAAATAGGTCCCTGCTTGAAAATTACTTTCATCATTAAAGCGAACATAAAAATCAAAAACCAATGAACTATTAATTAATTCATTTTCTTCTAAAATCAAAGCGATGTCTCGACGACTGGAGCCACTTGGTATTTCTACTTCAATGACTTCTTCGCTGTTTGCATCTACTGGTTCAAGTCCATTATTTACATATCGATAACCAACAAATGCAAGAACCCCAATTGCGATTATAAAGATAGTAACCATGGTAATAATGATCTTACGTACTGTTTTATTTTTTTGCCTCTCACTCAAATGTCTTCAGTCCTTTAAATATACTAAAATATATTATACCTGAATAAGTGGTTACAAAAAAGGGGCTATGCATAAGAAAAAGGGTGGAAATTCCACCCTTCATTCATAATGAATTATTCTTCCTCTTCTTCTATAAAAGCACCAAGAACTTCTTCAATCATATCCCATTCTTCATCTGTTTCAATATCCCCTAGCTGTCCGTCTAGGCCACCATCAGCTTCGGTATATGAAAAGGCAAAAATTTCAACTTCTTCTTGGTCTTCTGTACTTGTAGGATGTACAAGTACGTAACTTTTTTCAAATTCTTCTGATTCAAAAGTCAACAGGATTTGGTATAATTCTTCATTACCATCTTCATCAACTAATGTTATATATTCATGATCATTGTCATGCGTGTGATTATCTGTCATTGCGAGCCTCCTTCAATTTGGCTTCTCTATCTAAATAATTTTGTAAAATCATCATTGCCGCAATCTTATCAATGACTTTTCTTCTTTTTCTGCGCGATACATCGCCTTCTTCAATCATCATACGGTTTGCTTGTGCAGTTGTTAAACGTTCATCTTCATATTCAACCGGTAAATCAAATTTATCTACAACAAGCTCTCCATATTTTTGCGAAGCTTCTGCACGTTCACCCAAAGTACCATCCATATTTTTTGGTAAACCAATCACAACTTTTTCAACTTCATATTCTGTGATAATTTTTCCTAAGCGAGTAAGACCAAATTCTTCTTTCGCTTCATCAATCTGGATGATTTCTAATCCTTGTGCAGTCCAACCAAATGGATCACTAACTGCGACACCAACTGTTTTAGTGCCGACGTCTAGTCCTAAGATCCTACTCACTGATTATCGCTCTCTAGATAGTTTTTTAATAATTCTTCTAGAATTTCATCGCGTTCAAAACGACGAATTAAATTTCTAGCATCGTTATGTCTTGGTATATAAGCTGGGTCACCAGATAATAAATATCCTACAATTTGATTAATTGGGTTATAATCTTTTTCTTCTAACGCTTGGTAAACAAGTTGAAGCATGTTGGATACATTATTTGGTTCGTTACTCTTTCCGTCAAAGCGGACTGTACGTTCATCATTACTCATTGAAAATCCCCCATCTATTCCTTTTCTATTTTCTCTCACTTATCTTACCTAAAAGCAGAGTTTTCTTCAATGATTATTGAAAGTCTCTAAGATTATTTTATCACTTTTTCGTAAATTAATCATTTTTTAGCCATTCTTTAGCTGTATTCAATGCATCTTTGATGCCGTCCGGATTTTTCCCGCCTGCTTGTGCCATTTCTGGACGACCACCACCGCCACCGCCTACTTTTGGTGCGATTTCTTTAATGAGATCTCCAGCTTTAAGTCCAGCAGCCAAAGCTTTATCGTTCATAGCTGCCAGCATATTGACTTTACCTTCCGTAGCTAATGCTAGAACTAAAATATCTGAAGGATTCTTAGCTTTCCATTTATCGGCCATTTGACGCAATTGATCCATATCTTTTGCTTCAACTTGTTCAGCAATAATCGTAAAATCACCAATAGTTTCTACATTGTCAAAAATGTCTCCGGCTTGTTCATTTGCTAGTTTTGCGTATAGAGATTCATTTTCACGTCGAAGCTCTTTCAATTCATTAAATAAACTTTGAATACGTTCTGTGACTTTTTCGATCGTTTGTGCTTTTGTTAATTGTGCTGTCTCAGATAAAATATCTAACTGGTCTTCTACCCATTTCATTGCTCCTTCACTTGTACGAGCAACAATTCGGCGCACACCTGCTCCAATTCCTGATTCAGTCGTTATTTTAAATAACCCGATATCAGATGTATTCTTAACGTGTGTTCCTCCACAAAGTTCTACTGAATAATCATCGATAGAAACGACACGAACCACATCACCGTACTTTTCACCAAAGAGTGCAATAGCTCCCATTTCACGTGCTTTATCGATGTTTGTGACCGTTGTTTCAATAGGATGTGCTTCCCAGATTTTCTCATTTACGAGCTGTTCAATTTGTTCGAGTTGTTCATTTGTAACTTGCTCTAAGTGTGTAAAATCAAAACGTAAATGGTCAGCTGCTACAAGAGACCCAGCTTGATTTACATGCTCTCCAACAACATCTTTTAGTGCCTGATGCAGTAAATGTGTTGCTGTATGGTTTCTTTGAATTAGCATACGACGAAGTACATTAACTTCTAAAGAATATTCTTCACCTGTTTTTAAAGGCTCTATTGTTTCTACGATATGCAAATTTTGTCCAGCAGGTGCTTCTTGTGTATCCACTACGCGAGCCACTAAATTTCCTTCTGTATCACGAATAACACCACTGTCTCCTACCTGTCCACCTTTTTCTGCATAAAACGGTGTCGCGTCAAATACAAGCTGCGCCTTTCTTCTTCCATCTACTTCGCTAACAAGTTCATCTTCAAAAATAATTGAATTTAGACGGGTTATTGATTTGATTTCTGTATAGCCTACAAATTCACTTTCAGCATCTAATTCTGAAAGCACAGCTGATTGAGCTTTCATTGATTGGTCATTTCCACGAGCTGCACGAGCACGCTCACGCTGTTTTTCCATCTCTTCAGCAAAACCTTCTAAGTCGATTGTAAATCCTTGCTCATGTGCATATTCTTCTGTTAATTCAACAGGGAAACCAAAAGTATCATAAAGTAAAAATGCATCCTTACCTGTGACTTGGACTTCTCCTTTATTTGTCAGTTGTTCAAAAACATCAACTAAATGCTCCAAACCTTCTGTTAAAGTTTCGTGGAATCGGTCTTCTTCTTGTTTAATGACTTGGATAACAAAGTCTTCTTGTGTCACTAAATTTGAGTAAAAGTCCCCCATAATTTCGCTCACCACAGGGACTAATTTTGTTAAGAAAGGTTTATTAATTCCTAACTTGCGTCCATGCATAATAGAACGTCTAATCAAACGACGTAAAACATAACCTCTTCCTTCATTAGACGGTAATGCGCCATCTGCAATCGCAAAAGTAACCGCACGAACATGATCCGCAATGACTTTAAAACTTTGTCTAAGTTCGCCAGCTGTTTCATATTCTATACCAGAAATTTCTTCTACTTTTTCAATCAATGGCATGAATAAATCTGTTTCAAAGTTTGTCGGTGTTTCTTGCAGAACGGAAACAATACGTTCTAAGCCCATTCCTGTATCAATGTTTTTATTTGGTAAAGGTTCATAAGTATCATCCGGCAAATGATTAAATTGTGAAAAGACTAAATTCCAAATTT
>Ga0209487_1001496_pt1 | contig 19773 bp, 16 predicted proteins | sample Poulit2012_FD_187524 | JGI IMG/M metagenome (GOLD analysis project Ga0209487, IMG submission 187524) | Agricultural soil microbial communities from Georgia to study Nitrogen management - Poultry litter 2012 (SPAdes) (version 2) | ecosystem: Environmental > Terrestrial > Soil > Agricultural land...
AGCGAGCGGCACCGGGCCGGCAGGCGCCGGCTTGCGCGGTCCAGGGTAGTGAGGGCCTGCTCGAGGTCGTCCTGGTGGTATTGCTGAATGTCCGCGGTGAGTTCGGCGAGGCGTACCCACAACGACTTACTTTCCGGCGTCGCGCCCAGGTGTTCCAGGTTATTCCTCGCGGCGCGTAGATCGCCTAGCGCGTCGTCGGTCTTGCCGTCGAACCGGTGGGCCTCAGCACGCAGGATCAGAATCTCCGCGGCGATCGCAGGATCATCGAAGCGCCGTAATGCCTCATCGGCCATCCTGATCGTCAGTGCTGCGCTTTCCACCTCAGCGGCCGCCCGGGTGGCTGCCAGCAGTTGATCAGGTTCCGGTTCGATCCCGCATTGCAGCGCCCAGTTGACCCGGTGGAACAATTCGTTGAGATCCGACGTCCCCTCAGGTGGCACGGAGAGGCGGTGGAACAGCGCGCGGCGTTGTCCAGGCAGGATCAAGGAGCGGATCGCTTCGGCGTGGATCGGGTGCGTGATGCGGACCAAGCCGCGGCCGGTGCGGTCGTCCTGGTCCAACACCAGCAGCCCACTGTCCAGCACCGTACGCAGCGCCTCATCGGTGACCGCTTCCGCAAGACGCTCCACCGGCATCGTCCCGCCGAGCGCGACGAGGTCGACCACCTCCCGGACCGGAGCTTCCAAGCCCGTCAACTCGTGCCTGACCAGGTCCACGATGCGCTTGCCCGGGGGTCCGGTGCCATCCCAGGACCAGGCGCCATCGACGACGCCCAGCGCCTGCGACTCCAGCAGCGCCAGGACCAACTCCCGCAGATACAGGGGGTTGCCGCCTGTGGTTCGCCACATCCGACGGCTGCACTCCTGCGTGACGGCGCCGCCGAGGAATTGGCTGACCAGGTCGCTCACGATGGCCGGGTCCAGCGGGTGCAGGTCCAGCCGGTTCAAGAACCCGGCTCGCCACAGCGCCACCAGTGGTGCCGGCGGGCCCGGTTCGCTGCGGGTGGTGGCCAACACGGTGACGTTCGTGGATTGGATGAGTTCGGACAACGCCGTCGCACTGGGCACATCAAGCAGGTGCGCATCCTCCAGGTGCAGCATCACCGGGCCGGCGCCGGAGAACCGCCGCAACAACTGACCCAGGGCATGGGTGAGGGATGCGGAGTCCCCGCCCACCGGGTCCAGCACATCGGCGAATACGGTCCAGGGTGTGGACAGCACCGCAGCGTCGGTACGCAGTCGCACCAGGTGCGGGGAGTCAGGGCCGGCGCTCAATTGCTTCAGGAGTGTGTTCGCCAGCGTCGTCTTGCCCACCCCCGCCTCGCCGTGGATGATCAGTCCTCGGCTCCCGGCGTTGAGCAGGCCGAGGGCGTCGTCGATCTCCCCGTCCCGGCCGACGACCGGCCACCGGCTGCGAGTGAACCCGGCCATTGTGCTCCCCGACGCCCCAGCGCCCCCGACGGCGCCCCCATTAAGTCAGGAAGAGCGTACTAGCACTCCTTCGCCCCGGAGTTCAATACGGGGATCACATGTGCGGCGAGCAGCGGTGCGAGGTCCTCCGGTAGCGGGCGACGGCGAGGGTCGAGCCAGCGCATTTCCGCGATCTCCCGCGCGGGGCTGGGGGAGCCGACCAACGGGTGGGTGAAGATCGTGCCGCGGACGAGATGGTCGGCCTCGTTGGCAGCCGGCGCGGTGAACCGTCCCACCGGCTGCAACTCCTCCGGCTGCAGCTCCACCCCCACTTCCTCGGCACACTCGCGTACGGCGGCTTGAGCCGGTGACTCGCCGGGTTCCGGCTTGCCGCCGGGCAGCATGAATCGCTTCGTCCCGCGTTTGCGCACGGTCAGCACGTGGCCGGAGTGGGCGATCAGCACCACCGCACTGACGTGGATGAGGGTCTGCACGTCTCGATCGTAAAGGGACCTCGGTGCGCCGGACGGGCGCCACGGGCCGGCCGGCGCCCACGTCGTGCCGCCCACCCGCCTGTTCGCACCTCGTTCAGGTGGTGGGCGCGACCATCTTCAGAAGTGGTCGTGAGCACCTTCAGGTATTGCGCGCGAGCACGCCGCTGCCCTGATCGTCCATGAGGACCGTCTCGATGGTGAACCCGCTGACCTCCAGCGAACCCCTGATGAGTTCCAGGCGCCGTTTGATGCGGGCTTCGCGTTCGCTGCGTTCCTGATCCCAGGAGGGACTGGGGCCGTAGAGGATCCCGAGCAGGCCGTCGGGTTGCAGAGCATGATGAAGCACAGCCAGTTCGGCCCTGGCGGTGGCCATCCAGAACGCGTTCACATCCACGGCGAACGCCACGTCGAACGCGCCGGGTTGGGCGTGTAGCCGCGCCAAACTGGTGTGCAGCACCTGCACCCGCCCGGAGCGCACGTCGTTGGCGTTGCGCCGCTTCGTGCACGCCACTGCCCGCGGGGACCGGTCGATTGCCACGATGGTTCCGGACGTGAGGTGCGCGGTCAGGACTTCCACGGCCGCTCCCGCCCCGCAGCCCACCTCCAGGACCCGAGCGTCGGGCGGAACCTGGAGCAGATTCACCGCCCAGCGGATCCGATCAGGAATTGGCCTGGACATAGGGTTCCTTGCGTGCAGCCCCCGGGTGGATCATGTTAAACCCGCGCATGCATCACGGCAGCCGGAGTGCCGTGCGGTCAAAACCCTGGACGGGAGCACCAGCGCCCAAACCCTGGGCGGGACCTCAGCGGCTGACACCCTGGACGGGGGTACCTCGCCCCAAAACCCTGGGCCGGAACGGCGCGCACCGACTATTTTGGGTCGGTGCACCCACCGCGCGAGCCCTGCGCACAGCAACCGAGGCTTCCCCCGTGGCCGCAGCGGCCGCCCGCCCAGGGGCGGGTGGAACTGCGGCGGGTGCGGCCGGCCGATGCGGCGATGGCACAGGAGTTGTCCACCGACCCCTATGTTCCGGCCACCGGCAGTTTGCCCCCGGCGGCCACCCGCGAGCAGACCCTGGCCTGGGTGGCCCGCCAGCAGCGCCGCCACGCCGAGGGAGCCGGTTTCTCCTTCACGATCATCGATCGGACCACGGCAGCACCAGCGGGTCACTGCGGCTTGTGGTTGCAGCAATTGCCGCTGGGCCGGGGCAGCGCCGGCTATTCGATCATCCCCTCCGCACGCGGGCGCGGCCTGGCCACCGATGCGCTCGGTGCGCTGACGGCCTTCGCCTGGACCGTGCCGCGCCTGGCGGTCGTTGATCTGTTCATCGAACCGTGGAACTCCGCATCGATCCGGGTCGCCGAGCGCGCCGGCTACCGCAGGGGCGAGTTGTTGCCCCGCCACCAGGAGATCGGCGGACGACGGCGGGATGTGCTGGTATTCACAGCCGCTCGACCCGCGTAGCAGTTCACCCGGGCGAGCCTCCGCCGGGACCGAGTGCCAACTCCTCCCAGCGGCCGCCACTGCACACCTGGCGCGCCCCAGACGCCGAAATCCGGTTGCGACCGGGCCCCTCGACCCGATCTGCTAAGCCCCATGTCGATCATCCTGGGCACGCCGAGCGTCGCCGACTTACCCCGCCTGTTGAGCGAGTTGCGATCGTGGCAACGCGAAGGCGCACCGATGCATCTGCACCCGGGCGACGTGGGGTGGTACTGCCGCTTCGGGCCGCAGGAGACGGCGGCCGCACTTCGCTGCTGGTACCGCGACGAACGGCCCGTGGCCGTGGGACTTCTGGACGGGCCGGGTCTGCTGCGGATGACCACCGATCCGAACATGCGCAAGGACGAGGAACTCGCCGCCCAACTGGCTCACGACATTGGTTCCCCCTCCCGGGGCGTGCTCCCGCAGGGACGGGTGCTGGTGGAGGCCCCCGCCGATGCGTTGGTGCACCAGGTGCTCGCCGATGCCGGGTGGCCGCTGGACGAGCCGTGGACGCCGTTACGCCGGGACCTGACCGAACCCGTTGCAGTCCCGGACGTTCCGGTGCGGGTGATCGATCTGGCCGGGCCGGACGGGCAGGTGCGGGTGGAGGAACGCGTCGCCGTACAGCGGGCGGCGTTCGCCCGCTCCACGTTCACCGCGGCCAGGTGGCATGCGATGGCGAGCGGAGCGGCCTACACCCAGGCCCGCTGCCTCATCGCCTATGCCGACGGCGTACAGCCCGCCGCTGCGGTCACCGTCTGGTCGGCAGGGCGAGGGCGACCGGGGCTATTGGAACCGATGGGCGTGGATCCGGCGCACCGCGGCCACGGCTTCGGCAGGACCATCACCCTCGCCGCCGCGGAGGCGTTGCGGCAGATGGGCGCCAGCAGCGCCGTGGTGTGCACTCCCAGTGCCAACGTCCCGGGAGTGCGCACCTATGAGGCAGCAGGGTTCGTTCCCGACGCTGAGGTGCACGACCGCTACCGGCCCTGAGTCGGCGCCGCATCTGGCACGCTAAGTTCGGACCACCCGCCGCCGGTTCGAGCCGGGTGTCGGCGCGGGCCAGCCGGGCCGACGTCGGACCACCCGCGCAGACCGACCGCCGGGTTATCGGCGGAGGATGGCAACGGGTGCTGATGCCAGGGAGGGCGAGGCGATGGGCAGGCATGTTCGATCCCGCGTGCTACGCGCGTTGGCGATCGTGGCAGTGCTGGTGCTGATCATCGGTGTGCTGTGGGTGGACGTGAACACCGGGATCTGGCAGGACGTGGTGGTGTTGTCCGGCATCGCCGCAGGCCTGCTCACGTTCGTGCTGACCGCGCTGGTGCTGGAGCCGGTGATGGCCAGGTCCGAACATCGCCGGTGGCTGCCGGTGACCCGGCTGGCGCTGACGGACATCCTGCACGCGCTGGCCGACGAACAACGTAGTGAACTGAGCAGGGGAGTGGTGCACCCTCGCCGGTTGCCGATCCCAACTGCACCGGCCCCCGGCGCAGCGGATAGCGCCCCCGGGAAAGCCGCAGGGCCGGGCACGCCGCCTGCGCCCGAGGGCACGGGCACCGAGGTGCTTACCGCCGTCACGCAGGAGCGAAAGGTGCTCACCACAGTGCTGGGCCGGTGGGCCGGGTTCCTGGCTGCCAGCGCCGACGTGCGCATGCTGATGGATCACATCTCCGCCCTGGCAGAACACCTGGACGACATCCGCGATGTGGCACTCGAACTCGAGCAACACGGCGATCCTGCGGCGTTGCGCCACACGGTCGGCGACTATCACCAACGGATGGACGCGGTGATCGCCGAACTCACCCGGCTCCTGGCCGAGCGGGAGGACTCTTAGGTTCCTGCGTCCGCAGGTGCGCACCTGTCAGGTGCGCTCGACCACCGGTGCGCTGCCCGCTCACCGGTGCTCGTCTCACTGGTGCTCGTCGTCGGGCTTTCCGGCGGAGCGGCGTATCTCGGCGCCTTCACGGACCAATGTGGCGCGCTTCTCCTCGGTTTTGCGGATCTTCCGGTCGGCCCGCGGCGGCACCTGGATGTGGTGCTCGGCGCGCATCCCGCTTTGCAACTCGCGGCTGCGTTCCAGTTCTGCGTCCAGTTCCGCACCGAACAGGATCACGAGGTTCATGATCCACAACCACAGCAGGAAGATGATGACGCCGGCCAATGCCCCGTAGGTGGCGTTGTAGGACCCGAAGTTGGCCACGTACAGTCCGAACGCCGCCGTTGCGAGGGCGGCCACCACGATCGCCAGGATCGCGCCCGGGCTGACCCACCGGAATTTGGGCATCTTCACGTTGGGGGTGAAGTAGTACAGCAGCGCGAGCACCACGATCACGATCAGCAGTAGCACGGGCCACTTGGCGATATTCCACACCAGCACGGCGGTATCGCCCAGGCCCACCAGGTTCCCGATCGTGCGCGCCACCGGCCCGCTCACCACCAGGATCAACACCGCCACCCCCACCAGCAGGATCAATACCGCGGTGAGCAGGTACATCGCCGGGCGCAGCCTCCAGATCGGCCGGCCCTCGGGCATCTCATACACACCATTCATCGCCCGGCTGAAGGCGTGCACGTAGTTCGACGCGGTCCACAGGGCGGTGACGATACCGAGCACCAGCCCCAGTCCCGCGCCCTGGCTCTCGGTGATCGAACTGATCGGGCCGCGCAATTGACTGGCCGCTTCTTCGGGCAGGTACTGGTTCAAGAACCCCAGGATCGCGTCGGTGGTCGCCTGCCCCTGTCCGATCAGGCCGAGCAGGGACACCAGCACGATCAGCGCCGGGAACATCGACAGCACGCTGTAATAGGTCAGCGCGGCCGCCCGGTCCTGCAACTGATCGCGGGTGAATTCTGCCGCCGCTCGTTTCAGGGTGTACTTCCACGTCGGGCCGCGCAGGTCTGTGGGCCCGTCCGGGTCGCGATCGGGGTCCCCGCCAGGAGTGCTCACGTCGCTCATTCCCATAGCGTCGCGCACCTGCGGCAGGTCGGCCACAGGAAGGACCAAGCACCCCGGCGCGCGTGGTCTACACCGGTGCGCCGGCGCCCGCGCAACATGGTGTGCCTGCGCAACGCGGTGGGCCCGCGCAACACGGTGCGCCGAGGCCGCACCGGTGGCGGCGGGCCCTAGAACAGGACCTGGGCCAGCACCGCGCTGACCAGCACCACCAGCCACGCCGGGACTGATCGCCACAGTGCCACCAGGGCTCCCAGAGCCAACAGTCCGGTTGGTACTGACGTAATGCCCTGGGTGATCACCGGATCAACGAGTGCCGCGGCGAGCAACCCGACCACCGCGGCGTTCACACCGGCCAGCGCCCGGCGCACCGGCCGGTGGTGGCGCAACGTCTGCCAGTGCGGCAACACCGCCACCACCAGCAGCGCAGAGGGCAGGAAGATCGCAACCAAAGCGATCAATGCCCCGGTGATGCCCGACGGCGGAACCGCGCTCGCCGCGCCGAGGTACCCGGCGAAGGTGAACAGCGGGCCGGGCACCGCCTGTGCGGCGCCGTATCCGGCGAGGAAGGTTTCGGCGTCCACGAGCCCAGGGACCACCTGGGTTTCCAGCAGCGGTAGCACCACGTGACCGCCGCCGAACACCAGCGCCCCGGTGCGGTAGAAGATGTCGGCCAGCTGGAGCGCGCCGTTGTCGGTAATCCGCGCAAGCCAGGGCAGCACCAGCAACAGTCCGGCGAACACCGTCAACAACGTGGCACTGGCCGTCCAGCGCCGCGGGCCGCCGCCGGGCCCGACGTCCGCGGTCCTGTCGCCCCTTGCTCGGTCCGCCAGGTTCGGACCGGCCGCACCGAGCAACCCGGCAACCGCACCGCCGGCGATGACAGCCACCTGCACCAACGGGTGCGGCACCACAAGCACGACGGCCGCGGCACTCACAGCGAGGAGCGCGCGCCGCAGATCCGGCGTCAACGAACGGGCCATGCCCACCAGTGCGTGTGCCACCACCCCCGCTGCGGCGGCCTTCAAACCGGCCAGCCACGCCTGTTCCGCCCCGCCGAGCCACTGCACGCCGAAGGCGAACAGCGCCAGGGCCACCGCGGACGGCGCAGTGAAGGCGACCCACGCTGCCACCAGCCCCGCGATCCCGGCACGCTGCCAACCGATGGCCATCCCCACCTGGCTGGAGGCCGGGCCGGGCAGGAACTGGCACAGCGCCACCACGTCCGCATACGCGGCATCGGACAACCACCGCCGCCGAGCCACGAACTCGGTGCGGAAGAAGCCCAGATGAGCCACCGGCCCGCCGAAACTGGTCAGGCCGAGCCGTCCAAAGGCGATGAACACCTCGGCGGTGCGGCGCAGATGGGACATGACCCCTGAGCCTTGATGTGGTCGGCCCGTGCGTCAACTACCGACAGATGAACAGGTGGCGACCAACAATCTCGAGCAAAGGCCGCCCCGCTAAACTGCAGTGCCCACCTGGGCACCGGCCCGACCCCCAGGAGCCTTTAGATCCCCAGCACCAACCGCGCGGTGACGAAGTAGATCACCAACCCGGTGGCATCCACCAGGGTGGTGACCATCGGCGCGGAGACCACCGCGGGGTCGATCTTCAGTCGGCGCGCCAGCAGCGGCATGGTGCCGCCGATAGTGGCGGCCCAGGAGCAGATGAGCACCAGGGAGATGCCCACCACCACCGCGATCGGGAAGTCCACGAACACCGCTCCGATGCCCAGGCCCAGGATGGCCAGCATCGCCCCCAACACCAGCCCCACGCGCGCCTCCCGCCAGATCACCCGACCCAGGTCCGAGGCCCGCACCTCACCGACGGCCAGCGCCCGCACACACGAGGTGGCTGCCTGCGCCCCGGCGTTCCCGCCGGCGCCGATGAGCATCGGGATGAACAACGCCAAGGAAGCCACCTGCGCCAGGGTGTCCTCGAACGCCTGGGTCACGCTCACCGTCAACGTCGCGGCCACCAGCAGCAGGCTCAACCACACCGCCCGGTTGCGGGCGAGGCGGAACACCCCCACCGCCATGTAGTGGCCCTCCCACGGGCTGGAGCCACCTTGCAGGGCGATGTCCTCGGACTCGGCCTCCTCCAACACCTCGGCGGCGTCGTCGAAGGTGAGCAGGCCCACCAGGCGTTGTTCGGAGTCCACCACCGGCAGGTTCAACACGTTGGTCTCGCGCATCAGCCGCGCCGCGTCCTCAGCCGGGTCGGTGGCATACACGTACGCCGGGGCGGTCTCGACCAGATCGGCCACCATCGTTTCCGGATGGGCCAGCACCAGTTCGCGCAGTTCGGCGACCCCCCGCAGCCGGCGGGAGGTGTCCACGATCGGCAGGGTGTACACCGTCTCGGCGTCCTCACCCTTGGCGCGCACCACCTGCAACGCCCGGGCGACGGTGAGGTTCTCCGGTAGCGCGATCACCTCCGGGGTCATGTACAGACCCGCCGACCCGTCCGGATAGCCCAGCAGGGTGGCGGTCATCTGATGCTCATCCGCGCTGAGGCCCGCCAACACCCGCTTGGCCACCTTGGCCGGCGCCTCGCGCAACATCCGGGCCCGGTCATCGGGGGCCATCCCCTCCACGATCTCCACGAATCGGGGCCCGCGCATGCCCTCCAACAACCGCTGCTGGTCGGGTGGTTCGAGTTCCTCGAACACCTCCAGCGCCTCATCCTTGGCCAGCATCCGGAAGGCCAGGGCGGCGGTGCTGGGCGACATCCGCGCCAACTCATCGGCGATGACGTGCGGGGCGTGATCGTTCAACCACCGTGCGGCCGCGGTGAAGTGGTGGGCCTCGATCAACTCTTCCAGCGAACCGGTCGCCTCGGTCAGGCGCTCGCCGGGGATGGTGTTCTGGGACATCACAGATCCTGAGGGTCAGCGGGATGAAACGCGGGGCGCCGCGGGCACCGGAGCGTCAACCGTTGACGTCGGCACCGCGCGGCCAGCAACTAGGAGGGTCGGTGCGCATAGCGCTCACCTCCCATTCGCTGACAGCCGGATCTGCCCCACAGTGTGCCGCCTCGGGCAAAGATGGGCAATCCGTGCAGTGCCGCCTTCACGGTTGGAGCCCGTGCGATTCCGGGTGCTGCCGTCAGCGGGCGCGGTCGTCGTGAGCGTCCGTAGCCGGTCAGCCGTAGGTCGCCGTCCGCCGTTCGCGGTCGTCGGCACCGGGCGAACCCGCGTCCCGACTGCCCGGGCGAACCCCCGCCCCGATTGGCCGGGCGAACCCGCGTCCCGACTGTCGGCGCCACGACGTAGGCTCTGCAGTGACATGACCTCACTGTTCGACAACCTGCATCTGGTCGGCGCTGAACCCAGCGCCGCGGCGCACCTGCCCACCACCATGCCCCCACGAGAGGGGTACGGCTCCGAGCCCTACCCGGAGCAGATCCCGGTGGGGGAGGAGCCCGTGGACCCGGAGGAGGCCCAGGAAGCCGCCGCCCGCGCTGCCGGTGAGCGTGCCGAGGCGTTGCTGGAGGGCCTCAACCCTGCCCAACGCGCGGCCGTGACCCACGAGGGCGGCCAACTGCTCATCATCGCCGGCGCCGGCTCGGGAAAGACCCGGGTGCTGACCCACCGCATCGCCTACCTGCTGGCCACCGGCCGGGCCCGGCCCGGGCAGATCCTGGCGATCACCTTCACCAATAAGGCCGCCGCGGAGATGCGGGAACGGGTCAGCGGACTCGTCGGGCCGCAGGCGCGGGCGATGTGGGTCTCCACCTTCCACTCCGCGTGCGTGCGCATCCTGCGCCGGGAAGCCAAGACGTTGGGCCTGCGTTCGACGTTCTCCATCTACGACGCGGCCGATGCCCAGCGCCTGATGACCTTGGTGTGCCGGGAGTTGGACCTGGACCCCAAGCGCTACCCGCCCAAGGCGTTCAGCCACCGGGTCTCGGATCTGAAGAACGAACTCATCGACCCCGATGACTACGCCGCCACGATCAGCGAGAACAACCCGTACGAGCAGAACCTGGCCGCCGCCTACCGGATGTACAACGAACGGCTGCGCCAGGCCCACGCGTTGGACTTCGACGATCTGATCATGACCACCGTCAACCTGCTGCAGGCCTTCCCCGCGGTGGCCGAGCACTACCGGCGGCGCTTCCGCCATGTGCTCGTCGATGAGTACCAGGACACCAACCACGCCCAGTACGTACTGGTGCGCGAACTGGTCGGCGTCGATCCACAGGACGGTGCGCCCGAAGGGGCCGACGGCGCAACTCACCAGGCGCCCACGGTGCCGCCGGCGGAACTGACCGTGGTGGGTGATGCCGACCAGTCGATCTACGCCTTCCGGGGCGCCACCATCCGCAACATCACCGAGTTCGAGGCCGACTACCCGCAAGCCACCACCATCCTGCTGGAGCAGAACTACCGCTCCACCCAGACGATCCTGTCCGCCGCGAACGCCGTCATCGCCCGTAACACCGGCCGGCGGGCGAAGAACCTGTGGACCGACTCCGGCGCCGGGCCCAAGGTGGTCGGGTACGTCGCGGACAACGAACACGAAGAGGCCCGATTCATTGCCGAGGAGATCGACCGGCTCTCCGACGAACACGGCACCAACCCCGGCGACGTGGCGATCTTCTACCGCACCAACGCCCAGTCCCGTGCCCTGGAAGAAGTGCTCATCCGGGTGGGCCTGCCCTACCGGGTGGTGGGCGGTACTCGCTTCTACGAACGCCGGGAGGTCAAGGACGCCATCGCCTACCTGCGGGCGATCGCCAACCCCGACGATGCGGTGAACATCCGCCGGATCCTGAACGTACCCAAACGCGGCCTGGGGCAGCGCACCGAGGCGATGCTCGCCGCGCACGCCGAACGGGAACGGATCAGTTTCGGGGCCGCCGTCGATGATGTGGACAACGTGCTCGGATTGGGCACCCGGGCCATCAGCGGGGTGCGCGCGTTCGGGCAGATGATGAGCGACCTGCGGGCACTGGCCGAGCACGCCACCCCCGCGGAGGTGCTCGACGCCGCGCTGGACCAGTCCGGGCTGCTGGCCGAACTGCGCGAGAGCGAAGACCCCCAGGACGCCTCCCGAGTGGAGAACCTGGCCGAGTTGCACGCCGTGGCGGTGGAGTTCTCCGAGGCCGAGCCCGACGGCGACCTGGGTGACTTCCTGGAGCGCGTCGCCCTGGTGGCAGACACTGACCAATTGCCCGACGACGACGAATCCGGCGTCATCACCCTGATGACCGTGCACACGGCCAAGGGCCTGGAGTTCCCGGTGGTGTTCGTTACGGGTCTGGAGGACGGCACCTTCCCGCACCAACGGTCACTGGCCGACGCCGACGAACTCGCCGAGGAACGTCGGCTGGCCTACGTGGCCCTCACCCGGGCCAAGGAACGTCTGTACCTGACCCGGGCGGCGGTGCGCACCTCGTTCGGGATACCCAACGAGTTCCCACCCAGCCGGTTCCTCGATGACATCCCGGCGGAGTTGGTGGACTGGCGCCGGGAGGAATCTTCACTGGCCGCACTGCGGGGCGGGGCCTACGCCCGCTCCGGCCCAGTACGCACCGGCCGGTCAGGGGCCCGCGGCCCATCGGCACCGCGCTCCACCGGCGGGGACACGCCGTCGTTCGGTTCGGCCACCCCACGCGCCGACGTACCCACGCTGCAGGTGGGCGACCGCGTGACCCACGACGCCTACGGCATGGGCCGGGTGGTCGGCGTGGAGGGTGCCGGGCACAACGCGGTTGCCAAGGTCGACTTCGGTGAGGTCGGCACCAAACGGCTGCTGCTGCGGTTCTCCCCGGTCACCAAGTTGTAGCCGTCGGGGCCGGCCTCGTCCCCGAAGTGCCGCGTTTCCCGCTGTGCCGGTGCCCATCCTCAGGCGTCAGCCGAATAGACGTGTGCACTGGCGCGGGCACCGCAGACACGTCAAGCACGCCCGGTACCGCCTGCCCACAGCACGCCGGGTGCGACCTGCCTACAGTAGGGCCGGTGACAGAACTCAACGCGGGTGCGGACGGCGCCACGGGCGCGAGCGGCGGCCCCCAATGGGCCACGTTCGCGCGCAACGTGGCGCTCGTCGTCGTGCTCCTGGTGATGCTGTGGCTGGCTTTCAATGTGCGCCTGCCCTCGATCGAGGAACTGCGCCACAGCCTGGAACAGTGGGGCTGGGCGGCCTGGATCGTATTCGTCGCCTCCTACGCGCTGGTGGCGATCACCCCGATCCCGGTGACGATCATGGCTGTGAGCGCAGGCGTGCTTTTCGGAGTACTGGAGGGCTCGATCCTGTCGGTGATCGGGGTTCTCATCGGCTGCTGGGTCGCGTATTGGCTCGCCCGCGGCCTGGGAATGGCCACCGTGGAGCGCATGCTCGGGCGCCATGGACCCACAGTGAAGAACCGCCTGGAAAGCAAGGGCTTCCACGCGGTCTACACCCTGCGGCTCATGCCGGGGGTGCCCTACTGGCCGGTGAACTACGGCAGCGGTGCGTTCGGCGTCAGCCAACGCGACTTCGTCGTCGCCAGCATCCTGGCCACCGTTCCCGGCCAGGTCTCACTGGTGGCGATCGGAGCGTTCGCCGCCGACCCCACGGTGGTCAAGGGCGTGATCGTCGTGATCGCCTGGGCCGTGGTGCTGACCATGACGATCTGGGCATGGCGCAGTTGGAAAGGCACCTCGCGCCGGCCGCTGCCGGGGGTGGGGTTCCGGCAAGCACTCAGGTGAGAACCGCCTCAACCGCACTGGATGGCCGGGGCGAGATGCGCCGTCGGGCATGGACCTCTGCCGGGTGCGGATGCGCCGTCGGGCCCGGGCGGTCTGCCGGGTGCGGATGCGCCGTCGGGCACCCATGCTGGGAGTGTGACCCAGGCCTCACCGCGGGCCGGGGCGGAATGGATCCACGGTAGGCTTCCCCTCGGTGGCCCCGTGATGTCACCGAAGAAGCAACGGAAGGCGCACATGGACCTGTTCGAGTACCAGGCACGTGATCTGTTCGAGAAGCACGGGGTGCCCGTGCTCGGCGGAATCGTGGCCACCACACCGGCCGAAGCCCGCCAGGCCGCGGAGCGAATGCTCGGCGGTGAGGACGGGGTCGTCGTGGTGAAGGCCCAGGTCAAAGTTGGCGGTCGCGGCAAAGCCGGCGGGGTCAAGGTAGCCAAGTCCCCGCAGGAAGCCGAGCAGCACGCCGAGGCGATCCTGGGCATGGACATCAAGGGCCACACCGTGGAACGAGTGATGATCGCCGAGGGCGCGGACATCGCCGAGGAGTACTACTTCTCGATCCTGCTGGACCGGGCCGAGCGCCGCTACCTGGCGATGGCCAGCGTCGAGGGCGGCATGGAGATCGAGGAACTCGCCGAGGAGCGCCCCGAAGCCCTGGCGCGCATCGCAGTGGACCCGAACGAGGGTGTCGATGAGGCCAAAGCCGCCGAGATCGTCTCGGCAGCCGGATTCGCCGACGACGTTGCCGCCGCCGTGCAGGACACGATCCTGAAACTGTGGACCGTCTACTCCGAGTCCGACGCCACCTTGGTGGAGGTCAACCCGCTGGTGCGCACCAAGAGCGGGGAGATCGTGGCCCTGGACGGGAAGGTCACGTTGGACGACAACGCCGCCTTCCGCCACCCCGAGTGGGAGGAACTTGCCGACGCCTCACAGGAAGACCCGCTGGAGGCCAAGGCCGCCGAGTCCGGGCTGGCCTATGTCAAGTTGGACGGTGAGGTCGGCATCATCGGAAACGGCGCCGGGCTGGTGATGTCCACGCTCGACGTCGTTGCTTACTCGGGGGAGAAGCACAACGGCGTCAAGCCCGCCAACTTCCTGGACATCGGCGGCGGTGCTTCGGCAGCGATCATGGCCTCCGGGCTGGAGGTGATCCTGTCCGATGAGCAGGTCAAGAGCGTGTTCGTCAACGTCTTCGGCGGGATCACCGCCTGCGACGAGGTCGCCAACGGCATCGTGCACGCCCTGGAGATCCTGGGCGATGCCGCGACCAAACCGCTGGTGGTGCGCCTCGACGGCAATGCGGTGGAAGAAGGCCGCCGCATCCTGGAAGAAGCAGCCCACCCCTTGGTGACCATCATGGACACCATGGACGGTGCCGCCGATAAGGCCGCCGAACTGGCCGCCGCCTGACCGAACCCGACCACGAGACGAAACGCAGAGACATACATATGGCGATCCTCATCAACTCCGCCTCCAAGGTCATCGTGCAGGGCATGACCGGGGCCGAGGGCCAGAAACACACCCGGCGGATGCTGGAGTCCGGAACCACCATCGTCGGTGGCGTCAACCCGCGTAAGGCCGGCACCTCGGTGGACTTCGACGTGCACGGCGAGACCGTGTCGGTGCCGGTCTACGGCACCGTCGCCGAAGCCAAGGAAGCCACCGGAGCGGACGTGTCGGTCCTGTTCGTTCCCCCGCCGTTCGCCAAGTCCGCGGTGGTGGAGGCCGTTGACGCCGCGATGCCGCTGGTGGTCATCATCACCGAGGGCATCCCGGTGGCGGACACCGCAGAGTTCTACAACTACGCCGCAGGCAAGGGCACCCGCCTGATCGGCCCGAACTGCCCCGGCCTGATCAGCCCCGGCAAGTCCAACGTGGGCATCATCCCGGCCAACATCGCCGGCGCCGGCCCGATCGGCCTGGTGTCCAAGTCCGGCACGCTGACCTACCAGATGATGTACGAACTGCGGGACTTCGGTTTCTCCTCCGCGATCGGCATCGGCGGGGACCCGGTGATCGGCACCACCCACATCGACGCCCTCGAAGCCTTCGAGCAGGACCCGGACACCTCGATCATGGTGATGATCGGAGAGATCGGCGGTGACGCCGAGGAGCGGGCGGCCGAGTACATCAAGGCCAACGTCACCAAACCGGTCGTGGCCTACGTGGCCGGGTTCACCGCCCCGGAAGGCAAGACGATGGGCCACGCCGGCGCCATCGTCTCCGGCTCCTCCGGCACCGCGGAAGCCAAGAAGGTGGCACTGGAGGCGGCCGGGGTGAAGGTCGGCAAGACCCCCTCGGAGACCGCGCTGCTGGTGCGGGAACTGCTGGAGTCGGCCAACTAGGACCCGGCTGATCCGTTTCGTTGCCGCGACGAGCGCCCGCCGGAAGTCCTACCGGCTCCCGGCGGAGTGCTCTTGTGGCACGTCCGGCCGGGGCGACTTAGCCTGAGCGAACAGGCACTCGCACACCGGCAGTCAGGGATGAGCATGAGGCGAAGAACCTGGACGGCTCTCAGCGGATTCGCCGTCCTCCTGGTTGCTGTCGTGGCTTGCACCCCTGCGCACGATGGGCAGAGCGCCGCTTGCGCCACGCCGGAACTGCAGGTGGAGCCCTCCTCCGCCACGGCCGGCGAGCAGGTGCGCCTCACCGGAGAGAACTTCTTGGAGGGGTGCCCGGACGCCTCGGCGGACGCCCTCGCGGCCAACGATGCGATGATCCCCAACACTGCGATCAGCATCGAGTTGGTCGGGCCGGACGCGGTGATCGTGGTGGACGTGATCGACGCCGAGGAAGACGGCACGTTCGAGGCCGACATCGCCCTGCCCCCGGAGGCCGGCCCCGGCGTGGTCGAGTTGACCACCGATGTTCCCGGCACCACCCCGGTGCAACTGGTCATCGGCAATTCCTGAGCGCCACCAGCGATCCCGCACCGCTGGTGATGCGGGAGCCATTCCGCACCGCTGGTCACGCGGGAGTTTTTCTGACCACCTGTACTGCGGGAGTCTTTTGACCGCTGGCACCGCTGGAGACGCCGCTCGATTCCGGGTGGTGTGCGGACGGGCGCGGGCGGACACGCCGCGATCAGATAGCCGCCCCCGGACCGGCGGAAGGCGACGATGGAGCCGTCATGACCCCCGATACCCGCCCACCCACTCACCGGCCACGGCTCATCGAACACGGTGAGGTCTACGGTGATCCCCGGCCCGCTATCCGCTTCCCCGAACAGTGGTTGCGCGGCCTGCTCGCCGGTGCCGAAGCGCTCATTCTGAGTTGGCTGGTGCTCGTGGTGCCGGCAGTGGCGGCCTATGTTGCCACTGCCGCTGACCCCGCGCTGGGGACGGCCGGGTGGGTGCAAGCGGCCCAACTGGGTACCGCCGGCTGGTTCCTGGCCCATGGTGCGGCGCTGAACCCGGGTCAGATCGAGATTTCCGTGGTGCCGCTGGGGCTCACGTTGTTGTACGTGTTACTTATGGCTGCCGCGGTGCGCCGGGCCCGGTTGCAGCAGTGGGCGCCGGTGTGGGTGGCGGTGGGCACCTATGTGCTGCTCGGGTCCGCGCTGCTGCTCGTGGATTCCACTCCGGGTGCCTGGCAGGGTTTGATCGGCGCCGTGGTGGTGGGGGCGCTCGGCGCGCTGTGGGGTATGCGGGGACGTGCGCTGGGCCGGCCGGCGTGGTTGACGGACCTCCCGCGGTGGTGGCGGCATGGCTGGCAGGGGGCGTGGCGAGCCGGAGCCGTGCTCGCAGCGGTGGCAACCGCGCTGGTGACCGTTGCGATCGCTACCAGCGTCGAGCAGATCATGGATGTGCACCGCAACCTGCACGCGGACGTCGTGAGTTCCGTGGTGATCGTGTTCGCCCAGATCCTGGTGCTGCCGGTGCTGATCGTCTGGGCGCTGGCTTTCCTGCTCGGGCCGGGCTTCGCCGTAGGCGCGCAGACGATCTTTTCCCCGCAGGGTGTCGAAGCCGGTCCGCTGCCATTGATCCCCCTGCTGGGGGCCCTACCGGAACCCGACGCACTGGCCGGGCAGGTACCGGCGGTGTGGGCACTTGGGGTGGCCATCGGCGCCGGCGCCGGGTGGTGGCTGGTTCGCCGCCAGCGGGGGGAGCCGTTGTGGGAGTCGGTAGCGGCCGCTGCCGTGCTGGTCACCGTGGTGACCGTTGGCGTCGCCGCGGCGGGCTGGCTCGCTTCCGGCAGCATCGGCCCGGGCGCTATGGCCCATCTCGGACCGGCCCCGCTGGCGATCGGTTGGTCCGCCTGTTGGCAGGTGGGCAGCGGCGCGTTCACTGCAGTGTTGGTGCTGCACTCGGAGACGTGGCACCATTTACGCGCCATCGCGGGAAGGATCCGCAGCCGTCGCACAGCCACGGACCGCTGACTAACCATCCAACGCCATGCCCAAGAGAATACTCTTCCTTTACCTGTTGTAGGTGTGTAAGGTGCCGAACGTAGATGGAGGAGGCATCATGGCAATTGATGTATCAGAACACTCTGTTGCTGACGTTGAGGTCACCAGTGGTTACATCATCCGCGGCAGTGATCTGCGCGGACACGTCACCGACGTTGCGGCATTCCAACGCGCCCATCAGGATGATCCTGCGACACCGGTGCTGATCGCGTTGAGTGAGCACCGGTTCGACGACGCCATGCAGATGCTCGACGATCTGCTCAGCCAGGAGCCGGACTCGCTGCGCTACCGGGCCTTACGCGGGGACGTGCTGCGCGACCAAGGGCAACTCGACGCTGCGGAGGCGGTCTACAGCGACCTGGTGGCCCGCACCTCCGCCGACCCGGGACGCGGGCCGATGATGCGCCAACACCGGGCGAAGGTGTATTTCCATCAAGGCCGCCTGGCGGAGGCAGAAGCGGAGTTCCGCGCCGTCCTGGCCGCACGAGAAGCGGCCCGGGCGAGCGCGGACCAGATCGCGTCCACACGCCAGGCCCTGCAGCGGGTCCGCAGCGAACTGGCCCGGCGGCGGGTGGTGGCCTGAACGGCACCAAACTCCGATACGTACCCCGAGTCAGTGACACCGTCACCACCCCGGGGGCTCGGATCGTCAGCGGTGCTCCTATTTCGGTGTGCCGCTTGCGGTGCGACGGCGGTGGTCGAAGATGGCTGAATAGCCGCCGTCGACCATCCGGCGCCACCCCCACGGAAGGTGACCCTCATGACTTTGACCAGCGCGATGTTCACCGACCTCGATGCGGTCTCCCGCTGGCAAGAGGACCTGTACGCCCACTTTCATCGGCGCCCCGAGTTGGGCATGCAGGAGGAGCACACGTCGGCTGAGATCGCTCAGCGGTTGGACTCCTTCGGCTATCAGGTCCAGCGGGTCGGCGGTGGCGTGGTCGGCGTGCTGGGCAACGGCCCGGGCCCGACTGTGATGTTCCGGGCGGACATGGACGCGTTGCCGGTGCAGGAGGAAACGGGGTTGCCCTACCGCTCGGCCGAGCCGGGGGTGATGCACGCCTGCGGTCACGACGTCCACATGGCTGCCGCACTGGGCGCTGCGGCGCTGCTCGCCGGAGCCCCGTCCGCGTGGCGTGGCACGTACATCGCGTTGTTCCAGCCGGGGGAGGAAATCGCCGCCGGTGCCCGCGCCATGGTGGCCGACGGGCTGGTCCGCAAAGTGCCCAGACCCGATGTTGCCCTCGCCCAGCACGTGCTCACCGCCCCCGCCGCCGGGGAGGTCGCGACCGTCGCGGGCCCGGTGTTTTCCACCGCGATGAGTATGAAGGTCACGGTCCACGGCAGCGGCTCCCACGGGGCGATGCCACACCAAGGTGTGGACCCGGTGGTCCTGGCCTCAGCGATCGTGATGCGACTGCAGGGGATCGTCGCCCGCGAGTTGGCTCCCGATGAGTTCGGGGTGGTCACCGTGGGCAGTCTGCGCAGCGGCAGCGTGGCCAACGTGGTGCCGGACCGCGCTGAACTCCTGGTGAACCTGCGTGCCTATGACGAGGGTGTGCTCAACGGGTTGCGGGCCGCCGTAGAACGGATCGTGGCCGCCGAGTGTGTCGCCTCCCGGGCACCGCAACCTGCCGATATCGAGACCTTCCACCGGTACCCGCTGACCACCAACGATGAACAGGCCACTGCGACGGTCACCGCCGCATTCAGGGACCACTTCGGTCCGCACCGGGTGAAGGACTTGCAGCCCGTCGCCGCCTCGGAGGACTTCAGCATCATCCCCGACGCGTTCGGCACGCCCTACTGTTATTGGGGTTTCGGGGGGTTCACCTCGGACCAACCGGTCTATCCCAACCACAACCCGCGTTTCGCCCCCGCCATTCAACCCACGCTCCGTACCGGCACCGAGGCTGCGGTCGCCGCAGCGCTGGCGTACTTGGGCGCCTGAACGCGAGCTCGCAACCGGCGCGATGGGGTCTACCGGCGCACCGGATGGAGTCAGGTCGGGCGATGTGCGGTTGGTTCCGTCTCCTGGGGCATTCGCGCGCGGCGGAACGGGGAGAACGTCACCACCACCGCAGCAAGCACCAGCACGCCGATTCCCACGGTGATGGTCAGCCGGTTACCCCAGGTCACCGCCATGACACCGGCAAGCGGGCCGGAGAGCGCCAGCATCCCCCAGTTGAAGGTGCGGATGGTGGCGTTCATCCGCCCCCGCAAACGATTCGGCGTGACGGCGTTGCGGTAGGACCCCTCCAACGGTCCTTTCAAGCCCATTCCTACCCCGTGCACGCCATAGGCCGCACACAGCACGGCC
>Ga0209487_1001497_pt1 | contig 19768 bp, 15 predicted proteins | sample Poulit2012_FD_187524 | JGI IMG/M metagenome (GOLD analysis project Ga0209487, IMG submission 187524) | Agricultural soil microbial communities from Georgia to study Nitrogen management - Poultry litter 2012 (SPAdes) (version 2) | ecosystem: Environmental > Terrestrial > Soil > Agricultural land...
CAGCCAGCGCGCCGTCAGCAGGTTCTGCCGACTGACCCGCTATCGACCGATCAGCCCCGGTGCTGAGCTAGGGCCAGCACCGGGGCTGATCGTCGCCCGCTTCGGTCGACCACTTCGGTCGACCGGACCGGTCCGCGGCCACTCCCCCTACCGGAGCCGGTAGCCCATCCCGCGGACGGTCTCGAACCGGTCGGCGCCCAGCTTCTTGCGCAGGTAGCGCACGTAGACGTCCACCACGTTCGACCCCGGGTCGAAGTCGTACCCCCACACCCGGGACAGCAGCTGCTCCCGGCTGAGCACCTGCCCCGGGCTGCGCAGGAACGTCTCCGCCAGGGTGAACTCCCGGGCGGACAGGTCCACCTCCCGCCCGAGCACCGTGGCCCGGCGGGTGCGCAGGTCCAGCACCAGCCCGTCGTGCTGCAGGGTGGTGCCGCCGTCCCCGGCAGACTCGCCGCGCAACCGCAGCCGCACCCGGGCCAGCAGCTCCTCGAACCGGAACGGTTTGGCCATGTAGTCGTCCGCACCGCCCTCTAGACCCGCCACTGTGTCGGTCACCGACGAGCGCGCGGTGAGGATGATCACTGGCATCGTCACCCCCTGCCCACGGATCGTGCTGAGCACCTGGAAACCGTCCTGGTCCGGCAGGCCCAGGTCCAGCACGAGCAGGTCGAACTCCCCGGTGCTGGCCAGGTCGATCGCCTCCGTACCGGTGCGCACAGCGGTCGGTGAGTACCCGGCCGCACGCAGCCCCTTGGCCACGAACGAGGCGATCCGGTCCTCGTCCTCGGCGATCAAGATCTGACTCATCCCGCTCCCTCCAGTGCCGCGGACTCCCCAGTCTGCCCGGAATCCGTCCCGGGGGAGACCGGCAGCACCATGCTGAACGTGCTGCCCGCACCGGCTGTGGACTCCAGGTCCACCTGGCCGTTGTGCGCCTCAGCGATCAGCGCCACGATCGACAGACCCAGCCCGGTGCCGTCCACCTCCGGATCCAACCGCTCGAAACGTTCGAAGATGCGTGCCTGGTCCGCCGGTTCGATCCCGGTGCCCTCGTCGCGCACCCAGAGGCGCACCGTGCCGGACGTGGGGGAGTACCGCGACCCGATACCCACAGTGGACCCGTCGGTGGAGAACTTCACCGCATTCGAGACCAGCTGCAGCCAGGCCTGGGTGAGCCGTTGCGGGTCCGCCTGGACCTGCACGTCGGCGAGCGAGTCCAGCACCCACCGGCGCTCTCCGAGCGGCTCGGCCTTGGCGAGCACCTCGTCGGTGAGCAGCGCCATCGCCACCGGCACCATCCGGACGAAGTCCGGCCGGCGAGCTTTCGCCAACGTCATCAGGTCCTCGACGAGCAGGTTCATCCGGTCCACCTCGTCCAGCACCAGGGACCGGGTCTCGGCCGCGTCCGCAGGATCGCTGGGATCCATCAGCTCCAGATGACCCCGCACCACGGTGAGTGGCGTACGCAGCTCGTGACCGACGTCGTCGAGCAGCTGGCGCTGGGAGCCGAACGCGCTCTCCAGGCGAGCCAGCATGCCATTGACCGTGGTGGTCAGCGCAGCCAGGTCGTCGTGACCGGTGACCGGGATGCGGCGGGAGAGATCGTCGGAGGAGCTGATCTCCGCGGCCGCCGAACGCAGCACCGTCACCGGGATGAGCATCCGGCCCATCACGAACCAGCCGATCACCGTGATCCAGGCCAGCGCCAGCGCCGCGACCAGGGCGTAGGTGCGGAACGTGTCGCCGATCTCGGCGTACTCGGCGTCCATGTCGAAGGCGAACACCACCGCACCGGCCTCGCTGCCGTCCTCGCTGTGCACCGGCTGGGCGTAGACCCGGTAGGTGCCGCGATCGGTCTGCACGGTCATCCGGTCCCCGGCCGACCAGCTGCTCACCGGGGCAAGGGCGGCGACCAGCTGCGGATCGTCCTGGAACCGGAACGAGGTGGCCGTCCTGGGCACGTGGGACAGCTCGGTGCCCATGAACCCGGCCAGCGCCTGGTTCTCTGCCGGCACCACCCGGCTCAGCGCCATCCGGATGACTGCCTCCACCGAGGCGAACGGCTGCCCGGTCTCCGGGTCCACCCCCTCCTCGAACAGGGTCTCCACCTCCGCGGCGTTGCGGGTCAGCGCGGCGTCCACCAGGTCGGCCGTGTGGTCCCGCTCCACCGAGTAGGCGGTCAGCCCGGCCGCGGCCATCGCCAACGCGGACAGCCCGATCAGGGCGGCGAGCGCACGCGTGCGCACGCTCATCCTCCAGTTGCGGCGACGGCGGACCATGCTGGCAATTATCCGTGCACCTACCCGCCTATCGGTCGCGAACGCTCCGCTTGGCGACCGATGGGCGGCGTTCTGCCGAAAAGGGGAGCGATCGCGGGCCCGGGTCGGTAGGCGTGTGTGCTCTCGCGCACGGTGGTTCGACCTGACCCGCGATGTCCCGTACACTCAGGGAGCGGTGGTTGACGTCCGCCAGGCTGGTCTGCGCCCTACGGCGGTGGCTCTCCGGTGGCGTCCATCCCGAAGGGCAGTGGCGCAATTGGTAGCGCACCGGTCTCCAAAACCGGCGGTTGTGGGTTCGAGTCCCTCCTGCCCTGCACATCACCTCTGGACATCCGACCCCGCAGCAGCAAGCAAACGAAAGCAGTCCTGTGAGCAGATCCACGAGTGCCGACTCGGGCGAGCCCGACGACGCCGGCCGTGGCGACGCTGCGTCGGACCGGGCCAAGGAGAACGAGCCGCAGGCTGACGAGGTGAACAAGCCCACTGACGACGCACCGGAGGCGGATAGCGCCGGTGCCGACAGCACCAGCGGTGACCAGGCCACGACCGACGCCCAGGACCAGGGCGGCTCTCCGGCAGCGGACGACAAGACCGGCGAGGCTGGCTCCGAGGGGCCGAAGGGCAAGAAGGAAGTCGCCTCGGCCAGCACCTCGGCACGCTCCCGTTCAGCGAGCAGCGCGCGGACCGTGCGCTCAGCCCGTGCCACCTCCTCCGGTCGCACGACCAGCGTGCGGGCCGCCGAGGCCGGCAAGGGGCGGGCCACCGTGTCCCGGGCAGAGGCGGAGGCCAGCCGTCAGCCCAGGCCGAACCTGTTCGCCCGGATCCTGCGGTTCGTCCGCGAGGTGATCGCCGAGCTGCGCAAGGTCGTCACCCCGACCCGGAACGAGCTGTTCACCTACTCGGCCGTGGTGGTGGTATTCCTGATCATCATGATGGCCTACGTCGGCGTGCTGGACTACGGTGTGGGACGCTTGGTGCTCTGGGCATTCGGCGGCTAGCGGCGGCCCGCAGCCAGGACCAACGAGAAACGACAACGGATGAGGGAAGCAGGTCGAGCACGTGTCTGAAGACGCCCAGGACGAGGTGACCTCCACCGAGGAGGTGACCGACGCCGTCGAGGCCGAGCAGGCGCCGGCGAGCGAGGCTCCGGTCGAGGACCCGGTCGCCGCATTCCGCAGCGAGCTGCGCACCCTGCCCGGTGACTGGTACGTGATCCACTCCTACGCCGGTTACGAGAACCGGGTGAAGGCCAACCTCGAGTCCCGGATCCAGTCCTTGAACATGGAGGACTACATCTTCGGCGTCGAGGTGCCGATGGAAGAGGTCGTGGAGATCAAGAACTCGGTGCGCAAGCTCGTGCGCCGGGTCCGGATCCCCAGCTATGTGCTGGTCCGGATGGACCTGACCGACGAGTCCTGGGGAGCCGTGCGGCACACCCCGGGAGTGACCGGGTTCGTGGGCAACACCCACTCCCCGGTCCCGCTCACCCTGGACGAGGTCATGTCCATGCTGGCCCCCACGATCGAGGCGAAGACCCCGGCCCCGACCGGTGCCGCCCCGGCCAGCGCGCCGGCGGTGCAGGTCGAGTTCTCCGTGGGCGAGTCGGTCACCGTCACCGACGGCCCGTTCGAGACCTTGCCCGCCACCATCTCCGAGATCAACGTCGAGAGCCAGAAGCTCAAGGTGCTCGTCTCCATCTTCGGCCGCGAGACACCTGTCGAGCTGTCGTTCAACCAGGTCGCCAAGATCTGACCGGCTCCACCAGAGCCAGAACCTGACCGGGCAACCGCCCGGCCATGCAACCGGGTCATCGCCCACGGCGTGGGCCCACCAACCGAAAGAGTGACGTATGCCTCCCAAGAAGAAGGTCACCGGCCTGATCAAGCTCCAGATCCAGGCCGGCGCCGCGAACCCCGCCCCGCCGATCGGCCCCGCACTGGGTCAGCACGGCGTGAACATCATGGAGTTCTGCAAGGCCTACAACGCCGCCACCGAGTCCCAGCGCGGCAACGTGGTCCCGGTGGAGATCACCGTCTACGAGGACCGCTCCTTCACCTTCATCACCAAGACCCCGCCGGCCGCCGAGCTGATCAAGAAGGCCGCCGGCGTGACCAAGGGCTCCGGTACCCCGCACACCACCAAGGTCGGCTCGCTGACCCAGGACCAGGTGCGCGAGATCGCCGAGACCAAGATGACCGACCTGAACGCCAACGACGTGGAAGCCGCCGCGAAGATCGTCGCCGGCACCGCCCGCTCGATGGGGATCACGGTCGACAACTGACTCCCGACGCCGACCGGCGTCGACGTGGCAGGGTCCGGCGCGGGCCCGCACCACAGCTGCTCAACACCCCAAGGAGAAGCAGATGACAACGCGCAGCAAGAACTACCGCAAGTCCGCTGAGCTGGTGGACCGGTCCGAGCACTACACCGCGGCCGAGGCCGTGGCGCTGGCGAAGAAGACCTCCACCACCAAGTTCGACGCCACTGTGGAGGTGTCCTTCCGCCTCGGCGTGGACCCCCGCAAGGCCGACCAGCAGGTGCGCGGCACTGTGAACCTGCCCAACGGCACCGGCAAGACCGCCCGAGTGGTCGTCTTCGCCGCCGGTGCCCGGGCCGAGGCCGCCATCGAGGCCGGTGCGGACGAGGTGGGTGCCGACGAGCTGATCGAGAAGGTCGCCGGCGGCTACACCGACTTCGATGCCGCAGTGGCCACCCCGGACCTGATGGGCAAGGTCGGCCGGCTCGGCCGCGTGCTCGGCCCTCGCGGGCTGATGCCGAACCCGAAGACCGGCACCGTGACGATGGACGTGGCCAAGGCGGTCACCGACATCAAGGGCGGCAAGATCGACTTCCGCGTGGACAAGCACGGCAACCTGCAGTTCATCATCGGCAAGACCTCGTTCACCGACGAGGCGCTGCTGCAGAACTACCAGGCCGCCCTGGACGAGGTGGTGCGGCTCAAGCCGGCCTCCGCCAAGGGTCGCTACATCGCCAAGGCCACGCTGTCCACCACGATGGGCCCGGGCATCCCGCTGGCTGCCTGACCGGCGGTTTGACGCACTGATCGACGGCCCGGTACCCCGCGCGGGTGCCGGGCCGTCGGCGTCTGCGATGCGCGGTCGCATCCCACCGCCACCGGCCCCTGCCACCCGCCACCTACCGCGCCACGCACCACCCACCACCTGCCGCGCCACCGCACCACCTACCGCGCCACCGGTACGGAGGTCGAATTGTGACACTGAGGCAGGATTTTCCGCCCTCAGTGTCACAAAGTGACCTCCATCGAGGTGCCGGCGGGTGCAAGCGTGCCGGTGCGGGCCTGTGACCAGCCTCTCAGCGAAGCGATTTGGACGGCGCCCCCTCGCCCGCTAGACTCAAGCACGCCTCAGACCGCCGGTCGCCCGTCGCTAGACGGGGGTTAAGCCCGCAACGAGCGGGGCCAGCGCAGGTGAACGTGACTGACACGCCCACGGCGAGCACCGCCGTCGTGAGCCGTCCAGGCCTCGTGCATCTGCGCGGGGCCTTTTTTCGTGGGTCCGGCCGCGGCACATCACGGAAGGAGGGCTCATGGCACGGCCTGACAAGGCAGCGGCAGTTGCCGAGCTGACGGAGAAGTTCCGCCAGTCCGCGGCTGCTGTGCTGACCGAGTACCGCGGGCTCACAGTGGCCCAGCTCAAGGAGCTGCGCACCGCCCTCGGCAGCACCACCCAGTACGCCGTGGTGAAGAACACGCTCACTCAGATCGCGGCCAAGGAAGCCGGCTTCGACTCGCTCCAGGACCACCTGACCGGTCCGACCGCCATCGCCTTCGTCTCCGGCGACCCGGTCGAGGCGGCCAAGGGTCTGCGTGACTTCGCCAAGGCCAACCCGTCCCTGGTCGTCAAGGGCGGGCTGATGGAGGGTGACCCCATCAGCGCAGACGACATCACCAAGCTCGCGGACCTCGAGTCCCGTGAGGTGCTCCTGGCCAAGGCCGCGGGCGCCATGAAGGCCAAGCTGCACCAGGCGGCCTACGTCTTCAACGCACCGGCCGGCAAGGCTGTGCGCACCATCGAAGCCCTGCGGGAGAAGCAGGCGAACGAGGCTGCGGCCTGACGGCCACCGCCCGACCCACCACCACTGCTTCTCGCCCGTGTGCGCAAGCAGGACCAACAGGAAGGAACGCCGATCATGGCGAAGCTCAGCACTGACGAGCTCATCGATGCTTTCAAGGAACTGTCCCTCATCGAGCTCTCCGAGTTCGTGAAGCAGTTCGAGGAGACCTTCGAGGTCACCGCTGCTGCCCCGGCCGCCGTGGCCGTGGCCGGTGGCGCTCCGGCCGGCGGTGGCGAGGCCCCCGCCGAGGAGGAGCAGAGTGAGTTCGACGTCGTCCTCGAGACTGTCGGTGACAAGAAGATCCAGGTCATCAAGGAGGTCCGCGGCCTGACCAGCCTCGGCCTGAAGGACGCCAAGGACCTCGTCGACGGCGCCCCCAAGCCGGTGCTCGAGGGTGTCGACAAGGAGGCCGCGGACAAGGCCAAGGAGGCCCTCGAGGGCGCTGGCGCCACCGTCACCCTCAAGTGAGCCATGCGGGGTGCGCACCGTCGCACCCCGCCACGGCGCACGCCGAAGAGCCACGACGACGAGGCCCGCACCAGGAACGGTGCGGGCCTCGTTGCCGTAGCGGCCCCCGGCCAGCGGGGACCACCACCAGAACCGGACGGGCCACCGGCTCCGTCACGGCCCTCGACCGAAACGACTCGCACCGCGGCGCTGGACATCTCGCGGCGGTGTGAGTATGCTGTCGCTTTGCGCTGTCGTCTGCCCCAGCACCCATCGTCGGATCCACGAACTTCGCCATGCCACGCGTCGGGCGAGGTCCGAAGAAGCGTGCTTTGGCGGGCGTGAGCGTGTGTGCACACAATTCGTAGGGAAGGACCCCTCTTGGCTGCCTCGCGCACCCCTTCTGCTCCGACCGCCGACGCCATCACCCAACGTACCGCCTCCCGCAGGGTCTCATTCGCGAAGATCCACGAACCGCTCCAGGCACCCGACCTGCTCGGGCTGCAGCTGAACAGCTTTGACTGGCTGCTCGGCAACGAGCGGTGGCAGGCGCGCGTGGCCGAAGCCGTCGAAACTGGCAATAACGACGTCACCACCACCTCCGGCCTGGAGGAGATCTTCACCGAGATCTCCCCGATCGAGGACTTCGGGGCGACCATGTCGCTCTCGTTCCGCGACCACCGCTTCGAGCCGCCCAAGTACACCGCCGAGGAGTGCAAGGAGAAGGACTTCACCTACTCCGCACCCCTGTTCGTGACCGCGGAGTTCGTGAACTACACCACCGGTGAGATCAAGTCCCAGACGGTGTTCATGGGCGAGTTCCCGCTGATGACCGACCGCGGCACGTTCATCATCAACGGCACCGAGCGCGTCGTGGTCTCCCAGCTGGTGCGGTCCCCGGGCGTGTACTTCGAGCGCACCCCGGACAAGACCTCCGACAAGGACATCTTCACCGCCAAGATCATCCCCTCCCGCGGTGCCTGGCTGGAGTTCGAGATCGACAAGCGGGACGCCGTCGGGGTGCGGGTGGACCGCAAGCGCAAGCAGTCGGTGACCGTGTTCCTCAAGGCACTGGGCATGACTCCCGAGGAGATCCGCGAGGAGTTCGCCGACTACCCCACTGTGCTGGAGACCCTGGAGAAGGACACTGTCAGCACCCAGGACGAGGCGCTGCTGGACATCTACCGCAAGATCCGTCCCGGTGAGCCGCCCACGGTGGAGGCCGGTTCGGCGCTGCTGGACAACTTCTACTTCAACGCCAAGCGGTACGACCTGGCCAAGGTCGGGCGCTACAAGATCGACAAGAAGCTCGGCGTGGACGCGGACCTCAGCGAGTCCGTGCTGGCCCTGGGCGACATCGTGGCGACCATCAAGTACCTGGCTGCCCTGCACAAGGGCGAGACCACGATCGCGGGCGTGCGCTACGGCGAGCCGATCGACGTGCTGGTCGAGACCGACGACATCGACCACTTCGGCAACCGCCGCATCCGCGCGGTCGGTGAGCTGATCCAGAACCAGGTGCGCACCGGGCTGTCCCGGATGGAGCGTGTGGTCCGGGAGCGGATGACCACCCAGGACGTCGAGGCGATCACGCCGCAGACCCTGATCAACATCCGGCCGGTGGTGGCCTCCATCAAGGAGTTCTTCGGCACCAGCCAGCTGTCCCAGTTCATGGACCAGAACAACCCGCTCGCGGGTCTGACCCACAAGCGCCGGCTCTCCGCGCTCGGCCCGGGTGGCCTGTCCCGCGACCGTGCGGGCATGGAGGTCCGGGACGTGCACCCCTCGCACTACGGCCGGATGTGCCCGATCGAGACCCCGGAAGGCCCGAACATCGGCCTGATCGGCTCGCTGGCGACCTATGCCCGGATCAACCCGTTCGGGTTCGTCGAGACGCCGTACCGCAAGGTTGTCAATGGTCGTGCGACCGACGACGTCGAGTACCTCACCGCGGACGACGAGGACCGGTACGTGATCGCCCAGGCGAACGCGCCGCTGAACGACGAGGGCCACTTCACCGAGGAGACCGTGCTGGTCCGCGTGCGCGGCGGCGAGGCGATCGACGTGCCCGCCGACGACGTGGACTACATGGACGTCTCCGCCCGGCAGATGGTCTCCGTGGCCACCGCGATGATCCCGTTCCTGGAGCACGACGACGCCAACCGTGCCCTGATGGGCGCGAACATGCAGCGTCAGGCGGTGCCGCTGGTCCGGTCCGAGGCTCCGCTGGTGGGCACCGGGATGGAGCGGCGCGCTGCAGTGGACGCCGGTGACGTGATCGTGGCCACCAAGGCCGGTGCGGTCACCGAGGTCTCCGCTGATGCGGTCATCGTCGCCAACGACGACGGCACCTCCTCGACCTATCGGGTCGCCAAGTTCCGCCGGTCCAACCAGGGCACCTGCTACAACCAGCGCGTGCTGGTGGAGGAGGGCGCCCGGGTAGAGGTGGGCTCGGTGCTCGCCGACGGGCCGGCCACCGAGGAGGGCGAGCTCGCGCTCGGCCGCAACCTGCTGGTCGCGTTCATGTCCTGGGAAGGGCACAACTACGAGGACGCGATCATCCTGTCCCAGCGGCTGGTGCAGGACGACGTGCTCTCCTCGATCCACATCGAGGAGCACGAGGTCGACGCCCGCGACACCAAGCTGGGCCCGGAGGAGATCACCCGGGACATCCCGAACGTCTCCGACGAGGTGCTCGCTGACCTGGACGAGCGGGGCATCATCCGCATCGGTGCCGAGGTCGGGGCCGGTGACGTGCTGGTCGGCAAGGTCACCCCGAAGGGGGAGACCGAGCTGACCCCGGAGGAGCGGCTGCTGCGCGCGATCTTCGGGGAGAAGGCCCGTGAGGTGCGCGACACTTCGCTGAAGGTCCCGCACGGTGAGTCCGGCACGGTGATCGCGGTCCGTGAGTTCAACCGGGACGACGGCGACGAGCTGCCCCCGGGCGTGAACCAGCTGGTGCGGGTCTACATCGCCCAGCGCCGCAAGATCACCGACGGCGACAAGCTCGCCGGCCGGCACGGCAACAAGGGCGTCATCGCCAAGATCCTGCCCGTGGAGGACATGCCGTTCCTCGAGGACGGCACCCCGGTGGACATCATCCTCAACCCCCTCGGCGTGCCGGGGCGGATGAACGTCGGCCAGGTGCTCGAGACGCACCTGGGCTGGGTGGCCAAGCAGGGCTGGGAAGTCGGGATCGAGGATGCCAAGAAGGGCAAGCTGCCCGCCTGGGCGGAGAACCTGCGCCCGGAGGCCCTGACCGGTGAGCCCGGGACGCCGGTGGCGACCCCGGTGTTCGACGGTCTGCGCGAGACCGAGCTGCGCGGTCTGCTGGAGTCGGCCACGCCGACCCGGGACGGCGACCAGCTGGTGAACGTGGACGGCAAGGCGCGGCTGTTCGACGGCCGCTCCGGTGAACCGTTCCCGTCCGAGATCGCGGTCGGCTACATGTACATCCTGAAGCTGCACCACCTGGTGGACGACAAGATCCACGCCCGCTCCACCGGGCCGTACTCGATGATCACCCAGCAGCCGCTGGGTGGTAAGGCCCAGTTCGGTGGTCAGCGTTTCGGCGAGATGGAGGTGTGGGCACTGGAGGCCTACGGCGCCGCGTACGCGCTGCAGGAGCTGCTCACCATCAAGTCCGACGACGTCCCCGGCCGGGTCAAGGTCTACGAGGCGATCGTCAAGGGCGAGAACATCCCCGAACCGGGCATCCCGGAGTCCTTCAAGGTGCTCATCAAGGAGATGCAGTCGCTCTGCCTGAACGTCGAGGTGCTCAGCTCCGACGGCACCTCGATCGAGATGCGCGACACCGACGAGGAGGTGTACCGGGCCGCCGAGGAGCTCGGTATCGACCTCTCCCGCCGCCCCGACGCGAGCAGCGTCGAAGAGATCTGAGCGGGACCGGCCGGCGCCCAGCGAGAACGCCGGCGCCGGCCGGAGACCCGACCTGATTGGTTCCACACGGTGACTCACCGAAGGAAGTAGGAAAATTGCTCGACGTCAACGTCTTCGACGAGCTACGTATCGGTCTCGCGACCGCGGACGAGGTCCGCGCCTGGTCGCACGGCGAGGTGAAGAAGCCAGAGACCATCAACTACCGCACCCTCAAGCCGGAGAAGGACGGCCTCTTCTGCGAGAAGATCTTCGGCCCGACCCGGGACTGGGAGTGCTACTGCGGAAAGTACAAGCGGGTCCGGTTCAAGGGCATCATCTGCGAGCGCTGCGGTGTGGAGGTCACCCGCTCCAAGGTCCGCCGTGAGCGGATGGGGCACATCGAGCTCGCCGCCCCGGTCACGCACATCTGGTACTTCAAGGGTGTGCCCAGCCGGCTCGGCTACCTGCTCGACCTGGCCCCGAAGGACCTGGAGAAGGTCATCTACTTCGCCGCCTACATGATCACCTGGGTGGACGAGGAGGGCCGGCACGAGGACCTGCCCAGCCTGCAGAACGAGATCGACCTGGAGAAGCAGGAGATCACCAAGAAGCGGGACCTGGACATCGCCCAGCGCGGTGAGCGGCTCGAGGCCGACCTGGCCGAGCTGGAGGCCGAGGGTGCCAAGGCGGACGCACGCCGCAAGGTCAAGGACTCCGCCGAGCGGGAGATGGCCCAGCTGCGCAAGCGCGCGGACCAGGAGCTGGACCGTGTGGAGCAGGTCTGGGACCGGTTCAAGAACCTCAAGGTCTCCGACCTGGAGGGCGATGAGCTGCTCTACCGGCAGCTGCTGGACCGCTACGGCAACTACTTCGAGGGTGCGATGGGCGCCGGCGCGATCCAGAAGCGCCTGGAGACCTTCGACCTGGAGGGTGAGGCCGAGGCGCTGCGTGAGGTCATCCGCACCGGTAAGGGCCAGCGGAAGACCCGTGCGCTGAAGCGGCTCAAGGTCGTCAACGCCTTCCTCACCACCAACAACTCCCCGCTGGGCATGGTGCTGGACTGCATCCCGGTGATCCCGCCGGACCTGCGCCCGATGGTGCAGCTCGACGGTGGCCGGTTCGCCACCAGCGACCTGAACGACCTGTACCGCCGGGTGATCAACCGGAACAACCGGCTCAAGCGTCTGCTCGACCTGGGTGCGCCGGAGATCATCGTCAACAACGAGAAGCGGATGCTGCAGGAGGCCGTGGACTCGCTGTTCGACAACGGACGCCGGGGCCGCCCGGTCACCGGTCCGGGCAACCGGCCGCTGAAGTCGATCTCCGACATGCTCAAGGGCAAGCAGGGCCGGTTCCGGCAGAACCTGCTCGGTAAGCGTGTGGACTACTCCGGCCGGTCGGTGATCGTGGTCGGCCCGCAGCTGAAGCTGCACCAGTGCGGCCTGCCCAAGCAGATGGCCCTGGAGCTGTTCAAGCCGTTCGTGATGAAGCGCCTGGTCGACCTGAACCACGCGCAGAACATCAAGTCCGCCAAGCGGATGGTCGAGCGGGCCCGCTCCGTGGTCTGGGACGTGCTCGAGGAGGTCATCACCGAGCACCCTGTGCTGCTCAACCGGGCGCCCACGCTGCACCGGCTGGGCATCCAGGCGTTCGAGCCGCAGCTGGTCGAGGGTAAGGCCGTCCACCTGCACCCGCTGGTGTGCGGCGCCTTCAACGCCGACTTCGACGGTGACCAGATGGCCGTGCACCTGCCGCTGTCCGCGGAGGCGCAGGCCGAGGCCCGCATCCTGATGCTCTCCAGCAACAACATCCTCAAGCCGTCCGACGGCCGCCCGGTGACCATGCCCTCTCAGGACATGATCGTCGGCCTGTACCACCTCACCGTGGACAAGTCGGGTGAGCCGGCGGGCACCGGCCGGGCGTTCACGTCCGTGGCCGAGGCGCTGATGGCGTTCGACGCCGGCGAGCTGGACATCAACGCGGTCATCAAGGTGCGGCTGCCCGAGCTGGTCCCACCGGCCCGCTGGGACGCGCCCGAGGACTACACCGAGGGTGACGACGTGGTGCTGGAGACCACGCTGGGCCGGGTGCTGTTCAACGAGGCGCTGCCCGTGGACTACCCGTTCGTGAACGAGGTCGCGGACAAGAGGGCGATCTCCACGATCGTCAACGACCTGGCCGAGCGGTACCCGAAGGCTGTGGTGGCCGCGAGCCTGGACGCGCTCAAGGACGTCGGCTACTACTGGGCCACCCGTTCCGGACTGACCATCGCGATCTCCGACGTCGCCACGCCGGAGGACAAGACGGACATCCTGGAGGCCTACGAGGGCAAGGCGGCGAAGGTCCAGGGCCAGTTCGACCGCGGTCTGCTCACCGACGACGAGCGCCGTCAGGAGCTCGTGGAGATCTGGAACGAGGCCACCGACAAGGTCGCCGACGCCATGCAGGCGAACTTCACCGAGGACAACACGGTGAACCGCATGGTGACCTCCGGTGCCCGTGGTAACTGGATGCAGGTGCGCCAGATCGCCGGTATGCGTGGTCTGGTGGCCAACCCGAACGGTGAGATCATCCCGCGGCCGATCAAGTCGAACTACCGCGAGGGTCTGACCGTGGTGGAGTACTTCATCGCCACCCACGGTGCCCGCAAGGGGCTGGCTGACACCGCACTGCGGACCGCCGACTCCGGGTACCTCACCCGGCGCCTGGTGGACGTCTCCCAGGATGTGATCATCCGCGAGGAGGACTGCGGCACCGAGCGGGGTCTGACCCTGCCGATCGTGGAGAAGCTGCCGAACGGGTCCACCCGTCGCGCGGACACGGTGGAGACCAGCGTGTACGGCCGGTCGCTGGCCGGTGCGGTCACCGGTCCGGACGGCACTGTGCTCGGCGAGGGCGGGGACGACGTGGGCGACGTGCTCATCGACACCCTGGTCGCCGCCGGTGTGGAGCAGCTCAAGGTGCGCTCGGTGCTCACCTGCGAGTCCCGCGTGGGCACCTGCGCCAAGTGCTACGGCCGCTCTCTGGCCACCGGCAAGCTGGTGGACATCGGTGAGGCCGTGGGCATCATCGCCGCGCAGTCGATCGGTGAGCCCGGTACCCAGCTGACGATGCGGACCTTCCACACCGGAGGTGTGGCCAGTGCCGATGACATCACGCAGGGTCTGCCGCGTGTGGCCGAGCTGTTCGAGGCCCGCACCCCCAAGGGTGAGGCCCCGATCAGCGAGGTCGCCGGCCGGGTCAGCATCGAGGACACCGACCGCGCCCGGAAGATCGTCGTCACCCCTGACGACGGCAGCGAGGACGTGTCCTACCAGGTCACCCGCCGTGCCCGTGCGCTGGTGCGCGACGGTGACCACGTGGCCGTCGGGCAGCAGCTCGTCGGTGGTGCGGTCGACCCGAAGAAGGTGCTGCGCATCCTCGGCCCGCGTGCGGTGCAGAAGCACCTGGTGGACGAGGTGCAGGACACCTACCGGTCCCAGGGCGTGGACATCCACGACAAGCACATCGAGGTCATCGTGCGGCAGATGCTGCGCCGGGTGACCGTGCTGGACTCTGGGAACTCGAACCTGCTGCCGGGTGAGCTCGCCGAGCGGGCCCGGTTCGAGGACGAGAACCGGCGCGTGGTCTCCGAGGGCGGTCAGCCGGCCTCGGGTCGTCCGGAGCTGATGGGTATCACCAAGGCCTCGCTGGCCACCGACTCGTGGCTGTCGGCGGCGTCCTTCCAGGAGACCACCAAGGTGCTCACCGAGGCCGCGATGAGCGGTCGCAGCGACGCCCTGATGGGTCTGAAGGAGAACGTCATCCTCGGTAAGCTCATCCCGGCCGGCACCGGCCTGCCCCGGTACCGGAACATGCGGGTGGAGCCCACCGAGGAGGCCAAGGCCGAGCTGTACCCGAGCTTCGGCTACGACGAGATCGACTACGGTCCGATGCCCGACGGCGGCGAGGCGATCGCCCTGGAGGAGCTGGACCTGGGCCGGGGCTACGAGGCGGACTTCCGCTGACCCGACCCGGCTGACGCACGACGGCCCGGTACCCGCGAGGGTGCCGGGCCGTCGTCGTCCCACCCACCGGCCCACCCCCGCCAGCCCACCCCACCAGCCCACCCCACCAGCGTGAATCGATTCAGTAGATACTTGCTACGCTGAGTAGTGCTCTGGGGTATCGCCCGGGCGGGACAAGTGTCGAACGCGTCGGCGCACGGCGGGTCGAGGTCGTCAAGATCCGAGGTGAGTGGATGAGCCGGGGCACCGTGGCCGACCTGCGCGGCGCGCAGCGTGTGCTGTGCTACGGCGCCACGGGGGCCGGCAAGTCCACTGCGGCTTCGGTGCTCGGTACCTATCTCGACCTGCCGGTGACCCTGGTGGACGAGGTCTGCTGGCTGCCCGGCTGGCAGAAGCGCGACGCGGACCAGCAGCACGAGATCCTCACCGGGCTGCTCAGCGAGCCGGCGTGGGTGTTCGACTCCGTGTACCACAGCGAGCGGGAGTACGCGGTGCAGCGAGCCGATGTGATCGTGGCCCTCGACTACCCCCGCGCACTGTCCTTGTGGCGGCTGCTGCGCCGCACCGAGCGCCGGATCCGCACCGGGGAGCTGGTCTGCAACGGCAACATCGAGACCTGGCGGCGCACGCTCGGGCGCGACTCCATCCTGTGGTGGCACTTCCGCAGCTGGCGCAGCAAGAAGCAGCGGATGCGCACCTGGTACGCCGACCCGGATGCGCCGCCGGTGATCCTGCTGCGCCACCCGCGCGAGTTCTTCCAGCTGTTCGCGCAGATCTGATCGTCCGCCCACGCGTGCCCGATCAGGAGTCGTAGGGGGCAGCCCGCGACGGCGGAGCTCACCGGGGCAGCACCGCTCACCGGGCGTGCAGCACGCCTGAAGCGAGCAGCGCGTGCTGGCGCACCCGCTCCGGGCCCAGCCGATCACCGGGATCAGCCCGCAGCGCCGGGTGGGTGACCAGCTCCACCTCGCCGTCGGGCAACGCCGCCAGGAACGCCGGCACGTCGTCGGCGGCGGGCACCTCGGTGACCAACACATCGGGCAGCAGCAGCCCGGCCCCATCTGCCGCCGCCACCGCGCGGGCGTGCAGCGCCGCCTGCTGGTCGTCCAGCCCCGCGGGCGCCCGGCGGGGGAGGCGCAGCCGGAGCCGGTAGCGAGCCGCCACCGTGATCGCCTCCGTGAGCACCCCGCCCGGACGCACCGCATCCGGCCCCAACCCGTAGAGCGCCGACGTGTGCAGGTCCAGGTGCGCGGGGGAGTGGCCGGCAGCGAGCATCCTCTCCACCTGCGCCACGATCAGCGCGGTAACCTGCTCGCTCGCGGCGCCCACCAGCTCGTCCGGCTCCAGCTGCACGTGCACCCCGAGCGGGACCAGGTCCGCCAGCGCGGCCATCGCCGCACCCGCACCCCGGGCGCGCACCAGCACCGACGCCGCGGACAGGTGACCCGCTCTGGCCAGCTGGGCCACGCCGTCGTCGATCGCAGCCGACTGCCCGACATCGTCGGCCACCACGCGGAGACTGCCGGTGGAGATCACGAGAGACGCTCGGCTGAGCCGGGCTGACCGCCGGGATGCGCGTCACCGGAGGCCAGCGAGTCTGAGGCAGCCGGTGCGGACTGAGGCTCTCCGGGTTGACCCTCCACCATGCCGCTGACCTCCGACGGGGCCGGCGCCTCCTCGGGTCCAGCCTTCTCCGGTCCAGCCTCCTCGGGCCCATCCTCGGGTCCAGCCTCCTCGGTCCCGCCCGGCCCACCCGAGCCGTCGCCGGCCACGGCCCGACCCTGCTCCACCACCCGCCGGTCGAACCGCACGAAGAAGCTCAGCACTGCAGCCACGGTGATCAGCGCCGCCGGGAACACCGAGATCAAGAACCGCGCCGCCTGGTCCGGCTGCGGGCCGGGATTGTCCCCGCTGTCGAACCCGAACAACCACCAGACCGCCAGGAACGCCAGCGACTTGATCCACGCGTTCAGCCGGTTGAAGAACCCGAACGCGGCCAGGAACATCCCCTCCCGCCGGTTGCCGGTGCGGGCGGCGTCCTCGTCCAGCAGCCGGGCGACGATCAGGTCGTTGGTGGCCATCACCCCGCTGTACCCGAGGCCTACCAGCGCCCCGATCGCGATCGCGGAGAACAGCCCGGTGGCCGCCGACATCAGCGCCAGCGCGCACGCGAGCACGATCAGCGCCAGCCGCCAGATCCGCTCCGGTCCGTACCGGCGCACCAGCTTGGTCCACAGCAGCAGGCACAACGCGCTGATCCCGATCACCGTGGCCAGCAGGTAGCTGGCGTTCCCGCTCGGTAGCCCGAGGGTGTAGTCCACGAAGAACGCCACCGCCGCGATCACCAGCGCCATCCCGGCCGAGTACGCCCCACCGGCCAACGCGATGATCCAGAACTTACGCTGGGCGAAGATCGCCTTCACCGTGTCCCACAGCCGCGGCGGCGCCGACGCCCAGGCGGCCGGGTCCTCCCGGGCGCCGGTGGCGCAGACGATGATCACCGTCACGGCCACCACTGCGAGGATCATCGCGGTCATCGAGTAGCCGATCTGGTCGGCGACGATCGGCACCATCGCCACCGAGATGATCATCGCCACCAGCTGGAAACCCTGCCGCAACGAGTTCGCCACCGCCCGCCGCTTCTCCTGCGGGAACAGCTCGGGCAGCAGCGCGCCGTAGTTCGCGTTCACCATCGAGTCCGTGGTGCCGGTGAGCACCACGAACAGCGCGAACCAGGCGACCAGCGCACCGCCGTCCAGGTTCGGCGGGGTGAAGAACAGCACGAACGACAGGCCCAGCACCGGGGCCGCGACGATCATCCACGGCCGGCGCCGGCCCCACCGGGTGCGAGTGCGGTCGGACAGGTACCCGTACACCGGGTTGTCCACGGCATCGATGACCGCGTACACCGCCAGCACAGCCGCATACGCACGCGTCGACATGCCGAGGTCGTTGATGTAGAAGTAGGCCATGAAGGCCAGGAACATGTTGATCGGCAACGAGGTGCCGAACATGCCGACGGCGTAGCGCGCCGGGGCAGTGGGCCGCACCGGGGCTGCACCGATCGTGGCGGCGGCCGCGCCGCTGCTTGTATGCACGCTGTCACTGTGCCACGCTGGAGATCATTGCGGCAGGTGTTTGCCCGTCCGCAGGCGGCCCGGGCGCTCCCGTGCCGGTGGTGAGCAGACCGGCCGGAGGATCTCAGTCGGTCGCAGAGATGGCCCTGCGGGTCAGGCTCCGAGCCAGACCGTAGCCGCACCGGACGTGGCCGGGACCACACCGCTGCTGCTTTGACGCCGTTGCCGCGCGCAGAGTACTCTGGTCGGCAGTGCCCGCTCTGTCGGGCTCTCGCGTGCGCGCACACCGGATCCGATCTCGGTCCCCGGGCAGGGCGTGCGGTGGATCTCCACCGACTGGGCGCGAGCACGACCCCACCTTTCTCGGTTCGGTGTCGTGCAGCGAGCCCAGAAGGCGGCGACACGCCCGAGCGCGGGGGTCTTCTCGGGGTGGATCTGAGCCGGCGTCCGCGCCGGAACCAATGATCGGTCCCCGATCACCAGAGCAGTCAAACGTTCGAGACGGAGAAGTAGTGCCCACCATCCAGCAGCTGGTCCGCAAGGGCCGCAGCGCCCGGGCCGGCCAGACCAAGACGCCGGCGCTCAAGGGCAGCCCGCAGCGTCGGGGCGTCTGCACCCGCGTGTACACCACCACCCCGAAGAAGCCGAACTCCGCGCTCCGCAAGGTCGCGCGTGTGAAGCTTTCCAACGGCATCGAGGTCACCGCCTACATCCCCGGCGTGGGCCACAACCTGCAGGAGCACTCCATCGTGCTCGTGCGCGGTGGTCGTGTGAAGGACCTGCCCGGTGTGCGCTACAAGATCGTCCGCGGCGCGCTGGACACCCAGGGTGTGCGCGGCCGTCAGCAGGCCCGGAGCCGTTACGGCGCGAAGAAGGAGAAGAAGTAATGCCTCGTAAGGGCCCGGCCCCGAAGCGGCCACTGTCCCCGGACCCGGTCTACGGGTCCGCCACGGTGACCCAGCTGGTCAACCGTGTGCTGGTCGACGGCAAGAAGTCCACTGCTCAGCGGATCGTCTACGGCGCTCTGGACGGGGTGGGGGAGAAGACCCAGTCCGACCCCGCCGTCGTGCTCAAGCGCGCCCTGGAGAACGTGCGCCCCACGCTCGAGGTGCGCTCCCGCCGCGTGGGTGGCGCCACCTACCAGGTCCCGGTCGAGGTGCGTACCTCCCGGCAGACCACCCTCGCGCTGCGTTGGCTCGTGGACTATGCCCGGGTACGTCGGGAGAAGTCCATGACCGAGCGCCTGATGAACGAGATCCTGGACGCCTCCAACGGCCTGGGTGCCGCGGTGAAGCGCCGCGAGGACACGCACAAGATGGCCGAGTCCAACAGGGCGTTCGCGCACTACCGCTGGTGAGCCCGGAGCGCGCCGACCGGCGCGCCCGCCCCAGCACCGACCTCGCTCGAGACGACAAAGAAGAGAGCAACTGTGGCACAGGACGTGCTGACTGACCTGACCAAGGTCCGCAACATCGGCATCATGGCGCACATCGACGCCGGCAAGACCACCACGACCGAGCGGATCCTGTTCTACACCGGTGTGAACTACAAGCTCGGTGAGACCCACGACGGTGCCTCGACCACCGACTGGATGGCACAGGAGAAGGAACGCGGCATCACCATCACCTCCGCTGCGGTCACCTGCTTCTGGGACGACAACCAGATCAACATCATCGACACCCCGGGGCACGTGGACTTCACCGTCGAGGTGGAGCGCTCCCTGCGGGTGCTCGACGGTGCGGTCGCGGTCTTCGACGGCAAGGAGGGCGTGGAGCCCCAGTCGGAGACGGTCTGGCGCCAGGCGGACAAGTACGACGTGCCGCGCATCTGCTTCGTCAACAAGATGGACAAGCTCGGTGCGGACTTCTACCACACGGTGGAGACCATCGTCTCCCGGCTGGGTGCCACCCCGCTGGTGATGCAGCTGCCGATCGGTGCGGAGTCGGACTTCATCGGCGTGGTCGACCTGATCACGATGAAGGCG
>Ga0209487_1001498_pt1 | contig 19766 bp, 16 predicted proteins | sample Poulit2012_FD_187524 | JGI IMG/M metagenome (GOLD analysis project Ga0209487, IMG submission 187524) | Agricultural soil microbial communities from Georgia to study Nitrogen management - Poultry litter 2012 (SPAdes) (version 2) | ecosystem: Environmental > Terrestrial > Soil > Agricultural land...
CTCGAAGGCCCGTCTGCACGTGCGCGACGAGCTGCCCTTCCACACCGGCCGCCGGTTGGCCGCGACCGCGGACGTGGCCGCGCTGCTGGCCTGAACGGTGACGGGGCCGGGGCGGGGACGTGCCCGGCCAGCCCGGGCAGCCCCACCGGCCCCGTCCGATCCGTCGTCCCGTCGGCTCGGCCAGCCCCGTCGGCCCACCTGATCCTCCGACTCACAGAGAGACTTCGATGAGCACTCCTACCTACGACGCGATCCTGTTCGCCTCCTTCGGCGGCCCCGAGGGCCAGGACGACGTCATCCCCTTCCTGCGCAACGTCACCGCCGGGCGCGGCGTGCCCGATGAGCGGCTCGAGGAGGTCGCCGAACACTACCGCGCCCTGGGCGGCCGCTCCCCCATCAACGAGCAGAACCGCGCCCTCATCGCGGGACTGGAGAGCGAGCTGGCCGAGCGGGACCTGCGGCTGCCGATCTACTTCGGCAACCGCAACTGGAAGCCCTACACGGCCGACGCCCTGTCCTCCCTGCACGCCGATGGCCACCGTCGGGTGCTGGGCCTGATCACCAGCGCCTACTCCTCGTACTCGGGTTGCCGTCAGTACCGCGAGGACTTCGCCCGCCGTCTGGACGAGGCCGGTCTGCTCGGCGAGGTCAGCATCGAGAAGTCCCGCTCCTACTTCAACCATCCCGGTTTCCTCGACCCGATCGTGGACGGGGTGCGGGAGGCGGTGACCGATCTGTCGGCCACCGGTCATGACGCGAGCCGTGTCAAGGTGCTGTTCTCCACCCACTCGATCCCGCTGGCGATGACCGAGGCCTCCGGCCCGGCCGGGGCGGGAGCCGACGGTCAGGGCGGCTGGTACGTCGCCCAGCATCTGGCGGCCTGCCGCTACGTGATGGAGCAGCTGGGCGAGACGGGCACCGAGCTGCCCGAGTGGCAGCTGGTCTACCAGTCGCGCTCGGGCTCGCCGCACGTGCCGTGGCTCGAGCCCGACATCAACGATGTGATCGAGGAGATCGGCACGCAGGGCTCGGCCGATGCAGTGGTGGTGGTGCCGATCGGTTTCGTCACCGACCACGTCGAGGTGATCTGGGACCTGGACACCGAGGCGAAGGAGTCGGCCGAGAAGCAGCAGCTGGCCTTCCGCCGCGTGGCCACCTCCGGCGGCGACCCGCGGTTCATCGCGGCCCTGGCCGACATCGTGGCCGAGCACCTGGATCCCTCGCGCGAGCGGGTCGCGGTCACCGAGCTGGGGCCGGTCGACGACGTGTGCGGGCACAACTGCTGCCAGGTCAACGCCTCCCAGGCGGTGCCACTCGAGCAGCCGATCAACTCGCTCGAGGAGATCGCGGCGATGCTGCGGGAGGAGAAGTGAGCGCGGCACCGCTGCGGATCGGCACCCGCGCCTCGACGCTGGCCCTGACCCAGTCGGGGCAGGTCGGCGCCGCGCTGGTCGAGGGCACCGGGCACGAGGTGGAGCTGGTGCACGTCAGCACCCGCGGCGACGTCGACCGCACCAGTCTGCTCTCGCAGATCGGCGGCACCGGCGTGTTCGTCACCGCGGTGCGCCAGGCCCTGCTGGACGGGGAGGTCGACGTGATCGTCCACTCCTGCAAGGACCTGCCCACCACGCCGCTGGAGGAGATCACCCTGGCCTGCATCCCGGCACGGGAGGAGCCGCGCGACGCCCTCTGCGCCCGGGACGGGATGACGCTCTCGCAGCTGCCCGCCGGCGCGAAGATCGGCACCGGGTCCCCGCGCCGGGCGGCGCAGCTGCTGCGCGCCCGTCCTGACCTGGAAGTCACCGCGATCCGCGGCAACGTCGAAACGCGCCTGGCACGGGCCCTGGGTGAGAATGCGGACCTGGACGCGGTGGTGCTGGCCGCCTCCGGGCTGCAGCGCGTGGGCCGCGACGAGGTGATCAGCGAGCTGCTGCCCGTGGAGGTGATGCTGCCGGCACCCGCCCAGGGCGCCCTGGCGGTGGAAGTCGCCGCGCACGCCCTCCGCGGTGCGGACGGCCCGGCCCCCGACGGTGGGGCCGATGCCGGTACCAGCGCCGGCGCCAGGGCTGGGGCCGACGGCCGGGCCGAGGCAGATGCGCCCGCCTGGTTCGCCGCACGGCTCGCCGCGGTGGATGATCCGGCCACCCGGGCGGCGGTCACCGCCGAACGTGCGCTGCTGCGCACGCTGGAAGCGGGCTGCTCCGCCCCCGTCGCGGCCTTCGCCCAGATCGAGGACGGCGCGCTACGGCTGCGGGCCCTGACGATCCGGCCCGACGGCACCCGCGTGGTCGAGTCGGAGAGCTCCGCGCCCTTCGACGTGACCGCCGACGCCGCCTCGGGTGAGGGCTCGGTGCCCATGGTCCTTGGGGCCGACCTCGCCGCGACCCTGCTGGAGGGCGGGGCCGGTGAGATCCTCGCGGAGGCGAAAGCGTGAGTGATGAGGTGCCGGAAGCGCAGGACGTGCGGGGAGCGCAGAGCGTGCCGGGGGCACAGGACGTCCCAACCGCGCCGGACGTGCGGGGAGCCCAGCCTGCGCGGGGCGCCGCCGCCGACGCGGACGGGCCGGACCGTCGGCCGATCCTGGTGGCCCGCCCGGCCGGGCGTGGCCAGGAGCTGGTGGAACGGCTCGAGGCCGACGGGTTCCTCGTCGAGCACTGCCCGTTCCTGCAATTGGTCCTCGCCGAGCCCTCCGAGCTGCGCGACGATCTGACCGACCTCGCCGACGGGGCCTTCTCCCACCTGGTCGTGACCAGCCGCACCACCATCGAGGCACTGGCGGCCGCCGCCACGTCCACCGCGGCGGGCCAGGTGACCGTCCCCTCGACGACACGCGTGATCGCCGTCGGCAGGGGCACCGCTGCCGCTCTGGCCGCTGCGGGGGTACGGGCCGACGAGATCGCCGGCGGCTCCGGGGCCGCTCTCGTCGAGCAGATGCCCCCGTCGGCCGGTGGAGAGCTGCTGTGGTTCCCGGCCTCCGCCGCAGCCTCCTCGACCGTCCCGGCGGGACTGACGGCGAAGGGCTACCGGGTGCGCCGCACGGTCGCCTATCGCCCCGAATCCGTCGAGCTGCCCGCGGAGGTCGCGGGCGGTCTGCCCGCGGGCCGATACGCCGCGGTCGTACTGACCAGCCCGATGCTCGCCCGGCTCGCGGCCGCCGCCGGAGTGGATCCCTCCACATCCGTGGTCACCATCGGTGATCCCACCAGCGCGGGGGCACGAGCCGCCGGGCTCACCGTCACCGTGCAGGCCGGCTCGCCAGACAATGCCGCCCTCGCCCATGCCGTCCGGCAGGCCGTGGCCGACCACAGCCTGCGCCCATCCCGTTCGAAGGAGTCCTCGTGACCGCCTCTCCGTCCGCGTCATCCTCGTCGTCGTCATCCTCGTCGTCCGCGTCGTCCGCGTCGTCTTCGTCGTCCGCGTCGCCGATGTCGTCGTCCGCGTCCGTTTCACAGTCCGCGCCCCTGCCCCCTGCCCTCGCCCCGGCCGAGCGGCCGCGCCGGCTGCGCACATCGGCCGCGATGCGCTCCCTGGTGCGCGAACAGGCCCTGCGGCCCGCGGATCTGGTGCTGCCGATGTTCGTGCGCGAGGGCGCCAGCGAGAACCGGCCGATCAGCTCGATGCCGGGCGTCGTCCAGCACACGATGGACTCCCTGGTACGAGCCGCCACCGAGGCCGTCGAGCGCGGTGTGGGCGGGCTGATGCTGTTCGGCGTGCCCGAGCACAAGGACGCCCTCGGTTCCGGCGCGAGCGACCCCGAGGGGGTGCTGAACCAGGCCCTGGCCCGGCTGCGCTTCGAGCTCGGCGACTCGACGGTGATCATGGCCGATCTGTGCCTGGACGAGTTCACCGATCACGGCCACTGTGGCGTGCTCGATGAACGCGGCCGGGTCGACAACGACTCCACGCTGATCCGTTACCGCGAGATGGCCCTCGCGCAGGCCGAGGCCGGCGCGCACCTGCTGGGACCCTCGGGCATGATGGACGGCCAGATCGCCGCGGTCCGCGATGCCCTCGATGCCGAAGGGCACCTGGATGTGGCGCTGTACGCCTACACCGCCAAGTACGCCTCGGCCTTCTACGGCCCGTTCCGTGAAGCGGTGGGCTCCTCGCTGCAGGGCGACCGCCGCACCTACCAGCAGGATCCCGCCAACGGCCGCGAGGCGCTGCGGGAGCTGGAGCTGGATGTGGCCGAGGGAGCGGACCTGGTGATGGTCAAGCCCGGTCTGCCCTACCTCGATGTGCTGCGGGAGGTGGCGGAGGCGTCGCCGATTCCCGTCGGCGCCTATCAGGTCTCCGGCGAGTATGCGATGGTCGAGGCGGCCGCTGCCAACGGCTGGGTCGACCGCGATCGGGTGGTCCTCGAGTCGTTGCTCGCCTTCCGGCGGGCCGGCGCATCGACCGTGCTGACCTACTACGCGAGCGAGGTCGCCGGCTGGTTCGCGGGCGGCCTGCCCGATCATCTGCGCGAGTTCCTCTGAGCACAGTGCGAACTTCGTCCCGAGGCCAGTCTCCAGCACCGTCCCGAGCCCGGTTCCCCGCCCCTTCTCGACCCCCGTCCCGAGCCCGGTTCCCCGCCCCTTCTCGACCCCCGTCCGACGATCCCCCGATTCTGAGGAGACCACCCATGACCCATTCCGCTTCATCCGATCTGTTCACCCGCGCCCAGCAGGTGACCCCCTCCGGGGTGAACTCACCCGTGCGAGCCTTCGGCAGCGTGGGCGGCACCCCGCCGTTCATCACCTCGGCCTCGGGCGCCATGCTGCACGACGCCGACGGCCGCGAGTTCGTGGACCTGGTCGGGTCCTGGGGTCCGATGATCCTGGGGCACGCGAACGAGCAGGTCGTCGAGGCGGTGCAGGAGGCCGCCGGGCGGGGGCTCTCCTTCGGGGCACCGCAGCCCGGTGAGGTCTCGCTGGTCGAGGAGGTCGTGCGCCGGGTACGTCCGCTCGAGCAGGTGCGGCTGGTCAACTCCGGGACCGAGGCGACCATGAGCGCACTGCGGGTGGCGCGCGCCGCGACCGGTCGCGATGTGATCGTGAAGTTCGCCGGCTCCTACCACGGTCACGTCGACGCGCTGCTGGCGGAGGCCGGTTCCGGAGTCGCGACCTTCGCTATGCCGGGCTCGGCGGGAGTCACCGAGGCCACCGCCCGCGACACCGTGGTCGTGCCCTACGGCGACCGTGAGGCCGTCTCGGCGCTGTTCGCCGAGCGCGGCAGCGAGATCGCAGCGGTCATCACCGAAGCTGCGCCCGCGAACATGGGTGTGGTGCCGCCGCAGGAGGTCGACGGGATCGGCTTCAACCGCTTCCTGGCCGAGACCGCGCACGCCGCCGGTGCCCTGATGATCAGCGACGAGGTGCTGACCGGTTTCCGAGCGAGTGCCGAGGGGTACTACGGGATCGACGGCGAGGGCTGGGCCCCGGACCTGATGACCTTCGGGAAGGTGATCGGCGGCGGCCTGCCGGTGGGTGCCTTCGGCGGCCGGGCGGAGCTGATGGGCCTGCTGGCCCCGGCCGGCCCCGTGTACCAGGCGGGTACTTTGTCGGGCAATCCCTTGGCCACCGCCGCGGGCCTGGCCACCTTCGCGGGACTGGACGAGGCGGCCTACGAAACCATCGCCGCCGCGAGCACGCGCCTGCAGCAGCTGGTCGGCGATGCCCTCTCGGCCGCGGGTGTGCCGCATGTGATCCAGACCGCGGGCACCTTGTTCTCGGTGTTCTTCCGCGACGCGCCGGTGGGCTCGTACACCGATGCGAAGGCGCAGGACACTGAGGCGTTCACTCGCTTCTTCAACTCCCTGCTCGAGGCGGGGATCTATCTCCCACCCTCGGCGTTCGAGGCCTGGTTCGTCTCCACCGCGCACACCGATGCGGTGCTGGATCGGATCGCCGAGGCCCTCCCGGCCGCAGCGAAGGCAGCTGCCGGCGTGGCTTCCTGAGTGCGGGTGTCTGCGCTGAACGGTGCTGGCTCTGAGCTGAGCGATGCTGGCTTTGAGCTGAACGGTGCTGGCTGAGCCGGGAGACCGTGTGGCGGCCCGATCAGTTCGCGGCCGCGTCCGGGTCCCCGGAGTCCGGCTCCGCCCGTTCCCGGCGGGGGATGCCTCTCCCCCGCCCTGGCTGACGGCGAGGCGGCTCAGGTTCCTCTGCGGTCTGTGGCCGATACGCGGTTCGCTCCGCGGGTGACGATGTTCTCTGCGCCGGGTCCCGGAACTGCTCCGCGCGGTCGCTCCAGGCCTTCGCCGGTTTCGGGGACGGCTTCGTGGGCTCTTCAGCGCCCTGCGCGGTGTCCGTGGGCCCCTTCGCGGCCCGCGCAGGGTCCGTGGGCTCCTTCGAGTCCTTCCCGGCATTCGTGGACTCCTTCGCGATCTGCGCACAGTCCGCGGCGTCCGCGGGCTCGTCCGTCGGGCGTCTCCGAGAACTGTCGCTGCGCTCCACCGCACCCTCCGGGGGCGGCTGTGAGTCCGTTACCGGCGCCGCAGGCTTCTCCGGGGTCCCTGACTCCTCGGCGGGGGCCTTCGGTGGCTGCTCGGGAGAGGATGACTGCTCGGGAGAGACGACCCTGGGCCCGGTCGGCGCGGGGACCTGCGGCTGAGTATGACGTGAGCGAGGAGCCCTCGGGGGCTCGGGCGCGGTCAGCGGCGTCGGTGCCACGACCCGTCGCGTCCCGGTCTCGCTGACCCACTCCACCCTGTGCCCGGGCTGATCCGTGCGTCGCACGGCACGCAGCTGCTGCTCCTTCTGATTGCAGTGAGCACAGAGCCCCTGCCCGTTGTCGACGCTGGTGGGTCCGCCCCGGGAGTGGGGGACGATGTGATCGTGCTGACGGATCGGCGCATCGCAGAAGGGTCCGCGGCAGGTCGAGTCCCGCAGTGTCAGGAACCTCCCCAGCTTCTCGGGGAACGCCCGCGCCTCGGATTCCACGGCGACCAGTTCTCCCGTCACCGGATGTGTGTACAGGCGCCGCAGGACGGCACGCAGTGCCGGGCCGTCCGGGCCGAAAGGATCCTGGTCGGGATCGGAGGGCTCCTCCAGGGAGGCCCGCAGCTGTGCCCGCACGGCCTCGGCCGGGACCGGGCCGTAGCCTTCGATATGTGCGACGTCCCCGTGCTTGGGGTTCAGCAGCGCTCGATCGGTGATGATCACCCCGAGATCCAGCGTGATGGGGTCCATCCCTCCCTCGCGGCCCAGCACGGTATCGGCGAGGAGATCGGCCATGATCGCCTGGTGACCGCGCCGGTCGCCCTCGGCGCGCAGCCGCTCCGCCTCGAGGGACAGCCGTTTGCGCATCAGCACCGCCTCCACGGACGGCATCCGGGCGCTCACTGTCGCCATCCCGTGCTCCCCGGGGCGGACGGTCACATTCCGCTCCTGGCGCGCACGCTGATGACGGGCGGATTCACCCTTCGGATCCACCTGCTCGACAGCGGCGGTGACAGCCTGTCGCCAGCGGCCACGGCCCGCGCCGTCCAGGTCCGGCAGACGCTCGCCCAGGACCTCATCGACCTGACGGCGCGCCAGCGGCTCCAGCGGCGCGGTGCTGCGTGCGGTGTCATAGGCGGTCTGGCTGGTGATCTTCCCGGTGGTGAGCGCAGTGAGCATCTCCGGCATGCTCTCCACCAGGCGCCGGGAGGAGGCCAGCGACCGCCCGGCCGTCGACGGAGAGCGACGCGTGATCATCGAGATCTCTCGGCCGGCGACCTTCTCGGCGGTCCGGTCGATCTCGTCCTGGGCGGGAACCGCGTCCGCCTCCTGTGCGGCCTGTGCCATGGCCGCGGCCCGATGGCGCACCACATGGGAGTCGGCAAGTGCGACCTCGGTACGGGCCCGGGCGCCCTCCAGAGCACCGTTGAACTCGTGGATACGGTCCAGCAACTGCACGAACTCCCCGGGTTCGTGTTCCTCGGCATCGAAGACCAGGCCAGGCGCCAGCACCAGATTAGCCAGCACATAGTGCGCATCCCCCAGGAGTTCAGCGATGGCCAGCGGCCCCGCCTCTCGCACGGCGTCGAGGTGCTGCCGATGACGGTCGACGTCATCAGCACCTGAGGCGCCCGGTGAGGTGTTCATAAATTCATCATGCCGTCTCGGGCTGACATTTAAAAACATCTGCGCGATTTTGTGGATAACCCCCGTATGGGGAGGAGAGATGGGGTCGATAAATGTGGGAAACGGGCCATTGTGGAGGAGAGGCGTGCCGTCCTTTGCAGACGATCACTCTTCGGGGGACGAATGACTCCATCGCGAAGTCGTGGGCAAGCAAATGGCGCAGACCGATAAATCCTCGCCCCATCGACCCACCCGCTCGACCATCAGCCCAGGCTGTCATCGATCGAGGTGCGGCCACCAGGGCATCACCTTGGACTCCTCCCATATGCCCTGGCCGCTCCGTTCGAACCGTCCGAGCAGCCGGATCAAGCCCCAGATGTCGTCGACTTCGCTGACATTGATGGCCAACAGGTGATAGTGAGCAGCCTCTTCGTGCCCGATGCCGAGATCCTGCAGCTCTCCGCTGAGCCGCGCCATATCCGCCTCCGCGCAGATTCGATCACTCGCGGTGGCGGCGGCTCTCAAGGTGACATTCCCTGAATTCGCGATGACACCGAGGGCCCACAGGCAGCCATCGTCACACCAGCGCGCTGCCACCTCATCCTGATAAGAGACCTGATACGCGAAGAAGGGGATGTTCTTGACGAGATAGGTTCCCGCCGGTGTCTCGTCCGCCCACATCCCTTCGCTCTCGATTGCATGCTCACCACCGACGTAGAACCGCACAGTGCGTCGTGAGTCGTCGTCCATAGCGTCCCCCGCTGTCGCTTCGTGCCGGCCGGGCCTCATCGCCCGGGTGCTGGGAATCTACGGCGGGCCACCGGCGGGAGGAAGCTCTCCGGCACGACGGTGCATGACCAGCCGATGAGGAGGAGAGAGGGCGGATCCCGATCAACGCGTGGCTGAGCTCAACACATGACTCGGGCCAACGCACGACCCGGACCAACACATGACTCGGGCCAACGCACGACCGGATGAACGCATGACGCCACAAGTCCGCGCCGGTCACAGAGTTTCCCCGGATGTCACCGCGCTGGCCCGGCACCACCCGGACCGTCATGATGCTGGGACAGGTGGCCGCGCCGCGGCCCCTCGCTCCGTAGCTCAGTGAGGAAGAGCAGCTCCCCCATAAGGAGCGTGTCGCAGGTTCGACTCCTGCCGGAGCGTCCCACTCCAGTCGAAGCGTCGGGCCTGGTCACGGGTCACGAACGCCGCCCCCGGTCCACCAGCAACGAACGCCGCCCCGGTCCACCAGCAACGACCGCCAGCCCCGGCCACCAGCACCCGGCTGTCGGCCCCAGAGCGCACACTGAGGGCGGTCCGGTCACCAGCAGCGACGACGAGGAGCACTGTGCACAGACGACAGGTCACGACGAAGCCGGTGATCGAGCCTCTGACCCTCCCCTCCCTGGACGGAACACCGATCGAGGCGCTGCGTCCGCAAGGGGACCATGAGTGCCTGCAGATCGACGGCGGCAGCCTCGATGAGCTCGCGCTCCCAGGGGCGAGCCTGCGCGAGTGCGAGCTCCTGGGCGTCACGGCGCACACTGCGGACCTGCAGGCCACGCGGCTGATCGAGTCGCGGCTGGAACGGTTCAGCGCCCCCGCGCTCAGGGCGTCGAGGGTGACGCTGCGCGACGTGGAGATCGTCGGCTCCCGCATCGGGGCGCTGGACATCTACGAGGCGGATATCCGCACCACGCGATTCGTCGGCTGCAAGCTCGACTGGGTCAACCTGCGGGCTTCCACGCTCGAGGACGTCGTCTTCGAGGGTTGCACGATCGGCGAGCTCGATCTGACGGGCGCCACCGCCACCCGCGTCTGCTTCGTCGGAAGCCGGGCCGACGTCGTGGCGTTCGCCCACACCCGCCTGACCGACGTGGACCTGCGGGGCCTGGAGATGGGCCAAGTCAGCAACGTGGAGGGGATGAAGGGGGCGACGCTCGACGCACTGCAGGTGACCGCCCTCGCCGCCACCTTCGCCGGCCACCTCGGGATTCGCGTCGAGGGGTAGCGATGGTGCTACGGTCTCCGTGCCTGTCGGAACCGAAGGAGATTCACGATGCCCCGCGTTCGCGCCATCACCCTTGTCCTCGAGGATCCCTCTGCCGCCGCGATGTCCCTGAGCAGAATCCTCGGCTGGACCATCGATCAGGACCGCGGCACCTTCGCATCGCTCACCAGCGAGAACAGCGTCCCGCTGTGGATCAATGCGCCGACCGAGGGGCAGGACACCTCCTGCAACCTCATCCTTCACATCGAGGCCGACGATGTGGACGTCGCCTTCCAGCGCGCCGTGGACAACGGTGCGGAGCCGGTGCGCGAGCCGACCGACATGGACTTCGGAGAGCGCTCGGCCTGCGTGACGACCGCTGCCACCCCGGGCATGACGATCGACTTCTCGCGCCCCCTGAACTGAACGCCCCCGTGCGGCCCGTCGGCCCCGCGCGGCCAGTCGCGGAGGACGGCCAGAGGACGAGCGGCACACGCTCAGCGATCGCCCTGCGGCTGCGTCCTCTCACGCTCGCACGCGCTCCAGCATCGCCAGCGCCGCGTCATGACGCGCCCGCCCGTAGCTCCGCAGGGTGTCGTCAGCCTGCTCCGGCTCACTGAGGATCGTCACGAGCGGATACGTCGAGGCCAGGACGTAGGCGGCGCCGACGACGAGCGCTGAGTGCAGATCGTCGGCCCTCATGAGAGGGTTCGCGTGCCGATACGCCTCGAGCAGCTCCCCGGCTGCCTCCTGCCACGACGGATCCGAGACGACCGTGCGGGGGTCATATGCGATTCGAGCGACTTCCCAGGACACGTAGCCGGATGACGGCGGCTGGAAGTCGATGACGGCCGCGAGTTCGTCTCCGCGAAGCAGGACGTTGGGTGCTGCGAGATCGCCGTGGACCACCTGTGTGGTCAGCGCAGGCAGACCGGCCAGCGCTTCAGCGATCTCCGGCAGCACCTCGCGGCGTCGGGCGAGGGCCTCGAGCGCCCAGAGCTGATCGGGATCTTCCAACCGCTCGTTCCGGTAGGTGCCCAGCAGCTGGTCGCAGCGGTCCAAGGCCGCCGGGAGGTCGATCACGTCGTGTGCCGGGCGCAGTCTCGGGCGGGCAGCAGGATGTCTGCTGAGCAGCTCATGCATGCGTCCGATGGCCGTTCCGATGGCCGTGGCAGCGCCGTGGATGCCGCTCTCGGCCGTGCGCGCGTCCCCGAGGAACTCCCACACCGACAATCCGCCGGCGGAGTCCTGGGCCAGTGGGTCGCCCTCGAGGGTGCGGCGGAGCATCGGCACCGGCACTCCTCCGCCCCGGACGAACTCGGCGAGCGCGATGGCCTCACCGGCCGCGTCCAGCTCCGAATGGGTGGCATGGAGTTTGACGAACCACTCCTGCCCGTCCGTTGCCCGGACTTGCAGGTTGTCCGTGGCTGTGCCGGCGTGAAGGCGATCGAGCGCCTCGACCTGGATCCCGTAGGCCCCGGCCAGCGCCGCCTCGATCCGCTCGCGGAACGTCTCACTGACCGGAGAGTGCGAAAGGATCATCGGCCCAGTCTGACAGGCCGGCGCCGTGCTCTTTCGGCCACCAGCGGCTCGGTAACCGGCGACGGGTCACCGACCATCAGTCACCGGCCAGCGGACGCCGGTCACCGATGACCGGTCGCCGGGGCCTCGCCGCTCACCGCGCCACGCGCTACTTCTCCGAGGTGATCTCGCCGGTGTCCATCGAGGGGCTGGCGTTCGAGGACCTGCAGGACTATCAGCGCCCGAAGGCCCCCGCGCAGCTGGCCCCCTCAGGCCCTGCCCCTCTCAGGCCCTGGCACCCTCGTGCTTCTCGATCGCCAGTTCGTAGTAGCGCAGCAGATCGTCCGACGCCGCCGGCCAGGAGAACTTCTCGGCCTCGGTGCGGGCGGCCACGCGGATGCGTCCGCGCGTCTCCGCATCGCCCAGCCGGGTCAGCGCCGCGTCCAGGCTCGCCTCGTCGCCCGAATCGAACAGCAGCCCGTCGACCCCGTCGGTGACCTGCTCCATCGTCGGCCCCGAGCGGGCGGCGACCACCGGGAGACCGGACGCCATGCCCTCGAGGATCACCAGGCCCAGCGTCTCGGTGACCGAGGGGAAGATGAAAGCGTCGGCGCTGGCGAAGGCGCTCGCGAGGTCCTCGCCCCCCATGAATCCGGGGAACAGCGTGTGAGTACCGGAGAACAGCTGCTCGAGCTCGCCGCGGAAGGGGCCATCGCCCACGATCGCGAGCGCCACGTCATCACGCCGCCCCATCATCGGCCGCAGCCGGTGGATCTCCTTCTCGGCGGCCAGACGCCCGACGAACACCAGCAGCTTCTTGTCCGGGTGCCCCTGGCTGAGGCGCTCGCGCATCTGCTCGGAGGCGAAACGGGGATGGAAGGTCTCGGTGTCCACCCCGCGGCGCAGCACGTGCAGATCCTTCACCCCCTGGGACTCGAGCTCGGCCCGCATCGTCTGCGAGGTGGCGAGGTTGATGTCGGCCAGAGCGTGGTTGCGCCGGATCTGCCACCACACCGCGGGCTTGCCCCAGCGGTAGGCGCGGTACAGGTCCAGGTAGCGGGGGATGTGGGTGTGATAGCTGGCCACCAGCGGGATCTGCTGGCGATGGGCCGCGAAGGCCCCCGAGGAGGCCAGCAGCAGCGGCTGGGCGGCGTGGACCACGTCGGGGTGGAAACCACGGATGATGCCGTCCACGGTCGGGGTGGGCAGCGTGAACCGGCGGTGCTTGTAGAACGGCAGGGTCACCGGCCGGATGCCCACCACCTGGGCGCCATGGTGCTCGCGGACCCCGAGGTCCGGGGCGATCACCATCACCTCGTGACCGAGCTCGGTCATCCGTTCGACGGCGTGGCGCAGCCGCGTCACCACGCCGTCGACGGAGGGCAGGAAGGTCTCCGTGACGATCGCGATCTTCACGGGGCCGGTGTCACTTCCAGGTGACGGTCGGCATGACCAGCTCGCGCTTGACGCGATCGGTGTTGTTCATGGCCACCTTGATGACCTCCGTCAGATGCTCCTCGGTCAGCAGGTGCGGCTCCAGGCCCAGCGACAGCAGGTTCGTGTTGACCGCGTTGTAGTAGTGGTCGTACTTCTCCACGCGAGGGTTGTCCATGCTGGAGATGGCCACCTCGTTGCCCAGGTCCGCCGCGACCTTCTGGACCTTCTCCGCCAGCTCCTTGACGGAGAACTGCTCGGTGAACTGGTTGTAGACGCGGAACTCGCCGACGTCGGCCGGGTTCTCACAGGCGATCTCGATGCAGCGCACCGTGTCCTGGATGTCCAGGTACCCGCGGGTCTGGGAGCCGTTGCCGTAGACGGTCAGGTCGTGGCCGATCGCCGCCTGGATGATGAAGCGGTTCAGGGCGGTGCCAAACACGGCGTCGTAGTCGAAGCGGTTGACCAGGCGCGGGTCCAGGCGGGTCTCGTCGGTCTCCAGGCCGTAGACCACGCCCTGGTTCAGATCGGTGGCGCGGATGCCCCAGATCTTGCAGGCGAACATGATGTTGTCGCTGTCGTGGACCTTGGTCAGGTGGTAGAAGGAGCCGGGCTGCTTGGGGTAGGGCAGGCGATCCTTGCGGCCCTTGTGCTCGACCTCCAGCCAGCCCTCCTCGATGTCGATGTTGGGCTGGCCGTACTCGCCCATGGTCCCGAGCTTGACCAGGTGGCAGTCGGGGGCGAAGTCCTTGATCGCCCACAGGACGTTCAGGGTCCCCTCGATGTTGTTGCGATGGTTCTCGATCGCGTGCTCGCGGTCGATCATCGAGTAGGGGGCGCTGCGGTGCTCGGCGAAGTGCACGAAGGCCTCGGGCTGGGCCTCCTGGAAGACCTCGGCGACGGCCTCGTAGTCGGTCAGGTCGGCGACCTTCACGGCGATGTCCTTGCCGGAGACCTCCTTCCAGGCCGCCACCCGCTCCTGCAGCGGCAGGATCGGGGTCACCGAGTTCGAGCCGAGCTCGTCGTCGATGTCGCGTCGCACCAGGTTGTCGACGATCGTGACCTCGTGCCCCTTCTGCGACAGGTACAGGGCAGTGGGCCAGCCGCAGAATCCGTCTCCGCCGGCGACAACGATCTTCATATCTCGTGAATCCTCCAGGATGGTGCTGTCTCGGCGGGGGTGAGAGTACTCTCGCCGGATTGTGGTTCGTGGTGCCCGCTCTTAACGTAGTCCAGGTCGGGGGCGTCTCAAAGATGATCGACCCCCCTATGGAGAGCGAAGGAACAGGCGATGGACCAGGCGCACGACGACGGGCCCACGGCCCGGCTCCCCGTGGCGGACTCCACCGTATCGGTCTCACCTGAGGCCGCTCCACGGTTTTCCCCCGGGGCCGGGCCCGAGGACTCACCGCAGGCGAACCCGCAGCCCTCGCCGGCGCCCCGCCCGCTGCCGGACACCGCCCGGCGAGTGCTGGTGATGGCGATCGTCAACCGCACCCGCGACTCCTTCTTCGACGAGGGCCGCACCTGGGATCTGGACGCGGCGGTCCTGGCCGGCCGGGAGGCCGCGGCCGACGGGGCCGACATCATCGACGTGGGAGGCGTGAAGTTCGCCCCGGGTGAGCCGCTGCCCGTGGCCGAGGAGATCGACCGGGTGATCCCGGTGATCCGCGCCCTGCGCGAGCAGCTGCCCGGCGACGTGCTGCTGTCGGTGGACACCTTCCACGCGGCCGTCGCCCAGGCCGCCATCGAGGTCGGCGTCGACCTCATCAACGACACCACCGGCCTGTCGGACCCCGAGATGGCCCCGACGGTCGCCGCAGGCGGCGCCTCGATCGTGCTCACCCACTCACTGGCCGAGCCGCGCCGCCAGTATCTCCGCCCCCAGTACGACGACGTCGTCGAGGAGGTGCGCGACTACCTGGCCTCCCGCCTCGAGCAGGCCGTGGAGGCCGGTGTCGCCCGCGACCGGATCGTCCTGGACCCGGGGCCGGACCTGAACAAGTCCAGCGTCCAGACCCTGGCGATGATGCGCGAATGGGAGGAGTACACCTCGCTCGGCCTGCCGGTGCTGGGCGCGCTGTCCCGCAAGGACGTGATCGGTGAGTCCCTGGGATTGTCCAAGCAGGACCGGCTGGAGGGGTCCCTGGCCGCCGCAGCCTGGGTGCTGAACAAGGGGGCGCGGATCCTGCGGGTCCACGACGTGTCCGAGACGGTGCGGATGGTGCGGATGCTCGAGGTCCTCGCGGGATGGCGCGAACCGGCCGGGCCGCTGGTGCACAACGCCTGAGGGCAGTGCGAGGTCCGATAGCCTTCCTCGGGTGATGGTCAAACCCGGCACCAGCAGAGCGCGGCTGGTCGCACACCTGCTGCTGAACGGGCCCCGGCATCGCGCGGAGCTGGCCCGGGCACTGTCGATATCTCGCGGGACCACCACCACGATCGTCCAGCAGCTGCTGCAGGAGGGCATCCTGGTGGACGGCGTGGACGGCGTGGACGGCAGCGGGCCGGCCACACACGACGGACCGGCAACCAGCGACAGAGCAGCGAGCGGCAGGCCCGACAGGAGCAGCCGGCCGGCCGGGGAAGGCACCTCCGGAGGCGGTGGGGTGCCCGGCCCGGCGGGGCCGACGGGGCGGACCCGGCTGAAGCAGAAGCTCGGGATCAGCCACCGGCGGGGCGTGTTCGCCCACGTCACGTTCCAGGCGACCGCGAGCATCGTGGCCATCACGGCTCTGGATGGCCGGGTCCTGGCTCACGACGTCCGCGAGCGCCCCTCCCTCCCCCGGGCCGCCGACTGGCTGGAGGTCGCCCACGCCCAGTTCCATGAGCAGCTCGGGCAGCTCGACCTGTCTGCTGACGCCGTCGTCCACCTCCACGCGGCCGTGAACTCCCAGGTCGACCGGCTCACCGGAGAGATCCTCGACGCCGAGGTCGCCGGTCCCTGGAAGGGGACTCAGCCTCATCGGGAGCTGGCCGCATGGGTGCCGCGAGCCGGGCTGTCCTTCGAGAACACCGCTCGCCTGCTGACCCTGGCGGAATCGCTGGTGCTCGGCCGGCAGGAGGGGAGCCTGCTGCGTCTCGAGCTGTCCTGGGGCATCGGCATGGGCCAGGTGTTCAATGGACAGATCGTCACCGGCGTCCATGGTGCCTCCGGGGAGCTCGGCCATGTCAGTATCGATGCGGCCGGCCCGCTCTGCGGCTGCGGACGCCGCGGCTGCCTGTGGCTGTACGCAGGGGCGGGAAAGGTGATCGACCGGGTGAGGACGGTGCTGGGCCCTACCGCGGAGCTGCCGGAGCTCGCCCGGGCTGCGGCCGAGGGGAACAGCACCTGCCGACGCGAACTGTCCAAGGCCGGCGACGCTGTCGGAGAGGCGCTGGCCACGGTGTGCAACCTGCTGGGCCCGGACGTGGTCGCCATCGGAGGCGAGCTGTCCGTCCTCGGGGAGCCCCTGCTGAACGCGATCCGGCAGCGGCTCATGCAGCAGGTTCTCCCGCTGACCGCGCGGCACCTCGAGCTGCTGCTCTCCAGGGTCGGCGACGACCCGGTGCCCATCATCAGCGCTGCCCACACGAGCCTGCTCAACGACGAGGACGTCGTCGCCTCCGCGCTGCATCGGGCGCTCGGACTCCCAGCCACCGACCCCCGCGCCTGAGCGCGGAGCAGTCGCGCAGCCGCACAACCGAGCCGCCCCGCGCCGCCGGCACCAGCGCCACCGCCGCACCCCGCGCAGGCTCCGACCGTCCACACCTCACCATGTGCCTCGGCTCGGTCCCGAAGAGGGACCCAGGCCCGGCCTGCGGTCCGACCACATGTCTTGCAAAGCGGCGCTTGAGGGATTTAGTGTTTGACTTTCGAGCAGTTACGCTCCAAGCGTGAAGGTTTCCAGCCCTCCACGACGAGAACATAGAGGTTCACATGACACGTGGTGCACCGTTGCCCGCGCGCGATTCGACCCGCACATCGCCTGCCCCGAGCCGACGCGATGCCCTCCGCTGGGCCGGGCTGGCCGGTCTGGGCGTGGCCGGTGCCGGCACGCTCGGCGCCTGCGCGAACAGGGCCGAGCCCCCACCCGCCCGGGATCTGATCACCCCGACCACGGTCGACCCGCCACTGGTGGATGGGATGATCACCAGCGACGTCGAACGGGTCGCCCCCATCTACCTGGGATCTCCGCATCCCGACGACTACGTCTCCGCCGTGCCGCAACCACCGGCCGACGGCGGCACCGCCTCGAGCTTCCAGATCCTGTGGGGCCCGCCTGTTCCGGGCCGGGATCGCAACGTGGTGTGGCAGGAGCTCGAGGACCGGCTCGGGGTGGATCGTCTGGATGCCCGGATGGCACCGGACGCGTCCTTCGGTGACCGTCTGGCCACGCTCCTGGCCTCCGGTGAGCTCCCCGACTTCGTCTACATCCAGGACAGCGACCCCAACGCGGTCCGTGCGATCACCGATGGTGCCTTCCTCCCGCTCAACGAGTATCTCGCGGGCGATCAGGTGCTGGAATACCCGAACTTGGCCACGACCGAGGAGCAGGCGTGGATTGATTCCGCCTACGACGGCAACCTCATCGGCGTCCCGATGCCCGCCCCGGCTCGGAACAACCTGGTCGTGCTCCGCTTGGACGCCATGAAAGAGGTCGGCACCGATGAGGTCCCCGACAACGGCGAGGATCTCAAGGACCTGTGGCTCGAGCTCGCCAAGCTCGGTGAGGTCGGGGGCCGGCGGGTATGGGGCCACGGCGCGCTGGAACCCACCACCTTCGAGCCCTTGCACGACCTCGGCCAGGAGTTCCAGCTCGTCGACGGCAGGGTCACCCACAAGTACCTCCTGCCCCAGTACGAGGACCACCTGGCCTACATGCGCGAACTGTGGGCGGGAGGGTTCTTCCATCCCGACTCGCTGGGCCAGGTCGACCCCGAGCTCTTCCAGCAGGGCCAGCAGCTGAACTACGAGGCCTCCTTCGCCGGGTTCTACTGGATCCCCGACCAGGGACGCATCAACGTCTGCCGGCGCGTCGTGCCCGATGCCGAGTTCATCCATTTCGCGATGCCCTCGGTCAACGGTGGCGTGGGACGCCACCAGATCGACAAGGGCTACGGCGGACGCGTCTGCATCCCGGCCGACCGCGGCGACGATCCTGCACGGGTGCGCGAGCTGTTGCGGATCTGCGACTTCTACCGCTCCCCCTTCGGGAGCCGGGAAGCGCTGTTCCTCGAGCAGGGAGTAGAGGGCCGACAGTTCGAGTTCGACGAGGACGGAAACATCACCCAGCTCTCCGGCGCGACCGATGAGGGGAGCGTGACCTGGTTAGGCCTCCAGAAGAACCAGGTCAACCAGCTCCCCCTGATCAACGAGGACCTGCTGGAGAACATCATGACCACGTACGAGCAGAGCACCGAGTCCGGGGAGCTGTCCGCCGTCGACACCCTGATCTCGGGTGAATACGCACGGCAGAACGCCAAACTCACCGAGATCCACCGGGACTTCTTCAACGCCGTCGTCTCCGGGCGCAGACCGGTCTCCGACGTCGACACGTTCCAGCAGGAATGGCTCGACGCCGGAGGCCAGCTGGTGCTGGAGGACTTCGAGGCCATGCTGGACGAAGCGAGCTGAGGACATGACCACTACCACGACTCGTCCCCGCCCTGCGACGTCGCAGGCTCCTGTGCAAACCGACCCCGCTCCCTCCGACACGCGCTCCGGCCGTCTGAAGCGCGCCTTGAAGAAGGAGCGCTGGGCGTACTTCTTCATCCTGCCGGGCCTTCTGTACTTCGTGCTGTTCCACTACGTGCCCCTACTCGGCAACGTGGTCGCCTTCCAGGACTTCTCCCCGTTCCTGGGAATCACCGGATCCGAGTTCGTGGGTCTGGAGAACTTCCTACGGATCGTCACCGATCCCGAGGTGCTGCGCGCCCTGTACAACACCCTGGTGATTGCGTTCCTGCAGGTGTTCTTCGCCTTCCCCGCCCCCATCCTGCTGGCGCTGTTCCTGAACTCACTGGTCTCCGACCGGCTCAAGCGGACCATCCAGACCATCGTCTACCTGCCCCACTTCATCTCCTGGGTGGTGGTCGTGTCGATCTGGCAGAAGATCTTCGGCGGTGCCGGGCTGGTCTCGGAGCTGATGTCGCGGGTCGGGGTCGAGGGCCTGAACATCATGGCCAATCCCGAGACGTTCAAGATCTTGGTCACCAGCCAGGTGATCTGGAAAGACGTCGGCTGGGGCACGATCATCTTCTTCGCTGCGATCTCGACCATTCCGCTCGAACGTTATGAGTCGGCAGCCACCGATGGTGCCAACAGCTGGCAGCGCATCCGCCACATCACCTTGCCCGGCATGATGCCCGTCATCTCGATGCTGCTGATCCTGAACGTCGGCACCGCGCTGACCGTCGGCTTCGAGCAGCTCCTGCTGCAGCAGCCCGCCGTCGGCGCGGACGCCGCACAGGTCCTGGACACCTTCGTCTACTTCCGCGGCATCGCCGGCGGCGACTGGGGCGTGGCCGCAGCCGCGGGCCTGGTCAAAGGCGTCATCGCCACAATCTTGATCATCACCGCGAACAAGGTCGCCAAGAAGCTCGGCGGAGAGGGGGTCATCTGATGTCCACCATGACCACATCGGAGGACACGGCCGGAACCACGGTCGCCACGAAGACCGTCACCAAGCGCACCAGCCATAGAACGCCGGGACGGCCGATCTGGCAGGAGGCCCCGTCGGGCCCGGTGCAGGCGCTGAAGGCGCTGCTGATCGGGGCGATCGCCATCGTGA
>Ga0209487_1001499_pt1 | contig 19735 bp, 16 predicted proteins | sample Poulit2012_FD_187524 | JGI IMG/M metagenome (GOLD analysis project Ga0209487, IMG submission 187524) | Agricultural soil microbial communities from Georgia to study Nitrogen management - Poultry litter 2012 (SPAdes) (version 2) | ecosystem: Environmental > Terrestrial > Soil > Agricultural land...
TGCCCCGTGCGGTGGCCTGTACGAATGCAGAAAACTGTGATGCTATTTTTGATGTCATGTAAATCTACCTTGGTGAAAACGCTGCAAAAAAACCTGTCTAAAGAAATAATTAAAAGGCCGTACCAATTTGGAACTGGAAGGCTTGCTTTTCGTCACCTGGTTTGGCACTGATGGCACGACCATAAGACAGCTGCAAGGGCCCTAAGGGGGAATCCCAAGACAAACCTAAGCCGGCGGAATACTTCCACCCGCAGGGGTCTTTGGCGCGATGGCGCTTGGTACCGTAATAACACTTGGGCGACTGGGTATTGTCTACCCGACCGGCATCAGCAAAAACAAACCAACGCAAGGTGCGATCACGGCTAGCCCCCGGGAAGGGTAGATACAACTGTACATTACCTGTGATGCGCCGTGAACCCCCTAAAAAGTCATTGGTGCGTGGGTCGCGTGGGCCGAGTGACCCCCCCTCGTACCCTCGTACGGTACCAATACCGCCGCCATAGACGGTTTTAATAATGGGGAATGGTTTGTCGCCACCATACGAGCGACCGTAGTCGATCATACCGTTAAAGGCCAAAGTCATGGCTCGACCCAAGGGCAAATAGTACTGCTGTTGGGCGCTGAGCATGTAATATTTGAGGTCAAGCACAGAGAAATCAGCCGACACACTGGTATAACTGCCACGTGTGGGGGCCAAAGCGCTGTCGCGGGTGTCCTTGTCCCAACCGAGGTTAAAAATAAAGGCGTTAGAGTATTTACCGTACTCATCAACAAATTGTTGATAAGCATAAGGGGTGTATTTACGGTGCAGTCTGTCTAGGCCGTTACGCTCGAAGCTGCCCCCCACAAAAACGGTATCGTACTCGGTAACCGGCACACCAAAGCTCAAACCTAAACCGATAGAGGTGACTTGGAAATCACCCTCAGACCAGCGGTAGTCATAAGGTTTGGTGCGGCGATAGTACAACGAGGTGGTTTTGCTGACCCCGTCTTTGGTCCAGTATGGGTCGGTATGTGCTAACACTGCTGTGCGGTGGATTTTACTGGTATTAAGCTGCAAAGACAGACTATTACCACTACCAAAAATATTGTCCTGACTAATACCGGCCGAGAGCATGACCTTGTCAGTCGTACCATAGCCAATACCAAGGTTAATCATGCCTGTGGGGCGCTCTTTAACATCAACAACTAGGTCGACCTGATCGGGTGAGCCGGGTACCGGCTCGGTATGGACATCGACCTCAGAAAAATAACCCAGCCTATCGATACGATCGCGCGAGAGGTTGATATTGCCCTCGTCATACCAAGCGGCCTCGTGTTGGCGCATCTCGCGGCGAATCACCTCGTCACGGGTACGGACGTTGCCGCCAATCTCGATACGGCGTACGTATACCCGCCGCCCTGGGTCAACATAAAAAGTCAGATCGGCGAGTTGCTCATCGCGATCTAAGATGGGCTGCGGGTTAACGTTGGCAAAGCCATAACCTAGGCTGCCCAAATAATCGGTAATAGCAGTTACGGTGTCGTTGGTTTTCTCGGCGGAAAACACATCGCCCTCTTGTACCGTGATGAGCTCTTGTATTTGGTCTTCGAGGCCTAAGAGATCACCCGCTAATTGCACCGTATTGACGCGGTAGGGCTGCCCCTCGTCAACTGTAATGGTGATGTAGATCTCTTGACGATCGGGCGAGATAGATACCTGTGGCGGCTCAGAGAAAAACTCTAAATAGCCTCGGTTTAAATAATAAGACCGTATGCGCTCGAGATCGCCCTCGAGCTTTTCACGCGAGTATTTATCAGTGCCGGTATACCACGTCATAATGCCCGAGGTGGTGAGCTCCATCTCGTCAAGCAAATCACTGCTGCGTATATCTTGGTTGCCAACAATGTTGATCTCTTTGATTTTGGCTAAATCGCCCTCAAAAATATCAAAACTGATCCCTACCCTATTGCGTGGCAAGGGGGTAATGACTGGATGAACCTCAACCCCGTATTTGCCTTTAGAAAGATACTGCTGTTTGAGCTCGAACTCGGCCCGCTCGAGCATGGAACGATCAAAGATGCGCCCCTCGGCAAAACCTACCTGGGCCAAGGCCTTGGTAATCGCCTTGGGGTCAAACTCGCGCATGCCGGTAAAACTAACCGAAGCAATGGTGGGTCGCTCTTGGACCACGACCACTAACACATCATCATCGATGTCAATGCTTACATCATTAAAAAAGCCACTGGAGTACAAACGCTGAATGGCCTCGCTAGCATGCGCCTCGGTAAACTCGTCGCCAACCGCAACAGGCAAATAGCCAAACACGGTGCCAGGGTCGAGGCGTTGTAGCCCTTGCACTTGGATATCGCGCACCACAAAAGGCGTAAAAGCTAATGCCCATGCTGGTATGAGCATAAAGGCACATAAAGCAAGTCGAGCTAATGTACGTACCACTGCAGGATGTTTACTTTTAAACGACATTGTGCGCTTCCTTGAACTGAGCCATAGCTAAAACAAAGCGGGAGTGAAAGGTGTACATATTAAATACTTATTGAAAGATGCGGGTAAAGTCGTTAAGAAAAGCCAGTGCCATTAGGCCAGCAAGCATGGCCAAACCAATGCGTTGACCAAAGGCCTGCCATTTATCATCTAAGGGCTTACCTCGAACAACCTCGATGGCATAATACAACAAATGGCCGCCATCTAACATAGGGATTGGCAGCAGATTTAACAAACCAATACTAACACTTATTAAAGCCAAGAACTGTATATAGGCAGCTAAACCTATTCGGGCAGTCTGACCAGCGTAGTCGGCAATGGTTACGGGGCCACTGATGTTTTTCATCGAAACCTGCCCAGTGATCATACGCCCTAGCATTTTTAAGGAAAACCAAAAGGTATCGACTGTGCGGGTAAACCCTAGGCCCAGCCCGGCAAAAAACCCTGCATGCACGGTTTGGGTGTCGACTTGTGCGCCTATCATGGCCCCTACCCGCCCAATAGACTGCCCATTTTCGTTATGCGCATCGGTGGTGATGCGCACCTCTTGCCTACTGCCCTGACGCAATATACCCAGTACCGCGGTTTCATTGGGGTGGGCCTGCACCCACTGTATAAAGTCTGTCACGCTCTGTACGGGCGTGTCATTGATGGCAATAATCTGGTCATTTTCTATGAGCCCGGCACGCTCGGCTGCACTATCGGGCATGACCTGCTGTATTTGAGGTTGGGGCAAAAACATCACAAAGCCTAGCTCAGCCAAGGGGTCGGTCTCGTCGTGACCAGAGAACACCACCTTGGGGTCAGCCAAAACCCGTGTTTGCTGCCTACCGTCTGGGCCCTGTGCCTGAATATCAACAGCCTGATGACTGTGCACCCTATCAAGCATGGCCCAACGAAATTGCGGCCAAGTTTCGACGGCATCATTGCCCACCGCAGTGATACGGTCTTGGGCCATAAAACCCGCCTGGGCAGCGGCACTGCCTGCAGGGGGCTGGGCCAGCACGGCGGTAGGCTCGACTGTACCCACCCAAGCCATTACGGCATATAGCAGTACGGCTAATAATAAGTTGGCCACCGGCCCTGCCGCAGTAATAGCAATGCGTTGCCAAACAGTCTTGCTTTGTAGGGTGCTATCACGGTAGGCAGTTGAAGCCGTGTCAGGGGCCTCGTTGCGCATCATGACATAACCGCCTAAGGGGATAGCCGAAAAGGCCCACTGACAACCTCTTTTATCGGTATAGCGCAGTAAAACCTTGCCAAAACCAAAAGAAAAACGCTCGATATGCACCCCATAATAGCGGGCGACAGCATAGTGGCCGAGTTCGTGGATGACGACCAATAGGCCAATGGCAAAGGCAAATGCGAGCAAGGTAAAAAACATAAAAACCCAGCGCTATTGAACCAAACAATGCTCTTGCGCATAGTGGCGCGCTTGGGCATCTAAGTTAAGTACCGCCTCTAAATCATCAAGCGTGGTGTGGCTCAGGCCGACGACCTCATTAATGGTTGTCTCGATAATACGGGCGATATCGGTGTAGGCGATCTTTTTTTGTAAAAATTGCTCGACAGCCACCTCGTTGGCTGCATTAAGCGCCACACATGCCGCTTGTGAGGTTGCCAAGGCCTCGAAGGCCAAGCGTAGAGCAGGAAAGCGTTTGGTACAGGGCTCATCAAAGACCAAAGGCTCGGCATTGGTGAGATCTAAGGCCGGCATGCCGCTATCTATGCGCTCGGGAAAGCCCAGCCCATAAGCAATTGGGGCACGCATATCGGGGGCTGCCAGCTGCGCCAAGGTCGAGCCGTCAATGTACTCGACCATAGAATGCACCACACTTTGGGGGTGGATAACGACCGAAATTTGTTCGGCAGGCATGGCAAATAACCAATGTGCCTCTATTACCTCAAGGCCTTTGTTGGCCATGGTGGCAGAGTCAACAGAGATTTTTTTGCCCATAGTCCAGTTGGGGTGCAAACACGCCTGCTCGGGCGTAACCGTAGTAAGCGCATCGAGAGGTACGGTACGAAAGGGCCCGCCCGATGCAGTAAGTATGAGACGTCTGATAGAGGGGTGCGGTTGCTGTGGTACCGTGCCCAATAAGTCGGCAGGTAAACATTGATAAATAGCATTGTGCTCGCTATCAATAGGCAGTAGTTGAGCGCCGCCCTGGCGTACTGCATCTAAAAAGACCGCGCCCGCGGCCACCAAGGCCTCTTTGTTGGCCAACAATATACGTTTACCCGCCTGGGCTGCGGCAAATACCGAGGGCAAACAAGCTGCCCCTACTATGGCCGCCATAACTGTATCGACCTTGGGGTCGGCTGCTGTGGCCGACAAGCCCTCGGCACCCAGCCGAATCTCGGGTGCGGGTCGCCCAGTAGGCCACAAAGCCTTGAAACGACGTTGGGCAGTCTCATCAGGTACGACCACAACCTTGGCCTGGCTTTCCCAAGCGAGTCTGACAAGGGTGTCTATATTGTTAAAGGCAGTGAGCGCATAAACACTAAACCTGTCGGGGTGTAAAGCCATCACCTCTAGGGTACTGCGCCCAATCGAGCCCGTAGCACCTAATATACAAACCTGCTGGGTATCCATAGTAAAGCACCAAATATTAGCTCACAAACAGAGCATCGTACCAAGGCCCCGCGACAAAGGCTGCCAACGGTGCAACAGGGATCAAAGCATCGATACGGTCTAAAACCCCACCGTGACCGGGCAAGAGATTACTCGAGTCTTTTACCTGTGCGCGGCGTTTGAGCAATGACTCGAACAAATCACCCATAACAGATAAAGAGGACAGCAACAATGTAAACATTACCGCGCCCAGCCATGTCCAGCGGCTGACTAACTCAAAACCAAAAGAGCCTACAAATTGGGCGCTGATCAGGACCCAAACCACTGCGCCTACCAGGCCACCTATAAAGCCGGCCCAGGTCTTGCCCGGGCTTAGACGAGGCGCCAAGCGTCGGCGACCCCATTGTCGACCCACAAAATAGGCAACGGTATCTGTGGACCAAACCACAGCCAGCATCGATATCAAATACCACGCGCCATGCACAAACCACATATCAAGCAAAGCCAGCCAAGCCACCCCCAAAGCCAGCACACCAAAAATACTGAGGCTAATGGTATGGGTTTTTTGCTCGGTAAAACCCATAATCAACATAAAGCCAACGCCAAAGAACCAGTAGGCCAATACGGCGGGGCTAACTAAAAGAAAGGGCAAGGTCCAATTTTCGGGTGATGCTGCCCCGGGTACAAATAGATATTGCTCGTGCTGATAGATAATAAATAAAAAATAAAGCAGAGCTAAAATGGCGATGGGGATAGCCAAACGTTGAAACCGTGTGGCCATACTCAGACGTAACCACTCCCAAAGTGCGGCTGCGGTTAACACGCTAAGGAGCACACCAAATGGCCACTGAAAGCCGCTAAAAATAGTTGCCAACAAAATGGCCAATAAAATTACTGCGGTAATAACCCGTTGCTTGAGCATATGTATTATTAGTTTGTTTGGGTGGCAGCGGTCTGCGCACTGGTGCGGCCAAACCGCCTTTCGCGCGAGCGATACCACTCGAAGGCCGCATCTAAATGCTGGGCATTGAAATCAGGCCAAAAAGTATGAGTAAAGTACAGTTCAGTATAAGCTAACTGCCAGATTAAAAAATTAGAAATGCGCTGCTCACCCCCGGTGCGGATGAATAAATCGGGCTCGGGGGCAAAGGCCATAGAAAGATAAGGGGTCAGATGCTGTTCGGAAAGCTCGTCGGGGCGCTGAGCAAACTCGGGGTGCTGAGCCAATAGGCGCCGAGTAGCTTGGAGAATGTCCCAGCGGCCACCATAATTGGCAGCCACCGTAAGATGCAGCTGATCATTATGCGCGGTCTTGTCCTCGGCCTGGGCAATCAGGCTTTGCAAAGTGGGCTCAAATGCAGAAATATCACCTACTATGCGCAGTCGCACCCCTTGCTTGTCGAGCTTATCGACCTCTTTTTCTAGGGTTTGTACAAATAGGCGCATCAGCAGCGAGACCTCGTCTTTGGGGCGACGCCAGTTTTCAGAGCTAAAGGCAAACAGGGTTAAATAACGCACCCCTGCCTTGCCGCAGGCACTAAGTATGCGGCGTACGGTTTGCACCCCGCGGGCATGACCTGCCGTACGGGGTAAATAACGCCGGGTCGCCCACCGACCATTGCCATCCATGATGATAGCAAGGTGCTGAGGTACATGGGCAACAGACGGTATGGACAATGTAGAGCTGTTTTTCATAGCGACCTATTTGGCTGTTCAATGGGCAAGCTAAATTGTCATGACCTCTTCTTCTTTGTTGGCCACCAAGGTATCAACCTCGGCTACATATTTGTCGGTCAAGCGTTGGATTTCGTCTTGAAAGCGTCGATCGGCATCCTCGGAAATGCTCTTGTCGCGTAACATACGGCGCGATTGATCGTTGGCCTCGCGGCGCAGATTGCGAATCGCCACCTTGGCCTCTTCGCCCTCGGCACGCACAATGCGCGTAAGGTCTTGACGCCGCTCTTCGGTAAGGGGGGGCAAAGGGATTCTGAGTGTCTCGCCAGCTAACACTGGGTTGAGCCCCAGGTCAGACTCGCGAATGGCCCTATCGACAACCTCGGCCATGTGCTTTTCCCAAACCTGTACGCTAAGCGTACGCGCATCGACAACGGTAATATTAGCAACCTGGCTAATAGGTACCTCAGAACCATAATATTCTACCGTTATGTGATCGAGCAAGCCGGCATGCGCACGCCCGGTGCGGATCTTGGCTAAACCGTTAGATAGCGCAGCAATAGAGCGCTTCATGCGTTCTTCTGTTGATTTTTGCATCTCGGAGTGATTCATGACTTATCCCTATTGTTAAACATGTACTAGGGTACCCTCGTCTTCGCCACATACAGCGCGCGCTAGGGCACCTGCTTTGTTTATAGAAAAAACCTTGATGGGTAATTTCTGATCGCGACAAAGAGCAAAGGCGGTGGCGTCCATAACCTCGAGGCGGCGCACAATGGCTTCGTCAAAACTAATGCGTTGATAACGCGTGGCACCCGGATCTTTGTTGGGATCGGCACTGTAGATGCCGTCAACCTTGGTCGCCTTGAGGACAATCTCGGCCCCGACCTCTGCCCCACGCAAAGCGGCAGCAGTGTCGGTAGTGAAAAACGGGTTGCCCGTGCCCGCTGCAAAGACTACGATCTTGCCCTCTTCGAGATAGCGTAGTGCCTTGGGGCGAATGTAGGGCTCGACAACTTGCTCTATATTTAAGGCAGATTGGACGCGTGCGTCAATGCCCTGGTTTTTGAGGGCATCTTGTAAGGCTAGGGCATTCATAACCGTGGCCATCATCCCCATATAGTCAGCCGTTGCTCTATCCATACCTTGGGCGCCGGGTGCTATCCCGCGAAAAATATTGCCGCCCCCAATCACGATAGCAATTTGAACACCTAGGTTAGCTATTTGGGCTATCTCTTCGGTCATGCGCATGATGGTGGCCCGATTGATACCAAATGCATCGTCGCCCATCAGCGCCTCACCTGAAAGTTTGAGCAAAACGCGTTCGTATAAGGGGTTGTTCATAGCATAGAAACTCGTAGAATGTGGGTACGAAACTTAGTATAAGACACAACACAAGGTGCCGTAAGACGGCACCTTGTGAAATAAGCTAAGACTATCACCTATTAAGATGATTTTTGTGCGGCGGCTACCTCGGCGGCAAAGTCCTCATCGCGGCGCTCGATACCCTCGCCTACTACGTAAATGCTATAGGCAGATACGGTAGCGTCGTTTTCCTTGAGCATTTGCTCGACACTCTTTTTGTCATCTTTAACAAAAGGCTGCGCCAGCAAAGTAACCTCTTGGACAAACTTGTCGACCGTACCGGTTACGATTTTCTCGATGATGTGCTCGGGGCGACCTAGCTCTTTGGCCTTTTGCTCGGCCAAAGTTGCCTCTTGCTCGAGTAATGCGGGGTCGAGCTGCTCGCGGCTAAGGGCTTGTGGACGCATTGCCGCAACATGCATGGCAACATCACGACCTACCTCATCGCTACCGGTGTGCTCGATGACCACACCGATCTTGCCCCCGTGAACATACTCAGATAAGGCGTTGTCGGTTTCAAAACGCTCGAAACGGCGGATGGTCATGTTTTCGCCAATACGACCGATGAGCTCAGCACGAACCTCTTCTACAGTTTTGCCATCTAAATCTAAGGCAGCTAAAGCCTCGAGATCAGCGGGGTTGTGCTCGGCAACCAAACGGGTGACATTGTTGACAAAATTGATGAAATCATCGTTTTTGGCCACAAAGTCGGTCTCGCAGTTAACCTCGACCATGGCACCCTGTTTGCCATCATCACTAATAAAAACACCAACCAAACCCTCGGCAGTAACGCGCGAAGCGGCTTGGCCAGCCTTGCTACCGAGTTTGACGCGTAGCAGCTCTTCGGCCTTGGCCATATCGCCGTTGGCCTCTACTAGTGCCTTTTTGCACTCCATCATGGGTGCATCGGTTTTTTCGCGCAACTCTTTGACCATTGATGCTGTAATTTCAGCCACATTATTCTCCAGTTCGGTAAATTGACCTCGGCAGGTGCGAGGTACGGTGAGAAGATACAAGAAAGGCCCGCCTAGAGACTGGCGTCGTGATTAAAGACGTAGCGGGCCTTAAAGATGTCAGGCGCATACCTGCACGCGTGCAATGTATGCACCACGCACACATAGCCTGCAGGTAAAACGCGCACAAACAGTGTGTAAATCGATAAGCTAAGCTATCTGCCTAGTCAGATTGACGGGCAACATCGGCCGCATCAGCCTCGGCGGCATCGGCAGCTGCCTCGGCCTCGGCTTCGACTGCGGGAGCCTCGGCCTCGGTGGCCTCAACCTCAACCTCGGCCTCGACCTCGACAAACTCGTCATCATCACGAAGCTCGTCGACTAGGCCGCTAAGGGCTTGGTTGCGGCCCTCGAGGATAGCATCGGCAATACCGCGCACGTAGAGTGCAATGGCCTTGGCAGAGTCGTCGTTACCGGGTATGACGCGCTCGATGCCATCGGGTGAGTTGTTGGTATCGACCACCCCTATAACCGGGATGCCGAGCTTGTGTGCCTCGGCAACGGCGATGCTGTGATAGCCTACATCAACCACAAAAAGGGCATCGGGTAGTTTGGTGATGTCTTTGATACCACCAATAGAACGATTAAGCTTAGCGATGTCACGCTCGAGCAAGAGCCCCTCTTTGTTGGTGAGGCGCTCGAGTATGCCATCCTCGACCTGGGCTTCCATGTCTTTGAGGCGTTTGAGAGAGCTTCTGACAGTTTTGAAGTTGGTCATCATACCGCCCAACCAGCGGTTATCAACATAAGGCATGCCGCATCTTTGGGCCTCTTCGGCAATGATCTCGCGAGCCGCACGTTTGGTGCCAACAAATAGTATGGTGCCACCCTGGGCCGCTAGCTGACTGGCATATTTTTGCGCCTCGACAAACATAACCGCTGTTTTTTCGAGGTTAACAATGTGAATACCATTGCGTTGACCAAAGATATAAGGGGCCATTTTGGGATCCCAAAAGCGGGTTTGGTGACCAAAATGCACACCCGATGCGAGCATCTGACGCATTAAAGACATGATTGATTCTCCAAGGGGTTAGGTCTAACAAGTTATCAGGATCCGACAAGCGGACACCCTTTGGCGATAACCTGCGCCTTTTTTAATAAAAATAAATAAAAATAAAGGTATCGAGATAACACCACTAAGCTTTTGGCCGCGGGCCAAGCCACTGCGCCCTATACCAAGCTGTATAAAGCTGTACCGGTAGGCCCTTGTCATGCCAAAGCTAATAGGCAAGCCAAAATAATGTTATGCTTTTTATTAGGGCTATGCCCCAGCAAAAACCAACACCACCAAAAAACCTAGCCAACCTAGCATGGCAACAATGCGGCAACAACCGTAGCCGAAAACTTAATCCAATTATTCTACTATTTTTTACTGCAACTGTACAATTTTATGGAAAAAATACTCGTCACCGACCCGACAGACCTCGATAAAATGCGTGCTGCCTGCCAAGCGGCTGCGCAAACACTCGATTATCTCACCCCATTTGTTAAGGCTGGTGTTACCACTGCCGAGCTCGACAAACTTTGTTTGGAATACATTACCGACGAGCTCCAAGTGCAGTCAGCTACCGTTGGCTATGCGCCCGCTGGTTACCCCCCCTTTCCTGGTGCGGTGTGTACCTCGGTCAACCATGTTATCTGTCATGGCATCCCGGGTGACAAAAAACTGCGCGATGGCGACATTATCAACCTTGATGTAACAGTCATCAAAGACGGCTGGTACGGTGATACCAGTCGCATGTATTTTGTGGGCAAGCCCTCTATACTGGCACGCCGGCTGACCAACGTCACCTATGAGTGCATGTGGTTAGGCATCGAGCAGGTACGCCCTGGGGCCACCCTGGGTGATATTGGCCATGCCATTCAAACCCATGCCGAGGCACATGACTACTCGGTGGTGCGCGAGTACTGCGGGCACGGTATAGGCCAGGCCTTTCACCAAGATCCTCAGGTGCTGCACTATGGGCGTCCCGGTACGGGTATGGTGCTCGAGGCGGGTATGATTTTTACTATAGAGCCCATGATCAACGCAGGTCGCCGCGAGTTACGCACCCTGCCCGATCAATGGACAGTTGTCACCCGCGATCGCAGCCTCTCAGCACAATGGGAGCACACCATTTTAGTTACTGATACAGGCTACGAGGTGCTAACCGTATCGCCGGGTATGCCGCAGCCCCCCGAGTTTGTCAAAGACTTTGTATCGGCCTTAAAGGCCTAAGATCATGCTCTGCCCGTTGGTCGCCATAAAACAACAATTACAGGCACAACGTGCAGAGGCCATTAGCCGCTTTCGCCAACGCCCTGCCCCGCAGCGACTGTTATTGCGCCTAAGTCTTGCTACTGATCAGGCCTTACAACAGTTATTTAGCCTCTACCCCATCCCCAAGGGTTCGGTATGTTTGGCTTTAGGTGGCTATGGGCGTCAAGAGCTTTACCCCTATTCTGACGTCGATTTGCTGTTTTTATTGCCCCAACCCTTGATGGCGGGTACAGATAAAAAACAATTTGAGCAATTAATCGCCGCTAGCTGGGATCTGGGCCTCTCTGTATCGCATCGCGTACTCACGCTCGAGCAATGCCTCGAGCAATGTCGCCAAGATATCCCCCTACAAACCGCTTTACTCGAGGCCCGCTATTTGGCTGGCGATCGTAGCCTGTGGTTTAGGCTGCAATATAAGCATCACCAACAGCTCGATTTGCTCGAGTTTTATGCTCAAAAATGCGCCGAAATGCAGCGTCGCCACCAGCACTACCAAAACACCCCCTATGCCCTTGAGCCCAACTGTAAAGAGTCGCCTGGCGGCCTGCGTGATTTGCATCTGCTGGCCTGGCTCGCCCATGCGGTAGGGGTTGGGGCAAATTGGGCCCAAATCGCTGACTCGGGCCATCTAAGCTTGGCCGAGCAAAAGGCTCTCGAGCGCGCATCAAGAGCTTTGATGCGTTTACGCATCGAGTTGCATTTGCTCTGCAAGCGGGCCCAAGACATTGTACGTTTTGATCTGCAGCCTCAGCTCGCGCGTATTTATGGTTTTACCGCTGGGCAGGGGCAACGGCGGCCAAGTGAGCTGATGATGCAGCGCTACTATTGGGCCACACGTTTGGTCACCCAGCTCACCACTACCTTGTTGCAAAGCTTTGACGAGCTGCTCTACCCACCCAACAAACAAAATAGCCGCCTGCTCAACCAAGACTTTGCCCAAGTAGATGATCATCTTAGGTTGATTACACCGGGTGGGCTGGCGGCCCAGCCAGCCAACCTCTTTGCCGGCTTTTTACTTTGGCAGCAGCAGCCGCAATTGCGCGGCTTTGATGCCCAAACTTTGCGTAGCCTGTGGCATGGCCGAAAACTCATTGATGCCGCATTTAGACAAAACCCCTACCACCAACGGTTATTTATAAAAATATTGCAGCAGCCCCATCGGGTCTATGAAACGCTTGAGCAGATGACCCTATTTAATATTTTGCCTCGCTATATACCCGCTTTTAGGGCTGTGGTAGGGCAAATGCAGCATGATTTATTTCATATCTATACAGTCGATCAACACACCTTGCAGGTAATTAAAGAGCTTTGTCAGCTGCGTGCGCCAGATACCCCTATCAACCAAACTCAGGTCTTGTACAGCCACCAACAGCCAGCTGTTGAGCGCCCACACAAAACCCCTGACTACCCTGCTTTGGCGGTGCAGTTAATGCACTCTTTTAGCCGGCCTTGGTTGCTGCTTGTGGCGGCCTTATTTCATGATATTGGCAAAGGCCAAGGGGGCTCCCATGCGCAGCGTGGCGCCCATATTGTCCAAGAGTTTTGCCAACAACATCAAATTAATAGCAGCGATACCGATCTGCTGGTGTTTTTAGTCAAAGAGCATTTGCTTTTTTCTCATTATGCGCAAAAAAAAGACTTCTACCACCCTTTGGTCTTGCAGACCTTTATAAACAAGGTCAACAGCATCGAAAGGCTTGATGCCTTATATTTGCTCACGGTTGCCGATATACGTGCTACGAACCCCAGTTTATGGAATAGCTGGAAGGCAACCCTATTTGCGAGTCTGTACCAGCAGGCCAAGCTACTGCTCCAAAGCCAACAAAGTAGCGGCCAGATTATCCAGCAACGCCAGCAAGCTGTAGCCCAGCAATTGGGGACCACAATACAACAAAGCCCTTATGCCCAGCAACTTTGGCAGCAACTTGATGAAGATTATTTTGCCCGCCACCCACGGGCAACCATCAGCTGGCATTTTCGCACCCTCAGTCAGGCAACCCACGCCCCACTTGTGGTTGTGCGCAACCTACCTACCGAGCCGGAGGAGGCCAAAGCCGCTACCACAGCTAGCCCCCAGCCTTGGCAGGTGATGGTACACGCCCACGATCAGCCCGAGTTATTCATGCGTATTTGCGAGGTTTTTGAGCACCTAGGCGTGGCCATACAAGATGCACAAATCTATACCAGCCCAAGCAATTGGGTAATTGATAGTTTTATCGTCATCCCGGCGCGGGCGCTCGCAGATGACCCCCGTGGCCACAAACTGCTGACCCAAAAGCTTAACCAAACCCTAGATCGCCTACGCAGCGATCACGCGGGCAGTACGAGCCTAAACTTTAGTTACCAAGACGCCCGTTCGGTGCGGGCAACAGTATTCCCCGTTGCTCCCAGCGTATTATTAAATAAAATTACCCCACAACAGTGGGAGCTTTCCGTGCTGGGTACCGACCGTAAGGGGCTGCTTTATGATATTGCGCGAGTGTTTGCTGCCTACCAATTAAATCTTAGATCAGCCAAAATCATGACCTTAGGCGAACGCGTAGAAGATAGTTTTATTATTAATAGCTCAGCACTGAGTAATGAGTCATTTAGGGCCGAGCTCATTCGGGCTATACTGCGTTTACTTTCTTAGTTGGCTAGGGGTTTTATTTAATTATTATGTGTGGGTCAATGCATAAGGTAAGTTTTATGCGGTCACGATCTTGGGTGGCACCAATCTATTTGCTCGCCTTTGTTGCGGCTGTGATTTCTTTGGCTGTGGCTTTATTTGCCCAGCACGGGCTGGGCATGATGCCCTGTGCTTGGTGTGTATTTCAGCGTCTATTATTATTGTGCAGCGCTGCACTGGCCGTGGGTAGCTATTTTTGCCATTCACGGCAGTTGCCGCGCGCCGCTATAGTAGGCGGTGTGCTTTTTATTATTAGTACCTTGGGTGGTGTCGCTGCAGCTTGGCATCAGTATACCGTTGCAGCCCAATCATTTAGCTGTAGCCAAACCCTAGCAGACAAGACCATTCAGCTACTTGGTCTTGATGCCCTCTGGCCTGCTGTATTTGGCATTTATGCTAGTTGCATGCAGGCCCAAACCCAGTTTTTGGGCTTAGACTTTGCCCTCTGGTCTTTATTTTTATTTGTTGGGCTAACTGCTTTGGGTGTGTTGGCATTAGGGCTTTTTGGGCGCAGCCTATGCAAAAAAAAACAGCAGCTAATTAGTGCATACAGACGCTAAAGCGCAATACAAGCGCTCGCCCACCACATAAGCAAGCACTAGAGCACAATACTAACGCTAGGCCACCACATAAGAACTAAAGTACAAGGTAAAGACTGTACTAGAGTTTTTCCTCAGTAAGGGGGGCATCCTCGGTAATATAGTGCCCATGAAAGCACGAGGCCTCAAAACCATCGATGGCGGGGTTGAGCTCATGCAATAGGGTCTCGAGATCACTTAGGCTTTGGTAAATCAGGCCATCGGCCCCTATTTGTTTGGCGATATCTGCCACCTCGCGATTGTGAGCGATGAACTCCTCTTTGGTGGGCATATCAATACCGTAAATATTGGGGTAGCGCACCGGCGCAGCTGCCGAGGCAAAAAACACCTTTTTGGCCCCTGCCCAACGCGCCATTTCTACAATACGTTTACTGGTTGTGCCGCGGATAATCGAGTCATCAATGAGCAGAACATTTTTGTCTTTGAACTCTAGTGGTACCGCACTGAGCTTTTGCCGTACCGAGCGCTGCCGCACTGCCTGCCCTGGCATAATAAAGGTGCGGCCAATGTAATAGTTTTTTAAAAAACCCTCGCGATAGGTTAGGTTGAGGCTCGAGGCTAACTGCATAGCCGATGGGCGTGCCGAGTCAGGTATGGGCATGACCACATCGACCTCGGCCAAACGCATATTTTTGGCCACCTTGTTGCCCAAATACTCGCCCATCTTGAGGCGCGCATGATAAATAGAGATGCCATCAACGATAGAATCGGGGCGAGCAAAATACACATACTCAAACATACAGGGCATGAGGCGTGTATGGGTGGCGCATTGTTGCTGATACAGCTCGCCAGCCTCGGTGATGCACAGGGCCTCGCCCGGGGCAACATCGGCCACCAAACGAAAGCCATTGCCCGTTAGGGCCACCGACTCAGAGGCAACCATCCACTCGCGGCCGTGCTCGCTCTCGTGTTTGCCATAACAAAGGGGGCGGATACCGTTGGGGTCACGAAAGGCCACCAAACCAAAGCCAGCTATATGGGCAATAACAGCGTAGGCACCTTTGACCCGCCTGTGTACGGCGCGTACCGCCTGAAAGATCACCTCGGGTGAGAGCTCATGCTCGGCCGAGGCGCATTGTAATTCATGGGCAAAAATATTAAGTAAGACCTCGGAGTCTGACTGGGTGTTGATGTGACGCCGATCAAATTTGAAAAGATCCTCGCGTAGGCTTTTCCAGTTGGTAAGCTGCCCATTATGAACAAAACAAATACCATAGGGTGCATTGACATACAAAGGCTGGGCCTCGTCAATGCTCTCGGCCGAGCCCGAGCGTGGATAGCGCACATGGCCCAGCCCGCTGTGCCCCGGTAATGAGCGCATATTGCGAGTACGAAACACATCACGTACCAGCCCTGCCCCACGATGGGCAAAAAACACCTGCTCGTGATAGGTTGAAATACCCGCTGCCTCTTGGCCTCGATGCTGCAATAGCAACAAACTGTCGTAAATCAGTTGGTTGACAGGCGAGCGTGCAACCACGCCGACCACACCACACATAAAAAATTCCTTTAGATTAGTTGGGCAGCCATGCTGCGGTTGCCGGCAGCCAGTCTTTGATTTTACCCACCCCTAACTCGGCAATAGGCACAAGCTGCGATGCCTGCCACCATGGCTCTTGGTGCAGTGCAGTATAACTTGCCAATACCACTAAGGCCAAAACGATTACCGCCCCACGTAGCAAGCCAAATAAAGCCCCAAGACCTTGGTCGGCAGGGCCTAAGCCAGTTTTATCTATAAGGGTAGTCAAGAGCAAATTTAACATACCTACGGTCAGAAGCACGACCACAAAGACCACAATATAGGCTATGGCGGACAGCAACAATGGGTGAAGACTAATGAGTTGGCCCAATAAGGCAGCTGCATACGGGCCCCAATTGAGGGCCCCCAAAAAGGCCGCCACAAAGGCAATTAAAGAAAGCACCTCTTTGATAATGCCACGCAAAAAACCCAGCCCGGCTGAAACGAGCAGCACTGCCAGTATAAGGTAGTCAACCGTACTCACTGCGCACGTATAAAGCTATCGTCATAGCCCAGCGAGCGCAGACGAGTCAAGGCTGCCTCGGCAGCTTGGCGGTTTTCAAAGGGGCCCACACGTAGTCGGTAAGTGGTGCCTGAGCCCCCCTCGCCGGCCTGCACAAAGGCATTATTGACCCCCGCGCGGTGCAGTTGTTGTTGGCGCTCATTGGCACCCTCGCGGCTTGAATAGGCAGCCACCTGAACGATGAAACCACCTTGGGCAGCGGCTGAAGCGCCTGACGATGACTGTGACTCGACAGGTACCCGCCCCTCGAGCACAGCCATTGCCAGCGAACCATCATCGGTGCGCTCGGGCTCAGAGGCTGTCGAGGTGCTGCTGCTATCACTTGAAGTTGAGGCTGCCTGCTGTCGATCGGTGCTGGACTGAGCAGCCTGAGCCTGCTGTGACTGCTGCGCGGCCTGCTGGGCCTCGGTTTGAATAGCAATATCGGGCAAAGGCTCGACCGCGCTGGGGATCTCAGCGCCCTCGTGGCCATCGTCAGCATGATCAGCTTGCTCAGCGGTTGGGGTAGGGTCCTGTGTGCTGTCTGCATCAGTGGCCTGATCGGGCTCGGTCATAACAGTACCCTGTACGCTATGCCCCTGCTGCCCATCGAAGCTGCCAGCCGAATCAGCTGATGGGGCGACAATAGGTGGAAAGACTTGTACTACCTGCTCGACCTCGTCAGCCCCATCGCTTTTAAGCAATATGGGCACCAACACCACCACCAACAAAACAATAACCAAGGCGCCCACAAGACGCCGCCGCGCGCGGCGACGAAGCTCGGCGAGCTGCTCGTGTTGATCATTATTATTGCGCTGCTTGGCAGCATTTGAACGAGAGAGAAAACCCATAAGTAGAAAAACCCTAACGGTGTTGATAGTGAGCCAATACCGGCCCAACCGTCATAAAAGATCCAAAGACGATTATTTTATCATTAACTGTGCTTTGACGTTGGGCCGCAGCAAATGCCTCAAGCACCGAATCATAACATTGCACATCGAGTGGTTTGACTGCCTTGGGCTCATTACGTGGGCGCACTGATGGCCGCACTGTTGGCTTGGTTGTAGCGGCTTTTGCTGCTGCGTCAGCAAAGCCAGTATCTGCGCCCTTTGCCTTAGTGTCGACAGTGCCTGCAGCGATAGTGCCAGGCATTGTGCTGCCGCTATTTTGCTGCGCACTCGAGGCATTGCTCGGGGTTATAGCAGGGGTAGCCCCATCTGCATAGGCCTGCCTGACATAATTTGACAGTGTCTGGGCATCGAGGCCGCGCGTACCCTCTAACGAGGCGCAAAGCCATAAATCAACCTCGCCTACCAAAGGCTTAAGTGCATGAGCAACCTCTTTGTCTTTTAGCATACCCACCACAGCAAGGGTGCGACCTTGGGTGGGTAACTGCTGCAAATTGTAAGCAAAGGCGCGCAGTGCATGGGGGTTGTGCCCCACATCGCAAATCACCATCGGCTGACCGGGCAGCACCTGAAACCGCCCATCAAGCTGCACAGCGAGTAAGCCCTGCTTGATATCTTGTATGGGGATCACCAACCTATCACTTAAAGCATCTAAGGCCGCCAAGGCAGCACAGGCATTGGGCAGCTGATTGGCGCCTCGTAGGGCCGGAAAAGGCAGTGCAGAGCGTCGACGCTCAGGACCACGGTACTGCCACTGCTGCATGTCGGCACGCAAACTAAAATCGCGATCCATCACCCAAAGCGGGGCGTTGATCTCTTGTGCATAATCGAGCACCGATTGCGGCGGCTGTGCATCGGCACAAATAGCCGGCCGCTGCGAGCGAAATATAGCTGCTTTTTCCCACCCTATGTGCTCTCGATCAGCGCCCAAGTATTGCTGATGGTCGACATCTATTTGGGTCAAAATACTACAATCAGCATCGATGAGGTTAACCGCATCAAGGCGGCCGCCTAAGCCTATTTCGCACACCCACACATCACAGTCTCGGGCAGCAAATAAGCTCAAAGCGGCCAAAGTTGTAAACTCAAAAAAGGTCAGGCTGATATCTTGGCGATGGGCCTCAACACGACAAAAATGCTGGCAAATTTCGGCCTCGCTCGCTGGGTGGCCCTGTAGGCGAAAGCGCTCACTAAAATGCATCAAGTGTGGCGAGCTATAAAAGGCCACCTTATACCCTGCAGCCAGCAATATAGACTCTAAAAATGCGCAGGTTGAGCCTTTACCATTGGTGCCCCCTACCACTATTTTGATAGCTGGGCTACTAAGCTGCATGCGCTCATAAACTGCCCGCACCCGCTCTAAGCCCATATCGATTTCTACTGGATGCAAGGCCAGCAAATAATCTTGCCATTGATCAAGCCCCCATTGCTCGTACTCGGCTGCGGACGGAGGCTGCGGTAAAGATGATGATTGTGTGGGGGACTGTGAGGTACCCATAAGGTAAAACTCCGATAGTAAAAACAACAATGGCAGGTGCGTCTAAGCACACCTGCCATGAAAACCAATTGCTGCCTAGAGTGCTTACCTGCGCTGTGGAGGCAGATCGGTACATATGCCTAAAGCCGCTGCAGCAGCCATGTGTATCGACTCGCCCAAGGTTGGGTGCGGGTGTATGGTATGCGCAATATCGAGTTGATCGGCACCCATCTCAATGGCCAAAGCCACCTCGCCAATCATATCGCCAGCGCCCGTACCCACAATGGCCCCACCGATGATGCGATTGGTCTCGGCATCAAAGATGAGCTTGGTCAGACCCTCATCGCGGGCATTGGCAATGGCACGGCCCGAAGCCATCCAGGGAAAGCGGCCAACTTGTATTTTGAGGCCCTGCTCTTTGGCTTGCTCTTCGGTCACCCCTACCCAAGCGACCTCGGGGTCGGTATAGGCCACTGACGGGATCACACGGGCATCGAAAAAGCTCTTGTGCCCGGCTGCCACCTCGGCGGCCACATGCCCCTCGTGTACGGCTTTGTGGGCCAACATGGGTTGACCAATAATATCGCCAATCGCATAGATATGGGGCACGTTGGTGCGCATTTGCCTATCGGTAGCAATATAACCTCGCTCGTCGACGGCAACACCAGCCTGCTCGGCACCGATGAGCTTGCC
>Ga0209487_1001500_pt1 | contig 19694 bp, 16 predicted proteins | sample Poulit2012_FD_187524 | JGI IMG/M metagenome (GOLD analysis project Ga0209487, IMG submission 187524) | Agricultural soil microbial communities from Georgia to study Nitrogen management - Poultry litter 2012 (SPAdes) (version 2) | ecosystem: Environmental > Terrestrial > Soil > Agricultural land...
CTTTTCCCAAATTTGTTCTTCAATTTCTTTGATCTGGCAACCCAGATCAGCACAACCCTTTTTAACGTAACAACACCATGAAAAAGATCTACTGGATACTGTTAGGCATACTTTTTCTTATCACTCTTATTATAGAGTTTGTCTATTTGCGGGATTACGACAGCCACTGGTGGAACTCAATACCAGCCTTTTATGCACTCTATGGTTTGGTCAGTACGGTAACGATTATCTATGCTGGCAAGTTTATCGGAAAAAACATTGTAAACCGGGAGATTGACTACTATGACTGATTTAATCACGATACCCGGAATACTGCTGATTGTCGGCGCGATTCTGCTTACAGTAACGCCCAAAAAGGTGCGTCCGGCACTTTTTCTACTCTTTCCGGTTCTTTCACTACTTTTCGTGACCTCAAGGCCTGAGGGCTACACCGTTACCGCACAGCTTCTGAACTATGATCTGGTTCTGATGCAGGTAGATGACCTCTCCCGGATTTTCGGTATCATCTTTTCAATTACAGCTTTTGTGGCAGGTATCTATGCCTACCACATGAAAGAGCTGGGACAGCAGGTGAACGCGCTCCTTTATGCGGGAAGTGCACTCGGAGTGACCTTTGCCGGGGACCTGTTAACACTGATTATCTACTGGGAAATAATGGCCGTCAGCTCTACATGGCTGATCTGGGCCAGAAGAACCAGAGAGTCGGATGGTGCTGGGATGCGTTATCTGATCTACCACATCCTCGGCGGCGGGCTCCTGCTGGGTGGTATCATCTGGCATATAAGCACGACAGGTTCGCTGGCGGTCGAATCCCTTGCACAGGAGTATACTCCAGCCAATATCATGATGCTTTTGGGGGTCAGTGTTAATGCGGCTGTCATCCCTCTCCACACCTGGCTGGCAGATGCTTATCCTAAAGCCACCATTACAGGTGCCGTGTTTATGAGTGCCTTCACGACGAAGTCAGCTGTCTATGTGCTCCTGCGGGTTTTCCCGGGCTGGGAACTGCTGACCTGGTTTGGTGCAGCCATGGCGATCTACGGTGTTATCTACGCGGTAATCTGTAAAGATATCCGGGAGATCCTTGCCTACCACATTATTAGTCAGGTTGGCTTCATGGTCTGCGGAATCGGTATCGGTACAGACCTTGCTTTAAATGGGGCAACTGCTCACGCATACAGCCACATTCTCTATAAGTCCCTTTTGTTTATGTCTACCGGTGCAGTTCTCTATGCAACCGGCACAAGCAAGATGGTACATCTGGGTGGGCTGTTCAAAAAAATGCCCTGGGTGTTTGGGCTCTATATGGTAGGGGCTCTTTCTATTTCCGGTATCCCTCTGTTTAATGGCTTTATCAGTAAAACAATCACCATTAGTGCCGCCAGTAGTGCACAGAACGAAGCGGCAGTTCTGCTCCTGCTCTTTGCCTCTGCCGGTACCTGGCTCAGTGTTGGCCTGAAGCTCCCCTATTTCACCTGGTTCGACAAAGAGAGCAATGATATTGAAGTAAAGAAGTTGCCGGTTAACATGTACATAGCTATGGGTATTGCAGCTTTTGCTTGTATCTTCTATGGCCTCTTTCCTAATGCACTCTATGTATACCTGCCCTATGAGGCGTACTTCAATCCTTTTAGTGCCTACTATTTTGTAGAGGTGGTGCAGATGAGCATTCTCGGTTTCGTAGCATTCTGGTTCCTGAAACAGAAACTGGCACCGGAAATGATTATAGCGCTGGATCTGGATTGGTTCTACCGCAAAGCTGCACCTTCTGTCTACAAGGTCTTTGTTACCGGAGTGGACAACTTATACGATAAGGCGGAAAACGGTGTTCTGGCCATCACCCGGTTTCTTGTTGAGAAATTCAGAAATCCAATGAGATGGCTGAACCCATTTACAGACAAAAACAATCAAGCCAGCACATATAGCCCTGGGCTTGAGGTCGTATTGAGTTTTATACTTATTGGGTTTATTATCTTCATTGCAGCAGCCATGTTCTACTAACTTTCAGATCTGCTCCCGTACGAATACCAAACAGGGATTTCATACTCATGGGACACGTCTGTTTGGAGCTGTTGCAAGAGGTACCCTTTATAATTTATGAGTGTAACCGTAGTTAGATTATATAAGTAACACCGGAGCGCCTTTTAAAACAGCCTCTGCATTATGACTGGCAATCTCTTTGTACTGATGGGAATTTCAGGCTGCGGCAAGACCACAGTCGGCAAACTTCTCTCTGAAACTACCGGACTGCCCTTTTACGATGGGGATGACTTTCATCCTGCAGAAAACAAAGAGAAAATGAGAATCGGAGAGCCGCTTACAGATAAGGACCGGCTCCCCTGGCTGCGAACATTGGCTGAACATATGCGGGAGTGGAGAGCGGGTGGAGGTGCGATTCTGGCCTGCTCAGCATTGAAAAAGGAGTACAGAGACCTTTTGCGCAGTGCAGGAACCCCGGATCAACCTGTTCAATTCATCTATTTGAAAGGATCAGTGACGCAGATCGCAAACCGGATTGATGGAAGACAGCATGAGTTTATGCCCCCCGAACTTCTGGAGAGCCAGTATCATACATTAGAAGAACCGGAAGCCGACGAAGCCCTCCAGATCGATATCTCACTCTCTCCGAAGGTCATTGTACGGAAGATCATCGATCACTTCGCTCTCTGATCCGGGATAGATCTGCAACTCTTCTCCCGGCTGGCCATTTGTTACCATCCTGAACATCCCCTCTCATCCTGCAACATTTTAGAGGCGAACTGCTAGACAGTACAGAGTTATAGCACATGATCTGAACGCTAACACAGGGGTCGCTGCCCGGTGTGGAGATCTGACTGCTATCTCCGCACAGGCAACGCTTCCGGTTCCGTTGTAAAGAATGATTGCTCTAACAGTTTCCTTACCGCTTAGTCGCGAAGCAGTTTTTTGTACTGAATCCGTTTCGGTTCTTCATCTGTAATACCGAGCCGTTCTTTTTTATTCGCCTCATACTCCTGATAGTTTCCTTCAAACCAGTAGACCTGACTGTTCCCCTCAAAGGCCAGGATATGCGTTGCAATCCGGTCGAGAAACCACCTGTCGTGAGATATGATCACTGCACACCCTGCAAAGCCCAGAAGAGCCTCCTCAAGGGCTCTGAGAGTATTTACGTCAAGATCGTTGGTAGGTTCGTCAAGCAGCAGGACGTTTGCTCCTTCTTTCAACGTTTTTGCCAGGTGTACCCGGTTTCTTTCACCCCCGGAGAGTTCTCCAATTTTCTTCTGCTGGTCACTTCCGCTAAAATTAAAGCGGGCGACATAGGCGCGGGAATTGACTTCCCGATTCCCAATTTGCATGATCTCAGCTCCTCCGGATATCTCTTCCCATATATTTTTATCCGGATCCAAAGGCCTCTTCTGGTCAACGTAGCCAAGTTTCACGGTATCCCCGATCAGCAGTTCACCACGATCAGGCTCCTCTTCTCCTGTTATCATTTTAAAAAGGGTAGTTTTACCTGCCCCATTGGGTCCGATGACGCCGACGATCCCTCCCGGAGGGAGCTCAAAAGACATATTCTCAACCAGCAATTTATCATCAAATCCCTTGGCTACATTCTTGGCAGATATTACGTTGTTCCCCAGTCTGGGGCCAGCCGGTATAAAGATCTCCATCTCTTCCCGCCTCTTTTGAAAATCTTCCGTCAGCATCTTTTCATAAGCGTTAATCCGGGCTTTGCTCTTTGACTGACGGCCTTTGGGATTTTGCCGGATCCACTCAAGCTCCCGCTGCAGCGCCTTTTGCCGGCTGGATTCCTGCTTCCCTTCAATCTCCAGGCGTCTCTGCTTCTGTTCAAGCCAGGAGCTGTAGTTGCCTTCGAAAGGAATGCCCTCTCCCCTGTCGAGTTCCAGAATCCATCCTGCCACATTATCCAGGAAGTACCTGTCGTGGGTGACAGCGATGACTGTCCCTTCGTAGCGATCCAAATGCTGTTCCAGCCAATGGACAGATTCCGCATCAAGATGGTTTGTAGGTTCATCCAGAAGCAAGACGTCTGGTTTGTCGAGTAAAAGCCTGCACAAGGCCACCCTCCGCCTCTCACCTCCGGAAAGCACATTGACCGGTGTATCTGCGGGGGGACATCGAAGGGCATCCATTGCCTGCTTCAGTTTTGAGTCGATATCCCAGGCTCCTATCCGGTCTATCTCCTCCTGTAGTTTCGCCTGTCTGGCAATTAAAGCCTCGAAATCAGCATCCGGATCAGAGAACCCTTCATTGACTTTCTCATACTCGTTCAACAGATCCATAGTGGATTGTACACCCTCTTGGACCACTTCCAGAACCGTCTTCTCCTCATTCAACAGGGGTTCCTGCTCCAGATATCCAAATCGAATCCCTTTTTGGCTGGAGATCGTACCCAAATAATCATCGTCCAGGCCTGCTATAATTCTGAGCAGCGTACTTTTCCCCGAACCATTCAGGCCCAAAACGCCAATTTTAGCACCGTAGAAGAAAGATAGATAAATATCTTTTAAAACCGTTCGATTGGGCTTGTATACTTTACTTACACCCACCATAGAAAAAATTATCTTCTGATCACTCAAGATATCACCTGCAATAATTAGGAATAAAGTTTGATAGTAAATGGTTGCCGGGATGGAGCCAGAGCTTCAAAAAGTAAGCCGTACTCCGGCTGAATTGAAATTTGCTGTCTCAACCCGAAGCCAGTCGTTTACCTGATAACCAATATGAAATGAAGCTTTCTGAGTTGTTAAGATACGAGTCTCCAGTGACAACTTGCCCACATTCAGATCATACTGAATCAGGAATATAGGAAGATTTCTCTCCTTCTCCACAGATAGAGCCGCACCTATCCAGAGTCTGGAAAGGTAGGATCGGAACAGATCTGCTTTTCCCCATACATTGAAATGATTTCTAAAAGAGGGGATGTGGGAATCGTGGTAGAGAGTGATTCCATAGGAAATCCTGTAAGTGGGTGAAAGTTCCAGCTCTGTAAGAGCCGTTCCACTTTTGAGATTATAGAGCCTTCGAACGGCATGGGAGTCCCGGGATGGATGCCCCTCGAAATCAAGATCCTTGATTTCCACAAAGAGTTCCGGCAACCAGAAATGCTCCTTTACTTCAAAATCTTCCAGAGCGGGGCCTTTTAGAAGTATGGGGACACTCATCTCGTAGTGGCTAAAACCCCCGTGATTCCCCCTCTTACTGTATGGCGTCTGATAGAATTTTCCCTCATCAAACATCACGATCATCTCACCAGACCGGGGATTGGATAAATAACTGAAAATATTCACAGGAGCGCCGGGGTAGCGGCTCTCATATGTCATTTCAAGCCACTCATCAATGGTCAGAAATTCTCCATTATAGCCATTCTCGTAATAGCCCAGAATGTCATTGGATAAGAATTCGTAGCGGACTCTCCCTTCCCGATAGCGAAACCGGATGGTGCCATCTGCATGCAACCCCTTTACCAAACCTGCCTCTTCAAGATAGAAGATGAAATCCAGTTCGGTATTTTCCAATAAAAGTTCCGCATAGCCTGCTGGGTTGACACCCTCTTGGAGGTAGATTGCTGGATAGGAGAAAAACTCCAGATCCTCCTTCAATAAATTTCTGATCTCTTTATCTGGTTTTATTCCATCGCCAAATGCAATTCCATGATCTGAATAGATAATGATATTGACAGGTTTAGAATCGAGACGCTTCACCAATTTACCAAACTGCCTGTCAAAGCGCCTGATCTCCTTCATATACGCTTCCTCCCCGTTAAAATGCCCCTGTGTATCTGTGGGAAACCAGTAGAACTGAACAACAGGGTACTCTGAGAGGAAATCTGCATTATTCTGAAGAGCGATACCCGCCATCCAATGTAGCCCCTGTATGCCATAGATCAGATTTGTAACAGATAGCCTGGAAGTGGAAAAGGCCATCTGAAGAAAAGAGCGTGGCATAGAGGTGATAGAGTAGGGATCCGGATTGCGAAAATGCCAACTGGGGACCCGGGAATCTTTAGGGGGTATGGCCTTTTTAATACTCGTGATTACATTTGGTGTTTTGCTGGGAAAATAGGTAATCGCATGATTGATTATATCGTCATCCTCAAAGTAGGCCTCAATATTTGGCAATTGACCTCCTTGCAGCATTTCGATAAAATGCTCTGAAGAGACACCATCCAGGTGAATAATGAGAAACCGCGACTCTTCCTCTGGTTCAACGGCATCATCCTGGAATGAGTAGAGGGGGCTTACAATTGTCAGTGAAAAAAAGAGCACGAACAGAACTCTTCTGATCATGCATTGTGACCTGCAAGTACAAGATTTCATAAAAAAAGGTTGATCCACATTACGCCGATCAACCCGATATCATTCTATGGTTTGGCAAACTGCCCGAGACGAAGGGACGGTAGAATAGAGTCCGGGCTACGGGTTTTACCAGCGTAATAAATTGATTCTGGTAATATCCACAGAGAGGTTGTTACGGAATATTGCAAGGATGATTGCAAGTCCGATAACTGCTTCAGCAGCCGCTACTGCCAGTGAGAAGAAAACCAGAACTTGCCCGCTTATATCACCGTGAAATGAACTGAATGAGATCAGTGAAAGGTTTACTGCGTTAAGCATTAATTCCACACACATAAATATAACGACACCGTTTTTACGTGTCAGAAAGCCAATCATTCCAATGGTAAACAGAATTGCACTCAAGGCAAGATACCAATCAATTTCTATCATACGGAGTCACTCCTGTTACTTTTTTTGTATTGTGCAATCATCAAAGCCCCGACAACTGCTGCGGTAAGCAAGATAGCGGTCATCTCAAACCCAAACAGATAGTCTGTATAAAGTACGTCTCCGATCGCTTCAACAGTACCCACCGTGGTCATCTGAGGGGAGATTTCGGGCAGAAAATCAGCTACACCACCCAGGCTGTAAATGATTTGAGCCAGTACGACTGCACCTGCCAAAAATGAGAGAATCAGTTTAAAGTTAATCTGCTTTGTAAATTTCTCCTGGTCCCCGATATTCAAAAGCATAATGACAAATAGGAAAAGGACCATAATCGCACCTGCATAGACGACGACCTGGATAAAGGCCAGAAACTGTGCCTGTAATAAGAGGTAGAGGCCGGCCACAGATATGAGGTTGAGCACCAGAAAGAGCGCACTGTTTACCGTGCTTCTGGTAAAGACCATACCTATAGCTGTTGCTACCGCTAAGACAGAAAGTAAAACAAATGTATATATTTCCATTACCAAACTTTTATTTGTATGCCAGACAAGGTACCCAAATTTAAAAATGCCTTCAAGCCCAACTCCATTCTTTTTTCTTCTGCCTCACCGTGAAAATAAGAATGGATACTTTTTATACAGAATGGACTCCTTAGGAGTTGTTGTTTATTACAATCTATATTTTTTTTACCCGTTCAGTGTATGTAATTTTAAGGATATTTCCGTTTTACATCATGTAGTTCAGGCGAATCAGCGGAGTTGGCTGATACAGGCAGGAAACCATGGCGGTTCTGATCTGGTTACATCTGAACCATCTACTTTGAACGGCAGAATAACATAACGGATGAAGTTGTTTCAGACCAGGAGTCCAGCAAGTTGTCCTGAAAACCTATAAAGACCCTATTTTATGATTGATACGATTGATATGCAGGCCCTCGGTGAGAAGATTGAGAGGCATAGCGCTTTTATTGAGGATATTTATACGGAACTTGATAAAGTAATTATAGGCCAGAGATATATGATCGACCGCCTCCTGATCGGCCTTCTTGCCGACGGTCATGTTCTTCTGGAAGGTGTTCCGGGCCTGGCAAAAACACTGACTGTATCCTCTCTTGCTACAGTTATTAACACCGGTTTTCAGCGTATACAATTCACTCCGGATCTGCTTCCGGCCGATTTAATAGGTACGCTTATCTACAATCAGAAAGAGATGGAGTTCACGGTCAAGAAAGGGCCTATCTTCTCCAATATTATTCTGGCGGATGAGATCAACCGTTCTCCTGCCAAGGTACAGAGCGCCCTGCTCGAAGCGATGCAGGAGAGACAAGTTACAATTGGAGAGGAGACCTTCTTACTGGATAACCCCTTTCTTGTATTGGCTACTCAAAATCCGGTCGAACAGGAGGGAACCTATAACCTGCCGGAAGCACAGGTCGATCGGTTTATGCTCAAACTGAAGATTGGGTACCCTTCCAAAGGGGAAGAGCTGGAAATCATGCGCCGGATGGCAAGAACCGGAAAGAAGCCTGTGTTGCAACCTGTTGTTTCTACGGAACAAGTACTGGAAGCACGGGAAGTAATCAACCTCATCTATATCGATGAAAAAGTCGAACGGTACATCATCGATCTGATCTTTGCCACCAGGAATCCGGGGGATTACCAGCTGACGGAACTGAGCGATCTGATCGGGTTTGGCGCTTCGCCCAGAGCTTCAATCAATCTGAACCTCGCAGCAAAAGCACACGCTTTTATGCAGCACCGGGCTTATGTAACCCCGGAGGACGTTCGCAGCATCGCAACCGATGTTCTGAGGCACCGGATTATTCCAACTTTTGAAGCTGAAGCAGAAGATATCACGTCGGAAACCATTATCCGTGAGATTCTGAACTCTATTCAGGTGCCTTGATTTACATGCAGGGAGTACATCGTACTCCCGTGATGGCAGCTAATGAACAGCGCAAGCTCTTCAAGTGAACAGAGATCCACAATAGCCATGATTCTGCTGATGATCCTTTTGGGGTAATAAGGCAGGAATCGTGAGAAGAAAAAAACATGACTAAAACATGACCCAAAACTTTCACGGATTTTCACTCATTTAAACAAAAAAAGGCCTTTATGAATCATAAAGGCCTTTTCTATTGAGCGGGAAACGGGATTTGAACCCGCGACCCCAACCTTGGCAAGGTTGTGCTCTACCCCTGAGCTATTCCCGCAATGCTCTATTGAGACTTGTAATATAAGATGTTTTGGTATATGAAATCAACTCTTTTTTAAAATCACCGCACAATGGTTTCAGATCGCTTCGGTCCAGTGGATACAATTGTAAACGGGACCCCGGTCTCCTGCTCAATAAAGTTTAGATACTCTTTGGCTTTTGCAGGAAGTTCATCAAATGTAGACACATCGGTCGTCGACTCCATCCACCCTTCGAACGTCTTATAGACGGGTACGACCCGGTCAAGCTCTTCGGTCTCGAGTGGGAAAGTATCTGTTTTGACTCCATCCAGTTCATAATGGGTACAAATCTTAATCTCTTCAAAATCATCCAAGACATCCATCTTCGTGATGACCAGTTCATTCATTCCATTGAGGCGTATGGCGTAATTCAGAGCGACCAGATCCAGCCATCCGCATCGCCGGGGCCGGCCTGTTGTGGCTCCAAACTCCTGACCGTTTTTGCGGAGCTTCTCTCCATCACCATCCTCCAGTTCAGTCGGGAATGACCCATTCCCCACCCGGGTACAATAGGCTTTGGTAATACCGGTAATATGGGTAACAGCCATTGGAGGAATTCCGCTGCCCGTACAGGCACCTCCAGCTGTCGGGTTAGAAGAGGTTACGTAGGGGTAGGTGCCGTGATCCACATCCAAAAGGGTTCCCTGAGCTCCTTCTAACAGAATCGATTTACCTTCATCAAGTGCTTTGTGAAGCATATCTGCCGTGTTACAGATGTACGGTTTGATATACTCTACCGACTCCTGTAAATCACGGATGATCTCATCGGCATTCATTGGCTCATCCTGGTATACCCTCTCCAATGCGCGGTTAATATCCTCAAGGTTCCGTTTTATCTTCTCTTCCAGGAGGTCCTGATGCAACAGATCATTCATCCGGATGCCTACTCGCGATAGTTTGCTTACATAAGCTGGCCCGATCCCTCTTCCTGTGGTACCGATTGGATCATTTCCGCGCCGCGCCTCTTTGACCCGGTCCAGGGTCTTGTGGTAAGGCAGTATAAGGTGGGCAGAGCTGCTTATAAAGAGACGGTCTTTCAGGTTTACTCCCATCGCCTCTACCTCTTTAATCTCTTTCATCAGGGCGATAGGATCGATCACCACACCATTGCCTATGATACAGGCAGAATTACCGTTGAACATCCCTGAGGGTATCAGGTGAAGGACAACTACTGTATCGTCAAACTTCAGGGTGTGACCTGCATTTGCTCCTCCCTGATACCGAACCACAAAATCGGCATCCGAACTAAGGAGGTCGACTATTTTGCCTTTCCCTTCATCGCCCCACTGGGCACCAATCACTATTCGTACAGCCATGATCTACCTAAAAAGGAGGTGAATGAACCACCTCCGGAGTTTTAAATTAAGTTATTGAATCTATCTAAAAAATGAAGTTACGCCTTATCAAAAGAGTTGACAGCTTCATCCAGGGATTGAAAATGCTTGAAAACCGTGATAAGCTTAGTAACAATCAGCAGACTTTCAATTTTATCTGATGCATTGGCTATCCGAAGATCCCCTCCTGCTTTGCGCATGGTGGTAAGAGCGCCAATGAGCATGCCCAGGCCGGAGGAGTTCATGAATTTTACTCGCGCAAGATCAACCACAACGTTGGTTTTCCCACTTTCAATCAGGTCATGCAATTTTTCATTCAGGCTTACCGTATCCGGGCCACCCATTACATTCCCTTTAAATTCAATAACTACACAGTTATACTTTTCTGAAATAGTAAAGCTCATAATTAATGCGATGTGATTGTCAGGCTTTCTTTTCGGTGAATCTTTTTTTCAGATCAACAGCCACCGCAGTTGCAATAAATAGGGTGCTGTATGTTCCAAGAATGATTCCCAGTATGAGTGCGAAGGCAAATCCTTTAAGCACTTCTCCACCAAAGATAAACAGCACGACTACCACAAACAAGGTAGTAAGGGAAGTAATTACTGTACGGCTAAGAGTGTCATTCAAACTCTTGTTGACCAACTCGGTATACTCCATGGTTTTATAAATCAAGGAGTTTTCACGGACCCTGTCAAAGACAACCACTGTATCATTCAAGGAGTATCCTACTATAGTAAGAAACCCTGCAATAAGTGTTTGATCAATACTCACATCAAAGGGTGCGATGTCGCGAAGGATTGTAAATATCCCCAAAATGATGACCACGTCATGCACCAATCCAACTACAGCTCCTGTAGAGTAGTTCCACCCTTTGAACCTGATAAGCAAATAAACAAAGATCACAAAGATTGAAAACAGAATTGAATATAATGCACCCCTTCGTAGATCTTCAGCAAATCTCGGACCAACCAGATCGGTTTTTTGTACGCTAACCGATACACCGGGGTATATCTCCTGAAAGCTAGAGAGCAGCAGTTCTCTGGTTTGAGTGATATTCTCTTCAGTATCCACCCTCAACAAGATCTCCCTGTCTGATCCGAATAGTTTGATTTCGGGGGTGGACTGCAGTGGTTCTGTCAGCTCTGACCTCAACTCCACCACATCTACAGGCTGATCAAATTCGAAGACAAACTCCTGGCCTCCGCGAAAATCAATTCCATAGTTCAATCCCATCGTAAAAATAGCGATGACAGAAATTATTACCAGAAATCCGGACACAGCGTAGCTGACCTTGTACATACTGGTAAAGTTATAATTTGGTGTTTCAAACCATCTCATAGTGTGTACCTGTTATATTTTTATTGGAAATTTTTGAAAAATTAGCCGAAACTGAAGGTTGCTGATTTGTCTCTGGTCATATAATCGATGATAACCCGGGTAATCACGATGGCACTAAACAGCGATGCCACAATTCCTGCCATCAGAGTAACAGCGAATCCTTTAATTGGCCCCACACCAAAACTGTAAAGGATAACTGCCACAAAAAAGGTTGTGACGTTCGAGTCTATAATCGCACTCATTGCACGGGAATAGCCACTGTCAATGGCCGCACGCAATGTCTTTCCTCCCCGCATCTCTTCCCGAATCCTGTCAAAAATCAGTACGTTTGCATCCACTGCCATACCAATGGTAAGCACGATACCTGCGATACCAGGCAAGGTGAGTGTGGCCTGAAATGCTGCCAAAATTCCCAGAATGAAAATTATATTAAGAAAGAGCGCGATATCTGCCACCAGACCTGCCTTATGGTAATAAACGACCATAAATATCGCTACTACTGCCAGACCGAAAAGCGTGGAGTAGAGTCCCGCACTAATGGAGGCCTCACCGAGGGAAGCCCCTACGGTTCTCTCTTCTACAATATCTAAGGGGGCAGGAAGGGCACCCGACATCAGAATGTTCACCAGGTCTTCTGCTTCGGTAATACCCCCAAGGCCGGAAATAGAGGATCTGCCGTTATTAATTTTTGACTGAACAGTCGGATAGGAGTACACCATATTATCCAATACAATAGCCACTGGCTTGCCAATGTTGGCTCCGGTAATTCTGGACCATCTGCGGCCTCCCTCAGAATCCATGGTCATTGAAACTTCAGGAACATTGGTGGTGGGATCAAACGCGACCCGGGCTTCTGATATCGCATCCCCGGTCAGTTCAACCTGGCTTCGGACAGCGATCATTTCGTACAGTTCAATGCCACCGTCTGACTGAAAAGGGCGTGCTCCCCATAATAACTCCATATTCCGCGGGATCAGATTTTGTACTTCTTCCATTTCCAAAAGGCGGTTAACTGAAGCGGTATCCTGTGCAGCAGCAAAACCGAAAGAGTACTGGTTTGTCCCGCGAAGGTCGAACACCTCCAGGAGGTTGGGAAGCTCTCCGTCATCCGTTGTTTGAATACCGGTATCTTCGGCAGTTGCAAGAATATCCTCCAGGTTATCCTCCTCTTCTGAATCTACCTGTGTCTCATTGGAGGTCTGTCCGGATTCATCGGTTGCCTCATCTGCTTCTTCTGTAGAAGACTCTGCATCGGCACTCTCCTGCTGCTCTTCCAGAAGGTTGGCAAAGTATTGGGCAACCAGCTGCTTTGTATTATTGATCTCTTCCGGTTCTGGGGTGAGACGAAATTCCAGCCTTGCTGTTCCTCTCAGCAGGTCCCTGACTCTCTCCTCATCATCTACACCGGGAAGCTCCACGACGATCCGGTTTGCACCCTGAATAAGAATGGAAGGCTCGGTCACGCCAAACCGATCCACACGTGAACGGATAATTTCGACCGCACGATCAACCGCTGCCGACTCTTGAGTCAACAGATAAGACTGAACTTCAGAGTTGGGAGATCTGCGGGTTATATTGGATGCATCTGAACGGAAATAGCGACTGAGCAATGCATTCGGATCACGGGATTCAAACTCAGCCACAAATTCACTGATAAACCCTGAATTCTGCTCTAATGCCCGTAATCTTGCTGTTTCAATTACCTCCTCAAGGTAATCATCAGCGAACTCACCAGCCAGATCGCGAACCAGTTGCGGTGTACCCACCTCCAGAGTGACATACATGCCTCCACGTAAATCGAGACCCAATGAGAGTGCATTGGCCTGTAACCTCTGATGTTTGGCCCTGTTTTCATTTTCGTATTGTACGCGCTCGGCCTCCGTCATACTCTCCATATGACGCTGCTCGAGGCTCCATTGTAATGTAGGAAACAGATAATAGATTGTGAGTCCGAGAAAGAGTACAATCATTCCTACTCTGAACCCATAATTTTGCTTTTTCATGAGATTATTCCTGAGTAAATTAGATTTTTGATAGAGATAGAAGTTGCCGGTTCATACCCCTTTCGCCGGGTAGATTTCCGGGCTCTGACTCCCTGAACTGGAAAGCCAAAGCCATTCAATTCGAAAAGGTGAGATTGCCAGAACGGAGATTAGGGAGCATTTATACTGATACCGCCTGACAGGGGTATCAGCAGATAAAAAAGATGCCGGGCAGGATTTATGAAATATCCAGTGAATAGTTCCAGCACACCATCCCTAAGGAACTCTTTATTAAACAGGATCGAAACAAGAGGTGGATGGATCCATTTCTGAAAAGTTTGTGTGATCTCTGGCAAGATTGCATCCTGAACACCCCTCTGTGTATTTACAACACTCCACTGATCCAGCAACAAAAAAGTAACAGTGCGTGAGGAACTCTCCTCAGCAGGCATAGGGAGATTCAGGTGAAATTTGTCCCGATGGTTTCTGACCAGTTCAGATGCTTCTTCAACCAGAGCATAAAGAGAGGGAGAACGGTCAGAAAGCTGAAGAATAGAGTCTCTCAAATGAATTTCGCTTTCCGACTGGATAGTGATGTTGTTGCTTAGCCAGAAAGAAAATGCCGCCTTGTTAGCCTGAACGGAAAATGGCACAATGATATGACACAGCATGCTCACGGCGAGCAGGCACGCCAAACCCGATTTAAAAATATGAGGGATTTTCTTTTTCATTGAATCCATCAAAAATAGCCAGAAACTTCCTTAAGACAAAACAATATATAGTTTTGTCAGCAAATTTCAGATCACCTCATCCCTGTTTTGGCTCTCTCTGACCAAGCAGATGGTAACGGAACCACTCTTTCATGAAACCATTCCCATAGGCGATTAGTTGGATATAGCTTGTTACAACAGAAAGAATGGCGATGTTAGCATGTTTCGTCTTCAGTAAGGAATCCCCGAGGAGCAGGAGCGCATATAGAATGTAGAGCAGAAAAAGCTGACTGAATGGGCCGGACGGAGTGAAAACCAGGACCAGAGAAATATAGAAACCTGCGGTAAACGTTGCCGGCAGCCAGTGCACCAGCTGCACCTGATTGCTGTAAAACCGGCCGATATTGATTCTGGCCCGTCCAAAAAAATTGAGCTGTCTGTAAAAACCGGAAATAGTCGTTCTTCTTTTGTGATAGACGAATGCTTCCTCAATATAGCGTATACGATATCCTAATTCCCTGATCCTGATACTGAACTCAATATCTTCGCCCATTCGGGTAATCCGATAGCCGCTAGTTTTCCTAAACACTTCCCGGCTGATTCCCATATTAAAGCTACGTGGGTGATAATTACCAAGATGCTTTTTGCGGCCACGAATTCCCCCGGTTGTGAAAAGAGAGGTCATACTATAATTGATAGCTTTCTGAAATTCGGTAAACGAATCGTGGGCCCGGTCGGGCCCGCCCCAGCAATCCACCCGTTCTGACCGGAGAACCTCCGTCACTTTCTCAAAATAGATTTCAGGGAGAATACAATCCGAATCAAAGACTACGAAATAGTCGCCGAAAGCCTGTTCAAAACCAAAGTTCCTGGCAAACCCCTGGCCCCTGTTCTCTATTTCGAAATAGCGTAGATCGAGTTCTTTTTTAAAAAGATTCACTACATCTTTACATCTTTTTTCGGAACCATCCTCCACAATAAGCACTTCAAACCTCTTATAGGTCTGACGAACCAGGCTCTCAAGCAGTTCTCTGATTTCATCGGGGCGGTTATATACGGGAATAATCACCGAATAAAGCATGTTGTGCAACTCAGTCCAATTTTTTCGTTCTTTAGGCCATCTTTCTAATATAAAAGTTTAAAAGTAACTAAATGAAGTATCTCACAATTCTGTTCACTCTCACATTCTTGCTTTCGGCAGTTGATGAAACCTATGCCCAGCCGCTATCGGTCAACGTAGAGCAGCCGGCAAACGGGAATAGACTATTTGCCACATCACAAGGTAAGTTTTCGATTTCAGGCACGACCGTAAGATTTGGAGAGAGGGAGATTTCCGATCATACTGTATGGTCACTCTCGGCTACTTCTAACAGGTTCAGCTATCTTGATCATACAGGAGGCGAAGTGAGGGTAAATCAGTACAGTAATTCCGGGCATCGCCTTTATTCTGAAACACTTCCTTTTTTCAAACCGGATGACTCTACGTTGAAGCTCTATACCTTTACGGATGGCAGAACAGTAGTCCGGGACAACGTAGCAAACTTCAGCTTTCTGGATCCGGCAGGGCAGCAGCTCTTTTCTATATCCAACAGTTCAGGCAGCCAATCCGGCGAACGGCCTTCCGAACTGGCAGCAGATCCGTCAGGGATAACGATTGCACTTTACAACCCCGCTATCTCCTACGGGGAGACCACCGGTTCCCGGGCTGTTCTTGTTTATGGTGAGAATGATACTGACCAATTTTTTAGCAGCGAAAATCAGGAGATCACCGATCTTCAGGTGACGCAGGATAGCAAATATATCCTTCTTGTAGTTCAGGACGGATCCTCATCCGAAATCTATTTTTCTGACCGATTCGGAAATATTCTTTTTACCCTGCCTTCAGATCACCTCGTACAGGGTGCTGAAATTTCAGAATCGGGAGAGTTTTTGACGATCTATACAACCGGGATGGTCCAGGTTTATCATGTTCTGACTGGTGAACGATTAGGCAGTGCCTCATTAAATCAGAACATCATCTATGCTGCCTACGATCCTGAAAAAAATATCATGATCTCGTTCGGAGGGGTTGTCGATGGTTACCAGATATCCGGCCCTTCTGTCATGGTTGTCGATATTAATCAGCGAAGCATCGTCACTGAGGAGATTTCCTCTACCCTGCACACTCTGGATACGCAGAATATTAGATTGAACCGCTCAGGCAGTGGGAACTTTACCATAGAGGGATTACATGAAGAAGTTACCGTCCGATACTAACCGGTAAATACCCATTAGAAAGAAAACAATTCGTAAGATCGTCCAGGTACTCATACAGGTCAGAACCGCTAATTTAGCATGGCAGATCTGTTTTGTATGACCCATAGAGTGGCTTCAACCGAAATTTTAACCAGGTGTATCCGCCTTCGAGGATCAGCGCCCGGCAATCCTTTTCGTCAAGATTTTCCCTTCGTCCGATGACGGAAGCTTGAAGAGTTTGATGTGAATGAGCAGGAATCGGGCAAAAAAAAAGCGGACCTGAATATCAGATCCGCTTTTCTGAATGTAATGTTATTCTACCTTAACAATCAGATCAGGCGTTCGCCTTCTCTTCCGACTGAGATAGGTTGGAATCTTCATCTTTTGGCTTTTCAGAACCGCTCTCCCCGGCGGGCGGAGTCCAATCGAACTCCAGCTTATCCCGGGATTTGTTCATCTTTATCTTGATCGTAGATCCTGCAGGCTGTTCAACTTTAAGCAGATCTTCTGCGAGCGGATCCTCCACATATTTCTGAATCGCCCGCTTCAGAGGCCTGGCTCCAAATTTTGGATCAAACCCTTTATCTGCGATAAAGTCTTTTGCTGCCCGGGTAAGTTCAAGATTGTAGCCAAGATTCCGGATTCTGGAGAAGAGATCATCAGCAAGAATGTCGATAATCTGTGAGATATCCTCTTTCTCCAAAGGCCTGAACGTGATCACATCATCGATCCGGTTGAGAAACTCGGGATTAAATACCTTCTTGAGTGCATCCTGAATGGTTGATTTCATTTGGGCATAGTCAAACTCACCCTCAACGGATGCGAACCCGATTCCTTTCCCCATATTCCGAATGTCACGGGCACCAATATTGGATGTCATGATAATGATCGTATTCCTGAAGTCTACTTTCCTGCCAAGACTGTCTGTTAGAATTCCATCATCAAGTACCTGAAGGAGGATATTGAATACATCCGGATGCGCCTTTTCAATTTCATCAAGAAGTACGACTGAATAGGGTTTGCGGCGCACTTTTTCAGTCAGGATTCCACCTTCTTCATACCCTACGTAGCCCGGAGGAGCACCGACAAGACGTGATACACTGAATTTTTCCATGTACTCACTCATGTCAATACGGATCAAAGCCTCATCTTTATCGAACAGATATCTGGCCAACACTTTCGCCATTTCGGTTTTACCCACGCCGGTCGGCCCCAGGAAGATAAAGGAGCCGATGGGACGTGCCGGATCTTTCAAGCCTGCACGTGTTCGCTGAATGGCCTTGGTCAGTTTGGTAATGGCTTCGTCCTGACCGATAACCCGGCTACCAAGTTCCTCTTTCATCTTGAGAAGCTTCTGGCCTTCCTTCTCACTGATCTTGTTTACAGGCACACCACTCATCATCGCGACTACCGATGCCACATCCTCTTCAGTTACATCAAATAGGATGTGCTCAGACTCTTTTTCCCACTCTTTTTGGGCGACCTCAAGATCTTCCATGAGACGTTTTTCGGTGTCCCGCAGACGGGCGGCTTCCTCAAATCGCTGCTTTTTAACCATGGAGTTTTTCTCCTGGCTGATCTTCTCAATCTCTTTCTCAAGTTCGAGAATATGCTCAGGCACAGTGATGTTTGAGAGATGAATCCTTGCACCCACCTCATCCAGAGCATCGATCGCCTTGTCCGGGAGAAAATGGTCTGTGACATACCGGTCGGTCAGTCGTACACACGCCTCGATCGCCTCATCACTGTAGCGAACATTGTGGTGCTTTTCATACTTGTCTTTAATCTGATTCAGTATTTCAATGGTTTCAGCAGGAGATGTTGGTTCCACCATGATTTTTTGAAACCGCCGTTCCAGAGCACCGTCCTTCTCAATAAACTGCCGGTATTCGTTCAGAGTGGTGGCGCCGATCGCCTGAACTTCTCCGCGGGCAAGAGCCGGTTTGAGCATATTGGATGCATCCAGTGATCCACTGGCACCGCCTGCACCGACGATGGTGTGAAGTTCATCTATGAAAAGGATGACATTATCCGTTTTCTCCAGTTCACTCATCACCGCCTTCATCCTCTCTTCAAACTGGCCGCGATATTTTGTCCCGGCTACCAATGCTGCCAGGTCGAGTGCAATCACCCTTTTGTCGTACAGCACCCTGGATACTTTCCGGCTGATAATCCGGGAGGCCAGCCCTTCAGCAATGGCCGTCTTACCTACTCCAGGCTCACCGATCAGCACCGGATTGTTCTTTTTCCGGCGGCTGAGCACCTGAGCCACTCTTTCAATCTCTTTCTCGCGGCCGATAATCGGATCCAGCTTGCCATCTTCCGCAAGCTGAGTTAAATCCCTGCCAAAATTGTCGAGGACGGGTGTTTTTGACTTTTCCATTTTCTTTTCCCTGCTACTTCCGGATGATTGGGATCCTCTGGACGATGAAGGTGTCGGACCTGAAGAAGCTGTTCTGGAATCACCTGAATCCGTGCCTCTCGTACTCCCTGAAATAATCATGTCCAGCTCTTCCCGGACTGCATCGTATGATACGTGAAATTGTTGTAAAATCTGAGCGGCAATATTCTCCTCATCACGCAAAAGAGAGAGGAGAAGATGCTCTGTACCGATCGTGTCGCTCTTATATAATTTGGCCTCCAGGTAGGTGATTCTAAGTACCTTCTCTGCCTGCTTTGTCAACGGGATGTTGCCTACGGTCACCGTACCTCCTGTTCCCCGCACCGTGTCTTCAATAGTCTTTTTAAGCTTGTACAGATCGCAGTCCAAATTCTTTAAAATCCGGATGGCAACCCCGTCTCCCAGCCTTACTATTCCTAAAATCAAATGTTCGGTTCCGATGTAATCGTGACCGAGTCTCAATGCTTCTTCCCGGCTGAACTGAATTACATCACGAACCTTACTTGAAAAATTACCCTCCATAACGGGACCTTGTGATTTGTCTTTTCTTCTGTTTATTAGGCAAAACGATTGGATGAGTCATTTAGTTCATTCCATATCGAAAGTAGTACGGTATGAATGTAAATGCAAACAAATCGTGCGTACTGACGCAGATCTCTTTTACCGTAAAGTAAGATACCAGTTAAATGAGAGAGGTTCCAGTCATCTCTTCCGGCTTCTCAAGACCGAGAA
>Ga0209487_1001501_pt1 | contig 19668 bp, 19 predicted proteins | sample Poulit2012_FD_187524 | JGI IMG/M metagenome (GOLD analysis project Ga0209487, IMG submission 187524) | Agricultural soil microbial communities from Georgia to study Nitrogen management - Poultry litter 2012 (SPAdes) (version 2) | ecosystem: Environmental > Terrestrial > Soil > Agricultural land...
GGCACAGCTCGGCAAAGCGGTCGAGATCATGCGGCGCCACGGCCAGAACATAGCGTTCCTGGGCTTCGTTGCACCACAGCTCGACCGGCGAGAGCGAGGGGTCGAGCGTTGGAATTTCGCGCAGCTCTAGCCGCCCGCCCACGCCGCCGTCGTGAAGCAGCTCCGGCAGGGCGTTGGACAGGCCGCCGGCGCCCACGTCGTGGATGGATTTGATGGGGTTTTTGTCGCCCTGCATCCAGCAGCGGTCGATGACTTCCTGAGCGCGGCGCTGAATTTCGGGATTGCCGCGCTGCACCGATGAAAAATCCAGCCCGCTGTCGGACAGGCCCGAGGTCACCGAAGAGGCCGCACCCCCGCCCAGGCCAATCAGAATGGCCGGCCCGCCCAGCACGATGATGCGATCGCCGGGCTCAAGGGGTTTTTTGTGAATCTGCTGTTCGGTAATGAGACCGCTGCCGCCGGCAATCATGATGGGCTTGTGGTAGCCCCACAGCCTGTCGTTGACAGTGCCGCTGAAGGTGCGGAAATAACCCAGCAGGGTTGGGCGGCCAAACTGGTTGTTGTAGCCGGCCGCGCCCGGCGGGCCTTCAAGCATGATGTTGAGCGCCGAGGCCATGTTGCCGGGCTCGGGCGGCGCGTTTTCCCAGGGCTGGACCCAGTCGGGAATGCGCAGGTCGGACACGGTAAACCCGCACAGGCCGGCAATGGGGCGGGCGCCGCGGCCGGTGGCGGCCTCATCGCGAATTTCGCCCCCGGCACCGGTGGCCGCACCGGGGCGCGGCGCAATGGCGGTCGGGTGGTTGTGCGTTTCCACCTTGATCTGAATATGGCCGCGCGCCGGCTGGTGAGCGTAGGCCGGGCTTTCGGCCGTGGTGACGTCGAGCCGGATATCAAAACCTTCCATGACGGCGGCGTTGTCGTCATAGGCCACCAGCGTGCCTTCGGGCGCGGCGGCATGCGTCTTGCGAATCAGCCCGAACAGTGAATCGGGCAAATCCTGGCCGTCCAGCCTCCAGCGCGCGTTGAATATCTTGTGCCGGCAGTGCTCGGAGTTGGCCTGCGCGAACATCATCAGTTCGGCGTCGCTGGGGGTTTTCCCCTTGCCTCCCCACGATTCGGCCAGCCATTCGATTTCGTCGCTGCTGAGCCCCAGCTGATTGGCCTTGCTGTATTTTTCAAGACTGCTGGCGGCATCATCGCCCAGCTGCACCACTTCAAGCGGTTTGGGCTGGCGCGGCGCAAACCACGCCTGCAGCTGTTCGGGACTGTCAACGACAACTTCGGACATGCGGTCGTGAAGCAGTGCCCGAACCTGCGGCGGCAAATCGTTGGCCGCCATGCCCTGAAAGCTGTAGATGACGGCCTGTTCCAGGCGGGCGAAACCGCCCAGGCCGTGGCGGGCCAGAAAGCCGGCGGCATTGCTGGCCCAGGGCGTTGCAACGCCGGGGCGCGGGGCCACAATCAGGCCTTTTTCAAGAATTCCTGCCGGGCAGATGTCGGCCTGGAGCAGGGTCAGCAGGCGCTGCCTGTCGGCCTGGTCGTGGCCGTTTTCCGGGTGGATGAAATAGAACCTGCGAGCCGACAGGGTCAAGTCCGGCCCGATGACATCCTTGAGCCGGCGGCGCAGCTGTAGGAGTTGGTGTTCAGGCAGCGATTCCCTGCCCCGCAAAAAAATCATGGCGTGTTTGAATCCTGGCGCTGAAACGGGTGCTTATTATAATTCCACGGCCCGGCGAAACCGGCAGGCCGTGCGGGCTGTCAACAGCGGCTCAGCCTCCTGACGACCGGGCCTGGGCCAGTCTGTCCAGCCTTTCTCTAAGCTGCTGCGGGGGCACGTAGCCGGGAATCATTTCGCCATTGGGTGTAATAAGGGACGGCGTGCCGGTCACGCCCAGCTGCTTGCCCAGCCGGTACTGCTCCTCGACCGGGTTGTCGCAGCGTGCCGGCGCAGGCTGCTGCCCCGACTTGGCAATGGTCATGGCGCGCTGGGGGTCGTCGGCGCACCAGATGGAAACCATCTTGTCGTAGGTTTCCGAACCAACGCCGGCGCGCGGAAAGGCCATGTACTTCACCCGGATTCCGGCCTCGGTGTACTCTTCGATTTGCTGGTGAAGCCGGCGGCAGTAGCCGCAGTCAACATCGGTAAACACCATAAGCTCGTAGTCGGCGCTGCCGTTGCCGAAAATCACCATTTCGTCATCATCCAGCTGGCTGACGGCCTCGCGGCGCAGCACGCTTTTGGCGGCATCGGTCAGGTCGGTCTGGGTGTTCATGTCAACCAGGCGGCCCTGCATCAGATAGCGGCCGTCTTCGCTCATGTAGATGATTTCGCCGTTGACCTGAACTTCCATCACCCCCGGCAGCGGGGTTTCGGCAATGTTCAGGGTTTCGATTTCGGGCACCAGGCCGCTGACCCGCTTGGTGATGGCGTCCTGGTCGGCAACGGCCGCGCTGGCAATAACCAGCCCGGCCAGGCTGACCACAACGGTTGATATAAAAGTCCTCATCAGGCACTCCTGCATGGATGATTTTCGGCGCTCTTGCAAATCGGGCGCCACAACACACGAATGATAGCCGACTGCAGCCATCCGCCTGTGTTTGATCGTTTGTGCACCACCAAGTTTCATTTCCGTGGCAGCGCTAGCCGCGCGGATGGTGCCGGCTATGAATTGACTTGAGCCGCGCGCGCGAAACCTGGGTGTAGATCTGGGTGGTGGACAGGTCGGAATGCCCCAACAGCATTTGCACCACGCGCAGGTTGGCGCCGTTGTCGAGCAGATGGGTGGCGAATGAATGCCGCAGGCGGTGCGGATGAACGGGCTCATCGATGCCTGCCCTGGCGGCCAAAAGCTTCAGCCGGTTCCAGACGGCCTGGCGCGAGAGCTGACGGCCCGATCGGGACAGAAACAGCCATTCGCCCTGCGGCTTGCGCTGCGGCCGGATGCACAGCCATTTTTCCATGGCTGCTATGGCCGCCTCACCCAGCGGCACCAGGCGCTCGCGGTCGCCCTTGCCAACCACCCGCACGATGCCCTGGCGAAGGTTGACGCCCGCTCTTTCCAGCCCGGTGAGTTCCGACACCCTGATGCCGGTGGCATACAGGGTTTCAAGCATGGCGCGATCGCGCACGTCTATCCAGCTGTCGCTGTTTGGAGCGGCCAGCAGCGCTTCAACCTGCTGTGCGCTGAGGCTGGCGGGCAGTGAGCGCATGCGCCGGGGGCCTTCAAGATCGACCATGGGGTTGCTCTTTGCGATGCGCTCGCGGTGGGCCCAGCCGAAAAACTGGCGCAGCGTGGACAGCTGTCGAACGACGCTGTTGACCACCAGGTCGGAGCGCATCTGCCGCGCAAGATAATCAAGCACCGCGATGCGGTCTATCCTGTCAACCGGCTGTCCTACTGCCTCAAAAAAACCGGCCAGGTCGCTGCGATAGGCCTCCGCCGTGGCGGCCGCAATGCCGCGCTCGGCCCACATGGCATCAAGAAAGGCGTCGATAAGGCGGTCGTGTCGACCAGGGGATGAGCTGGATGAAGAGGCGGAGCCCACCTCTTCATCCGGGCGACGGCTCAAGATGCATGATTGCGCATGACGGGCGTCAACGCAATCACCTCAGTTCTTGAAGATGCCGCGTACGGCTTTCTGGAACTCTTCCATCATTTCGCGCCGCTGCCTGATCTGATTGGATGCCATCTCGGTAACGGCTTCACGCAGCTGGTCAAGGATGGACAGAATATTGGCCAGATCGCCGTCAGCCTCGACTTTGGTCGAAGCCTTCTTCTTGGAAGCCTTCTTCTTGGAAGCCTTCTTCTTGGAAGCCTTCTTCTTGGAGGCCTTCTTCTTGGAGGCCTTCTTCTTGGAGGCCTTCTTCTTGGAAGCCTTCTTCTTGGAAGCCTTCTTCTTGGAAGCCTTCTTCTTGGAGGCCTTCTTCTTGGAGGCCTTCTTCTTGGAGGCCTTCTTCTTGGAGGCCTTCTTCTTGGAAGCCTTCTTCTTGGAGGCCTTCTTCTTGGAGGCCTTCTTCTTGGAGGCCTTCTTCTTGGAGGCCTTCTTCTTGGAAGCCTTCTTCTTGGAAGCCTTCTTCTTGGAAGCCTTCTTCTTGGAAGCCTTCTTCTTGGAAGTCTTCTTCTTGGAAGTCTTCTTCTTGGAAGTCTTCTTCTTGGAAGTCTTCTTCTTGGAGGCCTTCTTCCTTGAGACCTTCTTCTTGCTGACTGCAGCAGCGGAAGACGGCTCCTGCTCTGGAACTGCTGTTTCCTGGCTGGTTTCTTCTGATTCCTGCATGTCTGCAACTCTCCCGAACTGTCAGTCTAAAACCGTTGGCAAGGCTTGATTGTCATAACGACCGGCTGGCAATCGCCTGTTGTCATATTGGCAATAATTGGCAGCTACTTGCGGACGTGATTGATCCACTCGTTGGCGGCCCTTCTCGACCGGTCATAATCGCGCGCCCTGGTGAAGGCCTCGATGGCGCCGTTGTTGTTTTCCTGGTTAAAGCGGGCCATGCCAAGCAGCAAATAGGCATTGCCCATCTGCGACTCGGTCAGGCCGCCCAGCTCCAGAGCCCGGGTCAGGGCTTCTTCAGATTCCTGCCAGCGCTCCTGGTCGGTCAGTATGGAGGCGCGCTGGAAATCAATTTTGCCATCGCTGGACTGGGCGCCGGCCTTTTCATAGGCAACCAGGGCCTTGTCGAGCTCGCGCGCCTCGTACCAGGCACCGCCAACCATCTCCCAGTTGCGCCGCGTGTCCTTGACCACGCCCTTTTCCAGACCTTCTTCCATGACTTCGGCGGCCTTGCGCGGAAAATCGAACTGCTGCTGCAAACCGGCCAGCTGCATGTATTCGGTTTCCTTGTCGAACAGGCCCCTGCGATGCGCCATGGAAAGCACGCCCAGCGAATCACGCTCGCGATCCAGCTGGCTGTATATGGCCGACAGCTGCAGCCAGTAGTCCTTCTTGTCGGGATTCATGTTGATGAGAATCTTCAGGACGTCTGCGGCTTCGGGAAACTCTTCCAGCTCGAAATGCATTCCAAGCTTGAGCGCAAACCAGTTTTCCTTGGGGTCGTCCGACAGCTCTATGGCCCTGTCGACGGCCTTGATGGCTTCGCGAAACTGGTCGATGTTGGCGTGAATGCTGGCCTTCATGATCCAGACGCTGTCCTTGTCCTTCTGGTCGTCCGGCGTAACGCAAAACCACAGATCGAGCTGGTCAAGCGCCTTGTTGAAGTCTTCCACCGTGTAGTAGAGCTGCGCCACCTGCAGGATCATGTCGTAATGCTGGCTGTTGGGCATTCTGTCGAGATCGATGGTCTTGTTGAACAGCTCGATGGCCTCGCGATAGCGCTCCTGCTGGGCCCGAATATGGGCCTGGGCCTGAAAGATGGTGGCCCGCCCGTACTCATCGCGGGTGCGGCTCAAAAGCTTTTCCAGCTCTGAATAGGCCTCGTCGTATTCCTCTTCGCCAATCTGCTCATAAATGCGGTTGAGCCGGTTGTAGGTTTGCTCCTGCAGGGCGCCTGCCGGAACCTTGCGCTCAACACCGCATTCCATGCCGCCGACGCTGGTCTGGGCATGGACAGCGCCCGCAGCCAGCATGGTGATTGCGGCACCAAGAAGAAAGGTGTTAAAAATCTTCATCATGCGTCATCCAGGTTGAAATCGATGGTCTGGGTTGCCCTGCGCTGCACGGCCTGGCCGTCAACCACGCGCGGCTTGAACTTCCAGCGCAGAATGGCGCGAATGGCCTCGCGGTTGAACACCCGCGGCGGGCGCGCATCGACAACCTTGGGCGAGCGCACCGAGCCGGTCTCATCGATGATGAATTCTATGGTGACGTAGCCTTCGATCTGCGCAATGGCCGCATCACGCGGATACTGGGGCTGAATGCGCACAATGGGCACAATATCGCCTTCTTCGGTGCGATCGACCTGGCCAAAATTACCCAAAAACGGCCCGTCGCCCGACCTGGGCACATCAATATTCGGCAGATCCAGCTGCGGCAGCTGCTGCTGCTGCTGTTCCACTTGGGCAATCTCCGTTTCAGGCGGCGGCGGCGGCTCTTCAGGCGGCGGCGGCGGCGGCGGACGGCGGCGATCCCGGGTGGTGGTCGTGTCGTCAAACTCAACCGGGCCAAAGCGGATGCCCGGCGGTGCCTCCATGGTTTCGCGGTCGCCGTGCGTGCCCGAAATAAGCGCATTCATGAAGTAGAACGCCACCAGCGTGATAACGATGGCGAGAATGATGGAAACAAAGTAGCGAATACCCGTGTTCATGCTCTCAACCTCCGCCTTCAGGCTCAGCGGATATGGAAATATTGCTGATCCCGGCTGCCTGAACCTGGTCCATGACCTCGATCAAAAGACCGGTTCGGGCGCCACGGTCGGCAATCAGTACAACTGCGGATTCGGGGTTTTCGGCCCTGGCCCGCTCGACCTGCGGACGAACCTCGTGAAGATCGATGCTCTCCCGGTTCATCCACACTTCATCGTTGTCTCTTATTGCGATTAGAACATTGCCTTGCGGCCGGGGTTCCGCTGTCAGCGCGGAAGGCTTGTTGATTTCCACGCCGGTTTCGCGAATAAACGAAGTGGTCACGATGAAAAAGATCAGCATGATGAACACAACGTCAAGCATCGGCGTGATGTTGATATCGGGTTCGTCAGCTTGTGCGTGTCTGCGTCGTGCCATGCTTTAATTCATCCTTGTTGCGAGGGTGCGCTCAATCGAAGCGCAACAGATCTTCAAGCCGCTCGGACTCCTTGATCTGCTTTCTTTCCAGATGGGTACCGAAATACAGTCCTGATATTGCCGCGACCATGCCGGCCATGGTCGGGATGGTGGCCTGCGAAACGCCGGCCGCCATGGCGCGGGCGTTGCCGGTGCCGAAAAAGGCCATGACGTCAAACACGGCCACCATGCCGGTGACGGTGCCGAGCAGCCCCAACAGCGGGCAGACGGCGATCAGGGTGTTGATGGTCTTGACGTTGCGCTGCATTTCCTGGCTCAGCCGGCTGATCAGCTCCTCGCGGATGCGGCCGGCGTGCCAGGACTGGCGATCGCGTCGGTTGACCCATTGTTCGACAATCTCGCGGCGCTGGCCCGGCAGAACCCGGAAGTAGTACCAGTAGCGCTCGATGATAAAAATCCACATCATCAGGAGCACGACGAGAATGGCCCAAAGGACATTCCCGCCGAGCTCGATGAAGCCGCGAATCGCGTCGAAAAAGTTAACTAACGCTACCATGACGACGCTCCGCAACGCGTGCGATGATGCCGGCCGACTGCTCTTCCAATATCTGGATCAGCGAACGGGCGCGGCTTTGCAGAAGACTGTGGAGGATGGTCAGAGGAATGGCCACGATCAGACCCTGTACCGTGGTGACCAGCGCCATGGAAATACCGCCGGCCATCATGCGCGGGTCGCCCGTGCCGAACAGCGTGATCTGCTGGAAGGTAAGGATCATGCCAACCACTGTACCCAAAAGACCCAGCAGCGGCGCCACCACATAAATGACCTTGATCAGCGCCAGGCCGGACTCAAGCGGCGAGATCTCGCGCATGATGGCTTCATCAAGCTTGAGCTCCAGCGCTTCGACATCCTGACTGGGGTCATCTTCGTAAACCTTGAGTATGCGGCCCAGAGCATTGCCTTCGCTGGCCGTGTCACGCTTGAGCTGGCGCTTGATGGCGCTGCCCTTGAGTGCCAGCACGATGCCGCGCCACAGCGAGAACAGCACGCCGAAAAGGCCCAGGCCAACGATGACATATCCGACCTGCCCACCCTGGCGCAGGCGCTCCTGAAGTGTGGGTGTCTTGACAACCTGGGCCAGGATGGCGCCACGGGTTCCATCAATGGCCATGTCAACGACATCGCCGCCGCTGGCATTTTGCAGGTTGCGAGCCTGGCGCTGGTAGCGCGCTTCAGGCTGGCGGGCCAGCTCGACCAGCAGTCCCTGATCGCCATCCCACTGCAGGAAGTTGCCATCGGAAATGACGTTGAACACGCCTATGCGCACAATATCGCGATTTTCTTCCTTGATGCCGTCGGCGTTGATCAGGTCCGACTTGAACTTGACCACCTTGCCCGACTCGGTTGTTTCGCGCACCATTTCGTACCACATTTTGCGCAGTTCACCGACCGTTGGCAGCTCATCAGCCTCGGCCAGTTCGGCAAAGAACTCCGAGCGGCCCTTGATCTGGGCGCTGGTCATGGACTCGCGCAGGTTGCCACGCATATCCCCGGCGGCCTGTCGAACCACACCAAACAGCTCACCAAGGTTGCCCATGCGCTCATCAAGCGTGGTCTCAAGCTCGGCCAGCTGCTGTTCGTTTTCGTCAAATTCCCTTTGCAGACGATCGGAGCGTTCCTCTTCGCGCCTCAGTTCGGCGCGCGCCTGCTCCAGCAGGTTGCTCTGATTGTTGCGCTCGCGATTGAAGCGCTGCAGACGCTCCTGGTCAACGCGATGCTCTTCCTGCGAAGAGCGGCGGACCTGTTCGAGCAGTTCATCAAGGGTGTTTTGTGCGCTGGCTGCCAGGGGCAGAACCAGGGTCAGTGCCAGCGCGGCAACAAGAATTCTTCTCAGATTCATTATTCACTCTCCGGGGCGGGCACAGGCAGCGAAATGAGGTCGGGGGCGACCTGGTTGTTGGCAATTTGCAACCCGTCGCTGACCGGCAGGCGGTAGCGGTCTTCCAGACGCTCGAAGCTGCGCGAGTTGGGGTTCCACCAGCCGGTGTTTCTGCCGTCAAGCGACTGCCAGAACAGCAGCGTGCGCCCAATGCGCAGGAATTCGACCTGCTGACCGTCCGGCAATGCACCGCGATAGGCTTCCATGGTGCGGCCGTATTCGAGCTCAACCTGATAGGCCTCGACGATCAGACGGTATTTTTCCGAGTTGGTGATATCGGAACGGTCCAGTGAGTCGATGATGTTCTTGGCCCGGTCAACGCGCTCCTTCTGGCGGAAAGGCATGTCTGCCTGCACCAGCTTGAGCAGCGCATCGGACATCTCGATCATCAGCGGAACAACATCGCGGTTGGTTTCTTCAAGACCATCCAGCTGCTTGTTGATCGAGACAATTTCCTTTTCCTGGTTGCCGACCACGTTTTCCATCTGCTTGTTGTACTCGCGCAGACTTTCGGTTTCGGCAAGCACCTGTCGGTATTCGTCAACCAGCCGCTGGGTCTGTTCATCGACCTGGTTGATTCTTGCCTGATCCTCGGCCGCTTGCTGCGTGATCCGGTTTTCGGCATCGATGCCGCGATCAAGCACCTGCGCATTGGCAGTCAGGACACCGAGGACAAGCCCGGAGCCCAGCACCAGCAGGCGCGTCATGGGGGTTGAAAGTTGTGACATTTGTTGTATCCGCTATGCTTGAGATTCGTTGCGTTGCAATTATTACGGCATTGGCCTGAGCCGGCCATCAAAATAGAATACCGTGCATGTCTCCGAATTGAAAGACACGCCCGCTCACTGACGTCCGCACTCGGTTGCCGAAGTGCGGAAACTAACCGCAACTGCGCCCAAGGTCAAATCCTGATGACTGAAAAAACACCGCCCGGCCCCGCTCCGGGGCACGAAGCATCTGTTCCATGTGGCCTTGTCCGCCGTTTGGCATCAATGGCTTATGATTCACTCCTGGTAATTGCCCTGCTGTTTGCAGCCGGTTTTATTGCGGTGATTATTTTTGGCGACGATGTGCCCTCGGGAACGCTGTGGTTTCAGTTTTTGCTGCTGGTGGTGTGGTGGGCCTACTTTGCCGTGTGCTGGAAAATGGGCGGCCAGACGGTGGCCATGCGCACCTGGCGCATACGTCTGATACGCGCTGATGGCGCGGCCATCACGTGGACGGACACCCTTGTTCGCTTTGCGCTGGCATTCGTTTCTGCCGCGGCCGCCGGGCTCGGTTTTGCGTGGAGCCTGTTCGATGCTCAAAAGCGCGGCTGGCATGACATTGGCAGCGCTACGCGGCTGGTTGTTGCAGCCCGAGACAAACAGGGGGCAAGGCGAGCTAAAGCCGCCTGACCAGCGCCAGCCCGACCAGCCCGAAGAACACGGAGGGCGCCAGCATCATGAGCCACAGCGGGCCCGGCCACAGCGGCGCCAGCCCCCTGACAAGCCGGCTGATGACAAAAAACATCAGCCCCAGCGACAGCCCCATGAAGATGCTCAGTCCGCGGCTGCCCTGGCGCCCGCCCCTGAAGGCAAACGGCATGCTGACCAGGATCATGGCCAACACATTGAGGGGAAAAAACACCCGGTTCCACAGCGCCTGACGATAGCGGTCGGCATCGAGCTTGTTGGCTTCAAGCAGATGAATCATGCGTTTGAGATCGCCAATGGCCATCAGCCGCGGCTTGCTGACCACCGACGACAGCAGGTCATAGCCCAGCGTGGAATCCACCGCCACATGATCCTTGCGGGTCGCTGAAAAGTCGCCAAAGGTGCTGCGCCTGACCACGTTTTCGAGCAGCCACTCGCTGCCGGTATGGCTGGCGCGGTCGGCGTGCATGATTTCCTCGGGCTGCATGTCGTCGGCAATGCGGTAAATCAGCACGTCGGCGAACTCGGGCTGATCCTTGCTCGACCAGGCGGAATGACCCACCCGCACCATCATTGAGCCGTCGCGCAGCCACAGCGAACCGAACTTGCCCAGCCGCACGTGACCGCTGCGCAACTGGTCGCGCTGGGCATTGGCGCGGGCGTCCAGCTCGGGAATGACGAACTCGGCAAAAACAACCAAAACCGCCAGGCAGGCGCCTGTAGTCAGCAGCACGCCGCCAAGAATGCGGCTGCGGTCATAGCCTATGGCACGCATGGCCACCAGCTCGTTGCTGCCGGCCAGTCCGCCCAGCCCAAGCATGGTGCCCAGCAGTGCCGCAAAGGGGAAAATGTCGTACAGCCGGCCCGGCGTGGTCTGCGCCATGTACACCAGCATTTGCAGGGCGCCGTAGTCGCCCGTCAGATCGCGCGCCTCGCGCGCACCGTTGATGATTGAGTACAGGCCCACCAGCAGCACGCCCACCACCACGACCCACACCAGAATGGTGCGGCCCAGGTAGCGCGACAGGATGCCGGGCATCACCAGGCCCGCCTGTGCCGCAGCAGCAAAAGCAGCGCCAGCACGGCCAGCGCCGCGTGCACCGGCCACAGTCCGGGCCCGGAAAGCGCGTTTTTCTGTTCCATGACAATCAGCCCGCCATGCACGATGTTGCTATAGACCAGATAGAGAACCAGCGCGGCAATGACGCTGCCGTGGCGTCCCTGGCGGGGGCGGCGGCTGGACAGCGGCAGGGCGATGAGCCCGAGCAGCAGGCTGGCCAGCGGCGGCGCCAGGCGCCAGTGCTGCTCGCGCCGCTGCGCCGGATTGTCCGCCGGCCACAGCTCGGTCAGGCGCTGGCGCGATTCTTCGGCCACCCTGATGTCTTCGGGCGCCGGCAGGCGCAGCTCGTTGCGGCCAAAACGCATTTCGCGCAGCGGGGCACCCGAAGGCCGGGCGGCGTGTTCAATCTGGAAGCCGTCCTCCAGCAGCAGATAGCTGCCGTCGCTTTCGTCGGCCAGCCACACCTGGCCGCTGCGCGCGGTCAGCACCTGCGACTGGCCGTCTTCCAGGTGCTGGATAAACAGGTTGCCCAGCTTTTCCGTGCGCCGGTCCAGGCTGCCGGCATAAATGGTGGTGAGCCCATGGTTGACGCGGTTGAACTGGCCCGAGTGCAGGCTGGACACCATGGCGCGGCGCGCCACATCGGTCAGCAGCTCGGCCGAGCGGTCTATGGCCTGCGGCGACAGCCAGCCCGATATGAACAGCAGGCCCGCTGTCCACAGAATGGACAGCAGGGCCACCGGCTGCAGCAGGCGCCCGTAGGAAAACCCGGCGCTGCGCATGATGACCAGCTCGCTGTCTTCCTGGAAGCGCCCCAGCGTCATCAGCAGGCCGGTGAGCAGGGCCAGCGGCCCGACCAGCATGACGGCTTCGGGCAGGCGCAGCAGCAGCATGAGAACAACGCTGCCGCCGGGCAGCTCACCCTGGGCAGCATCGCCCAGCAGCTCGGCCAGAAACAGCGCCATGACCACGGCCAGAAACACCAGCAGGCTCATCAGGCTGGCCAGCATTCCCTGTCTGAAAACGTAACGCTGCAGAATCAGCATTCAGGCCACCGCCGCCGGCCGCTACAATAGTCAGCTTGCATTTTCAACACAACCCATCAAATTTTCAGCAGGATAAATACGCATGCAGTTTACAACCACCGATCTGGCCGCCACGGCCGCAGAAACCGATTGTCTCATTGTTGGACACCACGCCGACAGCCTGACAGGCGTCGTGCAGGACATTGACCAGGCCAGCAGCGGCCTGATCACGCGCCTGCACGAAAGCGGCGATCTGCCGGATGCGGTTGGCAAAACCATCGTTCTGCACGCCGTGCCGGGCATCAAGGCCGAACGCCTGCTGGTGGTTGGCCTGGGCAAATCGGACAAGCTCGACGGCATCGCCTTTGACAAGGCCGCCAAAGCCGCCGGCGAAGCGCTGCGCAAGTCGCGGGCGCTCAACGCCCACTGCCTGCTGGCCGAAGCCGATGTCAGCGATCGTGATCAAAACTGGAAGCTGCGCCAGGCCGCCGTCGGCCTGCACTACGCGGATTATATTTACAGCGCCACCAAAAAGCCGGCCGAAAACGCCCCGCCGGCCACCGAAACCGTAAGCTTTCCGGCCACCGACGGTGCCGCCGCGCAGCTGAACCTGGCCAGCGCCACAGCCGCCGGCATTCAGCAGGCGCGCCGCCTGGCCGACATGCCACCCAATATCTGCAACCCGGCCTGGCTGGCCGAGCAGGCTTCCGACATGGCCGCGCGGCATGAAGGTCTGGACGTGGAAATTCTTGAACGGGACGAAATGGAAGCCCTGGGCATGAACGCCCTGCTGGCGGTGGCGCGCGGCAGCACCAACCCGCCCCGCCTGATCCGCCTGCGCTGGAACGGCGGCGACAGCGACCAGCCGGCGCTGGCCCTGGTCGGCAAGGGCGTCACCTTTGACACCGGCGGTATTTCCATCAAGCCGGGCAAGGACATGGACCAGATGAAGTTCGACATGGGCGGTGCCGCCGCCACCCTGGGCACCATGGAAGCCGTGGCCCGCCTCAAGCTGCCCATCAACGTGGAAGGCGTGGTCGGCGCGGTGGAAAACATGCCCGACGGCAACGCCTACCGGCCCGGCGATGTCATCACCACCATGAGCGGCAAAACCATCGAAGTGCTCAACACCGACGCCGAGGGCCGCATGGTGCTGTGCGACGCGCTGTACTGGACAGCGCAAAAAAAGCCGGCTGTCATGGTTGACCTGGCCACGCTGACCGGCGCCTGCGTGGTGGCGCTGGGCCATCATGCCAGCGGCATCATGACCAACGACGACGAGCTGGCGGAAGAGCTGCTGGCTGCCGGTCAATACTCGGCCGACCGCGGCTGGCGCCTGCCCCTGTGGGACGACTACCAGGAGCAGCTCGACTCGCCGTTTGCCGACATGAGAAACATCGGCGGTGTGCCGGCCGGCACCATTACAGCAGGGCGCTTCCTGTCGCATTTTGCCGACGGCTGCCGCTGGGCCCATATCGACATTGCCGGCTCGGTGTGGCAGTGGGGCAAGCCCGGTTCCAGCACCGGCCGCCCGGTGGGCCTGCTGGTCAACTGGCTGGTTGAACACGCGGGCGGCTGGGATAAACTGGCCTGAACCACGCCGGCACGCGCCTGATACAAAGGCGTGCAGCAAAAACCAATGACCCCGGAACCGCGCAACAGCAGCCATGAGAGTTGATTTTTACGAAATGAGCGGGCGCTTTGACGACCCGCTGTACGTGGCTGCCGTGCTGGTGTCCAAGGCCTGGCCGGCAACGCGCGACATCGCCGTTGTCGGCCCGGCCGCAGCGCTGGCAGCGCTGGATGAAAAACTGTGGGCCGAGCCGGCCGGCCGTTTTCTGCCGCACGGGGGCGCGGACAGCAACGCGCCCATTCGTCTGTTTGAAGCGGCGCCGGAACAGGCCGGCATACTCATCAACCTGGACCCCGCCTCCGGCCTTCCGGACGGCGACTACCAGCGCGTTCTGGAAATTGTGCCGCCCGATGAATCCCTCAAGCAGAAACTGCGCGAGCGCTGGACGGCGTGGAAAAAGCGCGGCGCCGAACTGCACCACCACGTGCTGAAATAAGTCCTGCCGACAACAGCGCAGGCGGCGCGGCCCCTGCGCCGGCATTCAAATTTTGAGCTTTCAGTAAACAAAAATGGAAAAAACCTACAACCCCGAACAGATCGAGCAGCGCTGGTATCCCGTCTGGGAAGAACAGGGCTGCTTCAGGCCTTCAGGTCAGGGCCAGCCCTACACCATTTTGCTGCCGCCACCCAACGTGACCGGCACGCTGCACATGGGGCACGCCTTTCAGCACACGCTGATGGATGCACTGATTCGCTACCAGCGCCTGAAGGGACGCGACACCCTGTGGCAGGTGGGCGTTGACCACGCCGGCATTGCCACCGAAATGGTGGTGACGCGCCAGATTGAGGCCGAGGGCAAAAAGCGCGACGATTTCAGCCGCAGCGAATTCATCGAGCGCATCTGGGCCTGGAAGGAGGAGTCCGGCTCGACCATTACCCGGCAGATGCGGCGGCTGGGCGCATCGGCCGACTGGTCGCGCGAGCGCTTCACCATGAACCCCGATCTGTCAGAGGCGGTCATTGAAACCTTTGTCCGCCTTTATGATGAGGGCCGCATTTACCGCGGGCCGCGCCTGGTCAACTGGGACCCCGTGCTGCAAACCGCCATTTCCGATCTGGAGGTGGTCAACAGCGAGGAACAGGGCAAGCTGTGGTCCATACGCTATCCGCGCACCGACGGGAAGGGCGACGTGATTGTGGCCACCACCCGCCCCGAAACCATGCTGGGCGATGTGTGCATTGCCGTGCACCCCGACGACGACCGCTATCGCGATCTGGTCGGCAAAACGGTCGAGCTGCCGCTGACCGGGCGCCATATACCGGTGGTGGCCGATGACTATGTCGACATGGAATTCGGCACCGGCTGCGTCAAGATCACGCCGGGCCACGACTTCAACGACTGGGAAGTGGGCACCCGCCACGACTTTGAGCCCATCAACATCTTTACCGCCACGGCCACCATTAACGACCACGCGCCCGAGGCCTACCGCGGCCTGGACCGCTTTGAGGCGCGCCGCCGCATTCTTGACGACCTGCGCAAACAGGGCCTGCTGGCCGATGAAAAGGACCACACGCTGATGGTGCCGCGCGGCGACCGTTCCGGCCAGATCATCGAGCCGTGGCTGACCGACCAGTGGTTTGTAAAGATGGACGATTTGGGCAGGCTGGGCCTGGAAGCGGTTGAGTCGGGCCAGGTCGAGTTTGTGCCCGGCAACTGGATCAACACCTACCGGCACTGGATGGAAAACCTGCAGGACTGGTGCATTTCGCGCCAGCTGTCGTGGGGGCACCGCATTCCGGCCTGGTATGACGAGGACGGCAACATTCATGTCGGCCGCAGCGAGGCCGAGGCCCGCCAGCGCGGCGGACTGGCCCCTGACGCGCCCCTGACGCGCGACGAGGACGTGCTCGAAACCTGGTTTTCGTCGGCGCTGTGGGCCCATTCCACGCTCGGCTGGCCCGATGAGGCGCGCATGCGCTCGGAAGGCTTTGACCGCTATCTGCCCACCTCGGTGCTGATCACCGGCTTCGACATCATCTTCTTCTGGGTGGCGCGCATGATCATGATGACCGGCCACTTCACCGGCAAAATGCCGTTTGAACAGGTCTATATCACCGGGCTGATCCGCGACCGCGACGGCCACAAGATGTCCAAATCGCGCGGCAACGTGCTCGACCCCCTCGACCTGATTGACGGCATAGACCTGGACTCGCTGGTGGCCAAGCGCACCGAGGCAATGATGCAGCCACACAGGGCCAGGGCCATAGAAAAGGCCACCCGGGCCGAATTTCCCGACGGCATTCCCGCCTTTGGTGCCGATGCGCTGCGCTTTACCTTTGCCGCGCTGGCCGGCTACGGCCGCGACATCAAGTTTGATCTGGGCCGCTGCGAAGGCTACAGAAACTTTCTCAACAAATTATGGAACGCGGCGCGCTTTACCCTGATGAACACCGGCGACGAGCCCCTGCCGCCGCCGCAGGAACACGAATACGACGTTCTGTCGCGCTGGATACGCTCGCGCCTGAGCCGCACTATCAAACAGGTTGACGAGGCGCTGGAAGGCTATCGCTTTGACCTGGCGGCCAGGGCCATGCACGAGTTTGTGTGGCATGAATTCTGTGACTGGTATCTGGAGCTGGCCAAGCCGGCGCTGGCCGATGATGCCGATGCGGCCACGGCGCGCGCCACGCGCTACACCCTGGCCACGGTGCTGGAAGCCACGCTCAGAATGCTGCACCCGTTTGTGCCGTTTGTAACCGAAGAAATCTGGCAGCGCGTGCGTCGCCCCGCCGGTGTGGACACCGACACCATCATGAAAACCCGCTGGCCCGAAGCCGACACCATTGACGAGGCCGCCGAGGCCGATACCGAATGGCTCAAGCGCGTGATCAGCGCCGTGCGCTCGGCGCGCACCGAGCTGGGGCTGGCACCGGGCAAGCCCATGCCGCTGCTGATTCAGCGCGGCAGCGACAGCGACCACGAGCGCCTGGCGCGTTTTGGCCCCTTTATTCAGCGCCTGGCGCGCATCGAATCCATCGACCGGGTTGACGACAGCCGCGACAGCGCCGACTGCGCGGTGGCCCTGGCGGGCGACATGCGGCTGCTCATTCCGCTGGCCGGGCTGGTTGATATCAGCGCCGAAATCGAGCGTTTGCAAAAACAGCTGGCGCGCGAGGAAAAAGGCCTGAAACAGACTGAAGGCAAGCTGGCCAACGAGCGTTTTGTGGCCAACGCGCCGGCCGCGGTGGTTGACAAGGAGCGCCAGCGGCTGGCTGATCACCAGGCGCGCGTCAGGGAGCTGTCCGCCCAGATTGACACGCTTGAAAAGCTCTAGCCGGCCAGGTGCAAAACCATGACGGTGGCGTCTTCGCGGCCGCCACCGGGGCCGTCGGGGTAGTAGCCCGGCCGGCGGCCTATGGCCCGGAAGCCAAACGCCCGGTACAGCCTGATGGCCCCAATGTTGCTGGGACGCACTTCAAGAAACAGGCGCCGGGCCCCGGCCTGGCGCGCTTCCATCACCACGTGCTCAAGCAGCCGCCGGGCGCAGCCCGTGCGGCGGTGATCGGGGTGAATGCAGATATTGAGCAGGTGCGCTTCTTCAAGCGCGCCCGAGACAATGGCGTAGCCTGCCACATTCCCTTCAGCCACCAGCACCCTGCAGCGATAGCCCACCAGCAGGCAGTCGCGAAAAATGCCGCGCGTCCAGGGCTGCGGGTACGATGCCTGCTCGATGGCAATGACGGCACCCAGGTCGCGCCGCTTCATGGGGCGAACCGCCAGCCGGGGCTTGAGAATAGCGGCCATCAGTCGCCCAGCGCGGGCGCCAGAACGCGCCACAGCTTTTTGCGCGCCTGTGCGCTGTTGGCCAGCTCGTCGAGCGGAGGCGCCAGCAAGACGCCCTGCCCTGCGGCGCCTGCGGGCGCAGCGCCAAAAACCAGCAGATAGCGCACGCCGCGCCGTTCGAGCTCGTCAACCGCCACGCCGGCCATGTCGGAATCGGCCCACTGCCCGAAAGCGCAGCGCTCGGGGCCTATGGTGGCCTGGATATCGGCCAGCAGGCTGTCGTGGTGTCCGGCCCAGGGCTGCTCCTGCACCAGCAGCCAGTCGCCGCCGCCCGAGGCCACGCGCACGCGCGGCGTGCGCACAGCGGCAGGCGCGGGCTGGGCAGCCGCCGTTTCATGCGCTTCATTTTCGGGCGCGATAACAGCACCGCGCCGGCGCCACACATCAATGCCCATGTCGGCCAGGCGCTGCAGGGATTCGGGTCGCATGGTCATTGACCTCCTGCCGGACCGCGGCGGCGGCTGCGGTGGCGACTGCGGCCGTATACGGTCAGAACCGGGCCGGACAGCACATACAGGGCGCCTACGGTCAGCAGCACAGCCGGCAGATCTATGGCCAGCAGCACAAGCAGAACCAGCAGCAGAAAAATCCACGCAAACGGCACCCGCCCGCTGCGCAGGCCGGCCTTGAAGCTCCAGTAGCGCACGCGCGACACCATCAGGGTGCCCAGCAGCACGGTGACCACAAGCAGCGGCCAGGCAACCAGCCCGGCGCTGATGCCGCGGTCGCTGCAGAACCACACGATGGCCACCAGCATGCCGGCCGCCGCCGGGCTGGCCAGGCCCTGAAAATAGCGCTTGTCGGCCACGCCGGCCTGGGTGTTGAAGCGCGCCAGCCGCAAGGCGGCGCAGGCGGCAAAAAAGAACGCACCCAGCCAGCCGGCCTTGTAGCCTGCCGTGCCCGGCTGCCCCAGCAGGCCCAGGGTCCAGGTAAACACCAGCAGGGCCGGCGCGATGCCGAATGACACCATGTCCGACAGCGAGTCGTACTGCACACCAAACGCCGTTTGTGTGCCGGTCAGGCGCGCCACGCGCCCGTCGAGTCCGTCGAACAGGCCGGCAACGATAATCGCGATGCAGGCCGCCACCGGTTCGCCGCCAATGGCCGACACAATGGCGTAGAAACCCGCCATCAGCGCGCCGGTGGTCAGCGCGTTGGGCAGCAGATAGGCGCCGCGCGGGCGCGAATGATCGGAATTCCTGTGCTGGTGCTGAATCATGGGCCAAGGGAAACGGGCAGTGCGCAAGACGACAGAATATCACCCTCGCGGCGGTTGCGTTGGCGGGTCAACTGCGGCAAAGTCGGTCGGCAGGAACTGAACCAGAGTCGAAACCAAATGAACAAACTTCGCTTCAGCCTGGCCGGCGCGCTGTCTGTGGCCGCACTGCTGGCCTGTTTCAGCCTTTTTGCGGCGCCAACAATATACAAGTGGACCGACGACGATGGCGTGGTTCACTACAGCGAAGACCCGCCCGCCGACGTTGATTACCAGCGCGTGAGCACGTCGGTGCCGGCCACTTCGGGCAGCGATGATTCCGACGCGGATTCCGACAGTGGTGACAGTGGTGAGGGTGAGCCGGACGCACAGGCCGACCAGCCTGAAGCGCAGCAAGGCCCCGATCCCGAAGTGGTGGCCGAACGCTGCGAGCAGGCCCGGAGCAACCTGCAGATTTTGCAGGAAAACACCCGCCTGATGACCAACGACCGCGGCTCGGAGCGACGCCTGACGCGCGAGGAGCGGCAGGAAAGGATCGACAACCTGCAGGAATTCATTGACGAGTGGTGCTGACAGCGCGGGCTGCCCATACGGCGCGGGCAGCCTGCTAGAATTTGGCGCTTGACCAACCAACGGGCCAGCGCCAACCGATGAAAGCCTCACAATTCCATATTTTTACCCGCCGCGAAGTGCCGGCAGGTGCCGAAATTGTCAGCCATCAGCTGATGCTGCGCGCCGGCATGATTCGCCGGCTGACCTCCGGCATCTATTCGTGGACGCCCATGGGCCTGAAGGTTTTGCGCCGGGTCGAGCAGGTGGTGCGCGAGGAAATGAACGCGGCCGGCGCGCTTGAAATGCTGATGCCGGCCGTCCAGCCCGCCGAGCTTTGGGAAGAAACCGGGCGCTGGGACGACT
>Ga0209487_1001502_pt1 | contig 19661 bp, 18 predicted proteins | sample Poulit2012_FD_187524 | JGI IMG/M metagenome (GOLD analysis project Ga0209487, IMG submission 187524) | Agricultural soil microbial communities from Georgia to study Nitrogen management - Poultry litter 2012 (SPAdes) (version 2) | ecosystem: Environmental > Terrestrial > Soil > Agricultural land...
CTTGCCGGAACTTGGCCACGCTTGTGGACACAATATAATCGGGACTATGAGTGTCGCTGCAGCCATTGCATTTAGTAAGGTAATTGATGAAACTGGTGGAGAAGTGGTTGTCTTTGGAACTCCTGCTGAAGAAGGAGGACCAAATGGGACTGCAAAGGGTAGTTTTGTTAAGTACGGCTTAACAGACGGCATTGATGCGGCGATGATGATACACCCGAATGGTCAAACAAGTTTAACAAAACCTTCTTTGGCTGTCGATCCGCTTGATTTTGAATTCACAGGCAAATCTTCACATGCCGCCGCTGCACCAGAGCAGGGAATCAATGCGTTAGATGCGGTTATTCAACTCTTTAATGGAATTAATGCATTAAGACAACATGTTTCTGATGATGTTCGGATTCATGGAATTATTACACATGGTGGAGATGCGCCCAATATTGTTCCAGATTATGCTAAAGCGAGATTTTACATTCGTGCAGCAACTAGACCACGGTTAAATGATGTAACAAAACGAGTAAAAGCCATTGCTGAAGGGGCTGCATTAGCTACAGGCGCAACATTAAATGTGTATGCTATCCAAAATGAAGTCGACAATTTGTTATTAAATGATTCCTATAACCAAGTATTTAAAGAAGTTATTGAAGAATTTGGAGAAACAGTTACTGAAGGTGCTGGAATGGGATCAACAGATGCCGGAAATATTAGCCAAGTGGTTCCAACGATTCACCCTTATCTTAAGATTGGAGCTGATGACCTCACTCCTCATACCATTCCATTTAGAGAAGCGGCTATATCCAAAAAAGGCGACGAAGCCCTAATTACTGGAGCAAAAGCACTCGGTTTAACAGCATTACGGTTAGTAACTGAGCCAGAGACATTGACAGCAATTAATGAAGAATTTAAGCAAAGAAAAGAAGCGGAAGCACAAAATAAATAAAGTCCTTTTGGAACAGGGGTCAGATAAATAAAAATACCGAATAAAACATGTAGAAAATAAAGCCGCATGAAATCAATATTAGCAACTTTGATTTTATGCGGCTTGTATGTATAGACTATCTGTTTTAGGTGTAAGTCGTTGATACTCATCCTGCCACACCTATTCTCTAAACTGTTTTAAATTGATTCCTTCGCTCAATATTGATTATTCCTATCAAAGCGACAAAACGTATATACGGGTCAAGGGGCGTTGGCATTACTTGTTCTTTTTCTTTGATGCCGTTTAGAAAATTATTCTGTCCTACACTGTTTCACCTCATCGGGATACGCCATCTGCCATAAAGGCAATAGCTAAATTTAAAGATATTCCTGAAGACTTAAAGTTCGTTGTCGATGGGAATCCAATTTATATCTTGGCTCAGCATTACTTTGCACAAAAGGGCATCCACTTTGATGTTCATAAGGTCATTGGTTTAACGAATGATGACCCTGTTTCAAAGGAATACCGCCCATTGAAACAAATCATTGAACGTCTCAATCGCACGTTTAAAGGCAATTACAGGGCGACGACTGGTTTTGGTTCCCAAGAAGGTTCCGTCTCTTACGTCACGCTCTTTGTGGCGTATTTTAACTTTTTACGTCCACACGCTTCGTTGGAGAATCAAGTCCCAGTGGTAATACCTGAACTTAAAAGAATGCCTAACATGCCAGAGAGATGGACAAAATTAATCGAATTATCTCAGGAGTACTTGGTTGATCAACAATCAGCTTGATTAGCTGCACCCTGCGATATTTTTAATTAATCTGGAGAAAGAAAGCCCTGATTATAGCTGTCCCTTGTTTGCCTTGCCGACAAGACCTTAGATGTTTTAGGTGTTGTCAAGTGGGTTCCTTGACTACATCTAAATCATCTGAGACCATGCGAGGTGGCAAACAGGAAGCTGTTTAAAAATTGTTAAATCTAGGGTTTATTTGGTGTGTCCTTTTTTCTTCTGATAGTTAGAACACTAGTGATTAATTCCTTTTTTGAGATCATTAGTCAGTGTTTTTAGCCAAGTTTGAGTTATCGAATGATCAAGGTTTTATTTTTCACTTGTTTTCATAGAACTTTTTACATTACCCTAAAGGTGCTTAATTACTCATGGTCCTATTCTGGCAAAACCCTTATTCCAGTATTGTGTCCGTTAGTTGAAGAGTTTCGTCTTAATTCATTTAATTAAAAGGTACTTTTTCTCTCCAATTGTAAGTTGAATAAATAAATGACAATACAGTTGCTCCAACAACACTCGGCAGCAAAATAAACGCAACAAATTGAAGTGTGAAAAGACCAGTTACATCAAAGTGTCCGTGAATAGGTCCTAATATTTGAAATGCAGTCATGATTGCAACATGAAATCCAATGGATGTCCATACACTTCCCGATATCGCCCTAAACACACCTAAAATAATTGCAAAGCCAGGGATAAATTGTAGCTGTTCAACAGAGTATATTGCCCCTATAAAATAAGCAAATAATGAGAATAACAATGTTTGCAAAATGATTGTACCCCAATGAGGGAATAAAGCATTTAAATAACGATATACATATCCCCTAAAAATAAGTTCCTCAGGTAATGCTTCTATAAAAAATATGGTTATGAATAAAATCAAAATACTCAGCAATAGATGTTTCAAATCTGTATGAACTTGTATTTCAACCCAACCAAGCATTAAACAAATAAACAAACCGATAGATGCAGGTATTGTCCATAGAAAAAAACCTTGCAGAAATGAAAAGATATTTGCTTTAATAGTTGATGACCCAAGTTGGTTCCATGAAATTTTGTCAATCTTGAGTGCAACTTTTATGAGAATAACGGTTGAAATAGTTGTAGTCATCGCAATTATGAAATGGTTCAGAGGACTATATCCATCTCCCATAAACATATCACTAAGGTAGGCTATAAAATTCCAAATGATGGTACCCGTGACTAGCACTACAACAATCCTAATTATTATGTCTTGCTTTTTAAGATTTCTCACCATATACACACCGCTCTCATCCTTTAGACATTATCCTCCTGATAATATTTACCTTCAATCCTTCTTTTACAATCCCACATCGTTTTAATGTTGGTTTTAACATATTTTTTAAATGCCATGAATAATGGTCTTATATTATTAATCGACTAATTCAACGGACAGAGTATTAATTTGTGTTTGTACTGATTATAAAAAAAGGGCGCAACTTTTAGTTTTTGCGTCCAATTGTTATAAATTAGATTTATGCTGACTTGAATGCTTAAAGTACTCTATATAACAGATATCCCGCTTTTCCAAGAATGAGTAATAGACAATAAATTTATCAATGATGATTTTATAACTACCTTTTCAACCCTCTTTTTATACTGGAATACTTCCGAGCAAGCATTTTTATATTGTGCTGTCTCAAACTGTGTATAATGTTGGCTTCGTATATTGCGAAAGCATTCTAATGCCTGCTCAGTCCATTCCAACCTCATTTACAGTTCTCCTTGATTAATCATTTCAACTACCTCATCAGTTGTATAAGTTTTTCCATTCACTATATCCATTTTAGCTTGAAGCAACTTTTGTTTTAATTCTGGATCGGCTTCCACATCGTCAGCGACCGTTGTTTCTGGTTTTTCTACTAAAGAAAGGTAATATTTTTTCCCTTCAATTTCAATAACTGAGTCACCAGCAGAAATAATTTCCTTCATAACATCTGCCATTTGACCTTCAATCTTCTTTATTTTAGTCCCTCCTCGAGGAAGTATCTTCAAATGATTCTTGTGCTTATTATACAGCATATGGAATGGAATATCGATACGGGAGCCAGACATTGTTTTAGATATCGATCTTCTAAAATAGCATCCTATTGTGAAATAAAATTTTACACACAACTAGTAATAAGTATCCTTAAATTTATCTGATTTTGTTACACAGCTCGGTGAGGCAACAGAGAAATATAAAAAGTCCTCATGGTCCTATTCTGGCAAAACCCTTATTCCAAAATTACAGTCCAATTGATGAATAAACATCTTTCATCAATTGCAATTCTCTTAATCTTGTTTAATCCCAAAAGCTATCCATCTTCCGTCTATATCTTCCACCACCAGTTCTTTATTATTGTAATCGGTATGGTTTAAAGAACGGACTATCTTCACTTTAGAATGAATAAATTCTTCTTGTAGTTCATTTTGATTTTTGGTAATAAAGTACGCATCATACCCATAACCATATAATTCTCTATTCGGAATTACTCTTTGACCATTGGATTTAGTTAAGATAATTTCCGTTGTGTCACGATACAAACAAATATGTGGTTCACTTGCATTCAAATAATGAACAGCTTCAAATCCCATTTTCCGTTCGTAAAAATTTGCAGTGTTGATTATATCCTGGGACGGGAATATACAATGCGATAACAATAGTAAGTTCTTCATCCGTTTCTCCTCGAATAATAATAGTTTACTATTTATTTTCCTTTTCAAAATCTTATTACACCAAATGGCCCAATTATTGAACACGGGCAAAACAACTTTTCATACAATTAATTTAACATAAACAGTAGTTTTCTTAACATTTTTAATATAAGTTTGCTAGTGACATAATGAAACGAATATAAGAACAAAAGCGCGGGGTGCCCGTTTAGCAACATAGGGGCTGGGCGCTGAAGCTAGACGTGGCCAATTCCAGTATAAATTTATCCACAGGAGTTTTAATGTTATAGTTTAACTATAAAAAATCAGGGATGCGATTTGCAGCCCTGATTGATGTGTTAATTTTCTCGCTCGTACGTACTCGTTAATCGTTAGTATTCTTAATTTTAAATGACTTAACGTTCTGGTCACTGTCCACCTCAGTTAATCTAGTTTTAAGTCAAAAAGATAAAATACAATATAAAGATAACGAATAATACATACATAATAGGATGAATTTCTTTGGCGCGTCCTTTAAGGATCATCGTAATCGGATAGAAGATAAATCCGATGGCAATTCCTGTTGCAATACTGTAAGACAAAGGCATCATTATAATCGTTAAGAAAGCTGGCACAGCAATTTCAAATTGATCCCAGTTCACTTGCTTAAGTGAAGAAGACATCAAAATACCGACAATTATTAAAGCTGGTGCAGTGACTTCAGCCGTTATAACACTTAATAACGGTGAGAAAAATAAAGCTAATAGAAAGAATCCTGCTGTGACCACGGATGTAAAACCAGTCCGTCCTCCAGCCGCTACCCCTGCTGTCGATTCAACATAGGCTGTTGTCGTTGACGTACCAACGACAGCGCCAACCACCGTTGCAGATGAATCCGCGAATAATGCTCTACCAGCCCGGGGTAATTTATTATCTTTCATCAATCCTGCTTGAGAAGCAACAGCCACCAACGTTCCAGCTGTATCGAAGAAATCAACGAATAAAAAGGTCAAAATAACAACGAGCATATCCATAGTAAAAATATCGCCGAAGTGTAAGAAAGCTTGTCCGAACGTTGGGGCTAAGCTTGGAACACTTCCAACAACATCACTCATTCCCGTCGGAGGATGGATTAACCCAGTTACCATTCCGGCAATTGACGTTAAAATCATTCCATAAAATATGCCGCCTTTTATATTAAGGCTCATTAAGATGACTGAAACAACAACCCCAAAAATAGCGAGTAACACGGTTGGCGATGTCAAATTTCCAAGAGATACTAATGTCTCCTCATCACCGACGATAATTCCTGCATTTTGAAAACCTAAGAAGGCGATAAATAAGCCAATCCCTGCGCCAACAGCCATTTTTAAATCTGCTGGAATCGCATTGATAATTTTTTCCCGAAGTCCTGTTAATGTTAGTGCTACAAAAATAAGTCCTGAGACCAGAACTCCTGCTAATGCCGTTTCCCATGGTATGCCATACCCGAGCACAACAGTATAAGCAAAAAAGGCAGTGAGTCCAATACCTGGGGCAAGCCCGATCGGATATTTTGCAATTAATCCCATTAACAGCGAACCAATCGCCGCCGAAATAGCAGTTGCTGTAAAGACAGCCCCCTGATCCATCCGGGTAACACCTTCAGGCAAATTTTCAACACCGACAAGTGATAAAGTCGCCGGATTAACAAATAATATATAGGCCATGGCTAAAAATGTTGTCATCCCGGCCATAAACTCTGTGCGATAATTAGTTCCTAACTCATCAAACTGAAAATATTTTTTCATAGTTGCTTCCCCCTTATAATGAAAAACAAAAAGCACTCCCAGAGGAAATCCCAGGAGTGCTACCGTTAACTAGGCAAGAAAAAGCAATCAAAAATAAATACACTTTGACTACGGAATTAATCGAGCCAAGGATGATTTATCTTATTACTATTTCTAGCGTAGTCAGACCATTTACGGTAGTCTGGTAGAAACTTTGGGCCATATTCCCTAAATTATACGCTTGATTTATTTAGTTCTCTTAAAAGCATATTCATATATTACTAGTTTAAAAAGCTTGAGTCAATGCTTGTGAAATAATCATCCAATTCTAATTTTGAAGAATAATTGAGAGGTTCAAGATTTTTTATATTTCACCCAGTCTATACACTGTAATAATAAATTCCACATATATATTCAAGAGAACGTTCCTCTCATTCATTTTTTACAGAAACCATGCTGTTTTAATTGAGATAGCGCTTCTCTCGTTCATTCTTTACAGAAATCATGATGTTTTAATCGAGACAGCGCCTCTCTCGTTCATTCTTTACAGAAATCATGATGTTTTAATCGAGACAGCGCTGAATTTAATGCGCTTTGAATTTGATTCGAACTTTCTTGTTCAATTAAATAAGTATCCATGTTGTCAAGGGAATTCTTGATATCCATTTCATTGAACTCATATTCAGTTAATCTTTTTTTGTTATAGTAGTTGTTGCACAAATTTACAGTAATCGTAAATAAATAATTAAAAAACTTACCACTATATTTGTACCTATTAATATTTTCAACGACTTTCAGAAAAGCTTCTTGAGTTAAATCAGCCGCTATAACTCGATTCCCCATACATCTCCGGACACAATACGCAAAAATTTGATGATAATACTTGTTGACTAACTTTTCCCAAGCCTCCGTATCACCAGATTTTATTTTTCTAATTAAGATATAATCTTCAATCATACTCACCTATTCCTAACAAAAATACTCTTCATAATAGATTAACAATAAACTTTCATAAATCATTTAAATTAATAGAGAAAAGTTAAAAAAGTAATAACCTTGATATTACCATCCACCCTCAATCGCATCTTCAAGACTAACTAGAAACATTAATTGTTCTGTCTATAGGAAACTAAAAACAGCAAACCAATTAAGGTTTACTGTTTTCTATGCCAGACATGTTTTTTATTTTTCTTAGCTCATTTATAAATAACTCCATCACTTTTCTTTTAGCAAATATATTAGAGGTGATGAGGCTTTTCATCTACATTATCTTCTTGATAGTAATAGACCTTTTTCGACTTATCCAAAGTAACCAAATTCACAACAAATCCTAAGACCAAGAAAGCAAAGGAACCTATAATATATGTGAACCGAATCTCATATAATTCAGAAAATATACCTACGATAGCTGTCAGCATTATTATTAGCAATGCCTCTAATACACCAAGAACACTTGAAAATCTCCCCATGATATCTACAGGTACATTATTTTGATAAAAAGTTAAAAAGCCCGTATTTGCGAATGATAAGGCAAAAGTTAACGTAAAAAAACCTATAGATGCCCAAATAAAATCGTGTGAATATGCAAAAATCAAATAACCAATGGGTGTAAAAATTGCACCAAAACCGATAAGAATATTAGTTTTCAGACGACTGGCGAATAAAGCATTTGTCAATGACCCTATAATAATCCCTATTCCCGCAATACTTACAAGAAATCCATAAGCACTTTCAGATAAAGAAAGAACGGTTGTTGCAAATGAGGCTTCTAAAGAATCTAACGCGGTCATAAATACTGTCATTCCGCTAAAAAGAACATAAACCAATGTAATATGCATGTTTGATTTACTAAAACTAAGCATCTCTCTCCAATCATTTTTAATTACTCTCATACTCACTTTTTCAGAAATAACAGTTTCCGCTTTTAATTCCAAATTGGGAAGTAAAAAGATTATGATTGCGGACATACATAATGCTAGAGAGTTTAGTTGAATGGCTAGATACGGTGAGCCTACAATAAACAAAAAACCTGCAATTGAAGGTCCTAGTATAAAACCACTTGAATTAATAAAATTTCTAAGTGCATTAAATCTTTGTCGTTCTGTCTTAGATATAAGCTTCGTCATATAAACCATAGATGTAGGCTCAAAAATGGCACTTGCAATATTGATGATAAACACCCATAAATAAATTAAAACTAGTGAATCCATAAATGGAAGTAAAAAGATGAATAATGCTCTTATTAAATCTAAGAAAATCATTAAATTCCTTTTATTTAACCTGTCGATAAAACTGCCCGACCAAAAATTAGTACATAAAGCGGCAATCGGTATAAGGATATACAGAACAGATACTGCTAATGGTGACCCTGTCATATCCAAAACAATCAGGTTAAGCGCAATTAAATAAATCCAAGCACCTAAATTTGATATGCCAATACCAAACAGAAGTAATAAGGGGGCTTTCCATTTAACTAGTTTAAGCATCGTATCCACTCCTAAATTTTTTTGACATCAAAAAAGGAATCCCACCCCCAAGCTATTAGACTTGAGGACGAGACTCCCTAAATTTAGAAGTTCGCGGTGCCACCCCGATTTGTTCATGTGTCGCCACAAAAACCTTTTCGAGTACCTTTGATATAGAATATACTCTATCTCTATAACGGGAGAACCCGACACATCATCAATCACATGAAAACGATATCCTACGTGCAGCTCCAAGGCTTGGTTCCATATGCTCCTACATCCTCCCTCGCAGCTAACGGAGTTCTCTGTCATGCTTCAGCACATATACTCTACTCTTCATCGCTTTTTGATTTAGAGGTATTTTACCACAATTCGATAGAGTTTAAAATAGCGTTTTGAAAATTTTCACAGATCATCGAAGGTCATTCGTTATTCCACGTCATAGAAATCAATTTTACTTTTAGTCATCGTTTTCTTCACTTCTTTCTATTATCGTTATTTTTAATTGAACATTTTCTCTCATCTCATAATATACGACAGTATCCCTTTGTTAAATGATTGAGAGTATTAATTGTGATATGATTACTGTTCTTCTATCTTCCGCTTTTCTTTTAGCAATCTCTGAAATTCCTCTTCTAACTCTTTCGATGGTTCAACACTCAACCGACTAAGCACTTCTGATATTTTCGTCTCCAATAATAAAGATTCATCTTGTGCTGGATCTCTGTTTTCAGATTGATGACTTTTATACTGTTTATAATTCCCTTCAAATAATGAGATTGTTTTATCATGGATTTCCAGGATTCGCGTTGCAATATTTTCTACAAATTGTCGATCGTGAGAAACGAAAAGAATACTCCCTTCATATGTTTTCAAGAGCGTTTCTAAGGCTTCCAAAGATTCCACATCCAGGTAGTTTGTCGGCTCATCTAACACTAGCATGTTGACATCACTTAAAAACACTTTTGATAGAGCAACTTTTACGCGTTCTCCACCACTAAGTACCTCTACTGGCTTATGGACATCCTCATCAAAGAAATGCATTCTTGCTAGTACTGTTCGAATCAGCGTTTCAGACTGATTTGAGGTGGACCTCACATTTTCTAAGATGGTCTTTTCGTTGTTCAATATATTCAAATTTTGAGCAAAATAGCCAATTTTTATCGACGGGGAAATAGTGATATTAGATTCTCGATTAAGTATTTTTTTAATTAGCGTTGTTTTCCCGCTACCATTCGCACCAATCACTGCTAGTTTATCGCCACCGCGCATATAAAAATCAGTTGTATTCCAAAGAATATGTTCCCCAACCATTCCGGATATCCCTTCAACACGCAGAATCACTTGATTTTTAGATGATTCAACATTTGGTAAATCCATTTGAATAGGAGCCTCTTCCCGAGGTTTGTTTACCTTTTCTAAGTTTTCCAATCTCGTTTCAAAAGCTGTCACCGTTTTGCGAAGTTTCTTTTGTTTATTAGCAAAATAAGGCTTCGCTCCTTTAAGTCTCGCTTCTGAAGAACTCAAATTCTTAGGTTTCTTTGTTGCTCGCTGTGCTTGTTCTTCTTTTTTCCTAATCGCTTCTTCCAACTGTTTTTTCTCTTTTTCATATTTTTCAAAAGCTAGCTGTGCTTGTTTATGTTCAACTTCTTTTTGTCCTACATAGTCGCTATAATTCCCCTTGTATTCTGTTAATTGTCCTTCCTTAATCTCCCAAATCGTGGAACAAAGTGCATCTAAAAAAGCACGATCATGCGAAACAATAACAAGAGCGCCTTGCCATTCTTGCAGCCTCTTTTCAACCCATTCAATATGATTTGTATCAAGGTTTGTAGTCGGTTCATCTACAAGTAAAAGCGCTGCGTTACTATTTAGGGCTTGCTGAATATATTCTTGCGTGACCTCACCACCACTTTTCGTTGTATTCGTCCGTTTGAGCTGTGGTAAAAGTTCAACATGAGCATGTTGAATTATATCTCCCTCTTCAGGAATAAGCTTGCCAACAATTATTTCTAATAAAGATGTTTTTCCACTTCCATTTCGACCAACTAATCCAATTCGGTCTTTTGTCTGTATTTTTAATTGATTGATATTTAACAATAAACGATCCTGAATATAATGTTTCACACGGTTTGCTTCGAATAAAAGCATAGTTACATCTCCCTGTATCAGATTTAGGGAAGACAAAAAATCCTCCCATCTTCATACAGAATAGGAGGCATAAAAAATATAGGTATACACCAAAGGAAATCACTCTCTTTAGTCCAACTATATAATACCAATCCTATTCTGAAAAACGACAATAAAAGGCATCACAAAAAGCAGACACCATCTGCTCAACATAAAAAACCTTTATTGTTTATTTTCGTAAAATAGGATTAGTACTTCATGTAGTTGGGTCACCCTTTCTCGATAAATGTTACTTTTAACAATACAATGATTTGTTTATCATTGTCAATGGCTGTTTCTTATTATTCTGAAAAAATTTAAATTATTAGTAAGATTTCTGAATGGCGTAAAAGGTATATCAAGGTATTTGATATAAGTATTTGTTATTTGAATCGTATCATATTACTATGTTATTGAAAAGATAATTCATCACGTCGTCCTTCCACAAGTGGTCAGTAGGCATAATCTACCAGGTGACATTGAGGTAACGATTAATTCGAATGAATAGAAAAAATAAATTTAGGCTGAATAAAATATTTTACCAAATAGAATTTAGGAGGAACAGAAATGAACAAACCTTATATTATTATCCATACACATACGGCCATTGACGGTAATATTGATGTGATGAACTTGAAAGAGTTTGAAGAAGCGAGTCGACAGTATCAGGAACTCTCCTTGAATCCTGAGAAGCAGGAGTTTGACATACAAGGTTATCTAAACGGAAAAACATCAACGGAAGATAATATAACCTTCTACAAAAAGCCAGATTTAGATCAGCATGCGGCTCCTGTCCCTGAAGGAGACTTTGTAGCGGATGCCAATGCTCCCATGTATTACTTATCAATAGATCCACGATGAGAATTAGCCTTTGAAGAGAATACTTTCGGTTATGGCGGTGTGCCTGCCCACTTTATCGAAGTCTTAACCGAGCAAGCATCTAATGCTTATAAAGACTTTCTCAGAAAGAAAAAGATATCCTATATTATCGCTGGAAAAAATCAAATTGACTATAGTGTGATGCTCGACAAGTTTTATAACCTTTTTCAAATTAAACGAATGATGGTTGGTGGTGGAGGCACAATCAACTGGTCGTTTATTCAAAACGGTCTTGTTGACGAAGTGAGCGTTATTTTAGCTCCAATCGCAAATGCCGATCCAGAGGGCAACCGTTTTTTCGTTGCTAAAGAACCATATTCCAAGATTAAAGCAACAGCTTTCCAACTTGAATCCGTTAAAGAATTGGAGCACGGCACATTATGGATTCGGTATTTAGTGAAAAAGAATTGACACTCAATGAACTTATCAGCAATGCTCGTATAGAAAGAAGTGGCACAAAGATTTATGAAGAATTCTAAAAGCTTACTTATATTTATTTTGGCAATACTCTCATGATAATAGGAGATAATAAGATTACTAATTTCCATAGGTGCTTTGAATGACATATTTTGCAGAAAAGCAATGGTCGGTTGTTCATAGTATCACTGTTGCGTTTCCTTCGCCCCAAGGGATTTAGCTTTATGGAAAAATTCTTCCAAAAAAGTAACCTCTTCTCTCAAGGCATCAGCATACGTATCGATTAGCAGTTTGCTTTTCGAATGGTGGAAAAAAAGAGCAACTCATTACTTTTCTTCCACTTGTATCATTATTTTTGTTACATAATTATTTTCCCCACTTGCACTTACACCATCAATTACATATTCCTCAAAACTATCACCACAAATACGATATCCTTCCTTAATCAAATAAGATTTTATTTTTTTATAGGTTTCGTGAATCGTCACATAACTTCCTTTGTGATAGCCAACCACATATTTCCCAGCTTGTTTAATAAAAGGATCTAATAAATCAGATTGATTCACACGCATATAAGCATGCGCATAATTCAAATAATCTCCCTCCTCTACCTGCTCTTGCCGAATCAAACCTCCGATAGGATAGCCGGAATCAAGTTCTTCCTGTTTTGTATATTTTATAAACGACATAATTGACCTCGTGAATTCTTTATCGGAACAGTTTAAAATATTTTCACCTAATACATAATATTCTGTTCCCATCACTTCTATTTTAATGCAGTCAAAATTCAACAATAATGCTTCTTCAATATTCTTTTTCTTGGTTTGCATCATTTGCTGAGTACGCTGCATTTTCTCGATTTTCTTTTTCATTATCTTTTCTTTTTCTGTTAATAATGCGATGGTTTCTTCTGGGGTTTGGAAATGTAAAAAGTATTTAATTTCGGCTAAAGACATCCCAATGTCTTTTAACATTTCAATCACGCTAAAAACCTCTGCTTGTTGAACAGAATAATAACGATATCCATTTTCTTTTTTATACTCCGGTTTTAAAAGACCAATATCATCATAATGAAAAAGTGTTTGCTTTTTCACACCACATAAATATGCAAATTCTCCTGTCGTAAAAAGTTTTTGTATATATCCCATTTCATTACTCCTTCATTCTTGACTATACGGTAACCGAATACTTTATGATCATAACATAGAAAGGAAAAAAAGTGTTTTAAACGAAAAAACTTCAAAGAATTTAAATTTTAGGTGGTATATTTTTATGGAAAACAATCTTTCAATGATGCAAACAATGGAACCTCGAAAATTATTTACAAAGTATTTAGTTCCGTCTTTATTAGGAAATATGTTGATGGCAATAAATATCTTAATCGATGGATTATTCGTTAGCCACGGTGTTGGGGAACAAGGGCTAGCGGGGATTAACATTGCAGTGCCGATTTACACAGTCATTACTTCAGTCTCTTTATGGATAGGCATGGGGGGTGCAACGCTCTATTCCATTGCGCATGGCCAAAATAATCAACACCGTGCGAAAGAAATATTTACACATTCTATAGTTTTAGCGATTATGACAACAGGATTGATTATTGCATTCTGTCTATTATTTGAGCAACCACTTGCTTATTTATTTGGAGCAAATGACTCAATTATTTCATATGTCGACGGTTATCTTCACATTATTCTTTTGTTTGGACTTGTATTTGTGTTTGAGAATATTTTAAGTATTTTTATCCGAAATGACGGAAATCCAACGCTTGCAATGACAGGATTAATTGTAGCAGCTGTTGTGAATATTTTTTTAGATTACCTTTTCATCTTCAGATTCCAATGGGGAGTAAAAGGGGCTGCTTATGCAACGGTCATCGGAACTTTTATAGGATTATGTGTTTTACTTACACACTTTTTAACAAAGAAAAAACAATTAGGATTCGTTCAAACGAAACCTGATTTCTCATTACTGGGTCGTATTTTCTCAATTGGTTTTCCAAGTTTTATCGTTCAAGGATCAGCTGCAGTGATGGTGATTGCATTCAACATAACGTTTAGTTATTTTGTTGGGGAAACAGGGGTTGTAGCTTATGCAGTTATCAACTATATGCATACGGTTTTTCTTATGCTCTTTATCGGGACAGGCGCAGCCTTGCAACCTATTACTAGTTACCATTATGGTGCGCAACTTTATCAACGGATGAAACAATTTATTCGGATTGCAATCATGACAGCATTTGGCATCGGAGCAACTGCATTTATGATGGGAGTTTTCGGAAAAGAAATGATGATTGACCTATTCGGGATTGATATTCCCGAAGTCATTGATTATACAAAAATTGGAATTGTCTACTTTTTTGCGGGGTATTTGTTTTTAGGAATCAACATGGTCTTAGTGGAATTTTATCAGTCGATTGGAAAAATCCGCATTGCAACATCGATTGTCTTAAGTCGTAGCCTTATTTTATTCATCCCATTGCTTTGGATCTTACCGAATCTCTTCGGACAAAATGCAATTTGGCTCGTCTTTCCGGTATCTGAGGGATTAACGATTGTGCTCACTTATCTAGCGTTAAGATTCAGATGGATTGAACTTGTACCTTCTTCATAAAAATTAGAAAGAAACAATTGGATTATAGAGGTTGGGGCAAAACAGTATTGGTTATTAAGTGGCGAACATTTTTAAGTAAGCGTTATTCGCTTTTAACTTAACTAAAATACCTATATCCCAACCTCATTCTATTAATGAGCTGGGATAAAGAAGAAAATTATAGTTACTGGTGCTACAAATATCTTAGATAGCTTAACAAGTGACCACTTTAGTTAAAAAAATAACATTTTTATCTCTTACAGTAGTGCAAATAAATTAAATCATTTAATAATTTCTACCCAGCCCTCAAAATAATGACAATACCCTTTCTTTGCATCATAACTAGATAAAATATACTGGCAAACAAAATTACCTAACTAATTTGGTGCTTTTGGGCACAGCTAATAAATTCATCCTTATTAGTCTCTCCAAGTTCATTTGACCAAAACAATCCGTATAGATAATTTTTGTTTGTTGAATCTTTTTCTCTTAATACACTTCTTCTGCGTTGCTCTAGAAATAACTTTATCATCCGTAGCTGCATATATAGTTACAGCAGAAATAGGATCAGATAAGTAATGTTGCACGGCATCTTTGTCTTTAAAACTAAAATGATATATTTTTTGAATATCCTTCTTTTCACATTTTCTTTATGCATGAATCTCCCTTAATAAAATGACGGCTTTTCCCAATCCGTTCCAGGTTCACTAACGCCGACACTTTTGCGGATGAACTGATCGCTTGTATCACCTAGAATATCGACAATTAATCTAGCTACCGCTTGACGGGTCACCTGCACACCGGTGAAGTTTTCTCCTTTTTGTGTAAGGGTGTATTTTTCATTACCATCTTCATTATAAAGCCAGGTTAATCGGAGTAAGGTATAATCTAAATCAGCATTTTCCACTGCTTCTGCTGAGTCCTTCTGTGCCTGCATTCTTGGGCTGGTGCCAATCATCGCGTGATTCCATTCTCCAAAAGCTCCGCCAACTTCATTGTAAATACCTAAAATAGTTGCACCAATAAAGCGTTTTACTTGGGATGCTTTCATTGCTTTGATAACTGCTTTTACAGCCTCCGTATTTCCCATATCATTTAAATATACAGCATCCACACCAGTTAGAGCCTCTTTTAATGCTTCTTCATCTAAGAAGTCACCTTCTACGATTTCCTCCCTTGCGTCATCTTTTACCGTTAAACGTTCATGGGCATTTCTTGCATAGAGCACCAATGAGTCATTGGTTTCCTTTAACAAATTATCACGCAATAGATCAGCTACTTGTCCGGCTGCTCCTAAGATTAATACCTTCATTATTATTCCACCTTTCTATTACTTGCTGAATTTGTTATAGATTAAGTAAGATCTATTATTAGAGCTTATCCTACTTTCTACGAGATGTTTCAGCAGAAAGCATGATAAACCCTATTCTGTTACAGTATTAAATATCTAATCTCCGTGTTCCAAGCGCTTTTACCATTTCAGGATCGCGGTGAGAGAAGAATAGACTGTCTGTCTGATTTAATGTCGCAATCTTGTCCATGTCTTCTCCAGCTAATTCGAAATCAAAGATATTAAAATTCTCCTCCATTCTTTCTTTACGAACGGATTTAGGAATGGCAACAACACCTCTTTGGATTAACCAGCGCAATACAACTTGTGCTACAGATTTATTATACTTTTCACCAATAGATTCCAACGTCTCGTTATAGAACAAATTATTTTTACCTTCCGCAAATGGGCCCCATGCTTCTATCTGCACATTGTTTTCTTTCATAAATGCCGCATTTTCATTCTGTTGATGAAATGGGTGTGTTTCTACTTGGTTGACGGCAGGAATTACTTCGTTATGAACAATCATATCCATTAAACGATCCTCCTGGAAGTTACTTACTCCAATCGCCCTTACTTTCCCATCTCGGTACAATTCCTCCATTGCACGCCATGAACCGTGTACATCGCCAAAAGGCTGATGAATCAAATATAAATCTAAATAATCTAATTGTAGTCTTTTCAGTGAATTCTCAAAGGCCCTCTTGGTAGCTTCATAACCAGTATCTTGCACCCAGAGTTTTGTTGTGATAAATAATTCCTCTCTTGGCACACCACTACGTTTAATCCCTCTACCAACTGCTTCTTCATTTAAATAAGATGCAGCAGTATCGATAAGACGATAGCCTGTCTGAATGGCATCGTATACAGCTTGTTCACATTCCTCGTCATCTTGAATTTGAAATACACCAAAACCTAATATTGGCATTTCTACATCATTATTCAATTTAACTTTTTGCATGATAAATTCCTCCTTGAATATTCGTTACTTACCTACCCTATTTGAGAATTCCTCTGGATAGCGTTCTCCTGCAATTTCAATTTTCGAAAGTGCATTATTTAAATCAGTTAATTCCTTGATTGTTAGTTCAACTTCTGTTGCTCCAAGGTTTTCTTCCAATCGTTCTAACTTCCTTGTTCCCGGAATAGGAACAATCCATTGTTTTTGAGCAAGTACCCATGCCAATGCGATTTGAGTTGGCGTTACATCTTTATCTATCGCATTTTTTTCGATTAAGTCGATTAAAATCTGATTTACTTTGATATTCTTTGGTTGAAAACGAGGGACAATACTTCGAAAATCAGACTCAGGAAACTTTGCTTTTTCATCTATCTTTCCAGTTAGGAAACCTTTACCTAATGGACTAAACGGAACAAAGCCGATTCCTAATTCCTCAAGGGTTGGGAGTAACTCTCCTTCAGGATTCCGCCACATCATGGAATACTCACTTTGAACCGCTGTGAGCGGATGAGTCTTGTGTGCACGTCGAATTGTCTGTACGCCTGCTTCGGAAAGTCCCCAATATTTTACCTTTCCCTCTTTGATTAAATCTTGTACTACTCCAGTAACTTCTTCAATTGGCACATCAGGGTCAACCCGATGTTGATAGTAAAGATCAATCGCATCGATCTTGAGACGTTTGAGTGAACCTTCTACCGATTGTCTAATTTGCTCTGGCTTGCTATTAAGTACTTGGCTACCGTTTTTCATTTGGATACCAAATTTAGTCGCAATGGATACCTTTCCTTTATATGGAGCAAGTGCTTCTCCCACTAACTCTTCATTTATATAAGGGCCATACACTTCTGCAGTATCGAAGAAAGTAACCCCTCGATCAATTGCCTCGTGGATTAGTGAAATCATTTCTTTTTTATTTGAGGCCGGACCGTAACCATGGCTCATTCCCATGCAACCCAGACCAATAGCAGAAACTTCTAATCCGTTTCGTCCCAATTTACGTTTTTGCATTAGAAAATGCCTTCTTTCTTTGAAGATTAATAACATGTCAGTTTCAAGTCATTGATATTTCGTTAATTATTCGTTTCATTCATTACTTTGTTCACATTTTTATTCGTTCCATGATGCAGTTTAGTAAAAACTTGGTTTTGTATATTCCGTTCCGGGCTCGCCCAAACCTAAACTAGCTCGATGATAATCGACGCGGTTAGTCAATAAATCAGTAATAAATTGTGAAACGGCTTGGCGAGTAACTTGAGCTTCGACAAAAGGTTCTCCTTTTTCTGTGACGTGAAGTCGAGTATTCCCTTCTTCATCATAAAGCCAAGTAATTCGCAGTATGACATAATCAAGATTGCTGGCTTCAATAATGTCAGCAGATTTACGCGGAGGTGCTGCCCACATAATTCCTGTGTTGGCTCGATACCATTCCTGAAATTTCCCCTCGATTTCTTGATACAAGTCAGGAACACTCGCAGCAATAAAGCGTTCGATACTACTTTCTTCCAATACCTTAACTAACGGTTTAATAAGGTCATCCCCTGCAACAAAATTAAGATATACTGCATCCACATCAACAAGATGTTCTTTGATTTTATCGAGCTCTTCAAAATCACCATCAACTAATGAAACACGGTTGCTTTTTTTATCTGACAAACGTGAAGAGACATTTCTGCCATACAATACTAAATCAAAATCGGTCTGAGTTAATAAATCATTTGTTACCATTTTACCAATTTGCCCAGCAGCTCCTAAAATCATGACTTTCATTTAAAAACCTCCCAATCGCTTAAAATTGTATTATTTCAACTACATCGCAACAACTTTTCGTTTTGAATGAAAACGACCAAGCAGCTCATTAGAAGAAATTTCTGAAATACTTCTTTCTTAACTATTATGAATTTAAATCGTTAAGGTAATCCATGTCTCTATTATTATGTAACATGTGAAACAACAAGTGGTAGCCTATTTCCATCAAATGATTGCCTAATCTTATCATATACATTTACGTAACGGAGCAGTATACGTTATAATATTATTGAGAAGATAAAATAAAGGGGAACATAATATATGTCTGAACAAACTTATAAGTGGCGGGGTGATCTCGCAAAACTCATCAAACGTTACTCGGAAAAGGATGGTAATTACACAACAGCTATTCCATCTTTATTTTTTACCCGTATATCTAATGTTACTGAACCAAAGCATGGAATTTATAATACTTCCTTATGTGTTATTGCTCAAGGTGTGAAAGAGGCATTACTGGCTCAAGATCGCTATATATATAGCCCTGCAGATTACCTTGTTGCATCCGTTGATCTACCAGTTATCGCTAAAGTCATTGAGGCTTCTCCAGAGGTTCCTTACCTGGCTTTAAAGTTAGAAATTAAATCAAATGAAATATTAGAAGTCTTACGTGAAGCACAAATAGAAGCTAATAAAAAAGAAAGTGCTAAGCGAGGTATGTACGTCAGCCAAATGAAGCAACCATTACTAAATGCAATAACAAGATTAGTTCATTTACTAGATACCCCTGAAGACATCCCTGTACTTGCCCCTTTAATCAAAAAAGAAATAATTTATAGAGTTCTGCAAGGAGAGCATGGAGAAAGACTGAAACAAATAGCAATAGAAGGGAGTTCTACTTACCAAATCAATAACGTGATTAAGCATATCATGCAAAACTTTGAAAAGTCCTTAAAGATTGAGGAGCTTGCGGAAATA
>Ga0209487_1001503_pt1 | contig 19654 bp, 18 predicted proteins | sample Poulit2012_FD_187524 | JGI IMG/M metagenome (GOLD analysis project Ga0209487, IMG submission 187524) | Agricultural soil microbial communities from Georgia to study Nitrogen management - Poultry litter 2012 (SPAdes) (version 2) | ecosystem: Environmental > Terrestrial > Soil > Agricultural land...
GAGTATATACATAAGACTGTTATAAGTCTGTTCAAATCGGGTCGAATCCGGTAGAATAGACTCAATATCCAGTCACATCTATTCCCCTCGTTTTCCCAACTTTTTGTTTGAGGAGCGTTGTTATGGAATCCGCCGTAGCAGTCTCGCCGGTCGTTGAGATGCAAGAGATCCAGACCAGATTAGAGCAGTTGGCTGCGGTGAGCTCGCAACTAGAGGCTGTGGACCTGATCCGTGAGACGGAGACGTGTAAAGCTCTGATGTCTGCTATTCAGGCTCGAGCCACCGCGGTGATGGAAGCGCTCCGGCACAACGAAGAAGCCTTGCGGGATGTCCCCGCTGATCGGCGGGGCAAAGGTTTGGGTGCCGAAATTGGGCTGGCTCGCATGGAATCACCTACTCGTGGTGCTCAGCATCTGAAACATGCTGGCCTACTCTTGCAAGACTTACCGCATACCTATGCGGCCCTGGCTCGCGGCCACATTCGAGAAGAGCATGCGTATGCAGTGGCGCGGGAAGTGTCCTGGCTGTCCCGCGAGGACCGTCAACGTGTTGATAGGCTCCTCGAAGGCAAATTCGGGAGTTTAGGGCCACGCCAGTTGGGCGGTATGGTCCGGTTTCATGCTCAACGCCTAGACCAGGCTGGTGCACTGAAACGGTTGGCAAAAGCCGAATCACAGCGTTGCGTCACCGTCCGCCCGGCGGCGGAAGGCATGGCTTACCTGACGGCGTTGTTGCCGTTACAGCAAGCTGTGGGTGCCTGTGCCAGCTTGCATCGTACGGCCAACACTTTGGTTTCAAAGGGTGACACCAGCAACCCAGCTGATCCTACGGCTACTCCCCGGACGCAGCAGCAGATTATGGCGGATCTGTTCGTGGAACGGCTCACCGGACAAGCTACCGCACAGGCGGTGCCGGCTGAAGTCCACCTGGTCATGTCCGATGGTGCCCTGTTTGGTGCCGATGCCACCCCAGCCTGGGTGACCGGACATGGGCCGATCCCGGCCTCGATGGCCAAAGCCTGGCTGGCTCACCCGGAAGCTGAAGTGTTTCTGCGTCGGGTGTTCACAGAGGCTAAAGAGCACCAGTTGGTGAGATTGGAGTCCGTAGCCCGAGCTTTCCCTGCTGGGATCCGGCGGATGGTAATCCTGCGTGATGATGTGTGCTCAACCCCCTACTGCGGTGCTGCAATTCAACAGATTGATCACGTCCGCCCAGTCCGTAACGGTGGTGCCACTACCTGGACTAATGCTTCCGGATTATGCGCGGGCTGTAATAAATTGAAGGAAAACATCGACTGGTCTCACGAACGTGGCTATGACTATCTCAGCGTAAAAACTCCCACCGGACATACCTACCGAATGGAAGTCCAACCCATCCTGCCCACCGACGATAGCGGCCAACCACCAGACAAAAAACTGCCGGTTGAGAAGCCACCAGAGACAAGGCCGCCGCCTGGTACGGTAACGCCCTATCGGTGCCGCTCCACAACACCGATCATCACCCAACGCATTGCACAACTCCGAGCGGCCTAAACACAGCCCGGGATCCGAGGGAGACAGTCAGCTGCCCTCGGATGCCGGGCTGCACATGTTTATGTCGTTGATCTCATCACCGGGAACTTAACTGGCCTTGTTCAGCGACTCAGCTTCACAGTAATCGTATCTCCCACAGCACCCTGACGCCCCGGTAACACAACATGCTTGTCCATAAATTCCAGCGTCGTAGCATCCTCAGTCACAGCAGTGATGCGTCCAGCAACCTCCCCCAAACCACCGAGCAAGCTGGCAACCGACTTCGACAACGTCGAAGCATCCAGCGTATCCACCGGGCCAAGATCAAGCACTCGACCGTGTTCCACCACCGCAAGCCGATCCGCGAGGATAGTGGCTTCGGACGGATCATGCGTGACATAGATGGCCGAGGTGCCCGTCTGCTTCAACAACTGTCGAATATCCACGGCCAACTGTTGCCGCAGGCCACGGTCCAAAGCAGATAGCGGCTCATCGAACAGAATCACCGCAGGACGAATCACCAAACACCGGGCAAGCGCAACACGCTGTGCTTGCCCACCCGATAATTGCGTGACGGCACGGTCGGCCAGCTCCCCAATGTGGACCATATCCAAGACTTCGGCAACCCGCCGCCGACGCTCCACAGCCGGCACTTTAGCCGCCTCCAACCCGTAGGCCACATTGCCGGCCACGGTGCGGTGCGGAAATAACTGTGCATCTTGAAACACCATGGTGCAATCTCGCAGGTGGGGCGGCATGTGATGGCCGCCGTCGTCGTCGGTAATTTTTCCGGCAATCTTCACAGTGCCGGTCTGTGGGTGCTGCAGGCCGGCAATTACCCGCAGCAGAGTGGATTTCCCCGCCCCAGAAGCCCCCAGCACCCCCAAGATCTCACCCTCGGTCAGGGTCAGGGCTGCCCCGGTCAGCACCGTGCTGCCGTTGGCATAGCCCAGGTGAATATTGGTCAGTTCGATGGCGGTCATGAGGAACTCCTGATGGTGCGGGGGCGGATACGTTCACCGATAAGTAGCGCCAATGACGCAACAATGCCCAGGACGACGGCGGCGGCTAGCGCCATCCCGAAATTATCGGCCCCGGGGCGGGACAGCAGACGCACAATGTAGACGGGCAGGGTTTGGTATTCGGGCGACGCGAGGAAACTCGTGGCACCAAATTCGCCCAGCGCAATCGAGAAGCTCAGGCCGGCGGCCAGCCCGACGGCACGCAACAGATACGGGCCATCGATGGTTCGTAGAATGCGCCCGGGTGAGGCGCCCAGCACCGCGGCCGCCTCTCGTTGGCGCGGATCAACCGCGGCCAAGACGGGAATCAGACTCCGCACCACCAACGGCAGAGCTACGACAGCTTGAGCTAATGGGACCAACACCCCGGATTGGCCCAGACCGGGGTTCCAGGCGTGGATGGAGACCAGGAATCCGAAGCCGATGGTGACCGATGAGATGCCCATGGGCATCATAATAAATGTGTCCAGTAGCTGTTGGCCGCGGGCTAGGACCGGATTGTTGGTCTGGCGGGTGATGATGAGTGAAATGAGGATGGCAATGACCAGACAGATGATGGTCGCATCCAAGGCAATTTTGACCGAATGTTCGAGCGCCTGAGCGGCGGTGGCACCGCCGGCGAAGCCACTGCCCGACGAAGTCGCCAATAACCGGTAGTTGTGCAGACCGTACCCGGTATCGGTGGCCAACGAACGCTCGACCAGGGTCACCATGGGCCACAAGATGACAGCAACCACCGCAAAGAGAGTGATCGATAGCGGTAACCAGTCGGCGCGCGACAGTTTTTGGCGCCGCGGCTGGTGCATACGCAGCGCAGTTATGGTGTGGTGGGAGAGGCGCTGGGTCAACCACACCGAGGCCAGCACAAAGAATACTTGCAGCGCTGAAAAGACCGCGGCGGTGCGCAGATCGAGGAAGGTTTGGGTTTGGCGGAAGACTTCGGTTTCTAGTGTGCCGACACCGGGTGTACCCAGGGTACGGACCAGTGAATATGCCGTTGAACAGTAGAGAAAGACCAGTCCGGCTGAGGCTCCGATGGCCGGGGTGAGCGCGGGTAGCGTGATGGTGCAAAAGGCGCGCGCCCGAGACGCGCCGAGGCTCCGGGCGGCCTCGACGGTGCGCGGGTCCAACATTTGCCATAACCCTCCCACCTGGCGGGCGATCAGGCTGATATTGAAAAACACCATGGCCGCCACGACGGCACCGGTGGTTTGGTCTAGGCCCAAGAATCCCAGTGGTCCGTTGACTCCCAGCAGTGACCGGAAGGCCACACCCACCACCACGGTGGGTAAGACGAACGGCACCAGGGTGATCGACCGCAGGAGGGTGCGGCCCGGAAAGTCGGTGCGATAGAGAATATAGGCCGCCGGGATGCCGAAGAGGACGGCACCGCCGGTGCCTAACAGGGCCATTGTGAGAGTGTGGCCGACGATAGCCCAGGTGCGTCCGGTGGCCAGTACGTCACCAAAAGCGCTGACATCCAGCGCGCCGGCGTCGTCGGTGATGCCGCGCAGCAGCATGGCACCGACGGGCCAGGCGAAGAAGATGATCAGGAAGGCGAGGATGATCGCCAGGGCGGCTGCCCACCGGATGCGGACGAACATTTAGTCTTGGTTCTCGTACAGGTCGGTCCAGTCCTGCAACCAGGCGTCACGATGTTCGGCGACCTCGGCCACATCTGGGGTGATGGGATGCTCTGCGAGGTCGGCGTACTGGGCCCACTCTTCGGGCAGCTCGACCTCATCGGAGACCGGGTACATGTACATTTCTTCGGGCAGGGTTTCCTGGAAATCGTTGCTCAACAGGAATTCGATGAATGCTTGGGCACCCTCTGGGTTTGTGCCGTCGGCCAGCACTCCGGCGTATTCGACCTGTTCGGTGCAGGTGCCAAGAATCGAGGAGGTGCGGCCTTCTTCGGCAGACGGTGATGAGGAGTAGCTCAATACCAGCGGATATTCGCCGTCACCGGTCGAGGTGAAGTCCGAATAGTAGGCGTCAGACCAGCCGCCGGCGACTTTGGTGCCATTGGCTAGGAGGTCTTGCCAGTAGGACTGCCAGTCGTCCTGGTCGGCGATGGTGGCGATCAGGAATGCGAGTCCGGGTGATGAGGTGGTCGGATCGGTGGTCACAAAGAGACCCTCGTAGGCGGGGTCCAGTAGGTCGTCGAGGGATTCTGGCGGGGCCAGATCTGAGTCTTCGAACCACTCGTTATCCATGTTGACACAGACCTGGCCGTGATCAACCGGGGCCAGGTGGCCTTGCGTATCGGACTCGACGTTGTACTGTGCTGCTGCACCCAGTTCGATGTCGTGGGCGGTGAGCATGTCTTCATTTAGTAGTGTTTCGGCCGAGTAGTTGTCCACTCCGTAGACGCCGTCGACGGTGGGGTTATCTTTTTGCAGAATCAGTTGGTTGAGCATGGCACCGGCGTCACCGGGTGAAGTGGTGGTAACCGAGTAGCCGGAGTCCTGTTCAAATGCGGTCACGAGTTCTTCGGGAACGTTGAAGGAATCGTGGGTCATGATGGTGACGGATTCTGCGGCGTCATCCGCGTTGTCTGGTGCTTGATCGGCGACCGAACAGGCAGCCAGGCCAAAACCGGCGGCGATGAGTATGGGTAGTGATTTTTTCATGGTTCCTCCCGTGGTGTAGGAGGGCACGCAGTGTGCGTGGAGAGTTACGACTTCCTCCGCCAGTATGAACTGGAATCAGGTTCGAGGGTCTGCTTGAGCACTCTCAGCAGCAAAATCTTAGGCTGCTCCCCTGTCGACGTCCCTAACCTACCGCATTCGCCGGTTGGTTTCGACCGGGTGGAACATCTGTGACGTTATTTGGCTTCGTGGCCCTGGGGGACGGCTGCATAAGAGCGGCGGGTGCCGATGACGTCGATGATGGCTACGGCCATGGCGATTGTGACCATGAGCATGATGAGCCCGAAGGCGGCCACGAATGCCCAGTTCCAGGTGTAGGCGGCGGCCACCCCGAAGAGCATGGAGGTGATCAGGGCGGTGCCCACCGAGGTGCCGACGCGTTGCCCGGTTTGCATGACCCCACCGGCCACGCCCGAGACGTGGGCTGGAACTTCGATCAGTGACAGGGTTTGGTTGGGTGACACGATGAACCCCTGGGCTACACCCAGTAGCGACAGGGAGAGGATCAGCCACCATACGGAGAAGTCCCACAGTTGCACTCCTGCGACCACGAACATCGAGGAGCCCAGGGCCAGCAGGGTGACACTCATGCCCCAGGCGACCATGGGCCGACCGGCGCTGAGGACGTAGCGGCCGGCGATCTGGGAGGAGATCGCCGTGGCGAAGGCCGACGGGAGTCCGACCAGTGCGGCGATGAGCGCCGAGATACCGTGGCCGGTTTGCAAAAATAGGGCCACGGTGACCCACACCGAGGTCGAGCCAGTGAAGAATAGGCTGATGATCAGGGCGCCGTTGCGGTAGGAACGGTTTCTGAATAGCGCCATGTCGACCATGGGCGCCCCGCCGTGGCGTTTATATCGGCGTTCCCACCACACCCACCAGATCAAGATGGCTACACCCACCGGGAGCATGAGCCAGTAGATGCCGCCGGCATCAATTTCTAGGAAGGTCCACATGACCAGCAGGGTGCCCAGCGTGAATGCGACGGTGCCGATGGGGTCCAGGTCTGGTTTGGCGGGCCGTCCGGTGGCGTGTTCGCTGTCTTGACGTTGCCAGGCTTCCGCAGGGAAAGCCCGGTAGGCGAAGATGATGGCGGCCGCGGCGATCGGGACGTTGACCAAAAATGTCCAGCGCCAACCCCAGTCGAGGCCGGCCAGGGCGACGAGTGTGCCACCCAGCACGGGGCCGATGGCCACGGAAACACCGACCACCGAGCCAAAGGAAGCAAAGGCTCGGGCTCTGCGGGGTCCTTCGAAGAACTGTTGGATGAAGCCTACGGTTTGGGGGTTGAGTAGCCCCGATCCGAAACCGGTAATAATCCGGGCGAGGACCAGGATGGTGCCGTTCAGGGCCAGCCCGGCCAGCAGTGATCCCAACCCGAAAAGTACGAGTCCGGCGACGAACAGCCGGGCTCGGCCGAAGGTGTCCCCGGCTCGCCCACCGGCAACCAAGAGGACCCCGAAGGCCAGCGTGTAGCCGGACAGCACCCACTGAATTTCACTATTTGCCGCGTCCAGCGATTCTTGGACGGACGGCAGGACGACGTTGATGGAGGAGATCGACAGCAGCGACATGAACACAGGCACGAGGACCACCACCAGGATGGCTCGTTGGGTACCGGTCATTTTTTGGCTGGCCAAGAATCTCCTTTTCAGAATGAGCGTCGGCTGCTGACCCGGGGCTGTGGCAGGGTGACCGCGCGAATGGATGCTCCGTGATCAAATAGGGCTTGGGCGGTGAATGGCACGATGCGATGTTCCGGATAGAGTTTGCGCATGAGCGCGTGTGCTTCGTCGTCGCGCGGGTCGATATAGCGGGGCATAATGATGACGTCGTTGACCACCAGGTAGTCCAGGTACGTCCAGTTCACGGGGCCGCGTAGGTCCGAGTGGGTTTCCGGGGCCGGCATGTCAATAATGTCGAATGGGTTGCCAGCGGCATCGGCGGATGCCGTCAAAATTTCGCGCACGTGCTGGGTGGTCGCATGATCCGGGTGGGACGGGTCGGATTGGTTGTGCAGGATGACGCGCCCGGGGGAGTGGAAGGCCACGACTTGATCGGCGTAGCCACCCCAGCCGGCCGGTGCTGCACCCCGGGTCAGGCCGTTGGGGATCCAGATGACGTGTTCGATACCGGTGTTGCGGTACAGTTCGCGTTCGACCCCCTGGGTGGTCCATCCGGGATTGCGACGTTGATCGGTGAGGAGAGCTTCGGTTGCGATCGCGGTGCCATTGCCGTCGGTGATCCAGGAGCCGCCTTCGGCGACCATGATTGAAAGATTGCGGTGGCCCCAGCTCTGGCTGGCGGGTAAAAGTTCGGAGAGGGTGCCCGGCAGCGTGTCATCGAGCCCGTAGGCAACACCGGGGAGCTGTCCGAACCCGTTGAACGTGAAGTCCACGATGCCCGGAACGCGACGCGGACGCCGGCCCTGGCTGGTTTGTGGCAGCCGAGAGATGACCGGGGTGGCCGCGGTGCGACGCAAGGACGCATTATTGAAAGGGATGACGACGACGTCGAGGTCGCTGGACACATATGAGGTGACAGTGCGTTGGTCATCCGGATCGACGAGCAGGGTGACGGGCACGTGCTGGTTTATGGTCTCGGCAAGCCGGACCCATGCGCGACGGGCGGAAGAAAGTTGCCACATCGCAGCGAAATTCACGGCACCGGCGCGGGGGAAGTTCATCCAAACACGTTGAATAGGTTCAGTTTCGGCTGGTACGTACCACCGTGAACCTGGAGCCATCAGGAATGCCTCTCTTCCCTTTAACGCTTAACAACGATCGCAAGATAATCTAAACATTTTTGAGTCCCCAAACTATTGTACCCAGAGCAGTGCCTGAAGACCGCCGCACTCGTCAGGAACTCTTTACCAGCCAAAGTTCGTGTGCACAACTCACTGCGTGACAGCCTACTATCTTCTGCGATGAAAGTCGTTCGTCGGCGCTTGATAATTTACAAGAACGTGTCGTGGGGCACGACTAGTGCGGTGTCTGGAAGATAAGGATGCTCATGCATACAGGTTGTTTGTCCCAGCAGCACAACCTGGCAGAGCTACATGAGGTACTGCCAGACCGAGTGATCGATTCCGTCCCGAGCTTGCCCGTTTTGCCACCGATAGGTCCCGGTATGCGTCTTCTGGCAGTATCGCTGGACGGCACCATTAGCAGTGTCCACGGGGTCAGCGGGGTAAAATACTATGAGCTGCCAATCCAGTTGGGCAAGCCGTGCGGGTCGCCCACGAAGCGATCAAATACGCGCTGGATCCCGTAGTATTCTTATCCCGTCACGGGCTATCTAGCTGTCCCATTAGCCGTTCGTTCCATAGCCGTAAGGCTCTCAGGAGTGCCGTTTGATCTACGTGTTGCTTGGCGTGGCGATCGGCGTGCTCTTGCCGAACCAGTCGGCGGTCAACAGTCGATTACGTGCCTCGGTTTCGACGCCGTGGGTGATGTCGATTATTTCGTTTCTGGTGGGCACTTTGTGCCTGCTGGTCCTCACCTGGGCCACCGCCGGTACGGTTACCTTCGACGCTGACCTGTTTCATTCCGAGCCGGCATGGCTGTGGACCGGCGGCATGTTCGGGGTTATTGGGATGACCACCACGGTGTTGTTATTGCCCGTGCTTGGGGCACTGTACTCAACGGCCTTGAACCTGACGGCTCAGGTGATGACCACCATGATCATCGATCACTTCGGTCTATTCGGGGTGGCCGTGTATCCGGCCAGTGGTTGGCGGATCAGCGGCGGCGCCATCGTAGTTGCCGCGGCCTTGTTGGCCGTCATCGCAGGACGAGCGAACCCGCAGTTGCACCGGCCGCCACCGTCGCCCGGCTGGTATGTGGCCGGCCTGGCCATTGGCATGTGCTTTGGTTTTCAAGTGGCCATCAACGGACAACTCACCCGAGTGCTGGGGTCAGCATTGCACAGCGCTTTTATTTCGTTTTTGGTAGGCACCATGATTCTGGCGCTATTGGTGGTCGTGACTCGCTCTGGGCTGCGCATCAGCACCCCGGCCGGACAGCACAAGAATCCGTGGTGGATGTGGACCGGCGGTGCGTTGGGTGCGCTATATGTCACCGGGGTGGCGTATTTATCGCCGATGATTGGTGCGGCCGTGACGGTCATCGTCATTCAGGTGGGGCTGATTGCCGGGTCCCTGGCGGTCGATCATTTTGGGCTGTTGTCGGCACCCAAAAAACCAGTCCGACCACTGCAAGTAGTCGGACTGGTTTTCATGATTTGTGGGGTGCTGGTCATAAACGCCCCCGAAGTGTTCGCTTAGATATCGAGCGCTTCGTTGAGCAGTTCTTGGACCTGCATGGTGGTCAGTAATCCCTGTTCCACGACCAAGTCCGTGACTTTGGCACCGGTTTTACTAGCCTCAACCGCCATTGCTGTGGCTTTTTTGTAGCCAATAACCGGAGAGAACACGGTGGCAAGGCCGGCAGAACCTTCGACGACGTCGCGCATAAGTTGTTCATTGGCGGTAATACCATCAATGCATTTCTCCGCAAACATCGTTGCCGCGTTGCTTAGCATCCCGATGGAGTCGAAGAGGCCGCGGGCCATAATGGGCTCAAACGGGTTCAGTTCCAGCTGGCCGGCTTCTGCTGCCATGCTGATACCGGCATCGTGACCAGCTACCTGATATGCCACTTGGTTGACGGCTTCGGCAATAACCGGATTGACCTTACCGGGCATGATCGAAGACCCAGCTTGGCGTGCCGGCAGGTTGATCTCTCCGAAGCCACCGGTTGGCCCAGAGGACAGCAAACGCAGATCATTCGCGATTTTGGACATGGTGAGACCAACGCGTTTCAGCGCACCGGAGAGATCGACGAAGATCTGCGTGTCGGCGGTGGAGGCGATGAGATCGGGGGCCGATGAGATTCCATTGATACCCGTGATGCTGCGCAGTTGTTCAATGGCACGCTCGCGGTAACCGGCATGGGCGTTGATACCGGTCCCGATGGCGGTGCCACCGAGATTGAGTTCCAGAAGGTCAAAGCGCACACGTTTCAGACCGGTTTCGGCCCGTTCTAGCATGCCAGCCCAGGCCCCAAATTCTTGGCCTAGTGTCATTGGCACGGCAATCTGCATTTGCGTGCGACCCATTTTCACGGTCGAACGGAACGCCTGAGCTTTGGCCCGCAGCGATGTTTTCAGTACCTCAATGTTGCCCAGCAGTTTGCCAGTCATCGTGTGCAATGCGAGTTTCAGCGCGGTCGGGTAGACGTCATTGGTTGACTGACCCATATTGACATGGTTCAACGGGTGCAGCGTCTCGTAGTCACCCTTGACCAGACCCAAGTGTTCAAGCGCACGGTTGGCGATGACTTCGTTGGCGTTCATATTGGTTGACGTGCCTGCGCCACCCTGAATCATGTCCAGAATGAACTGGTCGTGCAGCTGGCCGGCAGCAACATCTTTGGACGCGGCAATAATCGCGTTGGCCACGGTCTCGTCTAGTGCGCCTACATCGCGGTTCGCGGCGGCGGCAGCCTGCTTGATGATTGCTAGCGCTTCGATGAGCTCAGGGAATTGCTCTACACGCGTGGACGACAGCTGGAAATTTTCTGCCGCACGAACAGTGTTGACACCGTAGTAGACATCGGCCGGCAATTCGACGACGCCGATCAGGTCAGATTCGGTGCGTACCTGTATTTGAACTTCAGTCATGACTCTCTTTACCCCATACCCGCACAGGACGCGTACTGCCATAGGACTGCATCGCGGCGGTATATACATACGAAGACCCGGGCAAAACCTGACCCGGGTAACTATTCATCGTGGCTCCTGGATGTGGAGCAGATTTGGCGGAAACACGTCCGCATCAGAGTCGTCACGCACGCCATTGTGGGCAACGCTAGTACCCCAGCTTGTGGCTGGCATACTGGCTCAAGCATACAACCAATACAGAAGCCCATGCACTTGGACTACACAACCGGCTGAGTTATCCACAGGTTTGTCCGACACGGTGATGCCACTGCTCCGCAGACCGTACGCTAAAACTCATGTTCAAAGATCTCGAAAATGTTGATACCGAATGCTTTCGCTGATGGGCGAACACGGCCCTTCGCGGAGCAGAATCGTCTTATGTAACCGCTGTGTGGAGGTCGTGAGTTGTCGCTGACCTCTACATTTGCCTAGCAGGACCCATGTGGGTCGCCGCCAGGCTGCACTGTTATCTGAAGCTAACGATTTGGTATCCATCCACGCAGACTCACGATTGGATATAACGAATTGATAACGCTACGATGTAACAAGCAAATCAGATTTTTCTTTCCTGGTGACTCATTTATGACTTTTTCCGAATATCCATCACGCCGTTCGCTGCGCCAAGCAGCGGGCCACAAGAAGCGGGGACGCAAAGCCGTGGTCATTACGGCTGGCGTAGCGGTCGCAGTTTCTTCGGCGGCAGTTACCTTCGGTGGTAACGCATCTTCTGAAGGCAACTTCTTCGCCTTCGGTGATGCCGCCCAGGCTGATGGAGCAAATACTGCGCTCGAGGAGACTCCTCGTCAAACCAGTGTTATCCCGGCCGCCATTACCGGTGGCGATGAGCGTGTGGTCGCTAAGATGACCGATCAGATGGCGGCATCCCAGGTCGGCCTCGGCCGACTCTATGAAGAAGGCGAAGGCGACGTAGCTGCCGGCCAGCTGGCAGTCGCGGAAGCACAAAACCCACATAACGGTTCGCTGAAATCGCTCCCAGGAAATCTGCAGATGATCTACCCTGCCGATTCGGTTCGCATCTCGTCCACATTTGGTATGCGAGGCAACCCAACGGCTGGCGGAACACAATTCCACGTTGGCACCGACTTTCCGGTGCCAACCGGTACCCCGGTCAAAGCCACCGAAGCAGGCACCGTGATTTTTGCTGGTACACACAGCACCGGCGGCAACCGTGTTGAAATTGACCACGGCGACGGGGTTGTCACCGGCTACAGCCACAACTCAGAGTTAGCCGTGAGTGTTGGTGAGACGGTAACCCAGGGCCAAACGATTGCTCTTGCCGGATCAACTGGGAACTCAACCGGCCCGCATGTGCACTATGAAATCAAGATCAACGATAAATGGGTTGATCCAGAATATTATCTCCCATCACAGTCGGACGAAGATTCGTCAGATAAGCGGCTGTACACGGTCTCCAGCGCTAACTAAACAGTTTCTTATGCCAGCAGCAACTGTCGGACTCAGACGTTGCGAACTGGTGAGTTAGTGCAACGGAAGTATGCGCTCCAGCAGCGACCGAAGTGCATTTGTATCCCGCCGCGATAACGATGCCGTGAGATCCTCCTCAACCCGCTGAACCAGCACAGTAGCACGCTCATAAAAGCGCTTTCCTTCGCGGGTAATCACTACGGCTCTTGCCCGCCGATCATGCGGGACAGTTTGACGTATTATGAGCCCCCGAGCCACAAGCCCTTTAACCAACGTCACGACTTGGGACGGATCTAAGCGCAGCACCTTCGCCAGCTCAAGCTGCGTCGGGGTATGCCCACCGGCAATGTAGGCCAGCGTTGCATACTGTCGCACGTCAAGCTCCAGTTCGGCTAATGCCAGAGGTACTCTGGACTGCAGCTCATATTCTAGTTGCGTTACCAAGAAAAACAGGCGCCGGCCCAAAGGGGATTCTTGCGCTGCCTCCAACGCGCGGCCTGAAACCTGAGTCTTCGGATTGTAGGAAACGTCCATAGTGCCCCAACACTTTCTGATCTGGTGTGTGTCATAAGACTACTGTGCTAAAACGCCTCATGAGCAAGCTGTTGCGGAACAATCTACGCACTTGATGAAGCAGCACGAAATTGCAACAGACAGACTAAAGGCCGCAGTCAGCTTGTAGTCTTATGGAAGCACATCGATGGTCACCGATGGCATCGATTGCCTAAGGAACGTATTCGCAACCTATGACAAAAAACTCTCACAACCCGCTGCCCGGCTGGCTATGGCTGATGGTAGCAGCCGGCATTCTGACACAGACGACCGCAAACCTGGTCCGACCGGTCACCAGCTATAAACTCATTCTATTGGGCTGGGGTGAGACCGAGATCGGTGTTGCCACCGCAGCATACGCGTTATTGCCACTCTTTTTGGCCTTGCCATTTGGCCGATTGCAAGCCCGGCTCCGGTCGCCTCGAAACTTCGTCGCCTTGGGCATTGCGATCTTAGCTGTGGGAGCTGCCTATCTGGCGCTGACCGAGCACGTCATTGAAATGATGATCGCGTCTGCCGTACTGGGGGTGGGCCACTTGATGTTCACCATCGGTGGCCAAAGCATGGTGGCTCGGCGGTCCAGAGCAACCCAAATGGACGCCAACTTTGGCTGGTTTACCGCATCGTTTTCGGTCGGACAGATGTTAGGACCGTTGCTGTCGGGAATTATCCTGGGCGGCAGCTCACTGGCCGAGGCACAAGCCGGTGGCGATGATCTGTCTTTCAGTATCAACCTGGCACTGTGGATTGGGGCGGTTGCTTCGATCGTGGCCGTTCCGGTCCTCTACATCTTGCGGGCATCACAACCACCGCCGACCACCGCTACGCAAGATATCGTGACGGTTGATTCCGGGAAAAAGGCATCGGCGCTGAACATCTTGAAAATGCCCGGTATCGCTTCCCATATGCTGGCGGCGCTTGCCCTGCTTGCGATCCTAGATATTTTGGTGGCGTTTATGCCTCTGGTGGGGGAGTCAGTAGGCGTATCACCCATGATCATCGGTGCGTTATTAGGCGTACGCGGTGCGACATCGGTGATATCCCGAATATTCATTAGTCCATTATCCGCCCGGTTCTCTCGGAACATGCTCGTTTTAGCGTCGTTGCTAATCTCTGCAGCAGCAATCGCTATCGTGCCCGGGGTGCTTGGTTTGGGGACCTCCGGCGTTGTTGTCGCATTTATTTGCATGACCGTCGGAGGGTTCACATTGGGGGTGGGTCAACCAATGACCATGACCATGATTTCTCAGGCGGTCCCGCGCTCATGGCGCGGACCGGCCTTGGCACTGCGTCTCATGGGGAATCGTATTGGGCAGGTCACCTTACCTATTGCGGCCAGCGTCGTCGCGGGCCCCGTGGGCCCGGCCGGTGGTATTTGGTTTGCTTGCGCGATTCTGGGTATTTCCGGTGCGGAACGGCTCCTGAATAAGCGCACGGGACCCAACCCGCCTACCGGCCGATCAACCTAGTGCTTGCGTTTGCGTCGCGTGGTTGCCCACCACAACGCTGCCCCAAGACCAACCAGGCCGGTAATACCACTGAAAACCCACCAAGTGTTGCGTTGGCTGAGTCGGCGGTCAATCTCAGCATTATTGACTTCACCGCCGGGCTGGTCGGCCCGATCTGGTGACGATAACCGGGCTTTGATGGCGTCGAGTTCTTCCTCGGACACCGGTGGCAGCGTTTCTAAATCAGGCTCCTGCTGTTCGGTGCTACGTGGTCGAGGCATAATCAGTCGAGAACCGTGCTGAGAATCGATGCCAAATAACTGTGGCAACAAATACCGTGGGTTATCCGAGAATTGCCGGATATCTCGAGGCTCACCCGTTGACGGCTGAGTCGTGGTGGCATCGGACTGCGAGGGCGGCGGTGCGCTCTGTGATGGGTGTTGCGAAGTGGGAGCCGGTTGTGGATGTCCCGTAGCGTGATCCGGTGAGCTAGGGCCAGGCCGGGTCGGTTGCGGATTTGAAGGTGCTGGCGATGACGGTGCAGGGGTGGGCGAGACAGGTGCCGTCTGGGTGGGAGGCGGGCTGGTTGTCTCAGGAGGTTCTTCAGATCCTGAGGATTCAGTGTCTGATGGTTCCGCTGATCCAGGACCGGAAGGCTCGGAAACGGTGGGTTCCGGTTCAGATTCAGAGGGTGAGGGTTCAGCCACGGTTACAGTGCACTCTCCACTGAGTTCATCACCGTCCCATAAATTGATGCTGATCGTTCCGAACGCCTCGGCGCCGTCAAGTACCACCTCGGACTCGCGGACATCCAAAGTTTGCGCGGGCTGACCGTTAATCTTTACCGTAACCTCGTCAAATGGAATATCTTCCTGGAACTGCACCGTGACCGTGTCAACATCCCTCTCCGGTTGCTCACAGTTCATGGGCATAGCCTCGGTACCGGGCGGGTCCTCCGAATTTTCGTCAGAAGGCAGGTCACCGGTATCTATCGTGGCGGAGGCGGAGGGCGTTGCAGATTCGGTAGACGGTGGTGGCGGGGTTTCCTCATCCGTCGCCTGGGCAGCACTGACCGAACCGCAGACCAGCAGACCTACGGTTGTGAAGATACCAATGCCAGCGGCGAACCTCATGCCACTGTAGTAACTTTCTGTGCGATGAGGCCGCGCTCACTTTCGGCAACACTAAATTCAACCCGTTGGCCTTCGTCTAATCTACGAAAACCGGTCTGTTCAATGCCCGTGTGGTGGACAAATACATCATGGGGAGCATCATTGGGAGTGATAAAACCGTACCCCTTTTCGACGTTGAACCATTTGACGGTGCCGGTCTGTCGATCGGACATGAATGCGCTCTCATTTCTTCATAACGGTTTCACTACAAACCCGCGTGAATGTCTCTCCGCAGTTTAGGCTACTGGAAAGTAGTGGTTTTGAGAAACACTCTTATGGTATATCCGCGCGGGGAAGGACGCTAAGGACGCTGCTGCTGAGAAAAATCCCGCCGCCTGATGAAGGGGATCATCGGCGGCGGGATTACAACATCACTCGCACCTTGAAGAGGTAACACCAGTCTAAAGAACGATGTTTTAAATCATCCGAACGTTAGCTGTGAACTTCCTGTACGTTTTAGTCGTTGGTGTAGCCCCGCAACTTATCGAGTTGGCGTCGTTCTTTTTTAGTTGGACGTCCGGCACCGCGCTCGCGTCGCGGGACAGAGAGAAGATACCGTGGGACCGGTTCGGGGGAGTGGTCGGTATAGTGCTTGATCGCGATGGGGTGGCCCACCCGTTTATCGAGCAGTCCTGTAACTTCGATTATGCGTTGTCGGCCAGGCTGGCGAAAGGTGATGGTGTGTCCCACGCGCAGTTTGAACGAGGGCTTAATAGGTTCGCCATCAACTTTGATTTTGCCGCCTTTGACCGCGGTGTTGGCCGCGGAACGGGTCTTGAAGAGTCGTACCGCATGGAGCCACACATCAACGCGAATAAAATCCATCGTCAGAGACTAGTGATCTCGGATATTACGGAACTGGGATTTGTGGAAAACCAATGGTTCATGAACATTGGTGAAATCAGCAAGATTGTGTACTTCCAGGAGCGCCACAATGTGGTCACCGGCCGGGAATTCACCGTATAGCGACGTCTCCAGCCACAGGGCAGATTCCTTGACGAAGATCGCATCGTCGTTGGCTTCAATGCCCAGGCCAGCAAACCGGTCAGTGTCTTTGGCAGCCATCTTGCGAGCGATTGTGCCTTGGCCTTCTCCCAGAATAGAAATACCGATGCGCTGAATTTCGCGTAACACCGGCCAGGTGGTGGAGGTGTTCTGTACCGCAACGGAGACCAGCGGTGGTTCCAGAGATACTCCGACGGTGAACGAGGAGGCTACCATGCCCTGTGGTGTGCCGTCTGCGGTGTAGGCAGCCAGTGCTGCCACTCCGGAAGGGAATTGGCCGAACGCACTGCGCAGAGAAAGCGGTGAGATGTCGTTTGACAGGCGGGTGGTTGCGTGAAGTTGGTGTGCTTGCAAGGTAGTGGTCACAATCATGCCTTCAATGTTTTTGCGCTCGAATGCGCTCGAACGCTGTACTTGCCAGACACGGGGTTCCGTGAGGCCGAATCATCACCTGGGGCACCCCACTACAACGTGGGAGGGTTGCCGTCTTACCAGCCAGGGCTACTAATGAGGTAAGAGCTCGTGATTCTGCCAATTAGACTAACCTATTTTTGGCCCTTGTGACAGTGGAGATTGTCACATTTCGTCAAACCGGTGACGGATAGCATCGGCGTGGGCGTGTAGCCCCTCGGAGGCGGCAAGCTTTTGTATCCCCTTGGAAAGTGCTGCTAAACCGGGTTTGTCGTACCGGATGTGCTGTTGCAGACGCAAAAACGAAACCGTATTGAGCCCCGAAGAAAATCGAGCGGTGCCAGAGGTAGGCAGCACATGATTGGAGCCGGCGGAATAATCGCCGAGCGGCACGGGCGCGTAAGGGCCCATGAAGATAGCCCCGGCGTGGGTAATGTGTTCTAGTACTGCTTCGTTGTCACCGGTCTGTATTTCTAAGTGTTCGGTGGCAATTTCGTTCGTGACTTCAATCGCGGCGCCCATGGTGTCAACTACTAGCACCCCGGACTGTTGCCCGGTCAATGCTTCGCGAATCTGGTCTTCTAGCACTGCCCCCGGGACCTGGGTTTCAATCTCTGCAACCACGGCCTCGGCGAGCTCCATAGATGTGGTCACTAGTACGGAAGCAGCCAGTGGATCATGTTCCGATTGAGAAATAAGATCAGCAGCCACCCAAGCGGGATTGGCAGTGTCGTCGGCTAGCACCAAAATTTCGGATGGCCCAGCGACAGCATCGATACCTACCTGTCCAAAAAAGGCCTGTTTCGCGGCGGCCACATACACATTGCCAGGACCGGTAATGAGATCAACCGGGGCGCACACCTGATGACCGGCAGCATCATGTACACCAAGAGCCAACATGGCAATGGCCTGGGCCCCACCGGTGGCATACACTTCTTCGACGCCGAGCAGCTGGCAAGCAGCCAAAATCACCGGGTGCGGCAGACCATTGAAATCTGCTTGCGGGGGAGACGTCACCGCAATGCCGGGCACTCCAGCAGCCTGCGCGGGCACCACATTCATAATCACCGACGACGGATAGACCGCACGACCACCCGGCACATACAGCCCTACCCGCTGAATAGGTACCCAGTGGTTTTCTACCACTGCCCCCTCGGCGAGCGGCACCACAGTCTCGGGTGGCAGTTGTGCAGCATGCACAGCACGAGCCCGGGCAATCGATTCTTCTAGCGCATCGCGAACATCATCCTCGAGTTCCGCCAACGCTTGTGCCATCGCGGAGGCCGGTACACGTAGCGCGTCGGGACGTACCCCATCGAAGCGTTCGGTCAGCTCCAACACTGCTTCCGCACCGCCGTCTTTGACCTGGTCAATGATGGGTTGCACGATGGCTGAGGCATCAGCAACCTCAAGCTTGGCGCGGGGCATCACGGTGGCCGGATCATAAGTCGTGTTGCGCAAATCGGTGATGTGAAGCATGACTGTTAGTGTAGCGGTTTCCAGGTTTAGTTCAGATCTCGCTGTCAGAATGGAGCCTATGTTGCGATTAGATACCGAAGAGGCCCCGGCAGAACCGACAGATGGGCCGACGTTACCGGATGTCGAGGGCGCCGTTCCGGAAGACGTGCAGGATTCAGCCCTCAAAAACATTGAATCTTTAGGTCCCATATTTGGGGTGTCGCTCAATATTGCCATCGGTGTCCTATCCGGTGTGCTGTTTACCGCCGTCGTGGCATTGGTGGTGCGGATTGTGATGCGCCGCCGCAAGCGCATGCTCTCGCACCTGAAAATTCTGTTGATGCCCGGTGTCACCGCCATGGCGTTTTTGGGTGCCCGGATTGGGCTGGAATTATCCGGCCAGGACTTGGCCGTGTACGCATTATTGGCGTTCCTGCTGTTGATCGGCACGGCTTTTGGATTCGCCTGGCTGGCGTTACGCGTGATTAACGTGGTCGAACGCCGCCTGGCACTGCGCTACGACGAAGCGACCCTGGCCGACCGTCGCGGTCGTCGCATGAAAACCCAAATGCAACTGATTAAACGTGTGCTCAGCGCCGTCATCATTGTCATTGCGGTCGCAGCAATTCTGCTGTCGATGCCGCAAGTCCGTGCCCTGGGTGCCGGGCTGTTGGCGTCGGCCGGTTTGATCTCGGTGATCGCCGCACTGGCGGTCCAAACCACCCTGACCAACGTTTTTGCGGGGATGCAACTGGCATTTACCGATGCGATCCGAGTGGGCGACGTTGTGGTCATGGACGACTACTACGGCACGATCGAAGACATCACCATGTCCTATGTAGTGCTCAAAATTTGGGACGGCCGCCGCATCATTTACCCGTCCTCATATTTCACCACGACGCCATTTGAAAACTACACCCGCGTGGGCACCGAAATTTCGACCGGCATTGATTTTGATGTCGACTGGCGGGTGCCGGTTGAGGTCCTGCGCTCGCGGTTGCGGGCACTCGTGGAATCTTCAGACCTCTGGGACGGCCGTGATGTGTCGATTCAGGTGCTCAGCATTGCCAACGATCGTGCCACCCTGCGTGCTGCGGTCTCGGCCCGAAATGCCGGGGACCTGTGGGATCTGCAGTGTCTGGTTCGCGAAGACTTCATTAAATTCATCTCCGAGGAACACCCGCAGGCCATGAACATCCTCCGGATTGAACAAACTCCACCACACCCAGCCGCCGAGATCGCCGCCGAAGAAACCGA
>Ga0209487_1001504_pt1 | contig 19654 bp, 17 predicted proteins | sample Poulit2012_FD_187524 | JGI IMG/M metagenome (GOLD analysis project Ga0209487, IMG submission 187524) | Agricultural soil microbial communities from Georgia to study Nitrogen management - Poultry litter 2012 (SPAdes) (version 2) | ecosystem: Environmental > Terrestrial > Soil > Agricultural land...
GCGGGCAGCACCGTGCGGGTAGAAGTCACGCTCGGCTAAGCACCTTTAACAACAACTGTGCCGGCGTGGGATATTCCGCACGCCGGCACAGTCAATACTATTTGCTTATTTCCCGCGGGAAATTGCTCCCAGCACATCCTGGTTAAGCTGCGAAATCATGTCGAGGGGAATCCCGACCGGGCACACCGCGGTGCACTCACCAATCTGGGTGCAGCCACCGAAGCCCTCTTCATCGTGCTGGTGCAGCATGTCCAACGCCCGCGAGTCGCGCTCCGGCTGGCCCTGGGGGAGCGTACCCAAGTGGGTGATCTTCGCGCCCAGGAACAGGCTGGCCGAACCATTGGGGCAAGCTGCCACACACGCGCCACACCCAATGCAGGTCGCCGCGTCAAAAGCGCGATCCGCGTCCGTCTTCGCGACGGGCGTGGCGTGCGCCTCCGGAGCGGTCCCGGTGGGAGCGGTAATAAACCCGCCCGCCTGGATGATCCGGTCAAATGAGCTGCGATCCACCACGAGGTCCTTCAACACGGTGAAGGGCTGGGCCCGCCAGGGCTCGACTTCGATGACGTCCCCATCATTGAAGCTGCGCATCTGTAACTGGCAGGTCGTGGTGCGCGCTTCGGGTCCGTGCGCCAGGCCGTTGATCACGAGCCCGCACATGCCGCAAATGCCCTCGCGGCAGTCGGAGTCGAAAGCGATTGGTTCGTCACCATCAAGGGTGAGTTTCTCGTTGAGGACGTCGAGCATCTCCAAAAACGACATGTCCCCCGACACGTCATCCAGTTGGTAGGAGACCATTCCGCCTTTGGCGTTCGCGTTCTTTTGGCGCCATACGCGCACTGTAATTTTCACTTGTAACTCCGCTGCTTCATCTCGACGTAGTCATATTCGAGGGCTTCCTTGTGCAGGACCGGTTTCCCGTCCTCGCCACCCCAGGCCCATGCGGCAACGTAGGCGAAGTTTTCGTCGTCGCGCAGAGCTTCGTGGTCTTCGGTCTGGCTTTCCGACCGGAAGTGGCCGCCGCATGATTCGCGGCGGTGAAGTGCATCGATGCACATCAGTTCGCCCAGTTCGAAGAAATCTGCCACTCGCCCCGCACGTTCCAGGGTCTGGTTGAGTTCTTCATTTTCACCGGTGACCTTAACGTTGGTCCAAAATTCATCGCGCAATTCGCGAATCAGGACAATCGCCTTTTTCAGGCCTTCCTCATTGCGTTCCATGCCGCAGTATTCCCACAGGATCTTGCCCAGTTCCCGGTGGAAGGAGTCCACCGTGCGGGTGCCATTGATCGACAACAGCTTGTCAATGCGATCTTCAACCGCTTGGCGTGCTGCCGCGGCATCCGGATGCGACTCATCGACCTGATCGAAGGGACCATCGGCGAGGTAGTCGTTAATCGTGTTGGGCAGTACGAAGTAGCCATCGGCCAGGCCCTGCATGAGCGCGGAGGCGCCCAAGCGGTTGGCTCCGTGATCGGAGAAGTTGGCTTCGCCAATTACGAATAGCCCGGGAATCGTGGATTCCAGATCGTAATCGACCCACAGCCCGCCCATCGTGTAGTGCACGGCGGGGAAGATACGCATCGGAACTTCATACGGATTTTCGTCCGTAATCTTTTGATACATATCGAAAAGGTTGCCGTATTTGGCTTCAACCGCCTGGCGGCCCATGCGACGGATCGCATCGGCAAAGTCCAGATAAACACCCATACCGCCCGGGCCCACGCCGCGACCCTCATCGCAGACTTCCTTCGCCGCGCGCGAGGCGACATCGCGGGGGACCAGGTTTCCGAAGGCGGGGTAGCGCCGTTCTAGGTAGTAGTCGCGATCTTCTTCGGGAATCTCGCGGGGGTCGCGATTATCGCCAATCTCCTTGGGCACCCAAATCCGACCATCATTACGCAGCGATTCGCTCATCAGCGTGAGCTTCGACTGGTGTTCACCCGATACCGGGATACAGGTGGGGTGGATCTGGGTAAAGCACGGGTTGGCGAAGAGCGCGCCCTTGCGGTGGGCCCGCCAGGTGGCCGTCACATTGCAGCCCATCGCGTTCGTGGACAGGAAGTAGGCGTTGCCGTAACCGCCCGTTGCCAAAACCACCGCGTCAGCGAAGTGGGTGCTGATTTCACCGGTGATCATGTTTCGCACCACGATGCCGCGCGCCCTTCCAGCAATTACTACGAGTTCCAGCATCTCGTGGCGGGTGTGGGTCTCCACATTTCCGGCCGCGATCTGGCGTTCGAGGGCTTGATAGGCGCCAAGTAGGAGTTGTTGGCCCGTCTGGCCGCGGGCGTAGAAGGTGCGCGATACCTGCACACCACCGAATGACCGGTTGTCGAGCAGACCGCCGTATTCGCGCGCGAAGGGCACACCCTGAGCGACGCACTGGTCGATGATCTCGACGCTGACCTGCGACAGGCGGTAAACGTTCGATTCGCGGGAGCGGTAGTCGCCGCCCTTGACCGTGTCGTAGAACAGGCGGTGAATGCTGTCGCCGTCATTGCGATAGTTCTTCGCGGCGTTGATGCCGCCCTGGGCCGCAATGGAGTGGGCGCGGCGCGGGCTGTCTTGATAGCAGTAGTTCAAAACGTGGTAGCCGGCTTCACCTAAAGTGGCTGCCGCCGAAGCGCCTGCGAGCCCCGTGCCGACGACAATAACCGACAGTTTGCGCCGGTTTGCCGGGTTTACCAGCCGAGCTTCAAAGCGGCGGGTATCCCATTGTTCGCTAATTGGCCCCGCGGGCGCCTTGGTATCGGCGATTGGTTCGCCCGAGGTGAATAACTCAGTCATTTATGCAACCCATCCAAACAGAACAGATACTGGCGGAACCAGGAAACCAACGGTGATTACGAGGGCGATAACGATGGCCACGATGTTCAAATTGCGGCGCCGTTCCGGGCTCTTATTCGCCCCCAGGGAAGCAAACGCTGCCCACATTCCGTGCCGCAGGTGGAACCCGAGGGCGGCCAGCGCTATCGCGTAGCTGAGCACGACCCACCAGATTTCGAACCCATTAATGGTGCGCATATACGGGCTGTCGGAGGCCCCGCCCGGTGCAATCACATTGGCTGTGAGATGCAGCAGGTGGTAAATCACGAACAGCGCGATGACGATGCCACCCCACCGCAGGGTGAATGAGGCATACGTGCGCTGGACTCCGCGGCGCGCGGCCGTCGATTCATAGCGGCGGCTGCCTTTGCCGCCGGTTGCTGCTCGCGCCCGCCGCCACAGCGTGATCGCAGCCGTCGCGTGAATGATCACGCTGGCTAGGAGCACGATCCGCAGGATCCACAGCGCACCGCCGTGGGGGAGGATCGGCTCACCAAGCGTGCGCAGGCTCGCGGAGTAGGTGTCGAAAGCTAATTGGCCTTCGAAGATTTTCAGGTTGCCGTACATATGCGCGATGAGAAACAGAACCATGATGATTCCGGTCACGGCCATGGCGGCTTTAAGGCCCACCGTTGACCGCGCCATCGCTGTTCGTCTTTGAGTCAGATTGCTGGTCGCCACGAACTACACCTTAGTGGGCGCTGTAGGTGTTTTGTGACGCGGTGTCTTATCGTGTCGACGTGGACAGTCTCGAGTTAATTGATTCTTGGCCGGTACCAACAGCCGGAGCAGCCGTAATTTCGGCGGATGGAACCGTTTTAGGCAAGCGCGGCGAAATCGACCAGCCCTTCGCATTAGCCTCGGTTTCTAAACCAATCGCTGCCTATGCGGCGCTCGTTGCCATTGAGGAAGAGGCTGTCACGCTAGATACGCCCGTGGCCGTCCTGGGGGCGCGCGTGCGCAACCTCCTGAGTCACAGTTCGGGGGTCGCGTTTGAAAGCCTCACCAAGGTCGCCGAACCGGGGGAGCGGCGCGTTTATTCGAATGCCGGATTTGAACTTCTGGCCCATACCATCGCTGAGGCAACCGATATTCCCTTTGCCCAGTACGTCCAAGAAGCCGTAGCGGATCCTTTGGGCATGACCGCGACCGACACCAATGGGGCCGCGGCGGGCATGTCTTCGTCCGTGGCGGACCTCATTCGTTTCGCTGCCGAACTCCAGCGACCAGCGCTCATCGATCCCACTACGCTCGCCGCCGCAACGAAGCCCGTTTTTCCGAGTTTGGACGGCGTCCTGCCGGGCTTTGGCGTGCAACGTCCCAATCCCTGGGGCTTGGGTTTTGAGATCCGTGGGGAGAAGTCCCCGCACTGGACGGGGGCAAATAACAGCCCCCGCACCTTCGGCCACTTCGGGCAGGCGGGGACCTTCATCTGGATCGACCCGCAGGCCCAGGTCGGTGTCGTCGCGCTCACGGACCGCAATTTTGGCAAATGGGCCGCCGAAGCCTGGCCGGTCTTTAGCGATGCGATCTTAGAAGAGCTGCAGGGCTAGGCTGCGCGATCTGGCTCTCTCGCTGATTTCGGCTGTGAGTGCTAACGTGAAAAACCCGCATAGTCGGGCGGTTGGGGACGACGGAGTCAACAACTGAAGGAGTCGGTCATGTCGGTGAATAGTTTCAACGCGCGCGATCAATTGAACGTAGGCGAAGCGACCTATGAGTATTTTCGATTGGACGCGGTTCCTGGATCCGAGCGGCTGCCCTTCAGCACCAAGATTTTATTGGAAAATCTGCTCCGATACGAAGACGGGCATCTGGTCACTAAAGACCACATCGACGCGCTGATCGAGCACGGCGGCCAGCCACACACCTCGCAGGAAATCCAATTTCGGCCCGCCCGGGTGCTGCTCCAAGACTTCACGGGCGTGCCGTGTGTCGTGGATTTGGTCGCGATGCGCAACGCGATGGCGGATTTCGGGGGAGACGCCCAGAAGATTAACCCGCTGATTCCGGCTGAACTCGTCATTGACCACTCGGTGATCGCCGATGCGTTTGGCACCCCCGCGGCATTTGATTTCAACGCCGAGCGCGAGTTTGAAAGAAATCAGGAGCGCTACCAGCTTTTGCGCTGGGCCCAGCAGGCCTTCGACGATTTTGTGGTCGTACCGCCCGATACGGGCATTTGCCACCAGGTCAACCTCGAACACCTTGCCCGCACAGTATTTACCCGCGAAGTCGAAAATGCCGCGGGGGAGAAGCTGCTGCAGGCTTATCCGGACACGCTGGTGGGCACCGACTCCCACACCCCAATGATCAACGGTCTGGGCGTCCTGGGCTGGGGAGTGGGCGGCATCGAAGCGGAGGCCGCGATGCTGGGCCAACCCATGTCGATGTTGATCCCGGATGTGGTCGGGCTGCGCCTGACCGGAGAACTCCCCGAGGGGACGACGGCCACCGACCTGGTCTTGACCGTCGCCGAGTTGCTGCGCCAAACCGGCGTCGTGGGTAAGTTTGTCGAATTTTTCGGCCCCGGAGTTGCGGCCGTCCCGCTTGCCAACCGCGCCACCTTGGGCAATATGAGCCCGGAATACGGTTCGACGGTTTCGATTTTCCCGATCGACGGGGAAACGTTGAATTACCTCGAGCTGACCGGTCGCAGCGCCGAACAAATCGCACTAGTTGAGGCCTACGCCAAGGCCCAGGGCCTGTGGCATGACCCTGACCGGGTGCCCGAATTCGCTCAGGTAGTGGAGTTAAACCTTTCTGAGGTGGAGCCCTCCATCGCGGGGCCCAAGCGCCCGCAAGACCGCATCCCCTTGCGCTACGCCAATCAGGTTGTCGGCGAAATTATTCGCGATGGCTCTTTAGCCCCCTCCGATCTGATTGGCGTCGACGCGGCGTCGGATTACTCCTTCCCCGCCTCAGACCCGATTTCCCCCTCTACCACCCAAAGGTCACAGGAACCGGTCGAGCGCAGTACGCCGTCCATAGTGGATTCCCGCACGGGCGGGGAACTTAACTGGCCCGAGCACCCGATAGCGACCGAAATTGATACCCACGATGCAGTCATCGACAACGGTCACGTCGTGATCGCGGCGATCACCTCTTGCACCAACACCTCCAATCCGGAGGTCATGTTGGGCGCGGGATTACTGGCGCAGCGCGCGGTGGAGCGGGGCCTGTCCGTACCGCCCTGGGTCAAGACATCACTCGCACCCGGATCGCGGGTCGTCACGGACTATTTCGAAAAAGCCGGCCTAACCCCGTATTTGGAAAAGCTGGGATTCCACCTGGTCGGTTATGGCTGCACGACGTGCATCGGCAACTCGGGTCCACTCATTCCCGCGGTCAGTCAGGCAATTACGGACGGCGATCTGGCAGTTTGTTCTGTCCTGTCCGGTAATCGCAACTTCGAGGGGCGGATTCACCCAGAAACGCAGTTGAACTTCCTGATGTCGCCGCCGCTGGTAATTGCCTATGCCCTGACCGGCACGATGCGCACCAATATTTATGAAGACCCGCTCGGATTCGGCACCGATGGGCAGCCGGTGTTCTTAAAGGACATCTGGCCCAGTTCCGCGGAGATCCAAAAACTAATCGGTGAAGTAGTCGAAGCTGACATGTTTACGGCCGGTTATGAGGACCTGTACGCCGGTGATGACCGCTGGCGCAGCCTGCCGATCCCCGATGCCGAGATCTACACGTGGGAGGAAGACTCCACCTATATTCGGCGGCCCTCCTTCTTTGCCGATATGCCGCGCGAACCGCAACCGCTCACCGATATTGAAGATGCGCGCATCTTGGCGCTCCTGGGTGACTCGGTGACAACGGACCATATTTCGCCGGCAGGCGCGATCCGCCGGGATTCGCCCGCGGGGCAGTATTTGATTTCGCACGGTGTCGAGCCGCGGGACTTTAACTCCTATGGTTCGCGGCGCGGAAACCACGAGGTCATGATTCGTGGCACCTTTGCCAATATTCGCCTGCGAAACTTGCTAGTTCCCGGCGTGGAGGGCGGTTTCACCCGCCATATTCCCAGCGGGGAACAAATGAGCATTTTCGAAGCCGCCGAGCGCTATGCGGAAGAAGAAACCGATCTGCTGGTCTTCGCGGGATCCGAATACGGGTCTGGCTCCTCCCGAGACTGGGCCGCCAAGGGCACGTATTTGCTTGGAGTGCGCGCGGTGATCGCCACGTCGTTTGAAAGGATTCATCGCTCCAACCTCATCGGGATGGGAGTTCTCCCGCTGCAGTTTGAATCAGGTACGGATGCCGAAAGCCTCGGGTTGAGTGGGGAGGAAAAGTTCACTATTCGCGGACTGGCCGGCGAAGAAGTGCCCCAACAGGTGGAATTAGTGATCTTCGATCCGGAGCAAGGCGAGCGCACCGTCCCGCTCCTGGTGCGTATCGATACCCCCGCCGAGGCCGCGTATTACCGACATGGCGGCATTTTGCAATATGTCTTGCGGGAGTTACTCGATGCGTAACTTGATCGTTTTCCGGCTCGCTGTGTCTTGGATGCGGCGAGCCGGTGCGGCACCCCGGGCACAAGACCACTAGCGTTAGCACCATGAGTGACACCGATCAAACTTTTGCCCCGCTCCCCAAGTTGCCCGCTGATGGATTGCGGATAACCCCGCTGGGCGGACTAGGAGAGATCGGTCGCAATATGACCGTGCTCGAACATCAAAAACGGCTGCTGGTCATGGACTGCGGTGTCCTGTTCCCCGAAGAGCACCAGCCCGGTGTTGATCTGATTCTGCCGGATTTCACCGTCCTGCGAGATCGCCTCGACAAGATCGAAGCGATCGTCTTGACCCACGGTCACGAGGACCACATCGGCGGCGTTCCCTACCTGCTGCGCGAGCGGCGGGACATTCCCGTTATTGGCTCGGAACTCACCATTGCGCTCGTAACCGCCAAGCTAAAAGAGCACGGCATCAAGCCGCGCACGCGCGTGGTCAAAGAGGGGGACCGCGTCAACCTCGGCCCCTTCGATACCGAATTTGTGGCCGTAAACCACTCGATCCCCGATAGTTTGGCGATCGCGGTGCGCACCCGGGCCGGAATGATCTTAAACACGGGTGACTTCAAGATGGACCAGTTCCCGCTGGACCAGCGCATCACCGACCTGCGGTCCTTCGCCCGGCTGGGCGAAGAAGGCGTCGACATCTTCTTGACCGACTCCACCAACGCCGAGGTACCGGGATTCACCACCGCCGAACGCGATCTGATTCCCGCGATCGAAGAGGTCTTTCGCACCGCACCCCGGCGCGTCATAGTTTCCAGTTTCGCCAGCCACGTCCACCGCATTCAGCAGGTGCTGGACGTGGCGCAGGAACACGGACGCAAAGTCGCGTTTGTGGGACGCTCCATGGTTCGCAATATGGGCATCGCGCGCGAACTTGGGTATCTGGACGTGCCCGATGACCTGATCGTGTCGCTGAAACAGCTCGAAGAGTTGCCGGATAACCGCATCACGCTGGTGTGCACCGGGTCCCAGGGCGAACCCATGGCGGCGCTTTCACGCATCGCCAAGGGCGAGCACATGATCCAACTCGGGGACGGCGACACCGTCTTGATGGCGTCATCGCTGATCCCGGGCAATGAAACCTCCATTTATCGCGTCATCAACGGGCTCACAAAGCTCGGAGCCTCCGTGGTGCACCAGGGCAATGCCAAGGTGCACGTCTCAGGCCACGCATCGGCGGGGGAACTGGTCTACTGCTACAACATCGTGCAGCCCAGCCACGTCATGCCCATTCACGGCGAGTGGCGCCACCTAAACGCCAACGCCGAGCTGGCCATTCGCACCGGTATCGACCCGAAAAAGGTCGTCGTCGGATACGACGGGGTAGTGGTCGACCTAGTAGACGGCAAAGCCGAAATAGTCGGCGAAGTACCGGCCTCCCATATTTACGTCGACGGCACGACCGTGGGCGTTGTTAATGAAGATTCGCTGCGCGATCGGCGCATCCTCTCGCAACAGGGAGTCGTCACGGTTGTCGCCCTGGTTGACTTGGATACCGGGAAACTGACCGAAGATCCCGACTTCCTCACGCGCGGGTTCATGGAGGACTTCGACTTTGAGGGCGCGATCGGTGCGGTGCAAAAAGCCCTGGCCGAAGCAGCGAAGGACTCCGTGACCGACCCGGACACCCTGGAAGAACGCATCGGCCGCTCGGTCTACCGGTGGCTGCAGCGTTCGCATCGCCGGACACCGCTGGTAATCCCAATTCTGATCGAGGCTTAATTCAGCGCACTTCGGTGATGATCGCGTCTTGAATTGTGGGCGCATCGAGTCCGAACTGATTGCGCCACCGCTCCAAGGAGTCCAGTTTCTGCGGCGGGACGCGCAGGGAGAACACGGCCTGGGAACCATAGGTGACGTCGGCCAGCACGGCATCGTGTTGGCCGAGCCACTGACGTAGGGCGTTTTCTATCCGGCCGGCCTCAGCCGCGGACACGGTGAGCAGGGCCTGTTGCATTTCTTGGCGCTGCACGGTGCCGACATTTCCGAGCGCAATTTGGACCGCCTTGGAATATGCGCGCACCAAACCGCCGGTACCGAGGAGGACGCCACCAAACCAGCGCGTGACAACGGCCACCACATCGGATACTTCGGCTCCCTGGAGCGCTGCGAGCATCGGAGCGCCCGCGGTTCCGGCCGGTTCGCCGTCATCATTGCTGCGCAGGGTATCGCCGTAGGGCCCCAAAACCACCGCTGTGCAGTGGTGGCGCCCATCCCAGTCACGTTGGCGCACTTCTGCGATTACCTCCTGCGCGGCGTCCATAGTTGTTACCCGACGCAGCGTGCACAAAAACCGCGACCGCTTTTCCGTAAATTCGCCCTCGCCATTCTTAGCGATGGTGGCAAGAACAGGTTTATTTGGCACGTCACTCACCATATTCGACAGCGCGACAACGTAGGCTATGGGGAGCGATACAGATTTTTCTTCCCGCAGTGGGGAGAGATACGCCCACTGTGGCAGAAAACAGGAGTGTGGAGTGCAGAAAGAGACGGGGGTGCTGGCGCCATCGCTAGCAGCGCAGATTTGGACGGTGCCCAATCTCATTTCCGCGAGCCGCTTGCTGTTGGTCCCAGTATTTGCAGTACTTATTGCACAACACATGGACGGTTGGGCGCTTTTTATTTTGGCCATTTCGGGGGCTTCAGACTGGCTGGACGGCTTTTTAGCGCGCCGCTGGAATCAGCAAACGAGACTGGGGGAACTGCTTGATCCGGCCGCGGACCGGCTCTACATCCTGGTAACACTCATCGGTTTGGCTTGGCGCGACATGGTGCCGTGGTGGTTGGTGGTCATGATCGTCTTGCGGGACCTGCTTTTGCTCGGAACGGTGCCGATCTTGCGCCGCCACAATTTGACCGCGCTGCCGGTACATATCGCCGGTAAAGCCGGTACTTTCGCGCTGCTATATGCCTTCCCGCTCATATTGCTGTCGAACTGGGACGGCGTGATCGGCACTTTGGCCGCGGTCTTTGGTTGGGCCTTCGCCATCTGGGGGATCGGGCTGTACTGGTACGCCGGGGCCATTTACTATCGGCAAACCGCAATTCTGGCTAAATCGCTTCGAACATGACTTCGACGCGGCGTACCGTCCAGGCGCGGGCAGCAACTGAAAGACACCGTCCAGTTGATGCCTCGATGACGCTGCTTAAAGAAATCACAGAACGCCCCCTGGATCCCGGTTATGCCGAAGCAGCCGCACGCGCCGCCGCGGGTGAAAAACAATCGCAATCGGCGCCGGCCAAAATTTTTACAATTCTCGTTCTTGGTGCGTTGACCGCCTTGGTGACCGTTGCCGTCGTGGCGCTGCGGGCCCCCCAAGCGGAGGTCGATGCGGCCCGCTCGTTGCTAGAAAACAATATTCAAGATCGCAATGAGGAGTATTCGACCCGCAAAACCACGGTCGAAGAACTCCAAGAAGAAATCCGCGCGCTGCAAAGCGAGAACCTCTCGCTGCCCGGGCAGCGGTTATTGGAGGCGAGCCAATCGCTCGGCATGACCACGGGCGCGACCGCCGTGGAGGGGCCGGGGGTCGTGATCGAAATGCGCGATGCCAAGCCCGCCGACGGGGAAACGCTAACGAGTGCGGATCGCGTCCAGGATTTTGACCTGCAGGTCGTGGTCAACGGTTTATGGGCGGCGGGGGCGGAGGCCATCGCCATCAACGAGCATCGGATCACCGCGATGTCGGCCATCCGCTCGGCCGGGGACGCTGTCCTGGTGGATTTTCAGCCCCTGCAGGGGCCGTACGTCGTCGAGGCCATCGGTGAACCAAACCGCCTGGAGACCGGGATGGCCGCGAATCAGGCTGGACAGCATCTGCAACTGCTTTCCAATGCCTACAATATTGGCGTCTCGACCAAGACCAGTGATCATCTCGAGCTGGCGAGTGGATCAGATACGGTCCGCACCGCAACGATTGAGGTGCCGCCAGCAGACATTCCAGGGCTCCTAAGCGAAGATGGAACACAGAAGAATTCGCAAACGGCGCCGAACGGAGGGAACTTCTAAGTGATTGCCGTAATCGGGCTCGTGCTGGGCGTGGTCGTGGGAATGATTATGCAACCGTCGGTGCCAAGCGAACTGCAACCCTATTTACCCATTGCCGTGGTTGCCGCGCTCGACGCGCTCTTTGGTGGCGTGCGCGCGCTACTGGGCGGAACGTTCAACGACCGCGTATTTACGGTGTCATTTTTATCCAATGTCATCCTCGCCGCCTTCCTGGTTTTCTTGGGCGACCAGTTGGGCGTCGGATCGCAACTATCGACCGCCGTCGTTGTCGTGCTCGGCATCCGCATCTTCTCCAACGCCGCCGCAATTCGCCGGTACGTTTTCAAGGCGTAGGGCAAGGGACGGTGTTCAGTGGTCCCCGGTAAACACGGCAATAAAGACAAAGCCAAAGAAGACGCCGCGCGTTTAGACGACACCAGCCGCCAGGCCCGCGGTCGGCTCCTGCGGGCCCTGCGCCCACGCATTAACCGCTCCCAAATAACGGTGGCACTGCTGTGCTTGGGGCTGGGTTTTGCCCTCGTGGTCCAGGTGCAGCAAAACCAGGGGGAATCTTTGGGTTCGCTGCGCCAAAGCGAATTGGTGCGGCTGCTGGATGAGGTCACGAGCCAGTCCTCCGAACTCGCACGCACCGAGCGGGAGCTGCGCGCAACCCGGGACGAATTGCTTTCGGGAACCAACTCGGCGCGCACCGCCTATGAGGCCATGGAAGACCAGGTCACCCGGCAGGCGATCTTGGCCGGCACCGTGCCCGTGGACGGGACCGGGGTGTCCGTGCGCATTATCGATAACGGCGGGGCCCTAGATGCCCTCGTATTACTGGAAGTGGTTCAAGAACTGCGCAATGCGGGCGCAGAAGCGATCGATATAAATGATGAGCGCATTGTGGCTTCATCCTGGTTTCTAGACAGCTCGGGCGCGATCGTTTTAGACGGTCAAACCCTGACTTCCCCCTATGTCATTCAGGCCATCGGCGACGCCGCCACAATTTCGGCTGCCTTGGAAATGCCCGGGGGAGTGCTGGCCGGAATTCGGGGGCGCGGGGCCACCGCGTACCTGGAATCCCATGAAGAGATCTCAATAACATCGATTAAGCGCCCCGATAAAACCCGGTTCGCGACGCCGCAACCGACCCCATAAGGTCCGGTAACCGATGCCGTGAGGCCCAGCAGCCGACTCCGTAAGGCCCGGTTACCGACGTCGTAAGGCCCCGCAACCGGCCCCCAAGGGATTGTGCTGCGGACTTTTGGCCATGTCGTTTTGATGATGGGCAAGGTAGATTGTCCCCAGTGGGACGAGCCACGGAATTAACCCGTTAGGCTGGTCTTGCGTGGTTTATTGCTGCTATTAAAGCCCGCACTCATTAAGCGAGCGAGGAGACGACCTTGACTGACCAAAATTTCGGTTCGCAGTGGCCCGATGAAGGCTCGCCCGAAACGACGATTCAGTTTGGGCACACGGCACCAGCGGAGCCCGCTGCCGGCGCTTTATCGCCAGATGAAGCCGTTATTGCCTCCCTGCCCGCCACCTCGGCCCTGCTGATCGTGGCGCATGGACCAAATGTCGGCGCGCGCTTCCTACTCGATAGCGATCAAACCACGGTCGGGCGCCGGGAATCTGCCGATATCTTCCTCGACGATGTGACCGTCTCGCGGAAGCACGCCGAGTTCGTGCGCAGCGGCACCCGCTTCACGGTCCAGGACGTGGGCAGCCTCAACGGAACCTATGTCAACCGGGATCGCATTGACTCCGCCCAGTTGGCGGCCGGCGATGAAGTCCAGATCGGTAAATTCAGAATGATCTTCCATCCCGGCGACCAGCGCAGCGCAGAAAGCAGCGGCAACTAGTGGCTGGTGCAGCACGTTCAGCTTCCGCTAGTTCTGGTCGTCCCGCTCCCGAAACGCGCCTGAGTATTGGGCAAGTACTCGAACAGCTCCAGGGAGAATTCCCCTCTTTAACGATCTCCAAACTGCGTTTCTTAGAGGACCAGGGCCTCGTTACTCCCCGGCGCACCCCGTCGGGGTACCGCCAGTTTTCGATTCCCGATGTGGAGCGCTTGCGCTTCGTCCTGGAGTGCCAGCGGGACCGGTTTTGGCCCCTGAAGGTAATTCGCGAACGCCTCGAAGAACTTGATGCCCAGCGGGAACAGCCCCCCGGCCCCCGCGCGGTGGCGGCCACGCCGCACGGCCGGCTCACTCCGAGTGATTTAGCTAAGGAAACGGGAGTTGAGCTCGAACTCATAACTGAGATCACCGACCTGGGGCTGATCAAACTCGGTCCCTCCAAACGCTATGACGCCTCGGCTATTGCCGTGGTGCGCGCGGTTTCCCATCTGTTTTCCTTGGGAATTGATGCGCGGCACTTACGGGCATTTCGGGGTGCGGCGGATCGGGAATCAGGTTTGGTTGACCAGGTGGTGGCACCGCTGCGGAACTCCAAAACCGCCGCCGGAATCGCTCAGGCTCAGGCCCGCACCGAGGAAGTGACCGGTGCATGTTTGGCACTGCACGCCGCGCTGCTTGAAGACGCTGTGGGCCGGTTGGATCAATAGTTGATCCCACTTCACTTTGGTTTCATTCGGGGTAACGTTAAGACATGCGCGACGTAGAGGTCATTGGGGTACGAATCGAGTTACCTTCCACGCAGCCCGTGGTGTTGCTGCGTGAGACAGAAGGGGAGCGCGTTCTGCCCATCATGATCGGCGCTTTTGAGGCCATGGCCATCGCCGCGGCGCAGGAGGGCGTGGTCCCGCCCCGCCCCATGACGCACGACCTTTTCGCCAATGTGCTCGGAGCGCTCGAACACAAAATCTCCGGAGTAGAAGTAACCGGGATGAGTGACGGCGTGTTTTTCGCAGATCTAATTTTGGACGACGCCACTCGAGTAAGTGCCCGTCCCTCCGATGCCATTGCCTTGGCTTTGCGGACGGGTTCGCCGATTAAGTGCTCCGATGAGGTGCTGGAAGAGGCGGCTATTGCGGCGCCCCCGGAGGAAGATGAAGAGATCGAAGAGTTTCGCGCTTTCCTTGATCAAGTTACGCCAGAGGATTTCGGAACCGGTTAGCAAACGGCGATATGCTGCGGAAAACGCGGATCACCTCGACCTGAACTTGAGGGTAAGACCTGCCCGTTTCCGACACGCGGAAATCTCATGTGTCCCACGTCGTTGACGTAGACACTTCCCACCCATAGCGTTAGCAATGAACGCCAGCGGTTTCATCGGCCACCACGGCCACCATTTATTTTCTATACCGCAGGCCAGAGAGCGGAGGCATCGTGAGCAGTACCGGTGACGCGCCAGCATCGGCGACACCCATTCCTGCCAATACGCAGGGAATGCTTTTTGACGACGACCTACCGCACCTGAGCGCCGATATCGGCTACCGCGGCCCGACCGCGTGCAGCGCTGCCGGCATTACCTACCGGCAGCTCGACTATTGGGCCCGCACCGGTCTGGTGCAACCATCAGTTCGTTCCGCAGCGGGATCCGGATCCCAGCGCCTTTACAGCTTCCGCGACATCCTCGTTTTGAAGATCGTCAAGCGCCTCCTCGACACGGGCGTATCGCTCCAGCAAATCCGCACCGCGGTGACGCACCTGCGGGAGCGCGGCATTCACGATATGGCACAAATTACGCTCATGTCCGATGGCGCTTCGGTTTATGAATGCACTTCACCCGATGAGGTCGTTGACCTGGTCCAGGGTGGCCAAGGCGTATTCGGTATCGCAGTCGGTCGGGTCTGGCAGGAAGTGGAAGGCACGCTCGCGAAGTTGCCATCCGAACGCCAAGAAGATGACTTTGTCGATGGCGATGACGAACTGTCCCAGCGCCGTCGCGCCCGCAAAACGGGTTAAACACTTCCCGCACTGGTTAAGTACTACCCGCCCTGGGTTAAGTACTACCCGCCGGGGGAGCGCCAGCCAGCGCTGAAGTAAACGCAAACTTTGCTCAATCTTTCCTCTCCCTTGTCTTTAAAGTGACCACTGCTGCAATGTTCCCGCTCTTCGAGCGGTAACGTTGATCGACGGTAAACGCTTGCGCTTGGCAGCGTTTGCGTGCACTGAACGTGAGAGAGGTGACCGGTGTTTTCGAAGGTTCTCGTAGCGAACCGCGCCGAGATTGCGGTACGCGGGTTCCGAGCAGCACACGAGTTGGGGGCACACACAGTAGCTGTCTTCCCGCACGAGGATCGGTATTCCGAACACCGGTTAAAAGCGGATGAGGCCTACCGGATTGGCGAAGAGGGCCATCCGGTTCGCGCCTATCTCGATATTGACGAAATCATCCGGGTCGCCAAAGAATCGGGCGCCGACGCGATTTACCCCGGTTACGGCTTCTTAGCGGAAAACCCGGGTCTGGCCGCGGCCTGCGCCGCGAACGACATCACGTTCATCGGCCCTCCCGCATCGGTATTGGAACTGACCGGCAATAAGACGCGAGCAATTCAGGCGGCGCGTGATGCCGGGATTCCCGTGCCGGTTTCCACCGATCCCTCCGATGACCCGCAGGTTTTGCTGCCGCAGGCCGACGAGATCGGCTACCCGCTCTTTGTCAAAGCTGTGGCCGGCGGCGGTGGCCGCGGCATGCGACGCGTCGATCGACCAGAAGATCTCGAAAACGCCCTAAACGTGGCCATGAAAGAGGCCGAAAACGCGTTTGGGGACGCAACTGCCTATCTCGAACAGGCCGTATCGCGGCCCCGGCACATTGAAGTGCAGGTATTAGCGGATGGCTCGGGGCAGACAGTCCACCTTTATGAACGGGATTGCTCGCTGCAGCGCCGCCACCAAAAAGTGGTGGAGATCGCGCCGGCCCCCAATCTCGATCCCGAAATCCGAGACGCACTAACCCGCGATGCGGTTAAGTTCGCGGAATCCATTGGATATGTCAACGCCGGAACCGTCGAGTTCCTGCTCGAAACCGACGGCCCCCGCGCCGGTGAACACGTCTTTATTGAAATGAATCCCCGCATTCAGGTCGAACACACGGTGACCGAAGAGGTCACAAATATCGACCTCGTTTCCGCCCAAATGCGAATAGCAGCGGGGGAGACGTTGGCAGATATTGGGATTACTCAAGATGAAATCTCGGTCAATGGAACCGCGATTCAATGCCGCATTACGACCGAAGACCCCGCGAATGAATTCCGGCCCGACACGGGCCGCATCGCCGTTTACCGCTCACCAGGCGGCGCTGGAGTTCGCCTCGATGGTGCGACCGCCCACGCGGGCGCCGAAATCACCGGGCACTTCGACTCGATGCTCGTTAAGCTCACCTGCCGGGGCCGAAACTTTCAGGTCGCAGCCACCCGCGCCTCGCGCGCTCTCGCCGAATTCCGCATTCGGGGCATTCGTACCAATATTCCGTTCCTCAAAGAAGTCCTGGCCGATGAGCAGTTTATGGCCGGGGAAATTTCGACGTCCTTCATCGATGAGCGGCCCGAACTGTTGCACGTGCGCCCGGGCCAAAACCGCGGCACCAAATTGCTGCGCTTTATCGCTGATGTGTCGGTTAATCAGCCCAATGGGGAACGTCCCGACCTGGATCGGCCCATTAAGCGCCTCCCGCAGGTAGACCTCGAGGTCGAACCGGCCGCGGGCACGCGCCAACAGCTCCTCGAACTGGGGCCCGAGGGTTTCGCGGCGGCACTGCGCGCCGATAAGCGGGTGCGGGTAACGGACACGACTTTCCGCGACGCCCACCAGTCGCTCCTTGCCACGCGCGTGCGCACCTATGATCTGCTGCAGGTCGCGCCCGTTGTGGCACGCACGATGCCGAACCTCTTTAGCGCCGAAGTTTGGGGTGGTGCGACCTATGATGTGGCGCTGCGCTTCTTAGGCGAAGACCCGTGGGAGCGCCTGGCAAAGCTGCGAGCGGCACTGCCGAATATCGCGTTGCAGATGCTGCTACGTGGGCGGAACACCGTGGGGTACACGCCCTATCCCACCGAGGTCACCGACGCGTTTGTCCACGAGGCCGCCGCTACCGGAATCGATATTTTCCGGATTTTTGATGCGCTCAACGATGTTGACCAGATGGCGCCGGCGATTAAAGCCGTGCGCGAAACCGGTACCACGGTCGCCGAGGTGGCGCTTTGCTACACCGGTAATCTGCTGGACCCCAACGAGAAGCTTTATACCCTCGACTATTACCTGCACCTGGCCGATCAGATCGTGGAAGCCGGCGCGCACGTGCTGGCAATTAAGGATATGGCGGGGCTTCTGCGCGCGCCCGCTGCCGCGAAACTAGTCACCGCCCTGCGGGAGCGCTTCGACCTGCCCGTCCACTTGCACACCCACGACACCGCGGGTGGTCAGCTCGCGACGCTGTTGGCGGCAATTGACGCGGGGGTGGACGCGGTTGATGCGGCGACGGCCTCCATGGCCGGCACCACGAGCCAGCCGTCCATGTCGGCGCTCGTAGCGGCGCTGGAACACACCGAGCGCGATACAGACCTCGACCTGCATGCCGTTGCGAACGTGGAACCGTACTGGGAGTCGGTGCGCAAAGTTTTCGCCCCCTTCGAGTCGGGATTGCCCGGGCCCACGGGGCGAGTTTATGAGCATGAGATTCCCGGCGGTCAGCTTTCGAACCTGCGCCAGCAAGCCATTGCGCTGGGCCTGGGAGATAAATTCGAGCAGATCGAAGGCATGTACGCCGCGGCCGATAAGATTTTGGGCCACCTGGTTAAAGTGACGCCCTCCTCGAAGGTTGTGGGGGACTTAGCGCTGCACCTGGTAGCCGCTAATGCCGATCCGGCAGATTTTGCCGAAAACCCGCAAGACTTCGATATTCCCGACTCGGTCATCAGTTTCCTGGAAGGTCAGCTCGGGGACCCACCCGGTGGATGGCCCGAACCGTTTAGAACCAAGGCCCTCGATGGACGCCGGCCGCGCAAGCAGCACATCGAGCCGCTCAGCGCCACGGATCTACAACGTCTGCAGAGCGACTCTGCCACGCGGCGCCGGGCGCTGAACGAACTGCTTTTCCCCGCTCCGGTGAAGGAATTTGACCGCGTAGCCGACGAGTTTGGCGATGTATCGGTGCTGTCGTCACTCGAATACCTTTACGGATTGCGACCGGGCCAAGAGGCCGAGGTCGAACTGCAAAAAGGGGTGCGCCTAATTGTCGGAATGACGACGTTCGGCGAGGTTGATAGCCACGGCATGCGAACCGTGATCTGTGAACTCAACGGCCAGCAGCGCACGGTTGAGGTGCGGGATCGCTCGATCGAAGCGGTGGAGGCCACGGCCGAAAAGGCGGACGCAAATAATCCAGGCCATATCGCGGCCCCATTTGCGGGCACGGTCACGCCCACTATCGAAGTGGGGCAACAGGTCAAGGCTGGCGACACGGTATCGATGATTGAAGCCATGAAAATGGAGGCCGCAATCACGACGCCCATTGCGGGAGTCGTCGAACGGATGGCGGTGGCGCCCGTGCAGCAGGTTGAAGGCGGAGACCTAGTTTTGGTCGTTATTCCGCAGTAATTAGTTGGCCTTCGTGTGCTTTTCGTAGTCACGAATGAGGTCTACGACGCCCCAGATCGCGACGGCAATCCCCACTGCGACCATGACCCAGTTCATCCAGTTCGCGATGCCCTCCGAGATCGGGCCCCACTGCAGGTAGGCGATCACCACGCCAAGTACCGCGCGGAAGGTTCCGGACCACCACCAGCGGTCAGCAACGTTAAATGGCTTTTGTTCCTGCTCTTTTTCGTTTTCAGGGGCAGATTCATCGCGGGGAGTGGGATTGGTCATGGCGCTAGTTTCGCATAAGGGGACTCAAAGTCGCTAAGGCGCGCGACGTCGTCCTTAATTTTTCATTTTGGACGGCGTACAGTGCCGAATATAGGAAAAGTTCCGGCGCGCAGGGAGGCAAGTTGGCAATGACACAGAATTCGATCGCGGCCGCGCTCATTGCGGAGCATGAGGAAATTGATGTCGGCATCGCCCAGTTTGTTGCGCGCGTGGGGGAGTTGGGGCCCGCGCCGGACGCCGCTGCGGTGCGGGAAACAGCCGATCCGCTCTTGGGAGCGTTTACGGCTTTGCGCCGGCATATTTATTTAGAAGAAGAGTTTGTTTTTCCGGCGCTGGATGCTCCGAGTTTACGCATGGCGATCATGGTGATGTACCGCGAACACGGCCAGATCTGGCGCTTAATGGATCAGGCGGAGGCGCAGATCGCCGACCAAGAAACGCCCGCGGCGGACGTGCTCGACACCTGCGAGACGATGTTGCAAGAACTGCAGCGCCATAACGCCAAAGAGGAACCAATTATTTACCCGCA